>BNJT01002374.1_pt1 | contig 339120 bp, 399 predicted proteins | sample 8540491 | NCBI WGS metagenome assembly BNJT01 (sample SAMD00202455, study PRJDB9452) | human saliva metagenome | host: Homo sapiens | reverse complement strand
TGCACCCCCAAAAAGTTAGACAGAAAAAAATCTAACTTTTGGGGGTATTTTTTTATTATGAAATTGACTTATGATGATAAAGTTCAGATCTATGAACTTAGAAAACAAGGATATAGCTTAGAGAAGCTTTCAAATAAATTTGGGATAAACAATTCTAATATTAGGTACATGATTAAATTGATTGATCGTTACGGAATAGAGTTCGTCAAAAAAGGAAAAAATCGTTACTATTCTCCTGATTTAAAGCAAGAAATGATTCATAAAGTCTTACATGAAGGCTGGACTAAAGATAGAGTTTCTCTTGAATACGGGCTCCCAAGTCGTACGATACTTCTTAACTGGCTAGCACAATACAAGAAAAACGGGTATACTATTGTTGAGAAAACAAGAGGGAGAGTACCTAAAATGGGACGTAAGCCACAAACGAGACCTGAAGAGAGGACAGAATTAGAACATCTTCAAGCAGAAAATGAGTACCTGAGAGCGGAGAATGCTATCCTAAAAAAGTTAAGAGAACTCCGATTGAAGGAGGAAAAAGAGAAAGAAGAAAGACAGAAATTGTTCAAGAATTAATGACTGAGTTTTCGTTAGATATTCTTCTAAAAGCCATTAAACTAGCTCGTTCGACCTACTACTATCACTTGAAACAGCTAGATAAACCAGATAAGGACCAAGAGCTTAAAGCTGAAATTCAATCCATCTTTATCGAACACAAGGGAAATTATGGTTATCGTCGGATTTATTTAGAACTAAGAAATCGTGGTTATCTGGTAAATCATAAAAGAGTTCAACGCTTGATGAAAGTACTCAATTTACAAGCTAAAATGCGACAGAAACGAAAATATTCTTCTCATAAAGGAGATGTTGGCAAAAAGGCAGAGAATCTCATTCAACGTCAATTTGAAGGCTCTAAAACAATGGAAAAGTGCTACACAGATGTGACAGAATTTGCCATTCCAGCAAGTACTCAAAAGCTTTACTTATCACCAGTTTTAGATGGCTTTAATAGCGAAATTATCGCCTATAATCTTTCAACTTCACCCAACTTAGAACAAGTAAAAACGATGTTGGAACAGGCCTTCACAGAGAAATACTACGAGAATACGATTCTCCATAGTGACCAAGGCTGGCAATATCAACACGATTCTTATCATCAGTTTCTAGAGAGTAAGGGAATTCAAGCATCCATGTCACGTAAAGGTAACAGCCCAGACAATGGTATGATGGAGTCCTTCTTTGGGATTCTGAAATCAGAGATGTTTTATGGTTATGAGAAGTCATTTCAGTCGCTCAAGCAATTGGAACAAGCCATTGTAGACTATATTGATTACTACAACAATAAACGAATTAAGGTAAAACTAAAAGGACTTAGCCCTGTACAATACAGAACTAAATCCTTTGGATAAATTAATTGTCTAACTTTTGGGGATCAGTACAATCTTGGCAGCACCCTTTTCTTGGAAAAATAATTTGATTCAGTATGCAGGTCGGATTCATAGAAATTACAAAGATAAGTCTTTGGTGCGTATTTTCGATTATGTGGATATTCATGTTCCTTATTTAGAAAAGATGTTTCAGAAACGACAAGTAGCTTATCGAAAGATGGATTATCGTGTCATCGAGGGTGAGGAGAAACAATTCGTTTATGTTGATAGTAGATATGAGAATATCTTGAGAGAGGACTTAGCAGGGGAAAGACAGGAGTGTATGCTTATTTTACCTTATGTGCACCAGACAAAACTGATGAATTTTCTAAAAGAATTTAGGATTAGTCAAATTGAGATATGTATACCAGAGACGGTTGCAAACAAAGCATGGCTAGACCAGTTGAAGAGCAAGAAGATTAAAGTGTCTTTCACTCAATCAAAAATAGTCACGCCTATTCTTTTGGTAAACAAGACCATTGTTTGGTATGGCGCAATGCCATTATTAGGGAAGGTAGATGAAATGACCATATTACGTTTGGAATCAGCTAGTATAGTTTCTGAAATAGTGGCAGGTTTACGATAGAGAAAATTTTTAAAAATTTCTATGTATGATTGTCATTTTGAAAAAACGAGGAGTCTTGACAGGTCAACGACTTAATGAACTTGAAATCAACGGTATTGGCTTGACTAATACTCAATGAAAATCAAAGAGCAAACTAGGAAGCTAGCCGCAGACTGTACTTGAGTACGGCAAGGCAACGCTGACGTGGTTTGAATTTGATTTTCGAAGAGTATAAGTTTAAAAATGGTGAAATCGGTATCGCATTCATCTGGATTGATACAGAAAATCCCTCTAGCGATGCCATCGGCTGGGTAGCAAAGAAATAGAAAGTTCGCTGTCTTTTTGTTTTGTGTTTTACAGTTTTTTCTTGACAAGTCTTTCTTTTTTATGGTATTCTTTGTGCAACAAGTGTTGCGCAACGAATGTTACGTGAAAGGAGTCTTATGCCGCCAAAGGTTAAATTTAGTAAAGAGGCTATCATTGGGACAGCTTTACAATTGGTGAGAGAAGAGGGTATGGCTAGTTTGACGGCTCGAGCATTAGCGGAGCAACTGGGAGCCACACCAAGAGTCATTTGGGCAATTTGCCAATATGGCCGAGTTACAAGCAGAGGTTATTAGTGCTGCGGAAATGGTCGTGGTGGAGTATATTCGTAAGGCCTTAGAAGATGAGAAGCCTTTTCGATCCGTCGGGGTTGCTTATATCCTTTTTGCCTCAAAAGAACCCCAACTCTTTCAATTGCTTTTCCAAAATCCCAGCAAAGATCCGATTCGTCGCTTTCAAGATTTTCTTCCCATGAAGGATCATAGTTACCAATTGGTTCTGGATTCGATCGTCGCAGACTATCCTTTGAATGTAGAGGAGGCTGGTCGCTTGTACCAGCATCTATTTATCTACTCGCACGGGATGGCCTCAATGGTTGCTTCTGACATTTATCAATTCAGCATGGAAGAAGTGATTGGATTACTGACAGAGGTTTGTCAATCTCTCATCAAAGAAATGGTAGGAAAGAAATGATTCAACTAGAAAATGTGCACAAAAGTTACGGCCAAACCAAGGTTTTAAAAGGGATTGATTTGCAGATTCAAGACCAGGATGATGTGGTTATCCTCGGTCCTTCTGGATCAGGCAAGTCAACTCTCTTAAACGTTCTGTCAGGTTTAGAAAGGGTAGACGAGGGACATATCCTCATTCAAGGACAGGATTTGGCTCAACTCACAGATACTCAATTGACAGCCTTTAGACGTGAGAAGATTGCCTTTATTTTTCAGCAGTATTATTTATTGCCTAATCTAACAGTCAGACAGAATGTAAAGATGGGGGCAGGCCTGGCAAACAATCATGATTTTTTGCAGATTATCGAGGATTTGGGACTTGGCGATAAGCTGGACAAGTATCCGAGTGAATTGTCAGGTGGGGAACAGCAGAGAGTCTCCATTGCTCGGGCATTGGCCAAAAAGCCAGAGATTCTTTTCTTAGATGAGCCGACGGGAGCCCTCGATGAAGAAACAGGGCGCAAGATTCTCGACTATATCTGGGAGTTAAAGGAAAAGCTGGGCTTTACCCTCATCATGGTGACGCACAACCAAAATATTGCGAATATGGCAAGAACTATTATTCGTGTCAATAGTGGCAAGATTACCGAAGTTGTGACCAATGATCGGCCTCAGACTGCTTATGAGATTGGATGGTAAGCCATGTTTTCAGTAAAAGATATTCGAAAATTAGTTGTCGTCAGTATAATTGGGGCTTGTGCGGTCTTTGTGGCCAATCTCTTCTTGAATTTACCTTGATATCGAGCAGTTGGAGATTTCTAAAACCAATCCCATGATTCAGACTTACTATGACGCTCAGGTTTCGCTTTCCTGGATGGTGGCTATGCTCAGTGGAGTCGTCTTGTCCTTGACGTCGGTCCTTCTCATGTGTTTTTATATCAAACAATTTGTCGATGATCACAAGGAACAATTAGGAATTTTAAAGGCTTTGGGCTATAGCAATGGTCAGTTGGCTAAACGATTTTGGGCATTTGGGCTCAGTTTTGGTGCTGGAGCGCTTCTTGGCTATTTCGCTTCTTTTCATTATGATGGGGACATTTTTATGACTTTCGGAATGAAAAGGGGATCCTGCCAGAAATCACCATTCATTTTCATTGGCAGCTCTTAGTTGCTTTAGTAATTCTGCCAACGATCTTCTTTATGGTTCTTGCGGTTGGCTATGCTAGAAGACAACTACAAACGCCAGCTCTTCGCTTATTGAAAAAGTCCCCAACACCAATCAAGGTCAAAAGGAGAAAGAGGGCTCCTAAGAAAGAGAAAGACTTCCTAAAAGAGCTGTCTTCGTCACTAATTTTTGGGGAGAAAAATCTATCCTGTTTTTTGTAGTCTTTGGCTCTATGTGTTTTGCGGCCATGGTTCAATTGTCCTTTGGTCTAAGGGACTACACAGATGACATCATCCAAACAATGATGATCATGATTGGCTTGATCCTTTCTTTCTCTATTCTCTTTTTGTCATTGGGGATTGTCGTCTCAGAAAGTCGCGAAACCCTGGCTCTTATGAAGGCTTTTGGCTACACAGATCGTGAATGCCAAGGTCATATCCTATCTCCCTATCGTTTCTGGGCCTATCTAGGATTTGCCCTTGGGACGGCTTATCAGTACGCTATCATGGAAATCTTGATTGGTGTAATCAAAGATACGGTTCCTGAAAAGATTGAGCATCACTTTGATGGGAATGTTTGCTTCTGGACTTTGTTTGGTTTTGCTGTGGTTTATGAAAGCCTCTTTTATCTATCCAACAGAAAACTTCAAAAGCAAACCATCAAAGAAGTACTCTTAGCTGAATAAATAGAGAAGGTTGGATTCTCCAGCCTTTTTCTTATGAAACTCATTAACAAGAGAAGGATTTTTCACTATTCTAGGGAAAATGAAATAAAGGAAAGAAAACGAAGTTACTGGCAAGACCTGAAATGAACTTTTTACTTGATTTGACGCAACAAATAATCCTTTATCTCTGTAGGAATCCTCTTGCAGTTTGTGGTTGGTATCAGAGTTGCAGCCCTGAGTGATAAATAAATCAATATACCTGTGGTCATGTTACACAGGTCTTTCAATTTGCTGAAATATTTCACCTTTATTTTTTCTTAACCTTTGACTATTCCGCAAAAATTATCGTACAAATAAAGAGTAAATGATAAAAATGAGGTCAGAGTCTGTTTGCTCTGGCGATAGTAGTATAAAAATGAGGAGAAACGCTTTGGAATTAGAAGTATTTGCTGGGCAAGAAAAAAGTGAACTATCTATGATTGAGGTAGCGCGTGCTATCTTGGAACTTCGTGGTCGCGATCATGAGATGCATTTTAGCGATCTTGTAAACGAAATTCAAAAACTACCTTGGAACATCAAACAGCGATATCCGCGAAGCCTTTGCCTTTGTTCTACACAGAGTTGAACTTTGACGGTAGCTTCATCTCTCTTGGAGACAACAAATGGGGGTCTTCGTTCATGGTATGGTGTGGACGAAATCGACGAAGAAATCATCGCTCTTGAAGAAAAGTGACGACGATGAAGTAGCACCAAAAAGCTAAGAAAAAAACGCGTCAATGCCTTTCATGGATGGCGATTCAGATGCTATTGACTACAATGCAGATGATCCAGAAGACGAAGATGCATACGAAGCAGATCCAGCTCTTTCATACGATGATGAAAAATCCAGATGATGAGAAAAAAATGAAGTGGAAGCTTACGATGCAGAAATCAACGAAATCGCCCCTAGATGACTTGGGTGAAGACGTGGATCTCAACGAAGAAGACGACGAGTTTTCAGACGATGATGCTGAAACGAGTGAAGAAGAGTAAAAAGATTTAGCAGATGAGATCAATGATCTCTATTTTTGTAGTTTGAGCAGGTCATCTGTTTGGATGCGGACCTCTTTTAGTTGGTTTTCTGAAAAGCAATCTCCTTTTTTTTCAGCTTTTACCAATTCGGGTTGACAAATGTTCTGCTTTTTGAGGTATTATATTGTTCGGGCACCTCTTTTTGAGGTCGGGGCTCCCTAGTTACTAGGGAGCTATGTTTTGTTTTCTCAGAAGTTTATTTCTTGAAAAGTCGTTATTCTTATTAGTAGGGTCTTGTTTTCTATGTCCCCTCGTAGTTAACAAGGCCTTGAGCATTTTAGAAAGAGGAATCTATGTCTACGAAATATATTTTTGTAACTGGTGGTGTGGTATCGTCTATTGGGAAAGGGATTGTGGCAGCGAGTCTAGGTCGTCTATTGAAAAATCGTGGTCTTAAAGTAACTATTCAAAAGTTTGACCCTTATATCAATATCGATCCGGGAACCATGAGTCCTTACCAGCACGGGGAAGTCTTTTTGTGACAGATGACGGGAGCTGAGACAGATTTGGACTTGGGTCACTATGAACGTTTCATCGATATCAATCTCAACAAATATTCCAACGTGACAACTGGTAAAATTTACAGTGAAGTTCTTCGTAAGGAACGCCGTGGAGAATACCTTGGGGCAACTGTTCAGGTCATTCCTCATATCACAGATGCTTTGAAAGAAAAAATCAAGCGTGCAGCTCTAACGACAGACTCTGATGTCATTATCACAGAGGTTGGTGGAACCGTTGGGAGATATCGAGTCCTTGCCATTTCCTAGAGGCCCTTCGTCAGATGAAGGCAGATGTGGGGTGCAGATAATGTTATGTACATCCATACAACCTTGCTTCCTTACCTCAAAGGCTGCTGGTGAAATGAAGACCAAACCAACTCAACACTCTGTCAAAAGAATTGCGTGGATTGGGAATCCAGCCAAATATGTTGGTTATTCGTACAGAAGAAACCAGCTGGTCAAGGAATTAAAAAAACAAACTGGCCCAGTTCTGTGATGTGGCACCAGAAGCCGTTATCGAATCGTTGGATGTTGAACACCTTTACCAAATTCCACTGAACTTGCAGGCACAAGGCATGGATCAAATTGTCTGTGACCATTTGAAATTAGATGCACCAGCAGCGGATATGACAGAGTGGTCAGCCATGGTGGACAAGGTCATGAACCTGAAAAAACAAGTTAAAATTTCCCTTGTTGGTAAGTATGTGGAGTTGCAAGATGCCTACATCTCAGTGGTTGAAGCCTTGAAACACTCTGGTTATGCCAACGACGCAGAAGTGAAAATTAATTGGATAAATGCCAATGATGTGACAGCAGAGAATGTGGCAGAGCTTTTGTCTGATGCGGACGGAATCATCGTACCAGGTGGTTTTGGTCAACGTGGTACGGAAGGGAAAATCCAAGCCATCCGCTATGCGCGTGAGAATGATGTTCCAATGTTGGGTGTCTGCTTGGGAATGCAGTTGACTTGTATCGAGTTTGCTCGTCACGTTTTAGGGCTTGAAGGTGCCAATTCTGCAGAGCTTGCACCAGAAACAAAATACCCTATCATTGATATCATGCGTGATCAGATTGATGTTGAGGATATGGGTGGAACCCTTCGTTTGGGACTTTATCCATCTAAGTTGAAACGTGGCTCTAAGGCTGCGGCTGCTTATCACAATCAAGAAGTGGTGCAACGTCGTCACCGTCACCGTTATGAGTTTAACAATGCCTTCCGTGAGCAGTTTGAGGCAGCAGGCTTTGTCTTCTCAGGTGTTTCTCCAGACAATCGTTTGGTAGAAATTGTGGAAATTCCTGAAAATAAATTCTTTGTAGCGTGTCAGTATCACCCTGAACTTTCCAGTCGTCCAAACCGTCCAGAAGAACTCTACACTGCTTTTGTTACTGCAGCAGTTGAGAACAGCAATTAGTAAAATCAGAACCTTTGAGAACAATCTCAGAGGTTTTTTGCTTGCATATTTAGGATAAGACTTGTAAAAAAACAACATAGTGATATAATTAACATAATAAAATCACTAAGGAGGATACTACAATGAAAAAAATCACAAATATTTGGTTTGTCTTTAGCAGGTCTAGCTTTACTGACTTTTCCTCATTCAGGGCAGGCATTTGAGCTTAAAGAAGAATGGGTTGTTAAGTGTGGAGTGCAGTATCAAGATGGCAAGATTCTTCGTTTTAACAATGGTCATGAAGTGGATATCAAAGTCTTGGATTTGCCAAAAACTGAGAAAATCGAGTGGACGGTTAGTCTCAATGGTCAAGATCAGACTGTCAATTTCCTAGGTCAAGAAAAGGACAAGTCTATGATTGGTGTAGAGGGGCGTTACCTGAATTTCTATGTTCCATATGGCTATAGAGGAGATATCAAGGTAGAAGCCAAGAGCGGAAATGAAGTAAAGACCTGGTCCACTAAAGTGGTTGACGATGTACATCATGAAGGTGGAAAGAGAGGCTACTACCGTATTAACGAATCAAATGATCAATACACTTACCTTGATGCTAAATGGGACTATCAAACCAAGACTTACACTGCAACCTTACCAGAGACTGTCAATGGTCAAAAACTCTTTGCTTGGGCAGACTATGATAATGGTGAGTTGAAGCTTGAAAAACTAAGAACTATCAGTCATAAATATGATAATGGAGGATCTTTCAAAGAACTTTATCCGATTGTAAAAGCAGAAGGATGGCTAAAATCAAACCAAAACTGGTACTATCAAAAACAAGGTCAATTAGTGCAGAGCGATTGGGTTTATGATAAGGGAACTTGGTACTTTATGAATGATAAAGGAGTCATGTTCAATCAAACTTGGCTTTATCAAGGTAGCAACTGGTATGCCTTTAAATCATCAGGAGCTATGATTGCTAGTGATTGGCTTTATGATCAAGGTAAGTGGTACTATTTATCAACTTCAGGAGCTATGAAAGCAAGCACTTGGGTTTATGACAAGGGAGAATGGTATTATGTAAGTTCTTCTGGTGCCATGCTAGCGAATGATTGGGTCAAAGATAATGGCAAGTGGTATTATCTAGCTTCATCAGGTAAGATGCTTCGCAATACCTACACACCTGATGGTTACTACGTTGGCAACTCAGGCGCCTGGCAATAAGAATAATACTCTTCGAAAATCAATTCAAACCACGTCAGCGTCGCCACAACCTCAAAACAGTGCTTTTGAGCTGACTTCATCAGTTCTATCTACAACCTCAAAGCAGTGATTTGAGCAACCTGGGCTAGCTTCCTAGTTTGCTCTTTGATTTTCATTGAGTATAAGAAGTCCTTTTCCCTAAAGGAAGAGGCTTTTTACTTGCTTTTCTGCTGCTTCCTCATTTGTCCTAAACCCCTTTTTGTGTTAAAATGAATGGTATGAAAGCTAAAAAATGTGGATGGCAGGTCTGGCTCTGCTTGGTATTGGGAGCCCTTGCCCTTGGGGACTAAAAAAAGTTGCAGATGACCGTAAGCTCATGAAGACTCAGGAAGAGTTGACAGCGATTGTGCGAGACCATTTTTCAGACATGGGGGAAATTGCGACCCTCTATGTTCAAGTCTATGAAAGCAGTCTAGAGAGCTTGGTTGGTGGCGTCATTTTTGAGGATGGCCGTCATTATACCTTTGTCTATGAAAATGAAGACCTAGTCTATGAGGAGGAAGTCTTATGATACAACCAGCAAGTTTAGAAGAATTGGCATCTTTAGTAGAAAAAGATGGTCAAGAAAGTCTTTCTTTTTGTGGCGGACTGGTGTGGCGATTGTCGTTATATCTATCCTGCCTTACCAGAAATTGAGGAGACCAATCCAGAGTTCACCTTTATTCGAGTGGACCGAGACCAGTATATGGATTTGGCCAAACTCTGGGATGTATATGGAATCCCTAGCCTTGTTGTTCTAGAAAAGGACAAGGAAATCGGTCGTTTTGTTAATCGCGACCGTAAAAGCAAGCAACAAATTAATGACTTTTTAGCAGGACTGAAATAGGAGAAAAAGGAAACAATGATTTTTACATATAACAAAGAACATGTCGGTGATGTCCTTATGGTCATCGTGAAAAACAGCGGAGATGCCAAACTAGATGTGGAACGCAAAGGCAAGGTAGCCCGTGTTTTCCTCAAAGATAATGGGGAAACAGTGGCGTGGAATATTTTTGAAGTTTCAAGTTTATTTGAAATTGCAGAGCGCGGTCAAGTCTTTTTATCAGATGAGCAAGTAGCTCGTTTGAACCAAGAATTACAAACGGAAGGTTTTGCAGAGGAAATTGTTAATGACAAGGAACCTAAGTTTGTCGTCGGTGAAATTGTCGAGATGGTAACTCACCCAGATAGTGACCACCTCAACATCTGCCAAGTTGCAGTCGCAAGTGATAAGACTGTACAAATCGTTGCAGGGGCTCCCAATGCGCGTGTTGGGTTGAAAACCATTGTAGCTCTTCCTGGAGCTATGATGCCAAAAGGCAATCTCATTTTCCCAGGCGAACTTCGTGGTGAAAAGAGTTTTGGCATGATGTGCAGTCCCTCGTGAACTTGCTTTGCCAAATGCTCCGCAAAAACGTGGTGTGATTGAATTATCAGAAGACCAAGTTGTTGGAACTCCATTTGATCCAGCTAAACACTGGACTGTCTAAGAAGTTGTCAGTATCTGATAGACCAGCTAGAAGGAAATAAGATGGCAAAAAATGTAGTGATTACAGGAGCGACATCAGGAATTGGTGAAGCGATTGCGCGTGCTTATCTGGAGCAGGGGTGAGAATGTCGTTCTAACTGGACGACGGATAGACAGACTAGAAACTCTCAAGTCGGAGTTTGCAGAAACTTTTCCAAATCAAACAGTTTGGACTTTTCCGCTAGATGTCACGGATATGACCATGGTAAAGGCTGTCTGCTCCAATATTCTAGAAACGATAGGGCGGATTGATATTCTGGTCAATAACGCCGGGGACTGGCTCTTGGCTTTAGCTCCCTTATCAGGACTATGAAGAGTTGGATATGCTGACCATGCTGGATACCAATGTCAAAGGTTTGATGGCAGTCACTCGCTGTTTCTTGCCAGCAATGGTAAAAGCCAATCAAGGACATATCATTAATATGGGGTCAACCGCAGGAATCTACGCCTATGCGGGTGCCGCTGTTTACTCAGCTACCAAGGCAGCGGTTAAAACATTTTCAGATGGACTGCGAATTGATACCATCGCAACGGATATCAAGGTGACAACCATTCAGCCTGGAATTGTCGAAACAGATTTCTCTACAGTTCGTTTTTCATGGTGACAAAGAGCGGGCTGCGACGGTTTATCAGGGAATCGAAGCCTTGCAGGCACCAGACATCGCAGACACAGTGGTCTATGTGACCAGTCAACCTCGTCGTGTGCAGATTACAGATATGACCATCATGGCCAATCAACAGGCGACAGGTTTCATGGTTCATAAAAAAATAAAAAAATTTTTCTCGAAAAAGTTACAAATTTTCTGTAACTTTTTGATTTCCTACGAATAGATAAGTAGGAGGAAGAAAATATGTATAATAAAGTTATCTTAATCGGACGCTTGACGTCTACACCAGAATTGCACAAAACTAACAATGACAAGTCAGTAGCGCGAGCAACTATCGCTGTAAATCGTCGTTACAAAGACCAAAATGGGGAGCGCGAAGCTGATTTTGTCAATATGGTCCTATGGGGCAGACTAGCAGAAAGCTTGGCCAGCTATGCAACTAAAGGTAGTCTCATTTCCGTTGATGGGGAATTGCGTACTCGTCGCTTTGAGAAAAATGGCCAAATGAATTATGTGACCGAAGTACTTGTCACAGGATTCCAACTCTTGGAAAGTCGTGCCCAACGTGCTATGCGTGAAAATAACGCAGGCCAAGACTTAGCGGACTTGGTTTTGGAAGAGGAAGAACTGCCATTTTAAAGCATTAAAAAAAGTCTGAGTTGCTCTCAGGCTTTTTTTATCTTGAGAAAAGTCAGACTTTTTTTCTTGACTATTTTCTGACCAAGTGATACAATAGAACTATAGATTAGCACTCAGATATAAAGAGTGCTAATAATATCTATCTCATTATGGAGGAAAGACAGATGTTGAAACCATTAGGGAGACCGTGTGGTCTTGAAAAAAAGTCGAAGAAAAAAAGAACAAACTGTTGGAGGCTTTTGTCCTTGCAGGTTCAGCCCAAGACAAAAACAAAAACAGCCCAAGTTGTAGCTACTGGACAAGGTGTTCGTACCTTGAACGGTGACTTAGTAGCTCCAAGTGTTAAGCCTGGAGATCGTGTCTTAGTTGAAGCTCACGCAGGTATTGATGTCAAAGATGGCGATGAAAAGTACATCATCGTTGGCGAAGCTAACATCTTGGCAATCATTGAAGAATAGAAGGAGAAAGTAAGTATGTCAAAAGAAATTAAATTTTCATCAGATGCTCGTTCAGCTATGGTCCGTGGTGTCGATATCCTTGCAGATACTGTTAAAGTAACCTTGGGACCAAAAGGTCGTAACGTTGTGTTGGAAAAATCATTTGGTTCACCTTTGATTACCAATGACGGTGTGACCATTGCCAAAGAAATCGAATTGGAAGACCATTTTGAAAATATGGGTGCCAAATTGGTATCAGAAGTAGCTTCAAAAACCAATGATATCGCAGGTGACGGGACTACAACTGCAACTGTTTTGACCCAAGCAATTGTCCGTGAAGGAATTAAAAACGTCACTGCAGGTGCCAATCCAATCGGAATTCGTCGTGGGATTGAAACAGCAGTTGCTGCAGCAGTTGAAGCTTTGAAAAACAACGCCATCCCAGTTGCCAATAAAGAAGCCATCGCTCAGGTTGCTGCCGTGTCTTCTCGTTCTGAAAAAGTTGGTGAGTACATCTCTGAAGCCATGGAAAAAGTTGGCAAAGATGGAGTCATCACTATCGAAGAGTCACGTGGTATGGAAACAGAGCTTGAAGTCGTAGAAGGAATGCAGTTTGACCGTGGTTACCTTTCACAGTACATGGTGACAGATAGCGAAAAAATGGTGGCTGATCTTGAAAATCCATACATTTTGATTACTGATAAGAAGATTTCAAATATCCAAGAAATCTTGCCACTCCTAGAAAGTATTCTTCAAAGCAATCGTCCACTCTTGATTATTGCGGATGATGTAGATGGCGAAGCTCTTCCAACTCTTGTTTTGAACAAGATTCGTGGAACCTTCAACGTAGTAGCAGTTAAGGCACCTGGTTTTGGTGACCGTCGCAAAGCCATGCTTGAAGATATAGCCATCTTAACAGGTGGAACAGTTATCACAGAAGACCTAGGTCTTGAATTGAAAGATGCTACAATTGAAGCTCTTGGTCAAGCAGCGAGAGTAACTGTGGACAAAGATAGCACTGTTATCGTAGAAGGTGCTGGAAATCCTGAAGCGATTTCTCACCGTGTTGCAGTTATCAAGTCACAAATCGAAACCACAACTTCTGAGTTTGACCGTGAAAAAAATTGCAAGAACGCTTGGCGAAATTGTCAGGTGGTGTAGCGGTTATTAAGGTCGGAGCTGCAACTGAGACTGAGTTGAAAGAAATGAAACTCCGTATTGAAGATGCCCTCAACGCTACTCGTGCAGCCGTTGAAGAAGGAATCGTTGCAGGTGGTGGAACAGCCCTTGTCAAATGTTATCCCAGCCGTAGCTGATTTGGAATTGACAGGAGACGAAGCAACAGGCCGCAATATTGTTCTCCGTGCTTTGGAAGAACCAGTCCGTCAAATTGCCCACAATGCAGGATTCGAAGGTTCTATTGTTATCGATCGTTTGAAAAATGCTGAAGTTGGCACAGGCTTCAACGCAGCAACTGGTGAGTGGGTTAACATGATTGATCAAGGGATTATCGACCCAGTTAAAGTTAGCCGTTCAGCCCTACAAAACGCAGCATCTGTAGCCAGCTTGATTCTAACAACAGAAGTAGTCGTAGCTAATAAACCAGAACCAGCAGCTCCGGCTCCAGCAATGGATCCAAGCATGATGGGCGGCATGATGTAAGCTTTCTATAGAAAACAACTTATAAAAAACACAAAAGGAGGGAATGCCTACCCCTCCTTTTTATGCTATTCACTTCTAAATTGATTTGAGCTCTCCTAACTTATATGATAAAATAAGACTAGAAAAAGGAGAAGAACATGATCGATGTAGAAGAAATTCTGAGCAAGATGAATCCCAATCAGAAGATTAATTATGACCGTGTCATGCAGAAGATGGTACAAGTATGGGAGAAAAATGAGCAGCGGCCAACTATTCTCATGCATGTTTGCTGTGCTCCTTGTAGTACCTATACTCTAGAATATTTGACCAAGTATGCAGATGTGACCATCTATTTTGCCAATTCTAATATCCATCCCAAGGCAGAATACCATAAGCGTGCCTATGTGACTAAAAAGTTTGTCAGTGATTTCAATGAGCGAACTGGCAATAACGTTCAATACCTAGAAGCTCCTTATGAACCTAACGAATATCGTAAACTGGTTCGAGGTTTGGAAGAAGAGCCTGAAGGTGGCGACCGTTGTAAGGTTTGCTTTGACTACCGCCTGGATAAAACAGCTCAAGTGGCTATGGATTTAGGTTTTGACTACTTCGGTTCGGCTTTAACCATCAGTCCTCATAAGAATTCTCAAACCATTAATAGCATCGGAATCGATGTGCAAAAAATTTACACAACACACTATCTTCCAAGTGATTTCAAGAAAAATCAAGGCTACAAACGTTCAGTAGAGATGTGTGAGGAGTATGATATCTATCGTCAATGTTATTGTGGATGTGTCTATGCAGCACAAGCCCAGAATATTGACCTGGTTCAGGTTAAGAAGGACGCCACTGCGTTCTTGCTGGATAAGGATGTTGAGAAAGACTATTCCCACATCAAATTTACTGTTACGAAATTAGATATATAGAAATCAACCCAGCTGAAAAGCTGGGCTTTTCAAATAAAAAAACCAGGGCTTTCACCCTAGTTTGACAACTTTACCGATTCTTTAGTTCTACATAGCGCTTGTACCAAATGTTTACATAGGCTTCTGAGAAAGGACCACGTCCATTGTTAATCCAATCAACAAGAATTTTGACATGTTCTTTTAAAATATAGTCCAAGTCATCAGAATAATTCATTTTGCGTTTGTGACGCTCATACTCCTCAACGTCCAAGAGACGTTTCTCTCCATCTGTAAAAATTTTAACATCCAAATCGTAATCAATATACTTCAGTGCTTCTTCATCCAGATAGTAGGGGCTAGCCATATTGCAATAGTAGGAAATCCCATTATCACGAATCATGGCAATGATATTAAACCAATATTTCTTGTGAAAGTAAACAATAGCCGGTTCTCGAGTGACCCAACGACGACCATCACTTTCGGTAACCAGTGTATGATCGTTGACACCAATAATGGCGTTTTCTGTTGTTTTTAGTACCATGGTGTCCCGCCAAGTTCGGTGGAGACTCCCATCATGCTTATAACTTTGAATTGTAATAAAGTCGCCTTCTTTTGGAAGCTTCATAACTAACCAACTTTCTACAATTTATAAGTTTATCGTTTACTATTGTACCATAAAATTACCTAAAATCTGTGAATTTTACATGAAAATATTAAAGATATTCTCTGAGAGCGCTTGCTATATCCGAAAAATCGTAGCCTTTTCGTGCTAAAACTTGAGTTAAACGCTGTTTAAGTTCGTATCCTTCATACTTTCGAGCATACTTAGTATATTGCTTATCAAGCTCCTTGAAGATGAGTTCCTGAGTCGTTTCTTGGTCGACTTGACTATCCAAGTCGTCAAAGGCACTTTTAGCATCAGAGTAAGAGAAGCCCTTGTTGGTCAAGTTTTGGAGAATCTTATCTTGCAAGGCACGAGCTGGAAGTTTTCCCTCATATTTTTTCAATAGTTTATTAGCTACACGTTGAGCAACTTCCGAAAAATCAAATTCTTTCAGAATCTCTTCTATAGTAGATTTTGAAATTCCTTTTTGTGCTAGTTTCTGACTCAGTACATAAGGCCCCTTGTCTCCCGAAAGTTGATTGGCATTGATAATAGCATAAGCGTACTGGATATCATTAATCCAATTATCTTCTTTAAGATTAGCAATGACTTGAGAAACGATGTTTTTATTAATATCGTATTTTTTTAGATATTCTCTGACTTCTTTTTCAGTGCGCGCTTTAAAGGATAGGTGGTAGAGGGCAAGATTCTTACCATAAGAAAATTGAGCAAAGTCCTGAATCTCTTTCAATTCTTCTTCGCTTATCACCTTATCTCTTGATAACATAAAACGAACAATAGTATCTTCAGTAATGTAGTATTTGTCGCCATTATCAAGCTCCATCAGATAGAGTCTTTTTTTCTTTTCAAGTTTTGTGATTTTCATAGTTCTATTATAACTCAAAATGTGATAAGATAGGGGTATGAATCTGAAAGTGAAACAAAAAATACCATTAAAAATCAAGCGCATGGGAATTAATGGTGAGGGAATCGGCTTTTATCAAAAAACATTAGTCTTTGTGCCTGGTGCTCTCAAAGGTGAAGATATCTATTGTCAGATTACTTCTATTAAACGTAACTTTGTTGAGGCAAAATTACTGAAGGTCAACAAGAAGTCTAAATTCCGTGTTGTGCCAGCATGTACCATTTACAATGAGTGCGGAGGCTGCCAAATCATGCACCTACATTATGATAAGCAGCTAGAGTTCAAGACGGACTTACTTCACCAAGCGCTAAAAAAATTTGCCCCTGCAGGATATGAAAACTATGAAATCCGCCCGACGATTGGAATGCAGGAACCCAAGTACTATCGTGCTAAGTTACAATTTCAGACTCGAAAATTTAAGAATCAGGTCAAGGCAGGTCTGTATGCACAAAACTCTCATTATTTGGTAGAGTTGAAAGACTGCCTGGTACAAGACAAGGAAACTCAAGTGATTGCTAATCGTCTAGCAGAATTACTTACTTATCACCAGATTCCAATCACGGATGAGAGAAAAGTTCTAGGTGTTAGAACGATAATGGTCCGACGAGCAAGAAAGACTGGACAGGTTCAGATTATTATTGTTACAAACCGTCAGCTTAATTTAACCCAACTAGTAAAAGACTTAGTTAAAGATTTCCCAGAAATTGTGACAGTAGCTGTGAATACAAATATAGCTAAAACCAGTGAGATTTATGGTGAAAAGACAGAGATTATCTGGGGACAAGAGAGTATTCAAGAAGGCGTACTCGATTATGAATTTTCACTATCTCCTCGAGCATTCTATCAACTAAATCCTGAACAAACAGAAGTCCTCTATAGCGAGGCGGTAAAAGCGCTGGATGTTGATAAAGAAGACCATTTGATTGACGCTTATTGTGGAGTTGGAACGATTGGATTTGCCTTCGCGAAGAAAGTTAAAACACTCAGAGGTATGGATATTATTCCAGAAGCCATTGAAGATGCTAAGCGAAATGCTAAAAGAATGGGATTTGACAACACACATTACGAAGCAGGAACAGCGGAAGAGATTATTCCTCGCTGGTATAAGGAAGGCTACCGAGCAGATGCTCTGATCGTAGATCCACCACGTACAGGTCTGGATGACAAGTTATTAGATACAATTCTTACCTATGTACCAGAAAAAATGGTTTATATTTCTTGTAATGTTTCGACCTTGGCTCGTGATTTGGTACGCTTAGTAGAAGTCTATGATCTTCATTATATCCAGTCGGTCGATATGTTCCCACATACAGCTCGAACTGAAGCTGTTGTAAAATTAATAAAAAAAGTTTAAAAAAGTAGTTGACAAAGTTAGAAAAGTCTGTATAATAGTAAGAGTTGAAAATAACTCTGGTCCGTTGGTCAAGGGGTTAAGACACCGCCTTTTCACGGCGGTAACACGGGTTCGAATCCCGTACGGACTATGGTATGTTGCGGATGGAACACTTGATGAAAAAAGATTAAAAAAGTTTCAAAAAAGTGTTGACAAGCGAAAGCGACTGTGATATACTAATATAGTTGTCGCTTGAGAGAAGTGAGTGACAAAGACCTTTGAAAACTGAACAAGACGAACCAATGTGCAGGGCACTACAACTAAGGTTGTAGTACTGAACAATGAAAAAAACAATAAATCTGTCAGTGACAGAAATGAGTGAGAACTCAAACTTTTAATGAGAGTTTGATCCTGGCTCAGGACGAACGCTGGCGGCGTGCCTAATACATGCAAGTAGAACGCTGAAGGAGGAGCTTGCTTCTCCGGATGAGTTGCGAACGGGTGAGTAACGCGTAGGTAACCTGCCTGGTAGCGGGGGATAACTATTGGAAACGATAGCTAATACCGCATAATAGTAGATGTTGCATGACATTTGCTTAAAAGGTGCAATTGCATCACTACCAGATGGACCTGCGTTGTATTAGCTAGTTGGTGGGGTAACGGCTCACCAAGGCGACGATACATAGCCGACCTGAGAGGGTGATCGGCCACACTGGGACTGAGACACGGCCCAGACTCCTACGGGAGGCAGCAGTAGGGAATCTTCGGCAATGGACGGAAGTCTGACCGAGCAACGCCGCGTGAGTGAAGAAGGTTTTCGGATCGTAAAGCTCTGTTGTAAGAGAAGAACGAGTGTGAGAGTGGAAAGTTCACACTGTGACGGTATCTTACCAGAAAGGGACGGCTAACTACGTGCCAGCAGCCGCGGTAATACGTAGGTCCCGAGCGTTGTCCGGATTTATTGGGCGTAAAGCGAGCGCAGGCGGTTAGATAAGTCTGAAGTTAAAGGCTGTGGCTTAACCATAGTACGCTTTGGAAACTGTTTAACTTGAGTGCAAGAGGGGAGAGTGGAATTCCATGTGTAGCGGTGAAATGCGTAGATATATGGAGGAACACCGGTGGCGAAAGCGGCTCTCTGGCTTGTAACTGACGCTGAGGCTCGAAAGCGTGGGGAGCAAACAGGATTAGATACCCCTGGTAGTCCACGCCGTAAACGATGAGTGCTAGGTGTTAGACCCTTTCCGGGGTTTAGTGCCGCAGCTAACGCATTAAGCACTCCGCCTGGGGAGTACGACCGCAAGGTTGAAACTCAAAGGAATTGACGGGGGCCCGCACAAGCGGTGGAGCATGTGGTTTAATTCGAAGCAACGCGAAGAACCTTACCAGGTCTTGACATCCCTCTGACCGCTCTAGAGATAGAGTTTTCCTTCGGGACAGAGGTGACAGGTGGTGCATGGTTGTCGTCAGCTCGTGTCGTGAGATGTTGGGTTAAGTCCCGCAACGAGCGCAACCCCTATTGTTAGTTGCCATCATTCAGTTGGGCACTCTAGCGAGACTGCCGGTAATAAACCGGAGGAAGGTGGGGATGACGTCAAATCATCATGCCCCTTATGACCTGGGCTACACACGTGCTACAATGGCTGGTACAACGAGTCGCAAGCCGGTGACGGCAAGCTAATCTCTTAAAGCCAGTCTCAGTTCGGATTGTAGGCTGCAACTCGCCTACATGAAGTCGGAATCGCTAGTAATCGCGGATCAGCACGCCGCGGTGAATACGTTCCCGGGCCTTGTACACACCGCCCGTCACACCACGAGAGTTTGTAACACCCGAAGTCGGTGAGGTAACCTGTAAGGAGCCAGCCGCCCTAAGGTGGGATAGATGATTGGGGTGAAGTCGTAACAAGGTAGCCGTATCGGAAGGTGCGGCTGGATCACCTCCTTTCTAAGGATAAGGAACTGCGCATTGGTCTTGTTTAGTCTTGAGAGGTCTTGTGGGGCCTTAGCTCAGCTGGGAGAGCGCCTGCTTTGCACGCAGGAGGTCAGCGGTTCGATCCCGCTAGGCTCCATTGGTGAGAGATCACCAAGTAATGCACATTGAAAAATTGAATATCTATATCAAATAGTAACAAGAAAAATAAACCGAAAACGCTGTAGTATTAATAAGAGTTTATGACTGAAAGGTCAGAAAAATAAGGTTAAGTTAATAAGGGCGCACGGTGGATGCCTTGGCACTAGGAGCCGAAGAAGGACGTGACAAACGACGATATGCCTTGGGTAGCTGTAAGTAAGCGATGATCCAGGGATTTCCGAATGGGGGAACCCAACAGGTACTACCTGTTACCCGCATCTGTTAAGGATGTGAGGAGGAAGACGCAGTGAACTGAAACATCTAAGTAGCTGCAGGAAGAGAAAGCAAAAAGCGATTGCCTTAGTAGCGGCGAGCGAAACGGCAGGAGGGGCAAACCGAAGAGTTTACTCTTCGGGGTTGTAGGACTGCAATGTGGACTCAAAGATTATAGAAGAATGATTTGGGAAGATCAGCCAAAGAGAGTAATAGCCTCGTATTTAAAAATAGTCTTTGTACCTAGCAGTATCCTGAGTACGGCGGGACACGTGAAATCCCTGTCGGAATCTGGGAGGACCATCTCCCAACCCTAAATACTCCCTAGTGACCGATAGTGAACCAGTACCGTGAGGGAAAGGTGAAAAAGCACCCCGGGAGGGAGGAAATAGAACCTGAAACCGTGTGCCTACAACAAGTTCGAGCCCGTTAATGGGTGAGAGCGTGCCTTTTGTAGAATGAACCGGCGAGTTACGTTATGATGCGAGGTTAGTTGAAGAGACGGAGCCGTAGGGAAACCGAGTCTGAATAGGGCGCATTAGTATCATGACGTAGACCCTGAAACCATGTGACCTACCCATGAGCAGGTTGAAGGTGCGGTAAGACGCACTGGAGGACCGAACCAGGGCACGTTGAAAAAGTGCTTGGATGACTTGTGGGTAGCGGAGAAATTCCAAACGAACTTGGAGATAGCTGGTTCTTCCGAAATAGCTTTTAGGGCTAGCGTCGACATTAAGATTCTTGGAGGTAGAGCACTGTTTGGGTGAGGGGTCCATCCCGGATTACCAATCTCAGATAAACTCCGAATGCCAATGAATTATGGTCGGCAGTCAGACTGCGAGTGCTAAGATCCGTAGTCGAAAGGGAAACAGCCCAGACCACCAGCTAAGGTCCCAAAAATAATTGTTAAGTGGAAAAAGGATGTGGGGTTGCACAGACAACTAGGATGTTAGCTTAGAAGCAGCTATTCATTCAAAGAGTGCGTAATAGCTCACTAGTCGAGTGACCCTGCGCCGAAAATGTACCGGGGCTAAAACAATTTACTGAAGCTGTGGATACCTTTTATAGGTATGGTAGGAGAGCGTTCTATGTGTGAAGAAGGTGTACCGTGAGGAGTGCTGGAACGCATAGAAGTGAGAATGCCGGTATGAGTAGCGAAAGACAGGTGAGAATCCTGTCCACCGTAAGACTAAGGTTTCCAGGGGAAGGCTCGTCCGCCCCTGGGTTAGTCGGGACCTAAGGAGAGACCGAAAGGTGTATCCGATGGACAACAGGTTGATATTCCTGTACTAGAGTATGTAGTGATGGAGGGACGCAGTAGGCTAACTAAAGCAGACGATTGGAAGAGTCTGTCTAAGCAGTGAGGTGTGAACTGAGTCAAATGCTTAGTTCTATAACATTGAGCTGTGATGGGGAGCGAAGTTTAGTAGCGAAGTTAGTGACGTCACACTGCCAAGAAAAGCTTCTAGCGTTTAAACATACTCTACCCGTACCGCAAACCGACACAGGTAGTCGAGGCGAGTAGCCTCAGGTGAGCGAGAGAACTCTCGTTAAGGAACTCGGCAAAATGACCCCGTAACTTCGGGAGAAGGGGTGCTGACTTTAAGTCAGCCGCAGTGAATAGGCCCAAGCAACTGTTTATCAAAAAAACACAGCTCTCTGCTAAATCGTAAGATGATGTATAGGGGGTGACGCCTGCCCGGTGCTGGAAGGTTAAGAGGAGTGCTTAGCGCAAGCGAAGGTATGAATTGAAGCCCCAGTAAACGGCGGCCGTAACTATAACGGTCCTAAGGTAGCGAAATTCCTTGTCGGGTAAGTTCCGACCCGCACGAAAGGCGTAATGATTTGGGCACTGTCTCAACGAGAGACTCGGTGAAATTTTAGTACCTGTGAAGATGCAGGTTACCCGCGACAGGACGGAAAGACCCCATGGAGCTTTACTGCAGTTTGATATTGAGTGTCTGTACCACATGTACAGGATAGGTAGGAGTCTAAGAGATCGGGACGCCAGTTTCGAAGGAGACGTTGTTGGGATACTACCCTTGTGTTATGGCCACTCTAACCCGGATAGGTGATCCCTATCGGAGACAGTGTCTGACGGGCAGTTTGACTGGGGCGGTCGCCTCCTAAAAGGTAACGGAGGCGCCCAAAGGTTCCCTCAGAATGGTTGGAAATCATTCGCAGAGTGTAAAGGTATAAGGGAGCTTGACTGCGAGAGCTACAACTCGAGCAGGGACGAAAGTCGGGCTTAGTGATCCGGTGGTTCCGTATGGAAGGGCCATCGCTCAACGGATAAAAGCTACCCTGGGGATAACAGGCTTATCTCCCCCAAGAGTTCACATCGACGGGGAGGTTTGGCACCTCGATGTCGGCTCGTCGCATCCTGGGGCTGTAGTCGGTCCCAAGGGTTGGGCTGTTCGCCCATTAAAGCGGCACGCGAGCTGGGTTCAGAACGTCGTGAGACAGTTCGGTCCCTATCCGTCGCGGGCGTAGGAAATTTGAGAGGATCTGCTCCTAGTACGAGAGGACCAGAGTGGACTTACCGCTGGTGTACCAGTTGTCTTGCCAAAGGCATCGCTGGGTAGCTATGTAGGGAAGGGATAAACGCTGAAAGCATCTAAGTGTGAAACCCACCTCAAGATGAGATTTCCCATGATTTTATATCAGTAAGAGCCCTGAGAGATGATCAGGTAGATAGGTTAGAAGTGGAAGTGTGGCGACACATGTAGCGGACTAATACTAATAGCTCGAGGACTTATCCAAAGTAACTGAGAATATGAAAGCGAGAGGTTTTCTTGGTTTGAATAGATATTCAATTTTGAGTAGGTATTACTCAGAGTTAAGTGACGATAGCCTAGGAGATACACCTGTACCCATGCCGAACACAGAAGTTAAGCCCTAGAACGCCGGAAGTAGTTGGGGGTTGCCCCCTGTGAGATATGGAAGTCGCTTAGCTCTAGGGAGTTTAGCTCAGCTGGGAGAGCATCTGCCTTACAAGCAGAGGGTCAGCGGTTCGATCCCGTTAACTCCCATAGGTCCCGTAGTGTAGCGGTTATCACGTCGCCCTGTCACGGCGAAGATCGCGGGTTCGATTCCCGTCGGGACCGTTTAAGATAACGGAAGTTATTTTAGACTCGTTAGCTCAGTTGGTAGAGCAATTGACTTTTAATCAATGGGTCACTGGTTCGAGCCCAGTACGGGTCATATCTGCGGGTTTGGCGGATTGGCAGACGCACCAGATTTAGGATCTGGCGCTTAACGGCGTGGGGGTTCAAGTCCCTTAACCCGCATTAAGATATAATAAATGAGCCGGCTTAGCTCAGTTGGTAGAGCATCTGATTTGTAATCAGAGGGTCGCGTGTTCAAGTCATGTAGCCGGCATTTTTAGATAGAAGAAAATCAGTGCGAACGTAGTTCAGTGGTAGAACACCACCTTGCCAAGGTGGGGGTCGCGGGTTCGAATCCCGTCGTTCGCTTAGAGAGGCCGGGGTGGCGGAACTGGCAGACGCACAGGACTTAAAATCCTGCGATTGGTAACGATCGTACCGGTTCGATTCCGGTCCTCGGCATAATATAATGAGCACCCTTAGCTCAACTGGATAGAGTACCTGACTACGAATCAGGCGGTTAGAGGTTCGACTCCTCTAGGGTGCATTTTTCTATTTAACTCGGGAAGTAGCTCAGCTTGGTAGAGTACTTGGTTTGGGACCAAGGTGTCGCAGGTTCGAATCCTGTCTTCCCGATTAATGGCGGTGTAGCTCAGCTGGCTAGAGCGTCCGGTTCATACCCGGGAGGTCGGGGGTTCTGATCCCTTCGCCGCTATAATGATCTTGTTGGACCTTTAGCTCAGCTGGTTAGAGCTCTCGGCTCATAACCGAGTGGTCGTAGGTTCAAGTCCCTACAAGGTCCATTTGAATAGTATGGAGGATTACCCAAGTCCGGCTGAAGGGAACGGTCTTGAAAAACCGTCAGGCGTGTAAAAGCGTGCGTGGGTTCGAATCCCACATCCTCCTTTTTGTATTAACGCGGGATGGAGCAGCTCGGTAGCTCGTCGGGCTCATAACCCGAAGGTCGTAGGTTCAAATCCTGCTCCCGCAATAAGGCTCGGTAGCTCAGTTGGTAGAGCAATGGATTGAAGCTCCATGTGTCGGCGGTTCGATTCCGTCTCGCGCCATTTTTTTATTTATAGTATGTATGCGGGTGTAGTTTAGTGGTAAAACTACAGCCTTCCAAGCTGTTGTCGCGAGTTCGATTCTCGTCACCCGCTTTGAACTTTGTTCAAATTACATTACCAAGTTTTTTAACTTGGGCGCGTAGCTCAGGTGGTTAGAGCGCACGCCTGATAAGCGTGAGGTCGGTGGTTCGAGTCCACTCGTGCCCATTAATAGGAGAATTACTCAAGAGGCTGAAGAGGACGGTTTGCTAAATCGTTAGGTCGGGTAACTGGCGCAAGGGTTCGAATCCCTTATTCTCCGTTTTATTGAGAGTTTATAACTCTTTTTTTGTATTTTTAAGAATAGTAGAATAAAAACTTCAGATTTGTAAAACTTAATTGGATTACTTATCTGAAGTTTTTTTTGGCTCTTTGTCAACTGTAGTGGGCTGCAGAAAAGCTAAAATCTTTATATATTGTCGATTTTATGGTTGTGCTAGTTTATTATTACTTCCAGCTCTTGAGTGAAATTTCTCCGCTATTGAGCCAGATTTCTTTTCCGTTATCACATTGAACTAAAAGTTTTCCATTTTCTGAGATATCTTTAGGAAGTCCTTTGTAGTCTTTTTGATCTAGTGTAAAAGTCACTTCTTTTCCTAGAACGAATGACTGTTTTTTGTATAGGTATAATAGCTCTTCTGCAGGTGTTTCGAAGAAAGCACGCCAGATTTCTATTATTAATTCATTTCTGGTTATAGGTGCTGGAGCTTTGAATAAACTAGCAGCTTTTTCTTTTAATTCTTGAGGGAAGTCTGTAATAGTAAAGTTGATCCCTACTCCAATAATGATATCTGTGACTAGGCCTGTTTCTACAGACGTCATTGCCTCAGTAAGGATTCCTCCAATTTTATGATTGTTTAGGTAGATATCATTGACCCATTTTATGTCGACATCTATTAAAGTTAGGTTCTTAATGGCTTTGTAGACAGCTCCTGCTACAAGTAGTGTGTAGGATGGTAATTTGTCATAGGGAAGATTTGGTTTAAGATGGAGGGTCATATAAATGCCACCTTGTGGTGAGTAGAAAGAACGTTGAAATCGACCTCGGCTGCTGTTTGATAGGAAGCTAGATAGAGGGTGTTTGTTTCATATCCTCTATCTATTGCTTCTTTTGCATCAATTTGGGTAGATTTAGTTTCTGACTTAAAATTAACGGTAATTGGGAGATTTTCTTGTATAAGGTCTGGCAGGAGAAGATCTCCATTCAATAGTTTATAGCCCCTATTTTTTATGCTATCAATTTCAATACCTTCTTGTTCTAGCCGCTTGATGGCTTTCCAAATTGATGTTCGGCTTAAGGATAGTTCTTCAGCAATTTTTTCTCCGCTGATATAGTCGGTTTCTTTTGCCAGAATCTGGTAGACAGCTTGGTAGGATTTCATAGTGTTTCCTTTCTTTAGGAATTGTAAATGATTTAAATATAGTTTGGATAGTTGGTCAAAACCTTATTATATTACTACTATTTTAACATATACCTAGTCTTTACGGTATGATTTTCTTATAGTAAATCTAGTCATTAAGTTTGAGTTTTGAAATATCAGTATTTTTGCTCTCTTTTTTACCTAGTAAACGTTTCCTTTGTTTTCAAATTGCTAAAAAAGTGGTACAATATAGGGTAGCTTACTATTATCTGAATCAACTGATTTGGAGAGAAAGGATTCATTTTGAAATCAATAGGCTTTATTGAAAAGCTGAAAGGGTTGTCTAGTAAAGAGCTGATTTTATTGGGAATTATCCTGAGTATCTTTTTACCCTTTTATCTTTTTGTAGTTGTATTCTGTTTATATATTATCAGTTTAATTTTCACAGGAGACATGAAAAGTATTCTTCAGAAAATGGGGGAGCATCCGATGCTGCTTCTTTTTCTTGGCTATAGTACTGTAATATCCATTTTTGCACAAAATTGGATGGGAGTTGTAGCTTCAGTAGGAATTTTTCTATTTACTGTTTTCTTTTTGCATTATCAGTCGATTTTATCACATAAATTCTTTCGATTGATTTTGCAGCTCGTCTTGTTTGGTAGCGTATTGTCAGCTGCTTTTGCGAGTTTAGAACATTTCCAAATTGTGAAGAAATTCAACTATGCTTTTCTTTCACCCAATATGCAGGTGTGGCATCAGAATCGTGCAGAAGTGACCTTCTTTAACCCTAATTATTATGGAATTATTTGTTGTTTCTGTATCATGATTGCCTTCTATCTGTTTACAACGACCAAGTTGAATTGGTTGAAAGTATTCTGTGTGTTTGCAGGCTTTGTGAATCTCTTTGGATTGAACTTTACGCAAAATCGAACTGCCTTTCCTGCTATTATCGCTGGAGCCATTATTTATCTCTTTACGACCATTAAAAACTGGAAGGCCTTTTGGCTTAGTATTGGGGTCTTTGCGATTGGCTTGAGCTTCCTCTTTTCCAGTGATTTGGGAGTTCGGATGGGGACTTTAGACTCTTCTATGGAAGAACGAATTTCTATTTGGGATGCTGGGATGGCCTTGTTTAAGCAAAATCCTTTCTGGGGTGAGGGGCCATTGACCTATATGCACTCGTATCCTCGGATAAATGCTCCTTATCATGAACATGCTCATAGTCTTTATATTGATACGATTCTGAGTTACGGAGTTGTGGGGACTATTTTATTAGTTTTGTCTTCTGTTGCTCCTGTTCGCTTGATGATGGATATGAGTCAGGAGTCGGGGAAACGTCCGATTATCGGCCTTTATCTGTCTTTCCTTACAGTGGTTGCTGTGCACGGAATCTTTGACTTGGCTCTCTTCTGGATCCAGTCAGGCTTCATTTTCTTGCTAGTTATGTGCAGTATTCCCTTAGAACATCGAACGTTGGTATCGGACATGACGGATTAAGTTTATAAGATTAAAATCTTCTACCTTGGGTAGGAGATTTTTTTACTAGGAAAAATTATTTCTAAATCGAAATAGTTGACAGATGGAATGATGAGTGTTACAATTGCTTTATTCGTTTCGATATCGAAATAAATTGGAGGTGTCATGAAAGATAGTCATTTGGTAGCTCATCATATTCGTTTGTTGAATGGGCGGATTTTTCAAAAGTTACTAAGTCGGGATCCTGAAGCTCTTTATCGGAGTGAACAGGGCAAGATTTTAGCGGTTTTATGGAATAGTGAAACTGGCTGCGCAACTGCGACAGATATTGCGCTTGCGACTGGGCTTGCTAACAATACACTTACGACGATGATTAAAAAACTAGAGGAACAAAATCTTGTAACTATTAGTCCATGTGGAGAAGATAAGCGTAAGAAGTATTTGGTTTTAACAGAGTTGGGGCAGTCTCAGAAAGAAGTGGGGCATCGTGTCAGTCAGAAATTGGATACTATCTTTTACAAAGGATTTTCAGAGGAAGAAATTCGTCAGTTTGAAGACTTTCAAGAAAGAATTTTGGCTAATCTGAAAGAGGAGGAAAATGAGGTTTAAAATGGAGCAAATTAGCTGTTTATAAGTAAAGGCCACTTTTGACTTTGTTTTCCAACTCTTAGGACAAGGAAACTATGTGGTTAGCTATGGTCAGACTCAGATTGATGGCCTTGCTTATGCCCGGTACGATATCTTTCGACTAGAAAACGGGAAAATTGTGGAGCATTGGGATAATAAGGAAGTCATACCTAAGGTAGAAGACTTGACCAATCGAGGGAAGTTTTAAATTGAGGATACAGAATGATTGAATACAAAAATGTAGCCTTGCGCTACACAGAAAGATGTCTTGAGAGATGTTAATTTACGGATTGAGAATGGAGAGTTTATGGTTTTAGTTGGGCCATCTGGCTCAGGTAAGACAACCATGATTAAGATGGTCAACCGCCTCTTGGAACCAACTGATGGAAATATTTATATGGATGGCAAGCGCATCAAAGACTATGATGAGCGTGAACTTCGTCTTTCTACTGGTTATGTTTTACAGGCCATTGCTCTCTTTCCAAATCTAACGGTTGCGGAAAATATTGCCCTGATTCCTGAGATGAAGGGCTGGACTAAGGAAGAAATTGCTCAGAAAACAGAAGAGCTTTTGGCAAAGGTTGGTTTACCAGTAGCTGAGTATGGGCATCGTTTGCCTAGTGAATTATCTGGTGGGGAGCAGCAACGGGTAGGTATTGTTCGTGCTATGATTGGTCAGCCTAAGATTCTCCTCATGGATGAGCCTTTTTCAGCTCTTGATGCTATTTCGAGAAAACAGTTGCAGGTTCTGACTAAAGAATTGCATAAAGAGTTTGGGATGACAACGATTTTTGTGACCCATGATACGGATGAAGCTTTGAAATTGGCGGACCGTATTGCTGTCTTGCAGGATGGAGAGATTCGCCAGGTAGCGAATCCTGAGACAATTTTAAAAGCACCTGCCACAAAATTTGTAGCAGACTTGTTTGGAGGTAGTGTTCATGACTAATTTAATTGCAACTTTTCAGGATCGTTTTAGTGATTGGTTGACAGCTCTATCTCAACATTTGCAGTTGTCACTGTTGACCTTGTTGCTGGCTATTTTTATCGCGATTCCTTTGGCCGTTTATCTTCGCTATCATGAGAAATTGGCCGACTGGGTCTTGCAGATTGCAGGGATTTTCCAGACTATCCCGTCTTTGGCCTTGTTGGGACTCTTTATCCCCTTGATGGGAATTGGAACCTTGCCGGCTTTGACAGCTCTAGTGATTTATGCGATCTTTCCGATTTTACAAAATACCATCACTGGACTCAAGGGAATTGATCCGAATCTGCAAGAGGCTGGGATTGCCTTTGGGATGACTAGGTGGGAACGTCTCAAGAAGTTTGAAATTCCACTTGCCATGCCTGTTATGATGTCTGGGATTCGGACGGCAGCTGTCTTGATTATCGGTACGGCAACCTTGGCTGCCTTGATTGGTGCAGGGGGGGCTGGGTTCCTTTATCCTTTTGGGAATTGACCGTAATAATGCCAGTCTGATTTTGATTGGGGCACTTTCTTCTGCAGTGCTGGCCATTGCCTTTAATTTCCTACTAAAAGTGATGGAAAAAGCAAAATTGCGGACGATTTTTTCTGGTTTTGCCTTGGTGACTATATTGCTTGGTTTGTCTTATAGTCCAGCTCTTTTGGCCCAAAAAGAGAAAGAAAACTTGGTTATTGCTGGGAAATTGGGTCCAGAACCAGAAATTTTGGCTAATATGTATAAGTTACTGATTGAAGAAAATACCAGTATGACTGCGACTGTTAAACCGAATTTTGGGAAAACAAGCTTTCTCTATGAAGCTCTGAAAAAAGGCGATATTGACATTTATCCTGAATTTACTGGTACGGTGACTGAAAGTCTGCTTCAACCATCACCGAAAGTGAGTCATGAGCCAGAGCAGGTTTATCAGGTGGCGCGTGATGGTATTGCCAAACAGGATCATCTAGCCTATCTCAAACCCATGTCTTATCAAAATACCTACGCTGTAGCTGTTCCGAAAAAGATTGCTCAAGAATATGGCTTGAAGACCATTTCGGACTTGAAAAAGTGGAAGGGCAGTTGAAGGCAGGTTTTACACTCGAGTTTAACGACCGTGAGGATGGCAATAAGGGCTTGCAATCAATGTATGGTCTCAATCTCAATGTAGCTACCATGGAACCAGCCCTTCGCTATCAGGCTATTCAGTCAGGTGATATTCAAATCACGGACGCCTATTCGACTGATGCGGAATTGGCGCGTTATGATTTGCAGGTCTTGGAAGATGACAAGCAACTCTTCCCACCTTATCAAGGAGCTCCATTGATGAAAGAAGCTCTTCTCAAGAAACATCCAGAGTTGGAAACAGTTCTCAATAAATTGGCTGGTAAAATTACTGAAAGCCAGATGAGCCAACTTAACTATCAAGTGGGTGTCGAAGGCAAGTCAGCAGAACAAGTAGCCAAGGAATTTCTACAAGAACAAGGTTTGTTGAATAAATAACTTAAAAATGCTGAACCCAACTTCCTTAAACGACTAACTAGAAGAATGCTCAGACAATTTCGTCTGGGCTTTTTTGGTGTCAGAATTAATGATTTTCATTTTTAAATGGAAAATAAGAGGAAATTTTTAGGATTTTCTAAAATTTTACTGTAAATACACTTGACTATTCATAAAATAGGTGTATAATGTGTTGTGAACTACTTAACAAATAAAGATTTCCAGCTCATGTCGACTAAGGATGGAAATCTTGTGTATAGACAGTTCAGTATCTAATAGAGCGTTGCGTCCGAAAGTCTATCCAGACACGGCTCTTTAAAAACAAAAGGAGAAATGATGCATACTTATTTGCAAACGAAAATTGAAAATATCAAAACAACCCTAGGTGAAATGTCAGGTGGTTACCGTCGTATGGTTACTGCTATGGCTGATTTAGGATTTTCAGGGACTATGAAGGCTATTTGGAATGACCTCTTTGCCCATCGCAGCTTTGCCCAGTGGCTTTATTTGTTGGTTTTAGGAAGTTTTCCTCTATGGCTGGAGTTGATTTACGAACATCGTATTGTTGACTGGATTGGGATGATTTGTAGCTTGACTGGGATTATCTGTGTTATCTTTTGTATCGGAAGGTCGAGCAAGTAATTATCTTTTTGGCTTGATTAATTCTGTTATTTACCTTATTTTGGCCCTACAGAAAGGCTTTTATGGTGAGGTGTTGACGACACTTTACTTTACAGTCATGCAACCAATTGGACTTCTAGTTTGGATTTATCAGGCACAGTTTAGAAGGAAAAGCAGGAGTTTGTCGCGCGTAAACTGGACGGCAAGGGTTGGACAAAGTATCTTTCCATTAGTGTGCTTTGGTGGTTAGCCTTTGGATTTATTTATCAGTCTATTGGTGCCAATCGTCCCTATCGTGATTCAATCACAGATGCGACCAATGGGGTAGGGACAGATCCTCATGACAGCTGTTTACCGTGAACAGTGGATATTCTGGGCGGCTACCAATGTCTTTTCAATCTATCTCTGGTGGGGAGAAAGCCTGCAAATTCAAGGGAAATATCTAATTTATCTCATTAACAGTCTAGTTGGTTGGTATCAATGGAGCAAGGCTGCTAAGCAGAATACTGACTTACCTAACTAGGAAAAGATCTTTGAAAGTGCTGTTTTGAGATTTTTGATTAAAAAGATAGAGTTGATAATCAAGGATTTTACACTCAATGAAAAAAACAAAAGAGCAAACTAGGAAACTAGCCGCAGGTTGCTCAAAAACACTATTTTGAGGTTGCAGATAGAACTGACGAAGTCAGCTCAAAACATGGTTTTGAGGTTGTAGATGAAACTGGGACGAAGTCAGTAACCATACCTACAGCGAGGCGACGTTGACGTGGTTTGAAGAGATTTTCGAAGAGTATTATATTATGAAAAGAGGATTGGCGAATCCTCTTTGTTGTTGAAAAGATAAAAACTCTGGTAGCCTAGAAATAAAGGCAACTGAGCTATACTCTGTATTCAATTTTTAGGAATGAGAAGGTCTAGATAAAACTGGACAACTTCATGGTCTGTAAAGTTTTGTCCTTTTTTGAGCCACCAGGTCAGTGTTTCGATAAAATTGGTTACTACAAAATGTTTGAGGTAGGAGGCTGGTATGTTCGGATAGGCCTCTTGAAAATCCTCCGCTACCATGGGTAAAACATGGTGTTCAAGTTCTTTGTGTAGTTGGTGGAGAAAGTAGTCATTTTTGAAAAAGAAGACTAGTGACATGGTCCTGATTTGAAAATGTAAAAAGATATGTGCGAGGTAGTCTTCTGTAGTCAAGTGTTCTTCCCTTTCAAAGAGATGATGAAAGAGGTAGCGACAGAGTTCATCTAAAAGCAGTTCCTTACTCTCGTAGTGACAGTAAAAGGTAGAGCGCCCAACATCTGCGAGATCAATGATATCCTGAACTGTAGTGGCTTCGTAACCCTTATCGTTTAAAAGTTGTAGAAAAGCTTGATAGATGGCTTTTTTTGTTTTGCTGATACGGCGGTCAATGTTAGTCATATGGACACTTGAGGCAAATTGTTCAGAACTGAATAAAGCTGATATTTTGCTTCTATCCTTTCTTTGAGTTTTAGTGGATAATGATAATGAACAAGGTGTTCATAAATCTATTATAACAAAGGAATGAGAAAGATGAAGGCAAAATATACTGTTTGGGTAGCTTTTTTCTTAAATTTAAGCTATGCCATTGTTGAGTTTATCGCTGGAGGAATCTTTGGTTCGAGTGCTGTTCTTGCTGATTCTGTCCATGACTTGGGAGATGCTATAGCCATTGGCATATCGGCCTTTTGAGAAACAATCTCAAATCGAGAAGAAGATAGGCAGTACACCTTGGGTTACAAGCGATTTAGTCTTTTAGGGGCCCTGGTGACTGCTGTGATTCTTATCACAGGATCCATCCTAGTGATTTTGGAAAATATAACTAAACTTTTTAATCCACAGCCCGTTAATGATGAAGGCATCCTCTGGCTAGGAATCATTGCAGTCAGTATTAATCTGCTAGCTAGTCTAGTAGTTCGCAAGGGAAAGACAAAGAACGAGTCAATTCTGAGCCTGCACTTTTTGGAAGATACTCTTGGTTGGTTGACTGTCATTCTAATGGCGATTATCCTCAAATTTACAGATTGGTATATCCTTGATCCACTCTTATCTCTTGTCATTTCTATCTTCATTCTAAGAAAAAGCCATTCCTCGATTTTGGAGTGCACTCAAAGATTTTCTTGGATGCTGTGCCAGAAGGAGTGAGACAGGTAATTTGGAGAAGGATTTGGATGCTCTGATCAATGTCAAAAGTGTCAATCAACTTAGCATTTGGTCCATGGATGGTTTGGAAAATAATGCCATTATCCATCTCTGTTTAGAGGATTGGGGCAGATGATGGAAACAAAGAATCAAGTACGTCATCTCTTAGAAGAAAGAGGAATTCAGAATATTACCATCGAAGTGGACGCCAGTCAAAGCAATCATGCGCAACATAAACGGAGGTAACAGCCTTAGAGCAGTCCCATGGGCATCAACATTAGAAAAAGCAAGCTTTTTGTTGAGGTCTTTTGATATTTGATTTGAAAGACGCTTTTCCCAACTTTTTCTTTGATTGATGAAAAGGTATGTCAATAAGAGAACTGATAATGAAAAATTTTTCGTTTAGATGCAAAATGCTTGACTTGGAGTCAACTCAAAGTTATATAATAAGATAAGTGAGTTAGAATAGCTTAAACTCAGTGAATGAAATGAGAGGAGGTTAGTCTATGAATATTAAATCTGCTAGTGATTTGTTGGGAATTTCAGCGGATACAATTCGTTATTATGAACGGGTTGGTCTTGTGCCACCGATTACTCGTACCGCGACTGGGATTCGTGATTTTCAAGTTCAGGATATCGAAGCACTGGAATTTATTAAGTGTTTTCGTTCGGCGGGTGTCTCTGTAGACAGTTTAGTTGATTATATGTCGCTCTACCAAAAGGGGGGATGAAACGAGAGAGGAGAGGCTTGGTATTTTTAGAAGAGGAAAAGCAAAAATTAGAGGAGCGCTTGTCTCAGCTACAGGCGGCTTTAAATCGTTTAAATCTCAAAATTAAACTTTATAAGGAAGGAAAATTTTAAATGAAATCAGCAGTATATACAAAGGCAGGTCAGGTTGGACTTGCTACAATTGAGCGTCCGCAAATAATAGAAGCGGATGATGTGATTATTCAGTGTGGTTCGTGCGTGCGTTTGTGGTTCAGATTTATGGAGGTATCGTAATCCAGAAACGAAAGCTGGACACAAAAATAGTGGACACGAAGCGATTGGGATTGTCGAAGAAACTGGGAAGCCATTACGACGGTGAAACCAGGTGATTTTGTCATTGTCCCGTTTACACATGGATGTGGTGAGTGTGATGCCTGTCTTGCAGGATTTGACGGCTCTTGCGACAATCATATTGGTAATAACTTGGGAGGGCGATTTCCAGGCGGAATATATCCGTTTCCACTATGCCAACTGGGCGCTGGTTAAAATCCCAGGACAACCTTCAGATTATAGCGAAGGTATGCTAAAGTCCCTCTTGACTCTTGCAGATGTCATGCCGACAGGCTATCATGCAGCGCGTGTTGCTAACGTTCAAAAAGGGGATAAGGTTGTGGTCATTGGCGATGGGGCTGTTGGTCAATGTGCTGTCATCGCTGCTAAGATGCGTGGAGCATCGCAAATTATCCTTATGAGTCGTCATGAAGATCGTCAAAAGATGGCTCTGGAGTCAGGTGCGACAGCTGTTGTAGCTGAGCGAGGTCAAGAAGGTATTGCCAAGGTTCGTGAAATTCTCGGTGGTGGAGCAGATGCAGCACTTGAGTGTGTTGGAACAGAAGCAGCGGTTGATCAAGCACTTGGTGTTCTCCATAATGGAGGGCGCATGGGCTGTTGGTGTACCGCACTATGAAAATCGAGCCATTGGCTCAACCTTTGGTCAAAATACAATAATCGGTGGTGGCCCAGCTTCTGTCACAACCTACGATAAGCAATTTTTACTAAAAGCCGTCCTGATGGGGATATCAATCCAGGTCGCGTCTTTACTTCAAGCTATAAACTAGAAGATATAGATCAAGCCTACAAAGATATGGATGAACGTAAGACTATTAAATCAATGATTGTGATGGATTAAAAAAGAAAATCCTAATGGAGATTTGAGAATCTCTATTAGGATTTTTGGTCTTAATATATTAGTTGGGTTATGTAGAGTACTTTCTCTCAGAGTCAGTCTGGTTCCCAGCATGGTCAGGCTAGGGATTTTACGACCGTGGAGTACTTCCTTATTAAGAATATCCATACCTGCCCGGCCCATTTCTTCAGTATAGACGGTGATGCTGGAGAGGGGAGGATAGACCTGCTTGGTCAGGCTAGTGTCGTTAAAGGAAATAAGGCTAACGCAATCTGGTAGACTGATTCCAGCTTCTTGGAGCGCACGGAGGGCACCGATTGCAAGGCTATCACTAGCGGCAAAAAATGCTGGTGGGAGTTGGTCTCCAAGCTCTGAATGGCCTCCTTCATCAAGTCATAGCCAGACTGGGCAGTAAAGCTTCCTTGAAAGACCAGTTCATCACGATAGATTCCCTTTGTTTGACTGTAGTTTCTGAAGTTTTCAAGTCGCTTGTCCTGAATGATTTCTTCTTGGTCAGTTGTTTCCTCAAGGCCTGTTAGAATTCCGATACGGTCCATTCCTTGGCTGAGGAAATAATCGACAACCTGTTTCATAGCAGTGTAAAAATCCGTGATAATGCAGGTATGCCCAGGGACAGTGTATCGCTGTCTAGAAATACAAGAGGCTTTTGGTATTCTTCGAAGGCAGAAATCTGAGCTCGACTGAACTTTCCGATGCAAAGAATCCCAATCACTTCCTCACTTAGGGTAAAAGGATGGTCATTAAAATAGCGCAAGATATCATAGTCCAGTTCTTGGGCTCTTTTTTCTATGCCTAGGCGAATTTGGTAGTAGTAGAGGTCATCCAGCTCCCCTTGTTCGCTGACCCATTGGATAATGGCAATCTTTTGCTTGGGTTTGTGGGACTCGCCTGTCTTGAGGTGCTTGGTGTAGCCCAACTCTTCAGCAACCGTTAAAATACGGTGTCTGGTTTCTTCTGTAACAGATAGGCTCTGGTCGCGGTTGAGGACACGGGATACGGTCGCGATAGAGACAGAGGCTAGCTGTGCAATGTCTTTTAAGGTAGCCATAAAACCTCCTTCTTTTAGCTTAGTATATCATATTTTTCTGCTTTTTACTGATAGTTTAGTAAAATTTAGTAAAAAGGATTGACCTTGGGAAATCCCTTGGATACAATAGAAGAAAACGATTACACGTTAAGATGATACTCAATGAAAATCAAAAAGCAAACTAGGAAGCTAGCCGCAGGCTGCTCAAAGCACTGCTTTGAGGTTGTAGATAAGACTGACGAAGTCAGTTACATATATCTACGGCAAGGCAATGCCGACGTAGTTTGAAGAGATTTTCGAAGAGTACACGTTAAGGTGACTTAACGAACAGTCAAAGGAGAATTTATATGACACAACATCTTACTGCTGAAGCCCTTCGCAAAGACTTTCTTGCTGTTTTTGGTCAAGAAGCAGACCAAACCTTCTTTTCACCAGGTCGCATCAATTTGATTGGTGAACACACGGACTATAATGGTGGACATGTATTTCCAGCAGCCATTTCCTTAGGAACATACGGCGCAGCTCGCAAGCGTGACGACCAAGTCTTGCGTTTCTACTCAGCCAACTTTGAGGACAAGGGCATTATCGAAGTGCCTTTAGCGGATCTCAAGTTTGAAAAAGAGCATAACTGGACCAACTATCCAAAAGGAGTTCTTCATTTCTTGCAAGAAGCTGGGCATGTGATTGACAAAGGGTTTTGATTTTTATGTCTATGGTAATATCCCAAATGGTGCTGGCCTGTCTTCGTCAGCGTCATTGGAACTTTTGACAGGGGTCGTGGCTGAGCATCTCTTTGATTTAAAACTAGAGCGTCTCGATTTGGTTAAAATTGGAAAACAAACAGAAAACAACTTTATCGGAGTAAACTCTGGTATCATGGACCAGTTTGCTATCGGTATGGGGGCTGACCAACGTGCTATTTACCTAGATACCAACACTTTAGAATACGACTTGGTGCCACTTGATTTGAAGGACAATGTTGTTGTCATCATGAATACCAATAAACGTCGTGAATTGGCGGACTCTAAATACAATGAACGCCGTGCTGAGTGTGAAAAAGCAGTGGAAGAATTGCAAGTTGCTTTGGATATTCAGACCTTGGGTGAATTGGACGAGTGGGCCTTTGACCAATACAGCTATCTGATTAAAGATGAAAATCGTTTGAAACGTGCTCGTCACGCCGTTCTTGAAAAACCAACGTACCCTCAAAGCTCAAGCAGCCCTTCAAGCAGGTGATTTGGAAAACATTTGGTCGCTTGATGAATGCTTCTCATGTCTCTCTGGAGCATGACTGTGAAGTAACTGGTCTGGAATTGGATACCCTTGTTCACACAGCTTGGGCGCAAGAAGGTGTTCTCGGTGCTCGTATGACAGGGGCTGGTTTTGGCGGATGTGCCATTGCCTTGGTTCAAAAAGATACTGTTGAGTCCTTTAAGGAAGCTGTAGGCAAACACTACGAGGAAGTCGTTGGATACGCTCCAAGCTTCTATATCGCTGAAGTTGCAGGTGGCACTCGCGTCCTTGACTAGTCAAAGGAGGCTCTATAGTGACCTTAGTAGATAAATTTGTAACACATGTCATTTCTGAAAGTTCATTTGAGGAAATGGATCGAATCTACCTAACCAATCGTGTTTTTGGCTCGAGTGGGAGATGGTGTTTTGGAAGTTGAGACCAATCTAGATAAGTTGATTGATCTTAAGGACCAGCTGGTTGAGAAGCCGTTCGATTAGAGACAATTGAGGATAGTCAGACTGCGCGTGAAATCCTCGGTGCTGAATTGATGGATTTGGTGACTCCTTGTCCCAGTCAGGTTAATCGTGACTTTTGGGCAACCTATGCCCACTCTCCTGAGCAAGCGATAGCAGATTTTTACCAACTTAGTCAGAAAAATGACTACATCAAACTCAAGGCCATTGCTAGAAATATCGCTTATCGTGTTCCATCTGACTACGGAGAGCTTGAGATTACCATCAATCTCTCAAAGCCTGAAAAAGATCCGAAAGAGATTGCAGCATGCAAGTTGGTCAAGTCTAGTAACTATCCTCAGTGTCAGCTTTGTATGGGAAAATGAAGGCTACCATGGTCGTGTCAACCATCCAGCTAGAAGCAATCATCGTATTATCCGTTTTGACATTTCTGGGCAGGGAGTGGGGCTTCCAGTATTCGCCTTATGCGTACTTTAATGAGCACTGTATTTTCCTAGATAGCCAACATCGTCCTATGGCTATTAGTCGCCAAAGTTTTGAGCGTTTGTTAGCAATCGTAGAGCAGTTTCCAGGCTATTTTGCGGGTTCAAATGCGGACTTACCGATTGTGGGGGGCTCTATTCTAACCCATGACCACTATCAGGGAGGCCGTCACGTATTTCCTATGGAATTGGCTCCCTGCAAAGACTTTCTCTTTTACTGGTTTTGAGCAGATCAAAGCAGGGATTGTCAAGTGGCCCATGTCAGTGCTACGCTTGACTTCGAATTCCAAAGAAGATTTGATCAACTTGGCTGATAAGATTTTGCAGGAATGGCGTCGGTACTCAGATCCAAGTGTACAGGTCTTGGCGAAAGCAATGGAACACTACATCACACTATCACCGATAGCCCGTAAACGAGATGGACAGTTTGAGTTAGACTTGGTTTTACGGGACAATCAAACATCTCCAGAGCATCCTGACGGCATCTATCATCCCCACAAGGATGTCCAACATATCAAGAAGGAAAATATCGGCTTGATTGAGGTCATGGGCATGGCTATCTTGCCACCTCGTTTGAAATCAGAAGTGGAGCAAGTCGCCAGCTATCTAGTTGGAGAAGGGGATACAGTTGCCTCTTATCATCAGGAATGGAGCAGACCAGCTCAAAGCCAAATATCCAGACCTAGCGGATAAAGAAAAAGCCCTTGAAATCGTCAAGGACTCTGTTGGTGCTATCTTTGCGCGTGTACTGGAGGATGCAGGAGTCTACAAGCAGACAGAACAAGGACAGGCAGCCTTTATGCGCTTTGTAGAACAGGTCGGAATTTTGCCAGACTAGGAGCTTTCTCCTTGCACAGTCCTATAAAAAGTAGTATCATAGTGTCGTTTGAAATATCAGGAGGAAACGATGAAAGATTTTCATTTTGACGCTATATCTGCCTTTGAAAATTACGAAATAGAAAAAATGAGAGATGGTCACGTTGTGGTGACGACCAAAGTAGTGGACTCGTCGCTCAACTACTATGGCAATGCCCATGGTGGCTATCTCTTTACCCTTTGTGACCAGATCAGTGGTTTGGTGGTTATCTCGCTGGGGCTTGATGGAGTGACACTCCAATCTTCTATCAACTACCTCAAAGCAGGAAAACTCGACGATGTGCTGACCATTAAAGGAGAATGTGTCCATCAAGGTCGCACAACCTGTGTCGTGGATGTCGATATCACCAATCAAGAAGGCAGAAATGTCTGCAAAGCAACCTTTACCATGTTTGTCACAGGCCAACGGTCAGAAGACAGACAGGTAAGGATATAGATAAACAAAAAAAGAGGCTCACACCTCTTTTTCTTATTTCTTTTTATGATTTAATACGGCATTGAGGACAATGGCGAGTAGGCTGGCTACGACGATTCCGTTTGAGAAGAACATTTGGAAGGCTGTCGGCATGCTGACAAAGAGATTACTGTTGTTGAGTCCGACACCTGCAGCGATTGAAACTGCTGCGATAAGGAAGTTGTGTTCATTGTTAGCAAAGTCAACACGAGCGAGGATTTGCATCCCTTGAATCGATACAAAACCAAACATTACCAGCATGGCACCACCGAGGACAGGGCTCGGAATGATTTGGGCAAGGGCACCAAACTTAGGAAGGAGTCCAAGGAGAACGAGGAAACCAGCTGCGTAGTAGATTGGCAGGCGTTTCTTGATACCTGACAATTTAACCAAACCAACGTTTTGTGAAAATCCTGTGTAAGGGAAGGTGTTAAAGATTCCTCCGAGAAGTACAGCCAAGCCTTCTGCGCGGTAACCGTTACGCAGGCGCGTGCTGTCGATTGGATCCTTTGTGATATCAGACAAGGCCAGATAAACACCAGTAGATTCAACCATAGAAACTGTTGCGATGATACACATCATGACAATAGATGAGATTTCAAAGGTTGGCATCCCAAAGTAGAGTGGAGTTGGGACATGGACAAGTGGTGCTGCTGCAACAGGAGAAAGTCAACCAAGCCCATGCTAGCAGCAATAGCAGTTCCAACAACTAGACCAATCAAAATGGAGATAGACTTGATAAATCCTTTGGTAAAGATGTTGATCAAGAGGATAATCAGAACAGTAATAGCTGCAAGCAAAGAGACTTTTGACCAGTTGGTTCTGGGAACGTTATTTCCCATATTTCCAATAGCGACAGGAATCAGGGTTAAACCAATCGTGGTAATAACAGAACCTGTTACGATAGATGGGAAGAGATTGGCCACTTTTGAGAAAGATTCCTGAAACAAGAACCACGTAAATCCCTGATGCGATCAGGGCACCAAACATAGCACCACTACCATGGCTTTGCCCAATCATAATCAAGGGAGCAACTGATTGGAAGGCAACTCCGAGAACGACTGGGAGTCCAATCCCAAAGTATTTGTTGAGTTGGAGTTGAAGGAAGGTTGCCACTCCACACATGAAGATATCTGTGGAAATCAAGTAGGTCAATTGTTCAGTTGAGTAACCTAGAGCTGTCGCAATCATGATAGGAACCAGGATAGATCCTGAGTACATGGCTAGTAAGTGTTGCAAGCCAAGAACGGCTGCTTGCGAGTGTTTTTCTTGAGTTTGCATTAGAGATCTGCCTCCTTAAAAATAACTTGACCATTTTCAAAACGATCCAAACGAGCGAGTGATAGTACAGGGTAGCCTGCTTTTTCAAGCAAATCACGACCATCTTGGAAGGATTTTTCAATCACGATACCGATAGCTTCGACTTTGGCACCAGCTTGTTCGATGATTTGAATCAAGCCTTTGGCAGCTTGTCCATTAGCTAGGAAATCATCGATAATCAAGACCTTGTCCTCTGGTGAGAGGAATTTTCCTGCGATAGAAACCGTGCTGGTCACTTGTTTGGTAAAGGAGTAAACCTCAGCAGTCAAGATGCCTTCGTTCATAGTGATGTTTTTAGCCTTTTTGGCAAAAATCATGGGAACGTTTAAGGCTTCAGCTGTAAAAACGGCTGGGGCAATACCTGACGCTTCAATGGTTACGACCTTGGTAATGCCAGCAGACGCGAATTTTTCCGTAAAAACCTTACCAATCTCTCTCATCAAGTTAAAGTCAACTTGGTGGGTTAAAAAGGAATCCACCTTGAGGATGTTGTCACCCAAGATATGCCCATCCTTGAGGATGCGCTCTTCTAATAATTTCATAAGACCTCCTAAAGTCTAAAAGCCAATCCATTTTCTTGTGCCAGATTTCTATCCAGTAAAACTGATAGAAAAAGGACCTACTTAATCTCTAAGTAAGTCCCCAAAATAGGCATGGCAAAAACGACCATACCTCACTGCTAACTTACTTATTGTTAGGTGTTCCGGCACCTTGTAGAAACGTCGTGCCAATTCACGACATAAACAAGTAAAACTGATATTCAATTTTAAATAGGCTTGAGCCAATGTTTTTATTTTACACTAAATAATTTTAGAAATCAAATATTTTGTTAGTGTTTTGGTTTAAAAAACGAACGAATAAAAACCCTACAACATAATACAGTATTGTAGGTTTCTATTATTTTATTCACTAAATCTTAAAAAATAACCATCAGGATCCAAAATCGCAAATTCATGGGGATAAATAAAACTATCTCCCACTCGAAATTCTCTTTTTGTCAGGGGACGATGGATGGGATAGTCAGCTTCCAGCAGTTTTTGGTGGAGCTGAGGAACATTCTCAATGCCAAAGGAAATATTGACACCACGCCCGAAAGGATAAGTCAGCTGAGCTAATTCTTCTGCATCGCCTTCTTCTAACATGAGTTGGCAGTCTTCAAGGGAGAGGAAGAGAAATTTCTCCTCGGGGCGTTCGTATTCGACAGAGAAGCCCAGCAAGTCGCAGTAGAAGTAGCGCGACTTTTCGATGTTGGATACCACAAATTCGGGGATGACAGCTTGATAGTCCATTAGCTTTCTCCTTAGAGTTCAATCTCCATGACAATCGGTGTATGGTCTTGGCGAGCACCTGAGTCAATCATGTCAGACTTGGTAACCTTATCTGCTACACGGTTACTTGTGAGCCAGTAGTCGATTCTCCATCCTGTATTGTTGATTTTTGAAGTCTTGCTGCGTTGTGCCCACCAAGTGTAACGTTCTGGAACATCGCCGTGAACATGACGGAAGGTGTCGGTGAATCCAGTTGCCAAGAGATTGGTAAATCCAGCACGTTCCTCGTCGGTAAATCCTGGGGAACGGCGGTTGCTGGCAGGATTTGCAAGGTCGATTTCCTTGTGGGCTACGTTGTAGTCACCGGTCGCAAGGACTGGTTTTTCTTTGTCTAGTTCAGCCAAGTATTCAGCATATTTGACATCCCATACTTGACGTTCTTCCAAGCGTTTGAGACCGTCGCCAGCATTTGGTGTGTATACTTGGGTCACGAAAAATGTATCAAATTCCAAGGTGATGATGCGACCTTCCAAGTCCATAGTAGAAGGAGCACCGATTTCTGGGAAAGTGACAGTAGGTGTAAGTTCTTTCTTATAGAGGAACATGGTTCCAGCATAGCCTTTACGGGCAGGCTCTTGGGAAGAGCGCCACGTGTTTTCGTAGCCTGGGAATAGTTCTTCTAAAATTTCCAAGTGTTTCTTTGTAGGCCCCTTGGCAGAAAGCTTGGTTTCTTGGATAGCGATGATATCAGCATTTTCAGCGACCAAGGTTTGTAGGACTTCTTGGGACAATTTGGCACGAGCTGAGTCACTAGTTAGGGCAGCATTGAGGGAATCAATATTCCATGAGATAAGTTTCATAAAGTTACCTTTTTCATTCAGATTATAGATTTTATTATACCAAAAAAAGGTCTATTTCCCCAACGTATAGTTTGAAAAATCACTCTTTAGACTTTATCCTGAGAAAATAAAAATTCTCTAAACTATTTAGAAAAAAATCTAAATAGTTCTTGTATTTAGAATAGAAAGGTGTATAATGTTATTTAGAAAAACATCTAAATAGAAAGTGAAGTTACATATATGTCAAATAAGAGAACAATCCTTCTTTTTGTGGTCTTGGCTTATGCCCTTGCTTGGATAATATGGTTGGCACTATGGCTAAGTGGTGTTGGTCTAAATTCTCCATGGAGTCAACTTGCTAGTATTGTAGCCATGTGGATGCCTGCGCTTGCAGTCTTTATTTTAGGGAAAATCACGAATCAACCTAGTGGAATCAAATCTAAATTAGTTGTGAATCTCAAGAGGAACTGGCGCTTTTACTTACTAGCTATCTGGTTACCAGCAGTCATCAGTTTTTTAGGAGCAGGACTTTATTTTCTTGTATTCCCTAGCAATTTCAGCCTTGGTTTTGAATCTATTCAAGCTATTTTACAAGAAAAAGGAGTCCTTCAATCACCGATTCCCTTATCTTTCTTGGCCTTGATTCAAATCCTAGCTAGTTTGACCTACGCTCCTTTTCTTAATAGTTTATTTGCATTGGGAGAGGAAATTGGTTGGCGTGGCTATCTTTACCCAGCTCTAAGAGGACGCTTTTCATTAGTCCAGACTCATGTCTTGCTTGGTCTCATTTGGAGTCTTTGGCATTTACCAATCAATTTGCAAGGCTATAATTATGGACTTACTTATTTTGCTTATCCCGTTTTGGGAGTTGTTGCTATGTTTCTATCTTGTTTTAGCCTAGGAATATTGTTGAGCTGGTTGTTGGAAAAGACAGGTTCTATCTGGGCTTCTGCCCTATTTCATGGGGCAATCAATGCAACTGCAGGTCTTGGTTTACTCTTCCAATTACCAGGAGAAAAAATTTCAAGCCTCTTGATTTTAGGTCCATCACCGACAGGAATGCTATCAGTTCTACCTTGCTTAGTCCTAGCCCTACTAATATTACAAAGGGAAAGGAGTCATTATGAGTTTTGCAAATAGTTTTAAAGCCTTATCTCATCCAGTTAGGAGAGAGATTTTAAATTTACTCAAAGCAGGTAGATTATCTGCAGGAGAAATTGCCAGTCAATTCGAGTTGACAAGTGCAACGATTTCACACCATCTCACGATTTTGAAAGCAGCGGATTTGATTCATGAAATGAAAGAAAAAAACTTTATTTATTATGAGTTAAATACATCGGTTTTAGAGGATATAATGGTTTGGTTAGCAGATCTGAAAGGAGATCATTTTGATGAAGATAAAAATCAATAAGAAATTGGTATTATTTACGAGCATTCTCATCCTACTACCTTCCCTTGTAGGTTGTGTTTTCTGGAATCAATTACCAGAGGAGATACCCACTCATTTTAATCTACTGGGTCAAGCAGATGGCTACAATCATAAAATGTTTGCTATCTTTGGATTACCTACTCTCATGCTTTTGATGCATTGGTTGCTTCTATTTTTAATGATTAAGGATCTTAAATCTAGCAATATCAGTTCAAAAATACAACTTTTGATTTACTGGATTATTCCTTTTGTATCTTGTCTATCAATGATTTCTATATACGGAGAATCTTTGGGTTATTCCATGATGAGTGGGCTACTAGCTCAGATTTTTATGGGAGTCGTGATGATCGTAATTGGAAATTATCTACCAAAAACACACCGAAATTATATAATCGGTATTCGACTACCGTGGACCTTGGAGAATGATGAAAACTGGAGAAAAACGCATCGCCTAGCTGGAAAAATTTGGGTATTAGGAGGATTGTTGTTGATTCTAAATTCCTTTGTGCAATTATATGTTTACTGGGTATTCTTCTTGACACTTTTCTTTGTAGTGATAATTCCTAGTGTCTATTCTTATCAATTATCAAAATCAGAATCTTGAAATAGTTACTGGAGTCATTAGTTTGAGAAGTTGGTCTGATATGTCTATTTCCCCAACGTATGGTTTGAAAAATTACTCTCTTTCGTTTATAATGAAGAATGATTTTATGAAAGGGAGTGAAAATAAATGAAATTTTACTCATATGACTATGTGCTTAGCCAAATCAGTCAGCAAAATGGCATCATGATTGGTTTTGAGATTGTTCTCTTAGCTATCACAGGATTTTTTGCTTTTAAGGCCTATCGAGATAAGAAGGGGACTAAGTTTCGAGAATTGGTCATGATTTTGGCTTTGACCTTAGTGGCCATGCTTTTGGTGACAATTTCAAAATACCAGACCAATCAAGCCTCTAACAATCAATTTCAAACTTCCCTTCATTTCATAGAGGTCATTTCCAAAGACTTGGGAGTGGATAAATCAGAAGTTTATGTCAATACTTCTGCAGCCACTGATGGAGCGCTTGTCAAGGTAGGTTCAAATGTCTATCGTGCCATGAACGGGAGCCAACCAGACAAGTATCTTTTAGAGAAATTAGAATTGCATCAAACAGACGCTATTGAATTGGTGGAGGTAAACAAATGACACTCAACTATATGGAAATTTTAATCAAACTGGCCTTGGGTCTCTTCTCGCTTGTTTTTGTTATCAATGTGACAGGAAAGGGAGAACCTAGCACCTAACTCTGCGACAGACCAAATTCAGAACTATGTTCTCGGTGGTATCATCGGTGGGGTGATTTACAATAGTTCTATCAGCATTCTCCAGTATGCAGTGATTTTGATGATGTGGACGATTTTGGTCTTGACCCTCAAGTGGCTCAATAACAATGTTCGTTTTGTCAAACGCTTGATTGATGGAAAACCGACTCTCCTCATCAAAAATGGGCAGATTGACCCAGAAGCCTGTCGTTCAGTTGGTTTGTCTGCATCGGATGTAGCCCTCAAACTTCGTAGCCAAGGGATTTTCCAGATGAAGCAGGTCAAACGAGCTGTGCAGGAGCAAAATGGTCAACTCATCGTGGTCCAAATGGGAGATGAAAATCCTAAGTATCCAGTTGTGACTGACGGTGTGATCCAAGTCGATGTCTTGGAATCGATTGGCCGTAGCGAAGAGTGGCTGATTGATAATCTCAGAAAACAAGGACATGAAAATGTTGCCAATATCTTTATCGCTGAGTATGACAAGGGTGCGGTGACAGTCGTAACCTATGAATAAGAAGAACCTGGGGCCTTGGCCTCAGGTTTCTATTTGCAATCAGAAAGGGATTTTATGTCCATTATTCAAAAACTTTGGTGGTTTTTCAAGTTAGAAAAAGCGCCGTTATTTAGTCGGGATTGTGGCCTTGGTCTTGGTTTCCGTCCTCAACCTCATCCCACCTATGGTTATGGGGCGGGTCATTGATGCCATCACATCGGGACAATTAAGCCAGCAGGACCTCCTTCTTGACCTATTTTATTTGCTTCTTGCAGCCTTTGGGATGTATTATCTGCGCTATGTTTGGCGTATGTATATCCTTGGAACTTCCTATCGTTTGGGGCAGATTATGCGGTCTCGCTTGTTTGAGCATTTCACAAAAATGTCTCCAGCCTTTTATCAGACCTATCGGACGGGGGATTTGATGGCACACGCAACCAACGATATCAATGCCTTGACTCGTCTAGCAGGAGGCGGTGTTATGTCTGCGGTGGATGCTTCTATCACGGCTCTAGTGACTTTGCTGACCATGCTTTTTAGCATTTCCTGGCAGATGACTCTGGTTGCCATTTTGCCCTTGCCTTTCATGGCTTATGCGACCAGTCGTTTAGGGAGAAAGACTCATAAGGCCTTTGGCGAATCTCAAGCGGCCTTTTCGGAACTCAATAACAAGGTACAGGAGTCTGTATCAGGTATCAAAGTGACCAAATCTTTCGGTTATCAGGCGGACGAGTTGAAGTCCTTTCAGGCAGTCAATGAATTAACCTTCCAAAAGAACCTGCAAACCATGAAATACGATAGTCTCTTTTGACCCCATGGTTCTCTTGTTTGTTGGTTCCTCCTATGTTTTAACCCTCTTGGTCGGCTCCTTGATGGTTCAGGAAGGGCAAATCACGGTTGGAAATCTGGTCACCTTTCATCAGCTACTTGGATATGCTGGTTTGGCCTCTTATGGCCATCGGTTTCCTTTTAATATCACTCAGCGAGGAAAGGTGTCCTACCAGCGGATTGAGGAACTTTTGTCTCAGGAATCACCTGTACAAGACCCTGAGTTTCCTTTGGATGGCATTGAAAATGGGTGCTTGGAGTATGCTGTAGACAGTTTTGCATTTGAAAAATGAGGAAACACTGACGGATATTCACTTTAGTTTGGAAAAAGGGCAAACACTGGGTCTGGTTGGACAAACAGGCTCTGGAAAGACAACTCTAATTAAGCTCCTCTTGCGTGAATACGATGTGGACAAGGGAGCCATTTATCTAAATGGTCATGACATTCGTGATTATAGACTAGCTGACCTACGAAGTTTGATGGGATACGTTCCACAGGACCAATTTCTTTTTGCTAGTTCTATCTTAGAGAATATTCGCTTTGGAAATCCCTGACCTACCTTTCTCAGCAGTAGAAGAAGCGACTCAGTTGGCTCAAGTCTATCAAGACATTCAAGCCATGCCTGAGGGATTTGATACAGTTATCGGGGAAAAAGGGTGTTAGTCTATCTGGTGGACAAAAGCAACGTCTGGCTATGAGTCGGGCTATGATTTTAAATCCTGATATCTTGATTTTAGATGATTCCTTGTCAGCAGTGGATGCTAAGACAGAGTTCGCAATCATCGATAATCTCAAGGAAACTCGCAAAGATAAAACGACCATCATCACTGCCCATCGTCTCAGTGCAGTTGTTCATGCAGATTTAATTTTGGTCATGCAGGATGGTCGCATCATTGAACGAGGTAGGCATGAAGATTTACTAGCCTTGGATGGTTGGTACGCACAAACCTACCAGTCACAACAGTTAGAAATGAAAGGAGAAGAAGATGCGCAATAAACAAGAACAATGGGCTGTATTGAAACGCTTGTTGTCCTATCTCAAGCCTTATGGTCTCCTAACCTTTTTAGCCTTAGCCTTTCTCCTTGCGACGACTGTTATCAAGAGTATCATCCCCTTGGTAGCTTCGCACTTTATCGACCAGTATCTAAACAATCTCAATCAGCTTGCTGTTACAGTCTTGCTAGCCTACTATGGACTCTATATCCTTCAAACCAGCGTTCAATATGTAGGGAATCTCCTCTTTGCTCGCGTGTCCTACAGCATCGTTAGAGATATTCGACGTGATGCCTTTGCCAATATGGAGAAGCTAGGCATGTCTTATTTTGATAAAATACCTGCAGGTTCCATTGTTTCGCGTTTGACCAATGATACTGAGACTATTAGTGATATGTTTTCGGGGATCTTATCTAGCTTTGTCTCAGCAGTCTTTATCTTTGTGACAACTCTTTATACCATGCTTGTTTTGGATTATCGTCTGACAGCTTTAGTATTGCTCTTTCTACCTTTGATTTTCCTTTTGGTCAATCTCTACCGTAAAAAATCGGTCAGGGTTATTGAAAAAACCAGAAGTCTCTTATCAGATATTAACAGTAAGCTGGCAGAAAATATCGAAGGGATTCGCATCATTCAAGCCTTTAACCAAGAAAAGCGCCTGCAAGAAGAGTTTGATGAGATAAACCAGGAACACCTGGTCTACGCCAACCGTTCGGTAGCTCTGGATTCCCTCTTTTTACGCCCGGCCATGAGTTTACTGAAGCTATTGGGCTATGCAGTTTTTGGTGGCTTACTTTGGCTATCGTGGTCTCTATCTAGGCATAACAGCAGGAACTATGCATGCTTTTATCCAGTACATCAATCGCCTCTTTGATCCCCTCATCGAGGTAACGCAAAACTTTTCTACCCTTCAAACATCCATGGTGTCAGCAGGTCGTGTCTTTGCCTTGATTGATGAGAGGACCTATGAGCCTCTTCAGAAAGATGGCCAGGCCAAGGTCCGAGAAGGCAATATTCGTTTTGAACATGTATGCTTCTCTTATGATGGGAAACACCCGATTCTTGATGACATTTCTTTCTCTGTTAATAAGTGTGAAACCATTGCCTTTTGTGGGTCATACTGGTTCAGGGAAATCATCTATTATCAATGTTCTCATGCGCTTTTATGAATTCCAGTCAGGGCGAGTTCTCTTGGATGATGTGGATATCCAGGACTATAGTCAGGAAGAACTGAGAAAAAATATCGGTCTGGTCCTACAGGAACCCTTCCTCTACCATGGAACCATCAAGTCCAATATCGCCATGTACCAAGATATCAGCGATGACCAGGTTAAGGCTGCAGCAGAATTTGTCGATGCAGATTCTTTCATTCAGGACCTTCCTTTAGGGTTATGATGCTCCTGTATCTGAGCGTGGTTCGAGTTTTTCAACTGGTCAACGTCAACTTCTTGCCTTTGCCAGAACTGTTGCCAGTCAACCTAAAATCCTGATTTTGGATGAAGCGACAGCCAATATCGACTCTGAGACAGAAAGTTTGGTTCAAGCTTCTCTGGCTAAGATGAGACAGGGGCGGACAACCATTGCCATTGCTCATCGTCTTTCTACCATTCAAGACGCTAACTGTATCTATGTCCTTGATAAGGGACGCATCATTGAGAGTGGAACCGCGAGGAACTCTTGGCCTTGGGAGGAACCTATCACAAGATGTATAGTTTGCAGGCAGGGGCCATGGTCTAATACTCGTTGATTTTCATTGAGCATAAGAAGGAAATCCTTCAAATTACAGATTTCTTTCACCGCCTTTTCCATTTTGTGGTATAATGAAAAATGTTGACAAATAGTATAGTAAAAACAAAGGAGAAACAGCATGCTGAAATGGGAAGACTTGCCCGTGGAAATGAAATCAAGCGAGGTTGAGTCTTACTACCAGCTTGTCTCTAAAAGGAAGGGTTCGCTGATTTCTCAAAGCGTTGCTTGGACTGGATTTTTGGCCTTGAGTCTTGTTACTTTTGACTTCTCAGTCTTTCTGATCTTGAGCATTTGGATCAAGTTGGATAGCAAGGGGCCTGTTATTTACAAACAAGAGCGCGTGACCCAGTACAACCGATCTTTCAAGATTTGGAAGTTTCGTACTATGGTGACGGATGCGGATAAAAAAGGCAGTCTAGTGACTTCTGCTAACGATAGCCGCATTACCAAGGTTGGAAATTTCATCCGACGTGTGCGCTTGGATGAACTGCCTCAGTTGGTTAATGTTCTTAAAGGCGAGATGTCCTTTGTCGGGACCCGTCCTGAAGTGCCACGTTACACAGAGCAGTACAGCCCTGAAATGATGGCGACCTTGCTTTTGCCAGCAGGGATTACCTCTCCAGCCAGCATCAACTACAAGGATGAGGACACCATCATCAGTCAAATGACCGAAAAAGGCCTATCAGTTGACCAAGCCTATGTAGAGCATGTTCTTCCTGAAAAGATGCGCTATAACCTCGCCTATCTCCGAGAATTTAGTTTCCTTGGAGACATCAAAATCATGTTTCAAACCGTGTTTGAAGTGTTAAAATAAAGTAGTCATGAGAAAATGAGTACAGACAAAAGGAGCAAATCAATGCCAAATTACAATATTCCATTTTCACCACCCGATATTACAGAAGCAGAAATTGCTGAAGTAGCGGATACCCTGCGTTCTGGTTGGATTACAACAGGTCCTAAGACAAAAGAACTGGAGCGCCGCTTGTCCCAATACACACAGACGCCCAAGACTGTCTGTCTTAACTCTGCGACTGCCGCTCTTGAGTTGATTTTACGCGTTTTGGAAGTGGGACCTGGTGATGAAGTCATTGTTCCAGCCATGACCTATACAGCTTCATGTAGTGTTATCACTCACGTAGGAGCAACACCTGTCATGGTAGATATCCAAGCAGATACTTTTGAGATGGACTATGACCTACTGGAGCAAGCCATTACTGAAAAGACTAAGGTGATTATTCCTGTTGAGCTTGCAGGGATTGTTTGCGACTATGATCGTTTGCTCCAAGTCGTGGAGAAAAAACGTGACCTCTTTACTGCTTCAAGCAAGTGGCAAAAAGCCTTTAACCGTATTGTGATTGTTTCTGATAGTGCCCATGCTTTGGGATCTACTTATAAAGGACAACCAGCTGGTTCTATCGCTGACTTTACTTCCTTCTCATTCCACGCCGTTAAGAACTTTACAACGGCAGAGGGTGGAAGTGCCACTGGAAAGCCAATCCAGCGATTGATGACGAAGAGATGTACAAGGAATTCCAAATTCTTTCCCTTCACGGTCAAACAAAAGATGCCCTAGCTAAGATGCAACTGGGGTCATGGGAATACGATATCGTAACACCAGCCTACAAGTGCAATATGACAGATATCATGGCTTCACTTGGCTTGGTACAGTTGGACCGTTATCCAAGTTTGTTGCAACGTCGTAAGGACATTGTGGACCGCTATGATCGTGGTTTTGCTGGTTCTCGCATCCATCCATTAGCTCATGTGACTGACACAGTTGAATCATGTCGCCACCTCTACATCACCCATGTAGAAGGAGCAAGCTTAGAAGAACGCAATCTCATCATCCAAGAATTGGCCAAAGCAGGAATTGCAAGTAATGTCCACTACAAACCACTTCCTCTTTTGACAGCCTATAAGAATCTTGGCTTTTGATATGGTCAACTATCCTAAGGCCTATGCCTTCTTTGAAAATGAAATTACGCTTCCTCTTCACACTAAATTAAGCGATGAAGAAGTGGACTATATCATTGAGACTTTCAAAACAGTTTCTGAAAAAGTGCTAGCTTTATCAAAAAAATCGTAAAAAAGTCTTGACAAAGAAAAAACAAAGTATTAAAATAAATTCAACAAATCAGAAAAGTAACTATTTTTGATCTTCAGGGAGCCTGTGGTGATTGTGAACAGGTGGTTGAAAGTAGTGAAAGTGGGCTGATTTTAAAAATGAATTTGAAACAATGAAAATTCGGTGCGCACACCTTACAGTGCAACTTGTTGTTAGACAAGGCAGAGATGTAAAGGGGAATAGTCCCTTTATAATTGAGGTGGCACCGCGTTACCAACGCCCTCACACGGAGTTTAATTCCTGTGTGGGCTTTTTCATATTTTGGAACAATGGAAAAGAGGAAAAATTTATGACAACAAAAGGATATTTTGGACAATTTGGTGGTAGTTTTGTACCAGAATCAATTCAGGTTTTACTAGATGAATTGGAAGTGACTTTTGAAAAATACAAGGATGATCCAGAGTTTTTAGCTGAGTTTCGTCATTACTTGAAGGATTATTCAGGTCGCGAAACACCGCTCTATTTTGCAGAAAGTTTGACAGAGCACCTAGGTGGAGCTAAGATTTATCTCAAGCGTGAAGACCTTAACCACCTTGGTTCTCACAAGCTTAACAACGTTTTAGGTCAAATTCTTTTGGCAAAAACGTATGGGTAAAAAGCGTGTGATTGCTGAAACAGGAGCTGGTCAGCACGGTGTTGCGACAGCTGCAGCGGCAGCCAAATTTGGTATGGCATGTGATGTCTACATGGGGGCAGAAGATGTGGAGCGTCAACGTCTCAATGTCTTCCGCATGGAGATGATGGGAGCAACTGTTCACGCAGTTGAAACTGGAACACGTACTCTGAAGGATGCGGTTGATGCAGCCTTTGGAGCATGGATGAATGACCTTGAAGCCTTCTACGTTTTAGGATCTGCTGTAGGTCCTCACCCTTATCCTACCATTGTTCATGAATTCCAAAAAGTCATCAGTGAAGAATCACGTCGTCAAATCTTGGAAAAAGAAGGACGACTGCCAGACTACGTCATTGCCTGTGTGGGCGGTGGTTCCAATGCCATCGGTGCTTTTTCACAGTATGTAGCTGATGAAGAAGTCAAATTGGTTGGGGTCGAAGCTGCTGGTCACGGACTTGATACAGACAAGCACGCAGCTACTATGACAAAAGGTAGTATTGGAATTGTCGACGGTATGAAGACCTATGCAGTCTTTAAGGAAGATGGAGAGCTGGCTCCAGTTTACTCTATCTCAGCTGGTTTAGACTATCCAGGGGTTGGCCCAGAACACGCCTACTTCAAAGACTCAGGTCGCGTGGAATATGTGGCTGCGACGGATGAAGAAGCGGTTCAAGCCTTGCTTTTATTAAGTAAAACAGAAGGAATCATCCCTGCGATCGAAAGTTCACACGCTATCGCTGAAGCAGTCAAACGTGCGCCGAAACTAAGTAAAGATGAGATTATCATCATCAATGTCTCAGGTCGTGGAGACAAAGACGTAGCTGCGATTGCAGACTACCTAGAAGCTAAAAAATAAAAGATGGAAAAATTACAGTCCTTTCTCTCACAGAGAGCTTGTGGTTGCTGGAAACAAGCAGAGAAAGCTGTAAGGTTGGGTCCATCTGAAACGAGAGAAGAAAACATAATTCTCAAGGGAGTGCCCTTTATCGCACAGCCTGTTACAGGAAGTATCTGAGACAGGAATGAGAGATAGGAGAAATCCTATAATTGAGGTGGCACCATGCAATTTCGTCCTCACGCAAATTATTTTGCGTGGGGATTTTTATATATTTATTATAGGTATAGCTATTCAGTTTTTTAAATTATTTTTCATCACTAAATTGACTGCTACAAAAATTTGCGAACGAAGTGAGATTTTAAAAGATATTTCCCGCCATAGTGGTATTCTAGAGAAGCAAAGATGCTTCTCTAGAACGGAATTTTTGAGAGTAAAAATAGTTTGGGGAACTATTTTTAGCCTGAGCCTAGAAATGAATGAGCGAGGAGCTCAAAAAATTAGGGTCTTTCATTTCATGGATTTCTAAAATCATCCACTGGATAATTTTACCTCCCGTCCGCACTATTTAAGGGAAATAGAAAAAGATAATAAATTAAGACTAAAAAGTCTATAAAAGAAAAGAATCGAAAGGGAAAATTACAATGGAACGAATCATTCATGGAGATGTCTTATCGCCAATTTTGGCTTATATGCGCTTAAAGGGGCAACACAAGGTCATACTTGAAAGTATTCCGAGAGACAAGGAAACAGCTCGTTTTTCTATCCTAGCCTATAATCCAGTTTTTGAGATTAAGTTTGAAAATGGAGTTCTTTATCAAAATGGGCAAGTGATTGATCGTGATCCCTTGGATTTCCTTTATGAAGTGACCCATAAGAGCCAACACCACTCAGACCTACCTTTTGGTGGGGGAGCTATTGGTTTTGTTGGTTACGATATGATTTCTCTCTATGAAGAAATTGGCCAAATCCCTGAAGATACAATTGGGACGCCAGACATGCATTTCTTTGTCTATGAGAGCTACATGGTCTTTGACCATAAGAAGGAAAAAATCCATGTCATCGAAGATGCTCTCTATAGTGAGCGTAGCTTAGAAGACTTGGAAAAAGCCTTGAACCAAGTACTTACGGAATTACGCATTCCTGCACCAAATGAATTTGAAGACTTGGATTTATCTCCGTTGGACTATACTCCCCATATCGCTCCTCATAAGTTTGAGGAAATGGTGGAAACAGCTCGTGACTTGATTCGAAATGGAGATATGTTCCAGTGCGTTCTCAGTCAGCGCTTCTCAGCAGAAGTTACTGAAAATCCATTTGACTTCTACAGAAATCTTCGCGTGACCAATCCATCTAATTACCTTTATTTCTATGATTTTTGGGGATTATCAAATCATTGGAGCGAGTCCAGAAAAGTTTGGTTTCCGTCAAAAAAATGGCATCGTAACAACTAATCCGATTGCGGGTACGCGACCAAGAGGGGCTACGGATGAAGAAGACAAGGCTTTGGCGACAGACCTGCTTTCTGATGAGAAGGAAACAGCAGAGCATCGAATGTTAGTAGACTTGGGACGTAATGATATTGGCCGCATCTCTGAAACGGCCAGTGTCCAAGTCACCAAGTATATGGAAGTAGAACTCTTCCGCTATGTCATGCATTTGACAAGTGTGGTCAAGGGGCGTTTGCTTCCAGAACTCACTGCCATGGATGCTTTAAAATCAACCCTTCCAGCTGGAACCGTTTCTGGAGCACCAAAGATTCGGGCTATGAGACGTATCTATGAACTGGAAACGGAAAAACGGGGCGTGTACGCAGGAGCAATCGGCTACCTGTCTGCGACGGGTGATATGGATTTCGCTATCGCCATCCGAACCATGATTCTTAAAAATCAAACAGCCTATGTGCAGGCTGGGGCAGGGATTGTCTACGACTCCATCGCCCAAAACGAATACCAAGAAACCATTAACAAAGCTAAATCTATGACTAGAATTGGAGAACTAAGACCATGATTTTATTGATTGATAACTATGATTCTTTTACCTATAACTTGGCCCAATACATTGGGAATTTTGCAGAAGTGCAGGTTTTGAGAAATGATGATCCCAAGCTGTATGAAGAAGCTGAAAAAGCAGATGGTCTGGTCTTTTCTCCCGGTCCTGGTTGGCCAGTTGATGCTGGAAAGATGGAAGATATGATTCGTGACTTTGCAGGTAAGAAGCCGATTCTTGGGATTTGTTTGGGTCACCAAGCCATCGCAGAAGTCTTTGGTGGTAAGCTAGGCTTGGCTCCAAAAGTCATGCATGGGAAACAGAGCAATATCAGCTTTGAAGCGCCATCTGTTTTGTATCAAGGCATCGAGGATGGCCGTGCGGTCATGCGTTACCACAGTATTTTGATTGAAGAAATGCCAGAAGACTTTGAAGTGACAGCTCGTTCGACTGATGACCAAGCTATCATGGGTATTCAACACAAAAACCTTCCAATTTATGGCTTCCAGTACCATCCAGAGAGTATCGGAACGCCAGATGGCTTGTCTTCTATTCGGAATTTTATCGAGAAGGTTGTAAAGTGAGGAAACTAGGATGAAAGAGATTATTGAAAAACTAGCAAAATTTGAAAATTTATCAGGTGTGAAATGACGGATGTCATTGAGCGTATCGTAACTGGCCGTGTAACAGAGGCGCAGATTGCTTCTCTCCTCTTGGCCCTTAAGATGAAGGGGGAAACACCTGAAGAACGCACAGCCATTGCCCAAGTCATGAGAGGACATGCCCAACACATTCCAACTGAGATTCATGATGCCATGGACAACTGTGGTACAGGTGGAGACAAGTCTTTCAGTTTTAATATTTCTACAACTGCAGCCTTTGTCTTGGCTGGTGGCGGTGTTCATATGGCAAAACACGGTAACCGCTCGATTTCTTCTAAATCTGGTTCTGCAGATGTCCTCGAAGCCTTGGGAATCAACCTAGACCTCAAACCAGCTGAACTAGGTAAGGTCTTTGATAAGACTGGAATCGTCTTTCTCTTTGCTAAAAATATGCACCCAGCTATGAAATACATCATGCCAGCTCGTTTGGAATTGGGAATTCCAACGATTATGAACTTGACTGGTCCCCTGATTCACCCAATGGCCTTGGAAACACAGCTTCTTGGGATTAGTCGTCCAGAACTTCTGGAAAGTACTGCTCAGGTTTTGAAAAATATGGGTCGCAAACGTGCCATTGTGGTTGCTGGACCAGAAGGACTGGATGAAGCTGGTTTGAATGGAACAACCAATATTGCTCTTCTTGAAAATGGTGAAATCACCTTGTCAAGCTTTACTCCAGAGGATTTGGGAATGGAAGGCTACGCTATCGAAGATATTCGTGGAGGAAATGCTCAGGAAAATGCAGAAATTTTGCTCAGTGTTTTGAAAAACGAACCAAGTCCATTCTTGGAGACTACAGTTTTAAATGCTGGTCTTGGTTTCTATGCTAATGGTAAGGTGGCTAGTATCAAGGAAGGAGTTGCCTTGGCTCGTCAAGTGATTGCTAGTGGCAAGGCCCTTGAAAAACTTAGACTGTTACAGGAGTACCAAAAATGAGTCAGGAATTTTTATCACGTATCCTAGAGCAGAAGGCGCGTGAGGTCGAGCAGATGGAGCTGGAGGAAATCCAGCCCTTGCGCCAGACCTACCGCTTGGCTGACTTTTTGAAGAATCGTCAAGACCGCTTTGCAGGTAATCGCTGAAGTCAAGAAAGCTAGTCCTAGTCTGGGAGATATCAATCTCGATGTGGATATTGTGCAACAGGCCCAGACTTATGAAGCAAACGGCGCAGTGATGATTTCAGTTTTGACAGATGAGGTTTTCTTTAAAGGGCATTTGGATTATCTGCGGGAAATTTCCAGTCAGGTAAACATTCCGACGCTCAACAAGGACTTTATCATAGATGAAAAAGCAAATCATCCGTGCTCGCAATGCTGGTGCGACAGTTATCTTGCTCATTGTGGCTGCCTTGTCAGAAGAACGTCTCAAGGGAACTTTACGACTATGCGACAGAGCTTGGTCTGGAAGTCTTGGTGGAAACCCATAATCTAGCTGAACTGGAAGTAGCCCACAGACTTGGAGCTGAGATTATTGGGGTCAATAACCGCAACTTGACCACCTTTGAGGTCGACTTGCAGACCAGTGTAGATTTGGCTAAACACTTCAAAGATGATTGCTTGTACATTTCTGAATCTGCTATTTTTTTACAGGGCAGGATGCGGAACGAGTAGCACCATATTTTTAACGGAATTTTAGTTGGGACAGCTCTCATGCAGGCAGAAGATGTAGCCCAGAGAATCAAGGAGTTGCAAATTGACAAAGGTTAAGATTTGCGGATTATCGACTAAAGCAGCAGTGGAGACAGCCGTTTCAGCAGGAGCGGACTACATCGGTTTTGTTTTTGCACCCAGTAAAAGACAGGTGACCTTGGATCAGGCTGCTGAGCTAGCAAAGCTTATTCCTACAGATGTCAAAAAGGTTGGTGTATTTGTTTCACCAAGTCGAGCAGAACTGATAGAAGCGATCAACAAAGTTGGCTTGGACTTGGTTCAAGTTCACGGTCAGGTGGCGGATGATTTGTTTGAGGATTTGCCTTGTGCCAGTATTCAGGCGGTGCAGGTGGATGGAGAGGGGCATGTGCCCCATTCTCAGGCAGACTATCTACTCTTTGATGCTCCTGTGGCAGGGAGTGGCCAGACCTTTGATTGGGGTCAACTGGATACGACAGGACTAGCGCAGCCCTTCTTTATCGCAGGTGGGCTTAATGAAGACAATGTAGTGCAAGCAATTCAACACTTTACTCCCTATGCAGTTGATGTATCGAGCGGAGTGGAGACAGATGGACAAAAAGATCAGGAAAAGATTAGAAGATTTATAGAGAGGGTAAAGCATGGCATATCAGGAACCAAATAAAGATGGATTTTTACGGAAAAATTCGGCGGACGTTTTGTCCCAGAAACATTGATGACAGCAGTTTTAGAGTTGGAGAAGGCTTATCGTGAAAGCTCAGGCAGACCCAAGTTTCCAAGAGGAATTAAACCAACTCTTACGCCAGTACGTGGGACGTGAAACTCCCCTTTACTACGCAAAAAAATTTGACCCAGCATATCAGCGGAGCCAAAATTTATCTTAAACGTGAAGACCTTAACCATACAGGGGCCCACAAGATTAACAATGCCTTAGGACAAGTTTTGCTTGCCAAACGCATGGGTAAAAAGAAAATTATCGCAGAAACAGGTGCTGGTCAGCACGGTGTAGCAACTGCAACTGCTGCGGCCCTCTTTAACATGGAATGTACTATCTATATGGGTGAGGAAGATGTTAAACGCCAAGCCCTCAATGTCTTCCGTATGGAGCTTTTGGGAGCTAAGGTTGAGGCAGTGACAGATGGATCGCGCGTGCTCAAGGATGCGGTCAATGCAGCCCTTCGTTCATGGGTGGCTAATATCGATGATACCCATTATATCCTTGGTTCTGCCTTGGGGCCTCATCCTTTCCCAGAAATCGTACGTGACTTCCAAAGTGTCATTGGTCGAGAAGCTAAACAACAGTATCGCGACTTGACAGGACAAGATCTGCCAGATGCCCTAGTAGCCTGTGTTGGTGGTGGTTCTAATGCTATCGGGCTCTTCCATCCATTTGTAGAAAATGAGTCAGTAGCTATGTATGGGGCTGAAGCAGCAGGACTTGGTGTGGACACGGAGCACCACGCAGCTACCTTGACTAAGGGTCGTCCAGGTGTCCTTCACGGTTCCCTCATGGATGTGCTCCAAGATGCTCATGGTCAAATTCTTGAAGCCTTCTCTATCTCAGCAGGTTTGGACTATCCTGGTATCGGTCCAGAACATTCTCACTACCACGATATCAAGCGTGCCAGCTATGTTCCTGTGACAGACGAGGAAGCCTTGGAAGGATTCCAACTCTTGTCTCGTGTGGAAGGGATTATCCCAGCCTTAGAATCCAGTCACGCTATCGCCTTTGCGGTGAAATTAGCCAAAGAACTTGGACCAGACAAGTCTATGATTGTCTGTCTATCAGGTCGCGGAGACAAGGATGTAGTTCAAGTTAAAGACCGCTTGGAAGCAGACGCAACAAAGAAGGGAGAAGCTCATGCCTAAGACACTAACAGAAAAATTGAATGCAATTAAAGCAGCAGGAAAGGGAATTTTCGTTCCCTATATCATGGCTGGAGACCATGAAAAAGGTTTGGCTGGTCTCGGTGAAACAATTCACTTTTAGAAAAATTTGGGTGTGTCTGCCATTGAGGTAGGAGTTCCTTTCTCGGATCCGGTTGCAGATGGTCCTGTTATTGAAGAAGCAGGCTTGCGCAGTCTAGCTCGCGGAACCTCTACCCAGGCTTTGGTTGAAACCTTGAAAACCATTGAAACAGAAATTCCGCTTGTCATCATGACCTATTTTAACCCCCTCTTTCAGTACGGTGTTGAGAAATTTGTTAAAGATCTTGCTGATACAGCAGTCAAGGGTTTGATTATCCCAGACCTCCCTCATGAACATGCCAACTTTGTCGAGCCATATTTGGCGGATACAGACATTGCTTTGATTCCTTTAGTCAGCTTGACGACAGGAATTGAGCGTCAAAAGGAACTCATTGAAGGGGCAGAAGGTTTGTCTATGCCGTTGCTATCAATGGGGTAACAGGGAAATCAGGAAATTACCGAGATGACTTGGACAAGCACTTGGTTCAACTTCATCAAGTGGCTGACATTCCAGTTTTGACAGGATTTGGTGTATCCACTCAGGCTGATGTGGAACGCTTCAATGCAGTATCAGACGGCGCCATCGTCGGTTCCAAGATTGTTAAGGCTCTACATGAAGGACAAGTAGCAGAAATTGCTGGCTTTATCCGAGAAGCAGTAGCTTACCAAAAATAATCACACAAGCAGCAAGCAAGAGGAAGGGCACAAAAGGAAGTCTTTCCTTTTTCTTTTAGTAGGAGAAAAGATAAGATGCCGGTAGTAGAGGCGAATTGGATTAATATCAGTATTTCGGTAAGACTAAAAAAACAAGAGCACAGGAAGCAAGAAAGAGAAAAATCACCTGCTCCTATGCGAATATCGATGAAATGAGCCAAAATTCCAAGAGCAAGGAAGAAGACCATGACCAGATTCCAGCCAGAGCAGACCATTAGAAGCAGATGGAAAGCCATCCAGACTAGTAAGGGATATTCCTGATGGCGAAAGTCGTAGATGCCCAAGGTCAAACCAGCAGTGATTAGGATGACTTGCCCCAAGTAAAGAAAACCCCAAGACCAAGATAGAAAGAGGAGTCCTAGGCCTAGTTCAAAAAGGGCATACCAGACTGGATAAGGAGCCTTGCAGTAGCGACAGCGAAAGCGATTAAAAACCTGCGACAGAATCGGAATCAAATCTAAGGGACGCAAGCGAGTCTGACAGGAATCGCAGTGACTGGCTGGACTGATAATGGATTGCTCTGGAAAAACGGTCAATGACCAAAACCAAGAAAGGAGGCGAGAATGCTCCCGACAAGATAAAAATCAATCATACTTATCTATTCGTAAAAAATAGGAGAAGTAGTATAATGGAGAAACATAGATAAGATGGTGAGGCAAATATGACAATTCGTTTTGAAGAAAAGGTGAGCACAGAAAACGCTCAACTCGTATGCCAATGGTCTAACTCCCTTGGCAAATCCTTTCAAGAACAATGGATGGGACCAAAGATTCCTTTTCCACTGATCATTCAAGCATTGAAAGACTTGGGAGGAATTTTTTCTATCTTTGATGGACAAGAGTTTGTGGGGCTTATCCAGAAAATCAGGATAGAAGACAGAAATCTTCATATCGGACGATTTTTTATCAATCCCCAGAAACAGGGGCAAGGCTTAGGTAGACAGGCTTTAAGGAAATTTGTTAGTTTGGCCTTAATTAAGAGTGAAAAAAAGAAGTGAGGGTGGAGAGTAGCCCTTGCTTTTTTTATGTTCTCGAAGCATAAATTTTAAATCATTCGAGTTTATACGACGTTTAAGTTGGATAATTAGCAAGCTCACGTTAAAGTGAAAGATAATAAGGATAATATGAAAGAGGCTGGGACAAAAGTCCTAGCCTCTCAATTGTCTTTGAATTGTCGAGCAAGACGCAGTGGTTGAGTGGGCTCTACTACGCTGATTTCATCAGCTTTTACAGCCCTACTCAACTGTGCGGAGGTGGGACGACGAAATCGAATTCTAACGAATTACCGATTTCTGTCCCACTCTCTCTTTACTTGCTAATATAAGAAATCAATGCCGTAGTTTTCTTTTAGATAGGTCGCCAACTCGGCTTTTTCTTCCTCTCTAAATCGACAGAGGCTAAGGGCGAGACGCAATATCAGAACACTTGTATCGATGATGACGTTTGACTTAGAGATATCTTCTAGCTGGGTCACCTCTCTCAGGTCAAAATCTAAATAGCAAGCCTTGCTGTTGGCATGGTCAGGGTCACTGACATCCACTTCAACATACGATGCTCGCAACAATTCTTCTTTTGGGATGAAGATTTCCTTGGAAAAGAAGAGCCCGGGATAGACATAAATACCTTCAAAGGTGAATTCAAAGGAGAGCCTACGACTAGAAAGTCTTTTGATGCCTGCAATCGTTGCGTAGACGGCAGCGAAAAAGAGGATGGTTGGAACCACAGTGAGAAGACTAAGCTGGGAAAAGTCGATCAATCCATGCGCGAGGAAAAAGAAAAATTGAAAGAATACACCCGCTGCAAAGACTAGATAGCCGACACCGACAAATTTTGAATAATAGATTTTCATAGAAACCTCCAGATATAGAATTGAACTCACCAACGCTTTTTCAGTAGAAGGAGTAAAACTCGTGCAGAGTTAAAGTTCCAGGTATTCCCATCATATCCTATGGAGCGAAGTTCTGTCAACCTTTTAGCAAGATGTGGCTCTTAGCTATCCTATGACCTAGTAAGTTGGTTTATGGTATACTAGGATAATAAAATTCCAAAATTTGAAGACTTGTTTTCATAAATAGAAAGAGGTCAATATGTTTTTTCTCGGACGCCGTCGTGTCTTTATCGGCGAATGCAATGGTCAGGCTGTTTATTATGACCAAAAGACAGGAGAGGCTTTAGCTGCTCCAAAGAGTAAGTTGCTCAATACTGAAAAAGCTGGTGAAACGAATTCTTTTATTCCTGAATTGGTAATTCTCTTACTAGCAGGTGGACCTGCAATTTCGGGCTTCTTTTCCCTCAAGTTTATTGGTGTCTATAACTGGTTCAGTCTAGCCTGTATTCTTCTATTTTGGTTGATGCAGTTTTCCTTGTTGGTTGCTATACTTGAACGAGCACTTTATAAAAATGTTCGAAAGGCCCAGCCAACGACAGAGAAAGTCTTTTTCTTTGCAGCATCTCATAATTTGTTTGTAAAAAACCAGTTTGATCCTAGACAACTGTCTGCTTTACCTTATCGATTTGCCCGCTTTGTAGTAAATATAGTGTCTATCTATTACTTTTTGTATTTCTTGATTCTTCCTCTAAAATTTGGCCAACCGATTAATGAAAGCTATGGTTTGTGGTTAGCGGGCTTGTTATTCTTTTCAATTTTTCTTTTGTATAACCAAAACAATCCAGTTCGCTTTGTGAAGATTATGAGATTATACAGCCAAGGGAAAGTACGATTTAAAGAAGAAGCAGAGAGTTGAACCACTATCTCGAGAAATGTCCCCTAAATACCTAGAAGACTCTTTTAGAAATACAAAAAAGCCTTGATTTCAAGGCTTTTCTTGTATTCATCAAGAAATAGTTGCCAAAAAAGCGGTTGCATGATACTATAGAGTGCAAGGAGGTAAAATGATGGTAGAAACAAAAAAATCCATTACCATGAAAGATGTAGCTCTAGAAGCAGGTGTTAGCGTGGGAACAGTTTCACGTGTCATTAATAAAGAAAAGGGCATCAAAGATGTAACCTTAAAAAAAGTGGAACAAGCTATTAAAACCTTGAATTACATCCCAGATTACTACGCAAGAGGAATGAAGAAAAATCGAACCGAAACGATTGCTCTCATCGTGCCAAGTGTCTGGCATCCATTCTTTTCTGAATTTGCGATGCATGTGGAAAATGAAGTTTACAAGAGAAATAATAAACTACTTTTATGTTCAATAAATGGAACCAACCGTGAGCAAGAATATCTTGAGATGCTACGTCATAATAAGGTTGATGGAGTTGTAGCCATTACCTATAGTCCAATCGAGAAGTACCTAACTTCAGGAATTCCTTTTGTTAGTATCGACCGTACTTATTCAGATATAGAGATTGCATGTGTATCGTCTGATAATGATGCAGGAGGACGAGAGGCTGCCAAACAACTTATCAAAAAAGGGTGTCAGCATTTGGCTTTTGTAGGTGGACACAACACAACCATTAATGAGACTAAACGACGTAGAATTTCATTTGAGAAGTATGTCCAAGACAAAAATATACCTTTTAGTATCTTTGACCTAGATGAGACGGTTGTAGACTATCATGAGAAGTTAGAGCAGTTCTTGACAGAGAATCCTTCCATAGATGGTATTTTCGCCATTAATGATTTTGCGGCTTTAGATGTTATTGAAATACTAGAGGCAAATGGAAAACAAATACCTCATGATGTGCAAATCATTGGATATGATGGTATAAAAATGGCTGGGGATCGAGATTATCTGCTTTCAACTATTAAACAACCGTTGAAAGAAATGGCTCAAGAAGCTGTTCGTATCTTGTTTGAAATCATTGATGGAAAGACTGTTCATTTACAGACAATCTTACCAGTAACATTTATTGAAGGAAAAACAACAAAAAATTAAAAATAAGTCTTGACAGAAAGCGCTATCAATGTTAAAATAGAGTCAAATCAAAGAGATTTATTTTTTTAAAACAAAAATTGAAACGTTTCAAATAATGATTAGAGAGCGTCCTGCGCTATCTTTTCTAAGCTAAAATTGAAACGTTTCAAAAAAGGAGGTTGCTATGAATAGCAAAGCGAAGCAGGTTTCTGTTTGGGAACGGATTAAGAAACAAAAACTCTTGTTGTTGATGACCGTCCCTGGTTTGGTTTTGACTTTTATCTTTAAGTACATTCCCATGTACGGAGTTTTGATCGCCTTTAAAGATTACAATCCTCTAAAAGGAATAATGGGAAGTGACTGGGTAGGATTTTCTGAGTTTACAAAATTCTTGTCTTCACCCAACTTTGGAATCTTGTTAGCCAATACTCTTAAATTGAGTGTTTATGGCTTGCTTCTTGGTTTTTTGCCACCGGTTATTTTAGCGATCATGCTCAACCAACTCTTGAGTGAAAAAGCTAAAAAACGGATTCAGCTTATTTTATACGCACCTAACTTTATTTCAGTTGTGGTTATTGTTGGTATGATTTTCCTCTTCTTCTCAGTTGGAGGACCAATCAATAGTTTCCTTTCCATGTTTGGGATCAAAGCTGATTTCCTAACAAACCCTGACTACTTCAGACCCCTTTATATCTTTAGTGGGATTTGGCAAGGAATGGGTTGGGCATCAACACTTTACACAGCAACCTTGGTTAACGTCGATCCAGCCTTAATCGAAGCAGCAAGACTGGATGGTGCCAATATTTTCCAACGAATCTGGCATATTGACCTTCCTGCTTTGAAGCCCATTATGGTTATCCAGTTTGTCTTGGCCGCAGGTGGGATTATGAATGTCGGTTACGAGAAAGCCTTCTTGATGCAGACATCACTAAACTTACCAACATCTGAAATTATCTCAACTTATGTTTATAAAGTGGGTCTTGTGTCAGGTGACTATTCTTACTCAACAGCCGTCGGTTTATTTAATGCAGTTATCAACGTTGTCTTGCTCGTTGCAGTCAACCAAGTGGTTAAACGCATGAATAATGGCGAAGGTATTTAAGGAGGAAAACATGAAAAATTCAATCATGGATACAAAATTTGATAAACGAATCTTGCTTTTGAATAAAATCATTATCGTCTTTATCGTTTTGATTACTTTGCTTCCTTTACTGTATATCGTCGTAGCATCCTTCATGGATCCCAAGGTCTTAGTTAGTAGAGGGATTAGTTTTAATCCTGTTGATTGGACAGTAGAAGGATACCAACGTGTCTTCAGTGACCAATCCATTCTTAGAGGTTTTATCAACTCTCTCCTTTACTCTTTTGGCTTTGCAGCTTTAACAGTTTTAATCTCAGTCTTTACAGCCTATCCTCTATCTAAGAAAGATTTGGTTGGACGCCGTTGGATCAACTATTTCTTGATTGTGACCATGTTCTTTGGTGGTGGTCTAGTTCCGACTTACTTGCTAGTAAAAGATTTAGGAATGCTCAACACTCCTTGGGCTATCATTGTTCCAGGAGCGGTCAATGTTTGGAATATCATTCTCGCTAGAGCCTATTTCCAAGGCTTGCCTGAAGAATTGGTAGAAGCAGCCGTCATTGATGGCGCAAATGACTTGCAGATTTTCTTTAAAATCATGCTTCCTCTTGCAAAACCAATTATGTTTGTACTCTTCCTCTATGCTTTTGTAGGCCAGTGGAATTCATACTTCGATGCAATGATTTATATCAAGGATCCAAACTTGGAACCATTGCAACTTGTTCTTCGGAAAATTCTCATTCAGAGCCAGCCTGGTCAAGATATGATCGGAGCACAAGCGGCCATGAATGAAATGAAACGCCTAGCTGAATTGATTAAATACGCAACCATTGTCATTTCTAGCTTACCGTTGATCGTTATGTATCCATTCTTCCAAAAATACTTTGATAAAGGAATTATGGCTGGTTCACTTAAAGGTTAATAAAATAGAAAAAAATATAAGGAGTTTTCTCATGAAATTCAAAACATTCACAAAATCAGCAGTTTTGTTGACAGCTAGTTTAACCCTTCTTGCAGCCTGCGGTTCAAAAAATACAGCTTCTAGTCCAGACTATAAATTGGAGGGAGTAACCTTCCCACTCAAAGAAACGAAAACCTTGAAGTTTATGACAGCTAGTTCACCTCTAGCACCAAAAGACCCGAATGAAAAATTAATTTTGCAACGTTTGGAGAAGGAAACAGGAGTTCATATTGACTGGACCAACTACCAATCAGATTTTGCTGAAAAGAGAAACCTAGACATCTCAAGTGGTGACCTTCCAGATGCCATCCATAATGACGGTGCTTCAGATGTAGACTTGATGAACTGGGCTAAGAAAGGTGTAATCATTCCAGTTGAAGACTTGATTGATAAATATATGCCAAATCTCAAGAAAGTTCTTGAGGAAAAACCTGAATACAAGGCCATGATGACAGCACCAGACGGACACATCTATTCATTCCCATGGATTGAGGAGCTTGGAGAAGGCAAAGAATCTATCCATAGTGTCAATGATATGGCTTGGATTAACAAAGAATGGCTTAATAAACTTGGCCTTGAAATGCCAAAAACAACAGATGATTTGATCAAAGTTTTAGAAGCATTTAAAACTAAAGATCCAAATGGAAATGGTCAAGCAGACGAAATTCCATTTACTTTCATCGGCGGTAACGGAAACGAAGACTTCAAATTCCTCTTTGGAGCATTTGGTGTTGGGGATAACGATGATCACTTAGTAGTTGGAAACGATGGTAAAGTTGACTTTACAGCAGATAACGACGACTATAAAGAAGGTGTAAAATTCATCCGTCAATTGCAAGAAAAAGGCTTGATCGATAAGGAAGCTTTCGAACACGATTGGAATAGCTATATTGCCAAAGGTCATGATCAAAAATACGGTGTTTACTTCACATGGGACAAGAACAATGTCACAGGAAGCAACGAAAACTATGATGTCTTACCTGTCCTTGCTGGTCCAAGTGGACAAAAACACGTAACTCGTACAAATGGTATGGGATTTGCGCGTGATAAGATGGTCATCACTAGCGTCAACAAAAACCTTGAATTGACAGCTAAATGGATTGATGTCCAATACGCACCTCTTCAATCTGTCCAAAACAACTGGGGGACTTATGGAGATGACAAGCAACAAAATATCTTTGAATTTGACCAAGCAACTAACAGCCTCAAACACTTGCCACTAAACGGAACAGCGCCAGCAGAACTTCGTCAAAAAACTGAAGTTGGTGGACCACTTGCTATCTTGGACTCTTACTATGGTAAAGTGACAACTATGCCAGACGATGCCAAATGGCGTTTGGACCTCATTAAAGAATACTATGTTCCTTATATGAGTAATGACAACAACTATCCAAGAGTCTTTATGACTGAGGAAGATTTGGATAAGATTGCCCACATTGAAGCAGATATGAATGACTATATCTACCGCAAACGTGCAGAATGGATTGTTAACGGCAATATTGATGCTGAGTGGGATGACTATAAGAAAGAACTTGAGAAATACGGACTTTCTGACTATCTCGCTATCAAACAAAAATACTATGATCAATATCAAGCAAACAAGAAATAGAGGTTGATTATGGGAGATAAAAAATACACAGTAGAGAGGGCCAATCGCTATATAGAAGAAAATAAGCATCTGGTTAATACTCAATATAAACCTGAGGACCACTTCTCTGCTGAGATTGGCTGGATTAATGATCCAAATGGATTCGTCTATTTTCGTGGAGAATACCATCTCTTTTATCAGTTTTATCCTTATGATAGCGTTTGGGGGCCAATGCACTGGGGCCATGCTAAAGTAAGGACTTGGTGACTTGGGAGCACTTGCCAGTGGCACTTGCTCCTGACCAAGACTACGACCGCAATGGTTGTTTCTCAGGGTCAGCGATCGTCAAAGACGATCGCCTCTGGCTCATGTATACTGGACATATCGAAGAAGAATCCGGTGTCCGTCAAGTGCAAAATATGGCATTTTCAGACGACGGGATTCACTTTGAAAAGATTTCCCAAAATCCAATTGCAACAGGAGCAGACTTGCCGGATGAGCTAATTGCTGCTGATTTCCGCGATCCAAAACTCTTTGAAAAAGATGGACGCTATTATTCGGTAGTTGCTGCCAAACACAAAGATAATGTGGGCTGTGTCGTTCTACTAGGGTCCGATAACCTAGTAGAGTGGCAGTTCGAATCCATCTTTTTAAAAGGGGTAGAACACCAAGGCTTTATGTGGGAATGTCCAGACTACTTTGAGTTAGATGGAAAAGACTGCATCATTATGTCACCAATGCGTTATCAACGTGAAGGTGATTCTTACCACAATATCAATTCTTGTGTTTTGGTTACAGGTCAGGTAGACTGGGAAGCTAAACAGTTCATTCCTGAAACAGTAGAAGAAATCGACCATGGCCAAGACTTCTATGCGCCTCAAACATTGCTGGATGACCAAAATCGCCGTATCATGATTGCATGGATGCAGATGTGGGGGCGTACACTTCCAACTCATGACCAAGATCATAAGTGGGCTGGTGTCATGACCTTACCTCGTGTACTTCGATTGAAGGATGGGAAGTTATTCCAAACTCCTATCAAGCAAGGGGGTCATCACATTCAAATTGATGGTGATCAGCGTTACCGTTTGGGAAGCGATGCAGATTATCTAGAGTTTGGTTATGATAGCATAGCCAAGCAAGTCTATATTGATCGTAGTTATCTGGCTCAGAAAATCCTCGGTGAAGAAGAACAGGATACGAGCCGCCGCTATGTAGATGTAGAAGCTAAAGAATTGGAAGTTTTTCTAGATAAAAATTCCATCGAGATTTTTGTCAATCAAGGTGAAGCAAGCTTGACGGCAACTTTTTACTTAACAGTGCCAGCTGAGCTATCACGAATCGATTAAAAATTAATACTCTTCGAAAATCTCTTCAGACTACGTCAGCTTCACCTTGCCGTAGATATAGGTAACTGACTTCGTCAGTCTTATCCACAACCTCAAAACAGTGTTTTGAGCAACCTGCGGCTAGCTTCCTAGTTTGCTCTTTGATTTTCATTGAGTATAAGTTATTTCTCCTAAAGAAAAAGTTCTCTTTCTCGTAAAACGGAAAGAGAACTTTTTTCTAATTAAGCAGAGCATATTTCTGTTTAAACAACTCAATTTTATCGTTGCAGTAATTGATTAAATTTTGTGCTTTTTCAAGTGTGTATCCCTTTTCAGATACAGATTTCACTTTCTTCTCATCAAAATAGTAGCCAGTCAAGCCCCTGACTTCCTCTGATAAGGTGAGATAATAGCCTGTTTCGATTCCCTGATCTAGATCTTTCGAGAGAGACTTCATCAGGCGTCCGAAGAGAGACTTTTTCGTCTTTCATCACTGGAATCATTCCCCAAGTTGGTTGAAATCAAGCCAGGATGGTAAGAATTGATGGTGATGTTTGAACCTTTTAAAAAGAAATCTCTTGCTAGATAGCGTGTCATCCAAATGGTATAGAGTTTGGAATTATTATAGGCCAATCCTGGATTATAGTTGTTCTCAAATCCAAAGTCCAAATCCTTGACCTTGGCAAAATGATGCATATAGGAAGAGGTATTAATGACACGGCCGTCAGCCGATTTTTCTAACAAGGGACTTAGCTCAGTTGTTAACATATAGGGAACCAGAACGGATAACATAAAAGTCAATTCGACTTTTTCAGCACTCACTTTTCGTTCTTGTCCTGCATAAAGGCCTGCATTGTTAAACAAGACATCGATCCTTTGAAAGTCACGCTTGATTTCCTCCACAAAGCGATAAACATCATCTAATTTTGAAAAATCTGCCAAGTAGCTCGAAACTCTACCTCTCAAGGAAACGGCCCGAACCTCTTGAGTAGCCAATTCCAGCTTTTGAGGATTGCGACCATGGAGGATGACCTGATGACCTTCACTGGCCAGTTTCTTTGCCAAGTGCTTTCCAATGCCATCCGTAGCACCTGTTATTAGAATGGTTTTGACCATATTAGTCCTCCAAGAAAGCAATGAGTTCTTTTGAAAACTCCTCTGCATATTGGAAGATCGAGCCGTGACCAGCATTTGGATAGATGATCAGCTTACTATCTTTTATTTTCTCATGCATATCATAAGAATTTTCCGTTGGAACCTGCATATCCTTGTCCCCGTTGACGATTAAGGTTGGTTGGGTGATAAATGTTAGGTCGTCTTGAGAATCTTTCCCCCAACGTTTAATAGCTTTGAGTTGAGTTAAGAAACCAGGCACACTCATGTCTTTGTCCGCAAATTCCTTGGTTCGCATTCCCATTCGTCCGAGAACTTTCAAAGCTTCGATTTTTCCTTGTTTATCATGCTTATAGAAGATATAGCGTTTAGGATCGATGCGCTCGAGTCCAGCTTTAAACATATAGTTAAATGTTTTCCCTGTGACCTTATCGACCTCTTTTCCTCCTCGAGGTCCTGTTCCTGCCAAAATCAACCGATTGACTAAAGTAGGCTTGCTTCGGATGACTTCTTGGGCAATCATGCCTCCCATGGAAAGACCTAGGAGATTGATCTTATCGTATCCTAGTGCTTGAATAAAGGCAATCGTCTGCTCTGCCATTCCAGGAATGGTTGGGGCCACTTTTCCTTGACTAGCACCGACACCAGGAAGGTCGACCACAATCACATGGTGTTTTTCAGCAATCAAGTCCAAGAGTTTAGGGTCCCAGTTATCTAAAGTAGCACCTAGATGGACTAGCATGACGAGAGGGAGTTGAGATTTTCCCTTACTAAGTTCACGATAAGCGATTTGATTTCCGTCAACAGTGATGTATTGAATTTTAGTTGTAAGATATGACATAATTTTCTCTTTCTTATTTCTTAAAACTAATGACTGTTTTTCCACGTGAGCGACCATTAGCGACCTTGTCTAAGGCGCTATTCACTGCTTCAAATGGATAGACTGTGTCGATAGATGGTTTGATTTCGAGTTTGCTAAAGAGGTCAGCTACCTCTTGTAATTGAGCGCCGTTGCTTTCTACAAAGATGAAATGATAGTGGACGCCGTATGTGTCAGCCATCTTATCAAATTTACGACCTGCTAAGCCAAGAATCATCTGTTTCCATTTTGGCAGATTCATACGTTTGGCAAAGTCACCATTTGGCATGGCACGAAGGGAAACAAGATGACCACCTTTTTTCATGATAGACATTTGTTTTTCAGTTTCAGTCCCACCAAGTGTATCGAGGACATAATCCACTTGGCTAACCGTTTTTGTATAATCCTCTGTTTTGTAGTCAATAAATCTATCTGCTCCGAGTTTCAAAACTCGCTCAGCGCTATCTCCAGCACCGTTGGTTATGACTTTCAAGCCTTTGGCCTTGGCAATCGGAATGGCCATACCGCCGACACCGCCTGTACCACCAGAGATAAAAATGGTTTTCCCAGTTTGAGCTTCCATGAATTCTAAGGCTTGCATGATGGTTAAGGCAGTAAGAGGAACAGCAGCGGCTTCCTCGTCTGATAGATAGGCTGGAACCTTGGCTAGAGCCTGACTATCGACAGCTACGTATTCTGCAAAAGCACCGATGTGGTCGAGTGGCAGACGACCAAAGACACGGTCTCCGACTTTGAGATTTGACTTGTTTACCTGTCGCCTCAACGATTCCAACAACTTCATTACCCGCAATTTGAGGAAGTTTGTAAGGAACGATCATCTTGACCTCACCACGAGAAATCATGTTATCCAGAGGATTAACCCCAGCTGCGATGACTTTGACCAAGACTTCTTTATCTGTGATACTTGGTTTAGCGATTTCTGTAATGTTCAGTGTGATATTGTTTTTGTTATAAGATGTATGTTGTGCGGCTTTCATAGTGTTCTCTTTTCTGTTTCATGGTGTATCCGACATAGATACAAGTATAGTGTTTTTAAAACTGATCTGCATGCAAATCAGTTTCGTTTTTGTTTGGCTTCTTTATAAAGATTGTTAATAACATCTTCTAAAGTTTGATTTGCCAATTCCTTCTCAAGTTGAGCTTCAGCGCTAGTAAATAGTGGCGAAACGGCAGCTTGAATATGTCTCCCTACGGGGCAATCAGGATTGCTATTTTGGTGAACTGGAAATAAGCTGATGTGGCTGACTTCTTGTGTTGCAAAATAAATTTCAAGTAAGGTGATATCTTTTGGTTCTTTACTGAGTTGGTAACCAGTCTTTCCCTGTCGGGAAGTGATTAAGCCAGCATTTTTCAATAAGGCGATTACCTTACGAATGTAACTAGCGTTGGTCCCAACACTAGTTGCTAGTGCTTGGGAACTTAGGGTTTCCTTACTCTCGCTAATCATGGTTAGGATATGTAAAGCAACTGAAAATTTTGTATCCATATCGGCTCCTTTTTCAATTTGTATCTGATACAAGAACAAGTATAGCACAAATAAAATGAAAAGCAAGACTTTTGTTTAAATTTTTTTAAATTTTTTTGAAGAGTGTCATAAGATTAGAGATTCCTGGAAAGAAAGTTCATAAACAAATGTGGGACAAATCTGACTTAGACAAACAAAAAAAGCCTTTAACCAAGGCTTTTTCCTGTTGTATTTAGATGCCCCCTGCAGGGCTCGAACCTGCGACCCATAGATTAAGAGTCTACTGCTCTACCAACTGAGCTAAGGAGGCAAATAAAAAGCTGTATTGGTGCCGAAACTTCACGGTTTGTATTGAACCCGCGCAATTAAGCAGGTGGGCAACTCGCTCTAACTGAAGCTGTTTCCGTGTGAGACGGCCTACATGCTGTTAGAAGACTTTTGTTTCCCTAATAATACAAAAAATAGTCGGTCAACACTTAAATGTGAAGTCGTACACCACAGCGTTTCTATGATTATATGATACCACTTTTTCAAAAAAAATCAAGGGGAAATTAAAATTTTTGAAAAGGATTTCACAACTTTCGTAATTTATCAATGGTTTCCTTGCGTTGAGCTAGGGCCCGTTCATATTTTCCACTATCTTCTGGAGAAAAGTAGTGATGGTCACGGATTCTTTCTGGTAGGTATTCTTGATTGACCCAGTGACCTGGATAGTTATGTGGGTAGAGGTAGTTTTGGGCGTTGCCTAATTCCTTGCTACCGCTATAGTGACCATCTCGCAAGTGACGTGGAATCGGCAGATGCCCCGATGTTTTAAGGTCAGCCAGAGCCTTATCCATAGCCACATAGGCCGAGTTGGACTTGGGCGAGAGTGCCAGATCAATGACAACATTGGCAATGAGGATACGAGCCTCTGGGAAGCCGATTCTTTGCGCAGCATCTAAAGCAGTTACAGTATGGATCTGCGCTTCGGGATTGGCCAAACCGATATCTTCATAAGCAATCACAGTCAAACGGCGGGCCAAGCTAGGAAGGTCACCAGCCTCTATCAAACGAGCAGCATAGTGGAGACTAGCATCGACATCGGATCCACGGATGGATTTTTGCAGGGCAGATAGAACATCATAGTGTTCGTCTCCATCCTTGTCCATAGTGATGTAGCTTCTCTGAAGACTATTTTCCATGATGTCGAGCGTGATGTGACGGACACCGTCATCATTTTCTGGGGTGGAGAGAACTGCCAAATCAAGCGAATTAAAGGCAGAACGGAGGTCTCCGTTGGTGGATGTTGCGATAAAATCAAGGGCATCATCATCTAATTCAACGGGGAAATCAAAACCTCGTTCAGGGTCAGTCAGGGCTATTTGAATGGCTCCTTTGACATCTTGGTTAGACAGAGGTTCCAACTCAAAAATCTGAACGCGACTGCGGATGGCTGGAGTGACAGAAAAGAAAGGATTTTCAGTCGTCGCCCCAATCATGATGACCAGTCCGCTTTCCAAGAGAGGCAAGAGGAAGTCTTGTTTAGTCTTGTCAAGACGATGAATCTCGTCTAGTAGCAGTACAAGGCCACCTGAGAATTTAGCTTCTTCAGCGATTTCTTGGAGACGTTTTTTACTATCAACAGTGGCATTGAAGGTCCGAAAAGCATACTTGGTCGTTCCAGCGATGGCTGAGGCAATACTGGTCTTACCAATTCCTGGAGGTCCATAGAGAATCATGGACGATAGACGATTTGCCTCCACCATGCGACGGATGATTTTTCCTGGTCCTACCAGATGCTCCTGACCGATGACCTGGTCGATGGTTTTGGGGCGCATACGAAGCGCGAGATTGTCTGGCATAGCAGTCCTTTCTAACATGGATTTTCTGATACTAATGTGGTAATATGGTAGTATCTATTTTAGCATATTTCCGAGTATTCGGGGCGATTGAAGAGTCGTATAGAAAGAGGACAAAATGGCAACATACGGATTTTTAGATGTTTTACAAGAAGAGTTGGACAAGAACTTTCCTTTTGATTATGAGATTAGCTGGGACAAGCGCAATCATGCGGTTGAAGTGAGTTTTTTATTAGAAGCGCAAAATGCTGCAGGGGTGGAGATGTTGGATGAGGACGGAGAGGTTTCGTCAGATGATATCCTTTTTGAGGAAGCAGTGCTTTTTTACAATCCTGCCAAGTCAACAGTTAATGCAGAAGACTATCTCACAGTCATCCCTTACCTGCCTAAAAAAGGTTTTTCTCGTGAATTTTTAGCTTATTTTGCGCTATTTCTCAAAGATACTGCAGAGGTTGGACTAGATGCTCTCATGGACTTTGGAAGACCCAGAAGCAGAAGAATTCGTCATGGAATGGAACCAAGAAGTCTTTGAAGAAGGAAAAGTTGGATTGGAAGAGGGAGAATTTTATCCTTATCCGAGATATTAGGTAACTTTAAAAATAAGGAATTCAAAGAGAGGGAGCATGTTAGAGAAAATCAAACAAATTTTTATGAGAAAGTCAGATAAATCTGAATTTTTTACTTCTTCTCTTCCTCGCAATCGATTTGCGGATCTAGATTTCGAGCGAGTATTGAAGTCTGGAACTCGTGACCGTGTTGATGAGGTGGGTCACTGTGTTGAGGATGGTGAAATCACACTATTTGACTTTTCGATAGACTTTGCAGAATTTGAGTTCATAGGTGCTTTCAAAATTGAGGAGGAAGATCAGTTTCAGCAACTATTAGCTCGTTTAAATAGTATTGACAATGCCATTCAGTCTTGTTTGGAAAGTGAGATGCAGCAACCCATCCCTCAGTTTGCTAAGGATCTGGGCTACACTCAGAAGAGGTGGGAGAAAACTTTTTACTTCCATCCGTGGGTATTAAGTTTTGAGGAAAATCCGCCTAATCTTCGCTATGTCGCAGATTATGTAAATGATGAGTTTACGGTTTATTTTGCGAAAAAACATGGCAGATGGCAAGCATACTGGGATGCAGAGTGCCAAAAAGTAATCGAAGAAAGCTAGCTCGTATTTTCCTAGAGAGTAATTGTTATCATAGAAAAGAGTAAATATCATGGAATTATTGGATAGCAGAATGGATTTCCAAGGTTGCAAAATTGCTCTATTTTGCGGAGATAAGCTACTGACCATCTTGCGTGATGACAAACCAACCATTCCCTGGCCCAATCTGTGGGAGCTGCCAGGCGGTGGTCGTGAAGGGGACGAAAGCCCTTTTGAGTGCGTGGCGCGTGAAGTTTATGAGGAACTAGGCATTCATCTGACTGAAGATTGCCTACTTTGGAGTAAGGTCTATCCCAGCATGCTCTTTGAAGGTCGGCAGTCTGTCTTTATGGTCGGGCAACTAAGTCAAGAACAGTTTGACAGTATCATCTTTGGAGATGAAGGACAGGCTTACAAACTGATGAACATTGAGGAATTTTTGACATCCAGTCAAGTAGTTCCGCAGTTGCAGGGTAGATTGAGGGATTATTTGGAGGAAGTAAGGTAGATGCCAAATCGTAGTAAGAATATCAATATGTTTCTCATGGATGGAGAAGTTACTGGGATAATTAAATGTACCTTGTCAAATTGGACAGGAGTGATTTATAAAATTCCTCGAATTCAATTGGCAGATTTAAAATCACGTGATGAAATGAAGCGAAGCGGCATTTATTTCTTATTTGGTCGTAATGAGGATAAGCAAAAGGATGTTACCTACATCGGGCAGGCGACGAATCGCAAAAATGGTGAAGGTGTCCTTTTACGTGTTCAGGAACATACTCGTGATAATCATGCAGATTATTTTAATGATGTCATTATTTTAACGACGCAGAATAACTCCTTTGGACCCACGGAAATTAGTTACTTGGAAAATAAATTTACACAACTAGCAAAGGACGCGGGGCGCTTCATTGTAAGAAATGGGAATGAGCCCAATTCTGGGAATGTAACAGAAGAAAAGCAATCTGAGTTGGATGAGGTTGTAGAAAATACTTTGATGATTGTAGGAACCTTAGGGTACCGAGTGTTTGTTCCTATGACCAAAAAAACAGGTCAGAATGTTTCTGATGAAAATTCAACTTATCTCTATTTGAAGCGAAAAACCAAGAAATCAAATAGAATGATTGAAGCTATCTGTGAACAGACTTCGGAGGGTTTTGTTGTTTTAGAAGGCAGTCAAGTTGATGAAGTTGATTCACCCGCAATACCAGCAAGTCTAAAAGAATTGCGTGAGGAGTTAATCAAATCAAATGTGATTAAAGATGGTGTCTTACAAGAAAAACAACTGTTCTCCAGTCCATCTTATGCAGCTGCTTTTGTATTGGGAATGAATACGAATGGACGAACGGATTGGAAAAATAAGGACGGCAAGACTTTAAAAGAATTAGAAGAAACAATGGATTGTTAAGGAGAATCAGATGGAAACATGGCAAGAGTTAAAAGTTACAGTCAAGCGTGAGGGAGAGGAGTTGGTTTCCAACCTCCTGATTGAGTTAGGTGCCCAAGGTGTCGCAATCGAAGACAGTATGGACTATGTGGGAAATGTGGACCGCTTCGGTGAGATTTCCCTGAGGTCGAGCAGCAAGAAGAAATTGTGGTGACAGCTTACTATCCCGAAACGGTTGATGTGGTAGCGGTTGAAGCGGATTTGCAGGCGCGTCTTGCAGAATTGACCGACTTTATGGATTTGGGAGAAGTCAAGATGGGGACGACTGCCTTGGCTGAGGAAGACTGGGCCGACAACTGGAAGAAATACTATGAACCAGCTCGCATTACCCATGACCTGACCATCGTGCCGTCATGGACAGACTATGAGGCGACGGCGGGAGAAAAGATTATCAAGCTGGACCCTGGTATGGCCTTTGGAACTGGAACACACCCGACGACTAAGATGAGTCTTTTTGCCTTGGAGCAGGTCCTTCGTGGTGGGGAAACAGTGATAGATGTAGGGACTGGTTCAGGGGTTCTTTCTATTGCAAGCTCACTCCTAGGTGCCAAGGAAATCTTCGCCTATGACTTGGATGATGTGGCAGTTCGCGTTGCTCAGGAGAATATTGAACTCAACCCTGGCATGGAAAATATCCATGTGGCGCCAGGTGATTTGCTTAAAGGCGTGGCGATTGAGGCAGATGTCATCGTGGCCAACATCTTGGCGGATATCCTCATTCATCTGACGGATGATGCTTATCGCTTGGTCAAGGATGAAGGTTACCTGATCATGAGTGGCATTATTAAGGACAAGTGGAACATGGTGCGTGAGTCAGCAGAAGCAGCTGGATTTTTTCTTGAAACCCACATGATCCAAGGGGAGTGGAATGCCTGTGTCTTCAAGAAGACCAAGGATATTTCTGGTGTGATTGGAGGCTAGCATGCAGCAGTATTTTGTCAAGGGGAGTGCAATCTCACCTGTCACTATTGAGGACAAGGAAACTAGCAAGCACATGTTTCAGGTCATGCGCCTGAAGGAAAATGATGAGGTTACTTTGGTCTTGATGATGGTATTAAGCGCTTGGCGCGCGTGATAAATATAGAGGCGCGTCAATTGGAGCTGGTTGAGGAATTAGCTGACAATGTGGAACTGCCAGTCCAAGTGACCATCGCATCAGGCTTCCCTAAGGGAGACAAGCTCGAGTTGATCACCCAGAAAGTAACAGAACTTGGCGCTAGCCAGATTTGGGCCTTCCCTGCTGACTGGTCAGTTGCCAAATGGGACGGCAAGAAATTGGGCAAAAAGGTTGAGAAGTTAGAAAAAATTGCCCTTGGAGCAGCCGAGCAAAGCAAGCGGAATCATGTCCCTAGCATTACCCTTTTTGAAAAAAAAGCAAACTTTTTAGCTCAGTTCGACCAGTTTGATCGTATCGTGGTAGCTTACGAAGAGTCAGCTAAAGAAGGAGAATCAGCAGCCCTTATACAAGCAGTAAGTAGTCTTGAGAAGGGAAGTAAACTACTCTTTATCTTTGGTCCAGAAGGTGGCCTCTCACCCGCAGAAATCGAAAGTTTTGAAGCCAAAGGAGCGATTCTTGCAGGACTTGGCCCTCGTATCCTACGAGCAGAAACAGCACCGCTTTACGCCTTATCAGCCATTAGTGTTTTAGTAGAATTAGAGAAATAAGAGGAAGAAAATGGAACAAAAACACCGTTCAGAATTTCCCGAAAAGGAACTTTGGGACTTGACAGCCTTATATCAAGACCGTGAGGACTTCTTGCGTGCGATTGAAAAGGCGCGTGAAGACATCAATCAATTTAGTCGTGACTACAAGGGTAAACTTCACACTTTTGAAGATTTCGAGAAGGCCTTTGCAGAATTGGAACAAATCTACATTCAGATGAGTCATATCGGCAATTACGCCTTTATGCCTCAGACAACAGACTATAGCAATGAAGAATTTGCCAACATTGCTCAAGCTGGGATGGACTTTGAGACAGATGCAAGTGTAGCTCTTACTTTCTTTGACGATGCTTTGGTAGCAGCAGATGAGGCAGTCTTGGACCGTTTGGGTGACTTGCCACATTTGACAGTAGCCATTCGTCAGGCAAAAATCAAAAAAGCCCACTATCTTGGTGCTGATGTGGAGAAGGCCTTGACCAATCTCGGTGAAGTTTTCTACAGTCCACAGGACATCTATACTAAGATGCGTGCTGGTGATTTTGAAATGGCTGATTTTGAGGCCCATGGTAAGACCTACAAAAACAGCTTTGTGACCTATGAGAATTTCTACCAAAACCACGAGGACGCTGAAGTCCGCGAGAAATCTTTCCGTTCTTTTTCAGAGGGACTTCGTAAGCACCAAAATACGGCTGCTGCAGCCTATCTAGCTCAAGTCAAGTCTGAGAAACTATTAGCTGATATGAAGGGCTACGACTCAGTCTTTGACTATCTTCTAGCTGAACAAGAAGTGGACCGTGCTATGTTTGACCGTCAGATTGACCTCATCATGAAGGACTTTGCACCAGTCGCTCAGAGATACCTCAAGCATGTGGCTAAGGTTAATGGTCTTGAAAAGATGACCTTTGCTGATTGGAAATTGGATTTGGACAGTGCTCTTAACCCAGAGGTTAGCATTGATGATGCCTACGATTTGGTCATGAAATCAGTCGCACCATTGGGTCAAGAATACAGTCAAGAAATTGCTCGTTACCAAGAAGAGCGCTGGGTGGACTTCGCTGCCAATAGTGGCAAGGATTCTGGTGGGTATGCAGCTGATCCCTACCGTGTGCATCCATATGTCCTCATGAGCTGGACAGGTCGTTTGAGTGATGTTTATACCTTGATTCATGAAATCGGGCATTCCGGTCAATTCATCTTTTCGGATAACCATCAGAGTTACTTCAACGCCCACATGTCGACCTACTATGTCGAAGCGCCATCAACATTCAATGAATTGCTTTTTAAGTGATTACTTAGAAAACCAGTCTGATGATCCACGTCAAAAAAACGCTTCGCTCTTGCTCATCGTTTGACAGATACCTATTTCCATAACTTTATCACTCACCTTTTGGAAGCAGCCTTCCAACGTAAGGTGTATACACTGATTGAAGAAGGGGAAACATTTGGGGCAAGCAAACTTAATAGTATTATGAAGGAAGTCTTGACTGACTTCTGGGGAGATGCTATTGAGATTGACGACGATGCGGCCTTGACTTGGATGCGCCAAGCTCACTACTACATGGGCTTATATAGCTACACCTACTCAGCTGGCCTAGTCATCTCGACAGCTGGATACCTCCATCTTAAAAACTCTGAGAATGGAGCTAGAGACTGGCTCAATCTCCTCAAATCAGGAGGAAGCAAGACACCGCTTGAGTCAGCCATGATCATCGGAGCAGATATCTCAACAGATAAACCACTCCGTGACACGATTCAGTTCTTGTCTGACACAGTTGATCAGATTATCGCTTACAGTGCCCAGTTGGGAGAGTAAAATAATAGCAATTTCAATACTATGACGAAATTTTGGAAATTTTAGAATGACATTTATCTAATAAACTTTGCCGAAGATTTTGTCTCCAGAATGTGCGTCATTATAAATCTATCTGTTAGATTTTATATCTTGTCGTAGGTGATTAGATTAGGGGAAATACTTAGAAAAGGATGGAGATGCTAGTGCGTGTGAATAAAAAAGTTAGCTTACTTATCGTTGGAATTGTTTTACCGACTTTGTTTACGATTTGGAAATTCAGTCAACCTGTTATTCCCAAAACTTATCAAGAGGCTGTTCGGTACACGAAAGCAATCAATATGAAAGAAATGCGCTCCAAACTTGCAAATGGAGACGAGTTTGTCGTCTACATTGGAAGAGAATCCTGTCCTTACTGTCAAAAGTTTGTTCCAAATTTGGCTCTAGCGATTCAAAAAAGTCACCAGACGGTCTATTATTTGGATAGCGATTCGGATGAAAAGGATGAGATTACAGCCTTTGCAAAAGAAATGGATATCCAAACTGTTCCGAATCTTTCAGTTTATCAAAATGGTGACAAATCACGCTATTTAGAGCAGGGAAGTTCTGCTAGTCTTAATGAAATACTTTCATTTCTGAAGCATGAATAGGACAGGAAGATTATTTTAAATGACAAAAAACGATTCCGAAAATTAGAATCGTAGAGATGATAAAAGAGGCTGGGACAAAAGTCCTAGCCTCTCAATTGTCTTTGGATTGTCGAGCAAGACGCAGTGGTTGAGTGGGCTCTACTACGCTGATTTCATCAGCTTTTACAGCCCTACTCAACTGTGCGGAGGTGGGACAACGAAATCGAATTCTAACGAATTACCGATTTCTGTCCCACTCTCTCTTTATATGTATCTTAATGGAATTGCATACCACCATCAACGATAATGGTTTGGCCTGTAATGTAGTTTGAATCTGGTCCAGCAAGGAAGCTAACTGCTGCAGCTACCTCTTCTGGTTCAGATAGGCGTTTCAATGTAATATCTTTTGCGAATGTCTGCATACCCCACTCGTCATCTTTTCCTGCATTTTTTCCAACTTCATGAGCGATATCATACATCATTGGTGTTTAACGATACCTGGAGCATAGGCGTTGACAGTGATGCCTGAGTCAGCTAAATCACGCGCCAAAGTTTGAGTAATTCCGCGAACAGCAAATTTTGTACCACCATAAACAGTCAAGTTTGGATTACCGACAACACCTGCTTGAGAAGTAGCATTGATGATTTTACCACCGTGACCAAGTGCTTTAAATTGAGCCTGAGCAGCTTGTGCTCCCCAAATCACACCACCGACGTTAATAGCAAATGTGCGAGCGAATTGTTCCTCTGTAATTGTATCCAGAGGTGTAGTAGGAGCAACACCAGCGTTGTTTACAACAACGTTCAAGTCTCCGAAATGATCTACAACTTTTTGGAAAGCTGCAGCAACTTCTGCTTGTTTAGATACATCAGCTACAACAGCAAAAGCTTTATCTGCTGACAATTCAGCAACTGCTTTTTCAGCTGTTTCAGCATTGTAGTCTAATACCCCAACCTTAAAACCATCTTGAACCAAGCGTTTTGCAATAGCAAAACCGATCCCTTGACCTGCACCTGTAACAATAGCTACTTTAGACATATGATTCCTCCTTTGGTATCCGTGATACCATTCAAACGTTCAAAAAGAACAGCAAAGGGTTATAAGTGAGTTGTGATAGATTCTAAAAGAAGTCCTATCACTTTTTAGTATAAACTTTTGTGAAATTTGTGTCAAACAAATGCCTGTTTTTTTGGAAAAATCAACCCTATAAATAAGAGTGAAAAGCTATCAGAGACTAACCTATTTATTTTTCATAATGATAGCTAGAAAAGAATGTTGTATAATATATTTGTATGATTGGAGGTATGCAGATGTATCCAGAATTGAAAAGAAAAATAGCAGAAGAAAAACCGAGCTATCGTCAAGAAGAACTCCAGTGGTTACTTGAACACTTAGGGGATCCCAATCCAGATCTTCGTGATGAATTGGTTTTTACCAGTTTGGCTAGAGGGATTCAAGAAGAGTTATTTACAAATGAACAATTTCATTTCATTGCTGAGGCGGTTTCATCTGATGGTGGACTAGATAAAGAGCTCGATAAGCTAGGAGTTTCAACGCTTGAACGTTCTTTTAGGGCACTTATTTATGCCAATCTCTTATCTGCCGATGGCAACCAACACTCTATTTATTATCAAGTGCTTAAAACTGATATCAGAAATACGATGCTCGATCAAGGTTTGCACTACCTTGAAAAAGAAGAGGATACGACTGGTTTTTCAAGCCAGTATGGTTGGGTACATGCTTTTGCGCATGGAGCGGATCTCTTGACTGAAGTCGTTTGTCATCCGGACTTTTCTGCAAGTCGAATTTATGAAGTATATGAGCTCCTTGGTTGTATGTTTAAAAAAATTTCAATCCGTTTTACAAATGATGAGGAATGGCGCTTAGCCAGAGTGCTTTACGAACCCATTTTGCAGGGAAAATTAGAGCAAGAGCAAGTAGCTTCTTGGATAAAGTCACTTGATTTCCCGATAGAAGAGACGGAAGATTTCTATAGATTTTCTAATTTCAAATCCTGTCTGTTAGAAATCTATGTCCAACTTGACCAGAGAAATAGTTTACAAGATGACTTGAAAGAAGCTATTCAGTCCTTTCAATATTAGATTTCGGTTATCAAATGTGAAAGTGTGCACAAATTTTCCAAACAATTTTCTTGAAACCCTTTCCTTCTTCTGATAGACTAATACATAGTTTGAAAAAAGGAGACTTATCATGAAAAATTTGTTGCTGAATTAATCGGTACTTTTATGCTTGTGTTCATCGGAACAGGAGCTGTTGTTTTTGGAAATGGTGTTGAAGGACTTGGACACCTTGGAATTGCTCTTGCCTTTGGTTTGGCAATCGTAGTTGCAGCTTTCTCAATCGGAACTGTTTCAGGTGCTCACTTGAACCCAGCTGTTTCTATCGCTATGTTTGTTAACAAACGTTTGTCATCTTCAGAGCTTGTAAACTACATCCTTGGACAAGTAGTTGGTGCTTTCCTAGCATCTGGATCTGTATTCTTCCTCTTGGCAAATTCAGGAATGTCAACTGCAAGTCTTGGTGAAAATGCCTTGGCAAATGGTGTAACTGTCTTTGGTGGTTTCTTGTTTGAAACAATCGCTACTTTCTTGTTTGTTTTGGTTATCATGACTGTAACTTCAGCAAGTAAAGGTAATGGCGCGATTGCTGGTTTGGTAATCGGTTTGTCATTGACAGCTATGATCCTTGTGGGCTTGAACATCACTGGACTCTCAGTAAACCCAGCTCGTAGCTTGGCTCCTGCTGTATTGGTAGGTGGCGCAGCTCTTCAACAAGTTTGGATTTTCATTCTTGCACCAATCGTTGGTGGAGTACTTGCAGCCCTTGTTGCTAAAAACTTCCTTGGGACAGAAGAATAATTGAAACTCAAAAAGCCTTGCTCCTCAGCTTGAGGAACAGGGCTTTTTCGTATTATACTCTTCGAAAATCTCTTCAAACCACGTCAGCTTCCATCTACAACCTCAAAACAGTGTTTTGAGCAACCTGCGGTTAGCTTCCTAGTTTGCTTTTTGATTTTCATTGAGTACGAATTTAGCGGTTGTCAATTTTCTCTGGATAAAGGTCGTGTTGGAAGAGGCGTTGTTCTGCCAAGCCTTCATACTTAGTTCCAGGCTTACCATAGTTGTAGTAGGGGTCAATTGAAATGCCGCCGCGGGGAGTGAATTTTCCCCAGACCTCTAAATAGCGAGGATCTAGCAAGTTGACCAAGTCTTTCCCGATGGTGTTGATACAGTTTTCGTGGAAATCTCCGTGGTTTCGGTAGCTAAAGAGATAAAGTTTGAGAGATTTTGACTCGACACAGAGCTTGTCAGGGATGTAGGAAATATAGATAGTTGCAAAGTCTGGCTGAGCAGTGATTGGGCAAAGTGAGGTAAATTCAGGGCAGTTGAATTTGATGAAATAGTCATTTTCCACATGACGATTGTCAAAGGATTCCAGGATTTCTGGTTGATATTCGAAAATGTAGTTGGTTTCTTTGTTGCCCAGGAGGCTGAGGTTTTTCATTTCTTCTTGTTGTGACATGATTTTTCTTTCTAATCTTAAACACCACGTTGGTTATCGTAGAGGAGGGTATGGAGTTGAGGGAGGACGCGAACATTGCTCCAGCTATCATCAGCAGCGACACGTTCCCAGAGTTCTTTGAGGTGGTCCAGTTGGTCTTGGACAATATTGCCTGTAGCTTTTGGCTCAGGATTTCCTGCCGATAAGAAGAGAACATCTGGTTGGTAGCGCTCTTGGATGCCTTTGGCAAAGGCTAGATCTGCATCATCAAAGACAGGGATTTTAAAGGTGACCTTGTCTGGATCTAGTTGAGAAACGATGAAATCCAAGGTCTCAAAGTTGACTTCCATTTTTGATGAAGGAGGTTTGGGACTCAGAGTGACCTGGTCGATGTCTTTTAACCAATTTTGCCAGCGGGATCCTTGAGTTTCAACAGCAAGGGTGACACCGCGTTCCTTGAGTTTGGTGACTAATTCGGCCATGTTGGCTGCTAGGATAGCAGGATTTCCCCCAGACAGGGTGACGTAGTCGTAGCTTCCTAGCTTGTCTAACTCAGCGATCACTTCGTCAGCTGTCATACGAGTTGGTTTTTCAGATCCATCCCAAGTAAAGGCAGAATCGCACCAGTCGCAGTGGTAGTCGCAACCAGCAGTGCGGACAAACATGGTTTTCTGGCCAATAGCACGTCCTTCACCTTGAAAGGTTGGGCCGAAAATTTCTAGGACTGGTAATTTGAGGACACGTTCCCTAGTCATCTAACCACTCCCGTCTAAACTCTGCAAAGGCAGTCGGTGTTTCATAGAGGCGAACGTATTCCAAACGGAGACCGCGTTCGTCTGGCAACTCTTGATTCATGGTTTGGAAAATCCAATAAACCATATTTTCAGCAGTCGTGTTCATATAGGGCAGGGTTTCATTGAGATAGCGATGATCTAAGTGGGGTTCTAAGTAGTTTTTGTAGATAGCTTTGATATCTCCAAAATCATAGGTCATGCCACGTTCATCTAAAAATCCACTAACAGCAATCTGTAGATGATAGGTATGGCCGTGCAGGGATTTGCATTTCCCTTCATAGTGAAAGAGGTGGTGGGCAGCATCGAAGGTAAATTCTTTTGATACCAAGGTTCTGTGAGGATTGTAGACAAGAGATTCCCCAGTTTCTTGTTTGATTTCTTTGGGGGCAAAAAACATCAGGCCTCTCCTTTCTGCGAGAGATAAACCTCTAAACCATGTTGGCGTAGGTGGCAGGCAGGACAATCTCCGCAACCAGTACCGATAATGCCATTATAGCAGGTCAAGGTCTTTTCACGAACATAGTCAAAGGCGCCGAGTTGGTCGGCCAATTCCCAAGTTTCAGCCTTGTCTAGCCACATAAGAGGCGTTTGGATAACAAAGTCGTAATCCATAGCAAGGTTGAGCGTGACATTGAGGGATTTGACAAAGACATCACGGCAGTCAGGATAGCCTGAGAAGTCTGTTTCACACACTCCTGTGACGATATCTGTAATTCCTCGCTGCTTGGCAAGAACTGCCGCAAAGGACAGAAAGAGATGATTGCGACCGTCGACGAAGGTATTGGGAACCTCTCCCTCTTTTTGCTCAATTTCCAGATCAGAGGTCAAGGCGTTTTCAGTGATTTGTCCCAGCAGAGACATATCTAGGATATGGTGGGGAATTCCTTGTTCCTCGGCGATTTCTTTGGCGACTTGAATTTCTAAATGGTGGCGTTGACCGTAGGCAAAGGTCACGGCTTCGACCCTTTCATAATGTTGCTTGGCCCAGAAAAGGCAGGTTGTTGAATCTTGACCGCCACTAAAGACGACCAAGGCTGATTGACGTTTCATAGTACTCCTTCCAAAATAGGAAATGTTTAGAGCACGCAAAAAGCTCCCTTGAGGGAGCTAAAAAATACCAAGTAGAGGTTTTTTTTAGCGATGGCATGTCCCAAACATCGTGATATTCTAATTACAGTCTAGCATATTTTTTGAAAAATGGCAAAGGGCAAGAAAAAAGAGACCAAATGAATGCACTTGGTCTCTCCTTTGATTAGCTTAATTCAGCAACGATGGCTTTGATTTGTTCAGCTGTGTGGACGCCAGCCACTTGTTTAACAACTTGTCCATCTTTCTTAAAGAGAAGAGTAGGGATAGACATGATACCAAATGCACGAGCTGTGTTTGGATTTTCATCAACATCCATTTTAACGATCTTCAAGACATCTTCTGAAAGTTCTTCAGACAATTTGTCCAAGATTGGACCTTGCATACGACATGGGCCACACCAAGTTGCCCAGAAGTCTACCAAGACCAAACCGTCTTTTGTTTCTTGTTCGAATGTTGCATCTGTAATTGCTTTTGCCATTGTATTTCTCCTTTTTAATTATATTGGCTTAAATCTTGTTTCATGAGATAGAAGAAAACATCTCCGTAAGTCCCATGGTAGTCCAAATCATGCCCCTTGTAGGTTACTTTTTGGACAGGGTAATAGTCTGCGACGCCAATCAGGCAGGCCTGCTGAGAACGTTCAAATTCTTCGTATGACTCGAAGGTCATGGTTCTCTCTTGCTTGCTGGCGTCAAGATAGGTGATTTCAATCATAGGATTCTCCTTTGCTAAATCATGTTTTCATTTTACTCCTTGAAAAAGGGAATGTCAAGAAAAATGATTGCGCACGCAAGTTTTTTAAAAAAATGTTTTAGGATAACCAGTTTGATTTTGTTGCTAATCTTTCTTCAACAGCTGCTTGTAAATAAGCCAAGGTAGTCTGGCCTTCGCTAGTGAGGCAGATAAAACTAGCTCGCTTGTCCTGGTCGCAGCATCTCCGACTAAGTAAGCCGCAGTTCTTGGCTTCCAGACGGGCCACCATTCGTGAAACAGCACTAGGGCTCAGATGGAGTTTATCTGGCAAGTCGATTTGTCGTAGGGATTTGCCTTCAGCTTGATTTAGAAAGTGCAAGAGGTAAAATTCCTTGAGAGTCAAAGTTTGTTCACTCTGATCAGCGATGGTCTCTTCTAGAATAGTTTCTATTTCCACTTGCCTATGGTTGAAGTCAAACCATTTTTCTAAGTAAGTCATGTCAACCTCCTTTCCTATATGATAGTTGTAAACATATTTGTGCATCCGAGATGCTTGCGCACGCAATTAGTATACACCTTTTTTACTTAGATGGCAAGAAGGATGTTTTTTATATATTTCCTTGAAATTTTCTGAAAAAAGAGTAAACTGGTATGCAGAAAGTCTATTTGTGGAGTTTACGATGAAGTTATATGTTCAGTTAATGATTCTCTTTGTGATTTCTCTAATCGGTGAAGGAATCTCCAGTTTTTTTCATTTGCCCATTCCTGGAAGTATCATCGGCTTGATTATTCTTTTTCTAGCCTTGCAGTTCAAGTGGTTGCGCATCCGCCATGTCAACATGGTTGGGAATTTTCTCCTAGCCAATATGACCATTCTCTTTCTTCCTCCTGCGGTTGGAATTATGGAAAAATTTGATGTGATTGCTCCCTATCTCTTGCCGATTGTCTTGATTGTCTTTTTTGCAGCAGTGATTAATATCATCTTGATTGCGCTCGTGGTTCAATTCATTAAAAAGCGTTATGAAGGAGATTACGAAGAAAGAGGTGCCAAATGAGCGAATTTGTATCCAATCCACTTTTTGGAATAGCCTTGTCCATTTTAGCTTATCTTGGAGGCATGATTATCTTTAGAAGGTATCCTCATCCTCTGACCACTCCCTTGCTGCTAGCAACTTTATTTATCATTGTTTTTCTAAAACTGACTGGTATTTCTTATGTTGCCTATTATCAAGGTGGGGTCTACCTCAATAATTTGATTGTTCCCTCAACAGTAGCTTTAGGCATTCCTCTTTATAAGAGTTTTCACCTCATGAAACACCATGTTAGAAGTATTCTACTCAGTAGTTTCCTTGCTGTTGTTGTAAATACAGTTTTTACAGCTTTCGTTGCAAAATTTTTCGGTATGGATTTCTTCTTGGCGATTTCGCTTTTTCCAAAGTCTGTAACGACGGCCATGGCAGTTGGAATTACGGATAAGCTACAAGGGATAGCGACGATCACCTTGGTAGTTGTAGTAGCAACTGGCATTTTGACTAGCGTTATTGGACCAACACTTTTAAAATGGCTCAAGATTGACGACCCAGTAGCTGTTGGTCTTGCTCTTGGAGGAACTGGTCACGCAGTCGGGACTGGAACAGCTTTTCGCTATGGAGCTGTTGCGGGGGCTATGGGTGGTCTGGCTATCGGTGTCACCGGTATTCTCTATGTATTTGTAAGTCCCATCGTAGCAGGTTTGATATTGAGTTAAAAAATAAGAATGTTATATTTCTTTGTGTAAAAAGAAGCCCTTAGCTTTATTTGCTAGGGGCTTCATTCATTATTGTAGGTTTACTTTGTTCTTTATAATATAGTAGGTTCCGAGATAGAAGCCGACGCTAAGGATTAAGTCTTTGAAAATTTCAAAGGATAATACCCAATTGTAGTCGAAATCGATGCGAAGATTGAGGGTGATAAATCCAAGAACAACTTGGATGGCGATGTAGGCGACGACCGCAAGAGCTGTACGGTATTCATTAAAGAGTTGGCCGATAGAGATAGACAAGTAGATACAAAGAATACCTGCAAGAGTATTAAAAATATAGGAAATCAAGGCTAACCAGAAATTATCTTGATAATTTTTTAGAATATACTCGGCAAAGGTAGATAGGTAAGCGCCTGGATCAACCATGACAATGATGATGTAAAGACTAAAAAGAAAGACCAGTGTACTTGTCAAAGACCAAACAAAGGCTCCAAGAAGTTTAGCGGAGAGGATCTGGTGTTCAGATACTGGTAGGGTGAGAGTTAGATAGCCACGACGATCATAAACGCTTCCTTTAAATCGTTGAATAATCAAAATCAAGGTTGAGATACTCAAAGTAATAACCAATCCCCCAAAAACCAGAGATAGAAACACTAACATGACGACGCCCTTGTCCTGATAATAGGTGTTTGAGAGGGTGCTACCCTGAATTCCTATGATGACAGATAGGGATAGTACAGCAGCATAGAGGGCTAAAAACCATTTGTTGACATTTTTAAATTCATAACGAACTAAATTCCAAAACATAACAATCTCCTTTGCTTAGGCTTTGAATTCGTGACGGAAGAGCTGGTCGATAGACTCTCCAGACTCATAGCGAATATCATCAACATTTCCTTGACGGACGACTTTTCCATCCTTGAGGAAGATAATCTCATCCAAGATCGGCTCGATGTCTGAAATCAAGTGAGTCGAAATCAAGACAGTCGAAGTTGGAGAGTAGTTGTTAATGATGGTGTTCAAGATATAGTCACGAGCTGCAGGGTCGACACCACCGATTGGTTCGTCAAGCACGTATAGACGAGCATCACGACTCATGACAAGGATCAACTGAACCTTCTCTTTGTTCCCTTTTGAGAGTTTCTTGAAACGGCTATTTTCATCGATGCCAAGGTCACGAAGAAGACCTTGAGCACGTTCCAAATTGAAGTCTTTGTAGAAGGTTTTGAAATAAGTGAGAGCTTCCTTGACCTTCATCTGCTCGTTTAGGTAGGTCGTATCAGGTAAATAAGAAACAATTGCTTTAGTTGCTGGACTTGGTTCCATATCATTGATGAGGACACGTCCTTGCTCTGGTTGGAGTAGACCATTGATTAGTTTAATCAAGGTTGTCTTTCCAGAACCGTTTGGCCCGAGGAGGCCAACGATTTTTCCGGCTGGGATTTCAAGGGAAACATTTGTAAGAGCAGGACTTGCTCCATAGGATTTCGAAACATTTTCAAATGCTAACAAGGTCATAATCTAAACTCCTTCAATATAATCTCTCAAAACAGTCGGTAGTTCTTCTTTTTCATAGCCAAATTCTACCATACCTGTTACAAACTGTTGTAGCTGTTCTTCTGACAGTTGCTTACGGGATTGGAGGATCAAGTCCAAATCCTCTGTGACAAAGCGTCCTGACGTCCGTTTGGTATAAACGAAACCTTCTCTCTCTAAATCCGATAGGGCACGCTGGATGGTGTTGGGATTGACCCCTGCCTCGCTAGCTAATTCTCTAACGGTTGGAAGCTGTTGATTGGGCTCGAGTTTATGGGAAATAATCTGCAATTTGATTTTCTCCATAATCTGCAAATAAATGGGTTTATTGTTATCAAATGTCCAAGACATCACGATCTCCTTTCTAATTCCCTTTGTGTTAATTCAATAATACAACAAAACAAAAAACTTGTCAAGCCAAAAGGAGAATTATTTTGGGAATCTCTTAAAAAATGGTATAATGAAAAGAAAACGACAAGGAGGGGAAGGCATGCGTTGTCCAAAATGTGGCGCTACAAAATCAAGTGTTATCGATAGTCGCCAGGCTGAAGAAGGAAATACAATCAGAAGAAGACGTGAGTGTGAAGAGTGTCAGCATCGCTTTACAACCTATGAACGTGTTGAAGAGAGAACACTGGTTGTGGTTAAAAAAGATGGTACACGGGAACAATTTTCAAGAGATAAAATCTTTAACGGGATTATTCGCTCAGCCCAGAAACGTCCAGTGTCTAGTGATGAAATTGGCATGGTTGTCAATCGCATCGAACAAAAACTCCGTAGTCGCAATGAAAATGAAATTCAGAGTGAGGATATTGGTTCCTTGGTTATGGAAGAGTTGGCAGAGCTAGATGAGATTACTTATGTCCGTTTTGCTAGTGTTTACCGTAGCTTTAAGGATGTGAGTGAGCTTGAAAGCCTGCTCCAGCAGATCACACAATCCTCTAAAAAGAAAAAGGAAAAATAAATGAAGCCAAATGACCGTTTCTTTTGTAAAGAATAATCGGGTGTCGCAAGATACCTCATCAATGGTGCAGTGCTACCTCCCGATTATCGGTCAGGAAGCTCTGAGCCTCTATCTTTATGCTGTGACTTTTTGGGATGATGGTCAAAAGGAGCATCTCTTTGCAGCCATGCTCAATCATCTGAATTTTGGGATGGATACTCTATTAAAGGCTTTTAAAACTCTAACAGCCATGAAATTGGTGACCCTCTATCAGCAGGAGGAGACCTATAGCCTGTTACTTCATCCTCCCCTATCGACTCAAGAATTTTTACAACATACAGTTTATCGGACCTTGTTAGAAAAAATGATTGGGGATAGTGCAGTTGCAGCCATGAGGCAGGCAAGTCTTGAGGGTGATCCTATATCGGTGGCCTTGAGTCAAATCTTTCCTCAGTTATCCGAGTCGGCAAGTCAAGAAAGCTCTAGCAGTCAGCCTGCATCAGATGATTTTGATTTGGAGCATTTTCGTCAGCTCATGGCCCGCGATGGTCTTCGCTTTCAAGATGAGACTTCGGATGTTCTGGCCTTATTTGCAATAGCAGACGAGCAGAAGTGGACTTGGTTTGAGACTTATCAAGTAGCTAAAGCGACAGCAGTGTCGCAAGTGATTTCTGTCAAACGCATCCGTGAAAAGATAGCGCAAAATCCTGTGGCATCTGAGTTTACTCCCAAGGAAGCAACCATTATCCGAGAGGCTAAGAGAAAGACAGCCTTGCAGTTCCTTGCTGAGATTAAGCAGACCCGCAAGGGAAGTATTACCCAGACTGAACGGGACCTGCTTCAGCAGATGGCTGCCTTGGGCTTGCTGGATGAAGTGATCAATGTTATCTTGCTCCTGACCTTTAATAAGGTTGATTCAGCCAATATCAATGAAAAATACGCCATGAAGGTGGCTAATGACTACGCCTATCAAAATATTCGTAGTGCTGAGGAGGCTGTTCTCCGTATTCGTGAACGTGGCCAAAAAGCAAAAACGCAAAAGCAGACTCAGACTGCCCCAACAAAAACCAATGTGCCTAAATGGAGCAATCCAGAATATAAGAATGAAACTAGCGAAGAAACTCGTTTGGAGTTAGAACGTAAGAAAAAAGAAATGTTAGCTCGATTAGAAAGGAGGAGACTAGATGGAAAGTGTCGGAGACGTACTCAAGCGTCAACCAAGCCGATTTCAGTATCAGGATTTGGTCCAGCAAATTGTGAAAGACCCTGATGTTGCGGCCTTTATCCAGAAAGAATCTCTCAGTCAGGAGGAGTTGAACCGTAGTATTTCCAAGTTTAACCAATATATCACTGAGAGAGATAAGTTCCTCCGAGGAGATACAGACTATATCGCGCGTGGCTACAAGCCCATTCTAGTCATGAACCATGGCTACGCAGATGTCTCTTATGAAGAAACTCCAGAACTAATCGCAGCAGAAAAAGAAGCAGCCATTAAAAACCGTCTCAAGCTAATCAATCTTCCAGCTAGTCTTAAGAAAGCCAGTTTAGCTCAAGTAGACTTGGATGATTTGGGGCGCTTGCCAGTTTTTGAAAAGCTCCTAGCCTTTGTGGAGCAATATCCAGCTATTCGAAAAGGTCTCTACTTATATGGAGACTTTGGTGTGGGTAAAAGTTTCATGGTGGCTGCCCTAGCCCATGATTTGTCAGAGAAACGTGGCGTTTCATCAACGCTTCTCCACTACCCTAGCTTTGTCATCGATGTCAAAAATGCCATCGGTGATGGCAATGTCAAGACCTTGGTGGATGAGATTAAGCTTGCTGAAGTCTTGATTTTGGATGATATTGGTGCCGAGCAATCAACGCCTTGGGTTCGTGATGAAGTCTTGCAAGTCATTCTCCAATATCGTATGCAGGAAGATTTGCCAACCTTCTTTACCTCAAATTTCAATTTTGAAGATTTGGAAAAACATTTTGCTAAAGGCAAGAACGGAAATGACGAAACCTGGGAAGCTAGACGCGTCATGGAGCGTATCCGTTATTTAGCAGAAGAAACACGACTAGAAGGAGAAAACCGCCGATGACAGAAACAATCAAATTAATGAAGGCTCACACTTCAGTGCGTAGATTTAAAGAGCAAGAGATTCCCCAAGCAGACTTAAATGAGATTTTGACAGCTGCCCAAATGGCTTCTTCTTGGAAAAATTTCCAATCCTACTCTGTCATTCTTGTCAGAAGTCAAGAAAAGAAGGATGCCTTATTTGAGCTAGTTCCTCAGGAAGCAATTCGCCAGTCTGCAGCCTTTCTCCTCTTTGTTGGTGACCTAAACCGTGCAGAAAAAGGAGCTCGTCTTCATACGGATATTTTCCAACCTCAAGGGGTGGAAGGACTCCTTATCACTTCGGTGGATGCGGCTTTGGCTGGACAAAATGCCTTGCTTGCGGCAGAAAGCTTGGGCTATGGTGGAGTGATTATCGGTTTGGTGCGTTACAAGTCTGTTGAGTTAGCAGAATTGTTCAAGCTTCCGGACTATACCTATCCAGTCTTTGGGATTGCACTCGGTGTGCCAAATCAACAGCATGATGTGAAACCAAGATTGCCATTAGAGAATGTTGTCTTTGAGGAAGAATACCAAGAACAGTCAACTGAGGCAATCGAAGCCTATGACCGTGTACAGACCGAATATGCAGGCGCGCGTGCGACTACCACTTGGAGTCAACGTTTAGCAGAGCAATTCGGCAATCCAGAACCAAGCTCGACTCGAGAAAATCTTGAGCAGAAGAAGTTATTGTAGAAAGTGAGAAAACATGGCCTTACCAACTGTTGCCATTGTAGGACGTCCCAATGTTGGGAAATCAACCCTATTTAACCGTATCGCGGGAGAACGCATCTCAATCGTAGAAGACATTGAAGGTGTAACGCGAGATCGTATCTATGCCACAGGTGAGTGGCTCAATCGTTCTTTTAGTATGATTGATACTGGAGGGATCGACGATGTCGATGCGCCTTTCATGGAACAAATCAAGCACCAGGCAGAAATTGCCATGGAAGAAGCAGATGTTATCGTCTTTGTCGTGTCTGGTAAAGAAGGAATTACAGATGCGGACGAATACGTTGCCCGTAAACTTTATAAAAACTCATAAACCAGTCATCTTAGCCGTTAACAAGGTTGACAACCCAGAGATGCGAAATGATATCTATGATTTCTACGCTCTAGGATTGGGAGAACCTCTACCAATCTCATCTGTTCATGGTATCAGGGACCGGGGATGTACTGGATGCTATCGTGGAAAAATCTACCACATGAAGTTGAAGAAGAAAAATCCTGATGTCATTAAATTTAGCTTGATTGGACGTCCAAATGTCGGAAAATCTAGCTTGATCAATGCCATTTTGGGAGAAGATCGTGTCATTGCCAGTCCTGTCGCTGGTACAACTCGTGATGCTATTGACACCCACTTTACAGATGCTGACGGCCAAGAGTTTACCATGATTGACACGGCTGGTATGCGTAAGTCTGGTAAAGTCTATGAAAATACTGAGAAATACTCAGTTATGCGTGCTATGCGTGCCATTGACCGTTCCGATGTAGTCTTGATGGTCCTCAATGCTGAGGAAGGTATTCGTGAGTATGACAAGCGTATCGCTGGATTTGCCCACGAAGCTGGTAAAGGGATGATTATCGTGGTCAACAAGTGGGATACGCTTGAGAAAGACAACCACACCATGAAAAATTGGGAAGAGGATATCCGTGAGCAGTTCCAATACCTGCCTTACGCACCGATTATCTTTGTATCAGCCTTGACCAAGCAACGTCTCCACAAGTTGCCAGAGATGATCAAGCAAATCAGCGAGAGTCAAAATACCCGTATCCCATCAGCTGTCTTAAATGATGTCATTATGGATGCTATTGCTATCAACCCAACACCGACAGACAAAGGAAAACGCCTCAAGATCTTCTATGCGACTCAAGTGGCAACTAAACCACCAACCTTTGTGATCTTTGTTAACGAAGAAGAACTCATGCACTTCTCTTACCTACGTTTCTTGGAAAATCAAATCCGTAAGGCCTTCGTCTTTAAAGGAACACCGATTCATTTGATTGCAAGAAAACGGAAGTAAAGAGTGTAAAATAAGGATAGAACATCAAGACTTGTACACACTCATCAAGTCATTAGTATCATACTCAATGAAAATCAAAGAGCAAACTAGGAAGCTAGCCGCAGGTTGCTCAAAACATCGTTTTGAGGTTGTGGATAGAACTGACGAAGTCAGCTCAAAATACTATTTTGAGGTTGCAAATGGAAGTTGACGTGGTTTGAAGAGATTTTCGAAGAGTGTCAGTTCCAAAAGATGTGAACAGGATTTGGTTTGTAGTATATTATTGAAATAGAAAAAGAGGCTGGGACAAAAGTCCTAGCCTCTCAATTGTCTTTGGATTGTCTAGCAAGACGCAGTGGTTGAGTGGGCTCTACTACGCTGATTTCATCAGCTTTTACAGCCCTACTCAACTGTGCGGAGGTGGGACGACGAAATCGAATTCTAACGAATTACCGATTTCTGTCCCACTCTCTTTTTTATAGCGGAATAAATCTATATTCCTAGGGGGACAATGTTTAATCTTTCTTACCTTTTAGTAAGAAAGCAGCCGATAAGGCTAAGCTGAGACTTGCCATAAAGAGGAGAGTACTAGCTTGTTCACCTGTCGCTGGGAGTTGTTTGTCATTCGTATAGACCTTATCATTGGCATCATTACTTTCAACCAATGGTTTTGTAGTTTCTACCGTTCTTTCTTCCGTATGAGCTGGGACGGGTTTAACAGTTGAGGCCTCTGTCTTGTAGACAATAGCGTAGATGCTCACATCAAACGTAATAAACTCAATCATACCGTCTCGAATCGTGAATTCTTGTGGTTTTAATTCGTTTGTTGAAGTCAATTGATAGAGTTCTTGAATGTCACCTGCTACTGGTAGTCGAACGAGCACAGCACCTTTTGGTTGAACTGGCCGTCCGTCTTTATCCTTGAGTTGAAGAGCGTAAGCATCGTATTTCTTGCCCAAAAGTTCTTTGTTTTCAACTTTTTGACTGTCGAGGTAGCTTGCACTTCCTAGTTCAGTTGTTCCACTAATAACTTGAACTCTTGTAGCCTTGTCTTTCAAGACTTTGAGTTTGAACTCGGGAACTGTGTTACTTAGTGCGGCTTGACCACTACCTGTTCCAATTGGTTCAGTATATTCAGGAATTACCACAGAAGGTGCTTCCTGGTCTCCCACAGTGCCAATAGGTTCAGTGTATTCAGGAATTATCACAGAAGGCGCTTCCTGATCACCTGCAGTACCGATAGGTTCAGTATATTCAGGAATTACCACAGAAGGCGCTTCCTGGTCTCCCACAGTGCCGATAGGTTCAGTGTATTCAGGAATTATCACAGAAGGCGCTTCCTGGTCTCCCGCAGTGCCGATAGGCTCAGTGTATTCAGGGATTACCACAGAAGGCGCTTCTTGATCTCCAGCAGTGCCGACAGGACCAGTGTATTCAGGGATTACCACAGAAGGCGCTTCTTGATCTCCAGCAGTGCCGACAGGACCAGTGTATTCAGGGATTTCCACAGTAGGTGCATCCTGATCTCCCGCTGTCCCAATAGGATCTGTGTACTCAGGAATGGTTACAACTGGAGCAGGTTCATCCCCTTTACTAGTATGGATTTTTTCTTCAACTGGACTAGTTTCATCCTTAGGAAAGACAGCTACAACAGGACTAGTAGTTGTTGTACCTTGGATGGCATAAGCTTCTATTGAATTGCCAGCTTTACGGTCCGTGCTTTCAGGGATGTCTAGTTGGACCTTATTATCCTTGATGGTTAATACTGTTTGTTCACCAGATGTGACAAGATGATCATCATCGACTTTTCTAAGTAGAAGAGGATCTTTGATACCAGGGAAGGCCACAGCGACTGCATCCCAATTGCCAGTTGGTAAGGTTAGGGTAACAGTCTTATCTTTGGACTTAACGGAATCAAGGTTTGGACTATCGAGAGACACAGAAGGTGCCTTTAAGATATCAAAGGAATCAAGAGAGACTTTCTTACGACCTTCTGGAGAATCTGGGTCTACTTTCAAAGTAAGAACGTGGTCGCCATCAGCTAGATTGGTGAATTCGCCAATCAAAGCACCTTTTTCAGTTGCTCCTGAAGTGTAGAAGTCAAGGGCCGGCATTTCTTTGCCATCGAGTGTGACAAGTGCCTTACCAAGGGCAGATGTTTTCAGTCCATAGATTCGGATACCTGTTCCAGAGAATGGAATGGTTGCAGTGGCTTCAGAAGCGAGGCTATCATCTGCGTTGATGTCAGCATATTTCTCTGTAGAAGCATAGAGTTCTGTATCGCTCCAATCCTTAAACATGGAACCATACTGGATACGAGGGTCACGGTCGTCGATTTTCTCAACAGCTTCTCCTTGACCTGGGAAGACCTTGAAGTAGTCTAAGGAAATTTTTGAGCGTTCACTTCCTCGTCCCTTATGCTCTCGTTTAACAGTGATGGTCATGAGGTGAGGACCTGAAGAAAGATTTGTATAACGTCCTATCAATACACCCTTTTCAGTAGCACCAGCTGTATAGAAATCAAGCTCTCCCACAGATTTACCATCGATTTTAACGTCAGCAAGTCCCAATTGAGATGACTTGAGTCCGTAGATTTCAATTCCAGGGCCATTGAATGGAATGGTTGCAGTCGCATCCTTATCAGAATAATTTCCATTTGAGATATCGGCGTATTTCTCTGTTCTACCAAATAATTCAGAGTCAGACCAATTTCCAAAGGCAGAGCCGTACTGGATGCGTTTGTCACGATCATCCATCAACTCACTAAAGGCATCAATAGAAGCAGCATCTGAAACTGGCGTTGAACGTTCGCCCATCATAGCCTTAACAGTATAGGTATAGGCATGGCTAGAATCAATCGAGCGATCGATAAAGTGAGTTTGGTTGGTGATAAACTCACGAACGCTAGGAGTTTGACTGTTTTCATCCTTGCTTTCTCGTCGGATGACATAATGACTTGCTCCCTCAACTGTGTTAAAGTCGAGTTCAGCTGTGGCGGAATCTTTTCGAAGGGCTGATAAGCGAGTCACTCGTCCAGGGAAGTTTTCAAAGGTAATGACATCACCTTTTTGAGTCGCAAGTTGGATACGGTTATCTTTGAGCGACTAGCTTGAACTTCCTTGCCATTAATCTTGATAATACTAGATTCGATATTTGGATAGTCTACGACTAAATCTCCACCAACATTAGAAAGGAAAGATAGCGTTTCAAGATTTTTCTCTTTCCATTTCATGCTGACTTCAAAGTTACCACGAGCGACTAAACCTGAGACTTGCCCGTCTTTCCATGCATCTGGAAGGGCTGGTAATGGTGCAATATAACCTGTGTGAGATTGGAGAAGCATTTCTGCCATACCGCTGGTTGCACCAAAGTTACCATCGATTTGGAAAGGCGCGTGCGTATCCCAGAGGTTTTCTAAGGTTGAAGACTTGAGTTGTTCTGCAAGTAAACGATGTGCTCGATTTCCATCTAGGAGACGAGCCCAGAGGTTGATTTTATTGGCCTTAGACCAACCAGTACCACCATCTCCACGGTGGTTGAGAGTTGCGCGTGCAGCTTCTAAATATTCAGGCTGATCCTTGCCAAATAGAGTACCTGGGAAGAGACCAACTAGATGGGAAACGTGGCGGTGGTGGTTTTCAATGCCTTCGTTAGTGAATTGTGGGCTGTCTTCCTCAAACCACTCCTTGATACGACCATCTTGGTTGATATGAAGTGGTTTGAGCTTATCAAATTTAGCCTTCACTTCTGTCACCAAATCTTGGTCGACCTTCAGATGATTGGCTGCTTCCATATAGTCGTGGAATAGCTGCCAAACTAGAGATTGGTCAAAGGTATTTCCAATCGTGATGGTTCCATGCTCTGGTGAGTAGGATGGAGAAGAAACCCAACGGTCACTAGCTTTGTCGTAGTGCAAGAAGGAATTCCAGAACTTGGCTGTTTCCTTGAGCATTGGATAAATCTTTCTTTGAGGTAGGTTTCATCTTTAGTGAATTTGTAGTAGTCATAGACGTTCTGCATCATCCAAGCATTGGCAGCTGGAGACCAGCCCCAATAATAATTCCAACCAGGAGTTGTCCAGCCAAATGGTGTTGCTTGGGTATGAACCAGCCAACCGTTTTCTTGGCCTTCTTTGGATTCGATACCAGCGTATTCTTTAGCAGCGATACGGCCATAGTAGCGCATGTCATCAATATAATTGATCATTGGCTTAGCCGTTTCTGCGAGATTGCTCATGTAGGCAGGCCAATAGTTCATTTGTAGGTTGACATTGAGGTGATAGTCTGAGTTCCAAGGTGGATTATCTACAGCATTCCAGACTCCTTGTAAGTTGGCAGGAAGGGCATCTGTCCGATTACGAGAAGAACTGATGAGGAGGTAACGTCCGTATTGGAAGAAGAGTTCTTCTAGCTTTTGGCCTTTTGTTGGATTATAGGTTTGAAGAGCTTCTTTTGTAGTTTGATTAGACTTGCTACCGCCAAGGTTTAATTGAACACGATTGAAAAGGCTTTGGTAATCCTTGATGTGATCATTTTTCAGAGTTTCATAGTCTTTTGCCTTGGCAGCATCTACGATAGATTTGACAGTTTTTTCTACATCAATATCCTTGCGATAATTAGTTTTTGGATTTTGAGCAAAATTAGTCTTGGCACTGAGTAGCAGTGTTGCATAGCTTGCTCCTGTAACGGTCAAATAACCATCTTGAGCAGTGACTTGTCCGTCAGTCTTGATACCAAGATAAGAGGCAAATTGAAGGCCGTTATCTTTAACAGTACCCTTGAGCAAAATACCATTAGAATCTACACTGACAGTACCTTTTTTGTAATTAGAATTATCCCAAGAATACTGTCCATTAGCAATTAGGTCTTCTGTTAAGCTATTCCAAAGTGTAAAATCAAGGGTCTTATCCCCTTTTTTACTCAAGTGGGTGACAGTAACATCGTCTGGGAAGCTAGAGAAGGTCTCACGTTTGAAGCTTGTTCCATCTTGGGTATAAGAGGTAGTTGTGATAGCTTCAGAAATATCCAAGCCACGGTGATAATCTGTGACAGTATCTAACCCTTTCTTCTGGTTGTTAAAGACCATAAAGACATCACCGAAGGCTAGGTAGCGACCATATTGGGCATTATTAGGCCCAACAAGATTTCTTTCAGCTAGGCGTTTGGCTTTTTGACGGTCACCGTCCTCTAAAGCCTTACGGATTTCTGCTAAGACTTTGTAGCGATCTTTGTAGTTTCCGCCGTTGTAGTCTTGACTATCTGGTTGCGGGCCTCCAGACCAAAGGGTTTTTTCATTGTACTGGATTCTTTCTTCACCGATGAGTCCGAAAACCTTGGCACCCATTTCTCCATTTCCTACTGGAAGGGCTTGTTTTTCCCATCCGTCATAGGAAGGAGCAGTTGGTTGGTTATAATGTAGTTCGTAATGTTCTTGCTTATTCACAGGAAGTTCTGGTTTCTCACTCTCCTTATTGTCAGCAGGGGCGGTAGTAGCACTTGGTTCTGACTGACTAGCAGTTTGAGGTGGTTCTACCTCTGAGTTTGTTTGCTTTTCAGCTGATTCAGCTATAGGCTGAGTCTCTGTGTTAGAAGCAAGAACTTCCTCTACCTTCGTATCCGGTTTAGCAGAGGTTTCAGTAATTGTTGCCTCGCTTTCCGGAATCTCGATACCGTCAGCAGCAACACCCTGTGCTGCTAAAAAAACAGCTCCAAGTAAAACGGAGGCAGCTCCGACACTTAGTTTGCGGATGCTATACTTGCAGGATTTTTCCCAATATCTCTTATCCACAAAATTCTCCTTTCTTCAATCTGTAAGCGCATACATTCTCTTTTAAAAAAATAAGTCTTGCAGAAATATGTGTGATTTTTTCAGACAACCTTAATATAACAAATAAACAAAGCGATTGCAAGGGCTTTCAGGGGAAATGAGCTTATTTTACCAAATTTTAGTTCTTTTTTAATTCTATTGAAATAGAAAAGATTAGAGCTGAAAAAGAATCTGAGTAATTACCTACCCTTTTGAAAGCGTAACTCAAACTAGTCAGGCGTGGGACTTTATGGTATAATATAGAAGATTCAAAAAGAAACAGGAGAAATGTTATGAACCTTATTTTAGCAATTGTATTGATTCTTTTAGCTTTTCTAGGAGGAGCTCTTGGAGGTATGTACTTGGTGCGCAAGCAAATCGAAAAAGAATTTGCGGACAACCCACGTTTGAATGCAGAAGCAGTTCGTACTCTGTTGAGTGCAAATGGTCAAAAGCCAAGCGAAGCTAAAGTACAACAAGTTTACCACCAAATCATTCGCCAACAAAAAGCAGCCCTTGCTAACAATAAAAAGAAATAAATAGGAAAAGTCTGGGATGAAAGTTCCAGACTTCTCACTATGTTTGACTGATATTTAGAGACAAGACTTTTTCCTTGCATTCTATTGATATTTGATTATGATTAAGAGGGAGACAGTCGGGAGCTATCCAGTCTGTCAGAAATTTCAGGAAGAAATGTAATAATCATGAACGATCAATCAGAAAAAATACTAGAAAGAAGACTGTATGGATAATCGACCAATTGGTTTTTTGGATTCGGGTGTCGGGGGCTTGACGGTTGTACGTGAGCTGATGCGCCAGCTTCCCCATGAAGAAATCGTCTATATTGGAGATTCAGCACGGGCTCCCTATGGTCCCCGTCCTGCTGAGCAGATTCGTGAATATACTTGGCAGCTGGTCAACTTTCTTTTGACCAAGGATGTTAAGATGATTGTCATTGCTTGTAATACAGCAACGGCAGTTGTCTGGGAAGAAATCAAGGCCCAACTAGACATTCCTGTCTTGGGTGTCATTTTGCCTGGTGCATCAGCAGCTATCAAAGCAAGTCAAGGTGGGAAGATCGGTGTGATTGGAACCCCAATGACGGTAAAATCAGATATCTATCGGCAAAAGATTCATGATTTGGACCCAGATTTACAAGTGGAAAGCTTGGCCTGCCCTAAGTTTGCGCCCTTGGTCGAGTCTGGTGCCTTATCAACCAGTGTAACCAAGAAAGTTGTATATGAAACCTTGCGTCCCTTAGTCGGGAAGGTGGACAGCTTGATTTTAGGCTGTACTCATTATCCGCTTCTTAGGCCTATCATCCAAAATGTCATGGGCCCTAAGGTTCAGCTGATCGATAGTGGAGCTGAGTGTGTGCGTGATATCTCAGTCTTGCTCAATTATTTTGAGATTAATCGTAGCCGAGATGCAGCACCCCTTCAACACCGTTTTTACACAACTGCAAATAGCCAAAGTTTTGCCCAGATAGGAGCAGAATGGCTGGAAAAAGAGATTCATGTGGAGCATGTAACATTATGACAAACAAAATTTATGAATACAAGGATGACCAGGACTGGTATGTAGGTTCCTATAGTATTTTTGGCGGCATCCGGACTTTGACGGATGATGAGTTAGAGTTTCCTATATTTGACTTGGCCAAAATCTTTCGAGATGAAGAACGAGGATTTCCGCTTTCAGTCACCGTTTTACGATATGGTTCAGCCTATCGCCTGCTCTCGTTTGTGGTAGATATACTCAACCAAGAAGCAGGTCGGAACTTAGAAGTTATTCAGCGTCAAGGTGCTCTGCTCTTAGTTGAAAATGGACAACTCTTGCATGTAGAATTGCCAAAAGAAGGAGTTGATGTAGAAGCCTTCTTTGAAACTAGTAAGATTAGAGAAACCTTACTCATTGCGACTCGTAATGAGGGTAAGACCAAGGAATTTCGAGCGATCTTTGACAAACTCGGTTATGATGTGGAGAACCTCAATGATTACCCAGACCTGCCTGAAGTAGCTGAAACAGGGATGACCTTTGAAGAAATGCTCGTCTGAAGGCAGAAACTATCTCTAAATTGACAGGCAAGATGGTTCTGGCAGATGATTCGGGGCTTAAAGTCGATGTTCTGGGTGGATTACCAGGTGTATGGTCAGCTAGATTTGCAGGAGTGGGAGCTACTGACCAAGAAAATAATGCCAAACTCTTGCACGAATTAGCTATGGTCTTTGAACTCAAGGACCGTTCTGCTCAATTCCACACAACCCTAGTTGTAGCTAGTCCAAACAAGGAAAGTTTGGTTGTCGAAGCTGACTGGCCGGGTTATATTAACTTTGAACCTAAGGGTGAAAATGGTTTTGGCTATGATCCCCTCTTCCTAGTCGGAGAAACTGGTAAGTCTTCAGCTGAATTAACCTTAGAAGAAAAAAATAGTCAATCCCATCGTGCCTTAGCCGTTAAGAAACTTTTGGAGGTATTTCCATCATGGCAAAGCAAACCATCATTGTAATGAGCGACTCCCACGGAGATAGCTTGATTGTAGAGGAAATCCGTGACCGCTATCTGGGTAAAGTTGACGCCATTTTTCACGATGGTGACTCGGAGCTTCGCCCAGACTCACCACTCTGGGAAGGGATCCAGGTAGTCAGAGGAAATATGGATTTATTCAGATTATCCAGAACGTTTAGTGACCCAACTTGGTCCTACCAAGATTATCCAGACTCATGGACACTTGTTTGATATTAACTTCAATTTCCAAAAACTGGACTTCTGGGCCCAAGAGGAAGACGCAGATATTTGTCTTTATGGTCACTTGCATGTTCCAAACGCTTGGATGGAAGGGAAAACTCTCTTTCTAAATCCTGGTTCTATCAGTCAGCCACGTGGGACTATCAGAGAATGTCTCTATGCTCGCGTGGAGATTGATGATAGCTACTTTAAAGTGGACTTTTTGACACGTAAGCATGAGGTCTATTCAGGCTTGTCCAAGGAGTTTAGCCGATGATTGCCAAGGAGTTTGAGACTTTCTTGTTGGAGCAAGAGGAAACCTTTTTAACTCCTGCTGAAAATTTGGCTGTGCTCATTGATAGCCACAATGCGGATCATGCAATTCTCCTCTTAAGCCAGATGACCTACACCAGAGTTCCAGTAGTGACTGATGAGAAAGAATTTGTCGGAACCATTGGGCTTAGGGATATTCTTGCCTACCAAATGGAGCAGGGCTTGAGCCAGGAATCCATGGCAGATACGGATATCGTACACATGACGAAAAAGGACGTAGCAGTGGTTGCTCCAGATTATACACTGACAGATGTTTTACATAAGCTAGTGGATGAGTCTTTCCTACCAGTTGTTGACGAGGATGGTATTTTCCAAGGCATAATCACACGGAAGTCAATCCTTAAGGCGGTCAATGCTCTCTTGCATGACTTTAGTAAGGAATATGAGATTCGAAGCAAATGAGAGAAGGAATTTCAGCATTTTTAGAAGAAAAACAGGGCTTGTCTGTAAATTCTAAGCAATCCTATAAGTATGACTTGGAGCAGTTTTTAGATCTGGTTGGAGAACGAATCTCTGACACAAGTTTAAAAATCTACCAAGCTCAACTATCTAAGTTTAAAATCAGTGCCCAAAAGCGTAAGGTTTCTGCTTGCAACCAATTTCTTTACTTTTTATACCAGAAAGGAAAGATTGGCAACTTTTATCGTTTAGAATTGCCGAAACAGGCTGAGAAAAAGCAAGATAAGTCAGAACTTTTAGACTTGAGTTCTTTTTGGCAAGAAAGTTCTTTTCCAGAAGGGCGTTTGATAGCCTTATTGATAACAGAGTTGGGCCTCTTGCCTAGTGAAATTCTAGCCTTAAAAACGAGTGATGTGAACCTAGATTTTCAAGTGTTGAGAATCAATAAAGCTTCTCAACAAAGAATTCTGAGTCTTCCTACTCCCTTGCTTGCTGAGTTGAAACCCTTGATGGACCAGACCTATCTCTTTGAACGGGCTGGTAAATCCTACTCTCGCCAATGGGCCTTTCGCCAGCTAGAATCCTTTTTAAAAGAAAAGGGTTTTCCTGAATTATCTGCTCAAGGGTTAAGGGAACAGTTTATACTAAGACAAATCGAAGAAAAGGTTGACTTGTACGAAATCGCCAAAAAGTTGGGCTTAAAGACAGTCCTAACCTTAGAAAAATATAGATAATGGATATTAAATTAAAAGATTTTGAAGGACCTTTGGACCTGCTCTTGCACTTGGTTTCTAAGTACCAGATGGATATCTATGATGTACCGATTACAGAGGTTATCGAGCAATATCTAGCCTACATATCGACCTTACAAGCCATGCGTTTAGAAGTAGCAGGTGAATATATGGTGATGGCTAGTCAACTCATGCTCATCAAGAGTCGTAAACTCTTGCCAAAGGTTGCAGAAGTAACAGATATAGAGGATGACCTAGAGCAGGACCTCCTTTCTCAGATCGAAGAATACCGTAAGTTTAAACTCTTGGGTGAGCATTTGGAAGCCAAGCACCAAGAAAGAGCTCAATATTACTCAAAAGCACCGACTGAGTTGATTTATGAGGATGCAGAACTTGTGCATGATAAGACCACCATCGATCTTTTCTTAGTCTTTTCAACTTTGTTAGCTAAGAAAAAAGAAGAATTTTCCAAAAGTCATACAACCATTTTACGCGATGAATACAAGATTGAAGATATGATGGTTATCGTCCGAGACTCCTTGGTTGAAGGTGAGCAATTATGCTTGCAAGATTTGTTTAAAGAAACCAAGGATTTACAAGAGGTTATTACACTCTTTTTAGCGACCTTGGAGTTGATTAAAACCCAAGAAATTTTCTTAATTCAAAAAGAGAGTTTTGGAGATATCTATCTCATGAAAAAGAATGAGGAAAATCAAGTAGAGCCCAGTTAGGCTTGATAGAGAGGGAATATGAGTACTTTAGCAGAAATAGAAGCGCTCTTGTTTGTAGCGGGTGAAGATGGGATTAGGGCTCGTCAGTTGGCAGAACTCTTATCGCTACCACCAACAGGGGTTCAGCAGAGTCTTGAAAAATTAGCCAAAAAGTATGAAAAAGATCAGGATTCTAGTCTGGCCCTGATCGAGACAGGTGGTGCCTACAGATTGGTAACCAAACCTCAATTTGCAGCTATTTTGAAAGAATATTCTAAGGCGCCCATCAACCAGAGTTTATCTCGGGCTGCGCTTGAAACTTTGTCCATCATTGCCTACAAGCAGCCTATCACACGTATAGAAATCGATGCTATCCGTGGGGTTAATTCGAGTGGGGCTTTGGCTAAGTTACAGGCCTTTGACTTGATACGAGAAGACGGGAAAAAAGAGGTACTTGGACGCCCTAATCTCTATGTAACGACGGATTATTTCCTAGATTACATGGGCATTAACCACTTGGAAGAATTGCCCGTGATTGACGAGCTTGACATTCAAGCACAAGAAAGCCAATTATTTGGTGAAAGGATAGAAGAAGATGAGAATCAATAAGTATATTGCCCACGCAGGTGTGGCCAGTAGGAGAAAAGCAGAAGAGTTGATCAAGCAAGGATTGGTGACGGTCAACGGCCAGGTGGTGCGTGAACTGGCAACGATCATCAAGTCAGGAGACAAGGTCGAAGTTGAAGGTCAACCCATCTACAACGAAGAAAAGGTCTATTATCTGCTTAACAAACCACGCGGTGTCATTTCCAGTGTGACAGATGATAAGGGGCGCAAGACTGTTGTCGACCTCTTGCCTCATGTGAAAGAGCGTATCTACCCTGTAGGGCGTTTGGATTGGGATACATCAGGTGTTCTGATTTTGACCAATGATGGTGATTTTACAGACGAAATGATTCACCCTCGTAATGAGATCGACAAGGTCTATGTCGCGCGTGTTAAAGGGATTGCTAACAAAGAAAATCTTCGCCCCTTGACTCGTGGCCTTGAGATTGATGGCAAGAAAACCAAGCCAGCTGTTTATGAGATTCTTAAAGTAGACCCAGTTAAGAATCGTTCAGTTGTGCAGTTAACCATTCATGAAGGGCGTAACCATCAGGTTAAAAAGATGTTTGAAGCAGTTGGGCTTCAAGTGGATAAGTTGTCTCGAACACGTTTTGGACACTTAGACTTGACGGGTCTTCGTCCAGGTGAATCCCGCCGTCTTAACAAAAAAGAAATCAGCCAACTACACACCATGGCTGTAACAAATAACAAATGATAAAACAAATTTTAATAGCGCCTGTGCGCTTTTACCAACGTTTATCTCGCCAGCCTTTCCACCCTCTTGTCGCTTTGAGCCTACTTGTTCAAATTACATGATTCAGGCTATTGAAAAGCATGGATTTAAGGGAGTTTTGATGGGCTTGGCTAGGATATTACGTTGTCACCCCTGGTCTGAAACAGGTAAGGATCCAGTACCAGACCACTTTTCTTTAAAGAGAAATGCAGAGTAAGAGAGTGGGACAGAAATCGGTAATTCGTTAGAATTCGATTTCGTCGTCCCACCTCCGCACAGTTGAGTAGGGCTGTAAAAGCTGATGAAATCAGCGTAGTAGAGCCCACTCAACTACTGCGTCTTGCTCGTCAATCCAAAGACAATTGAGAGGCTAGGACTTTTGTCCCAACCTTTTTTGTTTCAAGGAGTAATTTGCTTGGTGAAATATCGATTTCCACTACCTTTCTCCTATAAAAAGTGGTAAAATGGTTGAAAGAAAGAAGGGATAGAAATGACAACATTATTTTCTAAAATCAAAGAAGTAACAGAACTTTCCGCTATCTCAGGTCATGAAGCACCTGTCCGCGCTTATCTTCGTGAGAAACTAACACCTCACATGGATGAGGTAGTGACAGATGGCCTAGGCGGAATCTTCGGTATCAAGCATTCAGAAGTTGCGAATGCTCCACGCGTCTTGGTGGCATCTCATATGGATGAAGTGGGCTTTATGGTTAGTGAAATCAAGCCAGATGGAACTTTCCGAGTAGTTGAAATTGGCGGTTGGAATCCTATGGTTGTCAGCAGCCAGCGTTTCAAACTCTTTACTCGTGAGGGTCGTGAAATTCCAGTAATTTCAGGTTCGGTTCCTCCACATTTGACTCGAGGCACAGGTGGTCCAACTATGCCAGCTATTTCAGATATCGTTTTTGATGGTGGTTTTGCGGATAAGGCAGAAGCTGAAAGTTTTGGTATCCGTCCTGGGGACACCATCGTGCCAGATAGTAGCGCAATCCTAACTGCCAATGAAAAAAATATCATCTCCAAAGCTTGGGATAACCGTTATGGAGTTCTCATGGTCAGCGAGTTGGCTGAAAACTTGTCAGGTCAAAAACTAGGAAATGAACTTTACCTTGGGGCTAACGTCCAAGAAGAAGTTGGACTTCGTGGTGCCCACGCATCAACAACAAAATTTGATCCAGAAGTATTTCTTGCTGTAGACTGTTCACCAGCAGGTGATGTTTATGGTGGTCAAGGTAAGATTGGTGATGGAACCTTAATTCGTTTCTATGACCCAGGTCACTTGCTTCTCCCAGGCATGAAGGACTTCCTTTTGACAACTGCTGAAGAAGCTGGTATCAAATACCAATACTATTGTGGAAAAGGTGGAACTGACGCAGGAGCAGCTCATCTGAAAAATGGTGGTGTCCCATCAACAACAATCGGTGTCTGCGCTCGTTATATCCACTCTCATCAAACACTTTATGCTATGGACGATTTCCTTGAAGCCCAAGCTTTCTTACAAGCCTTGGTTAAAAAATTGGATCGTTCTACAGTAGATTTGATCAAAAATTACTAAACTAAAAAGATGGAGGTGATAGGTATGGAGGAACCAAACCTAGAAACCTTGATACGGGACCTTTACAATCATGCCCGTCAAAACTTGAGTGAAGATTTAGTGGTTGCACTCCTAGAAACTGCTAAACAATTGCCCAGCACCAATGAGCGCTTGCTTGCAGTCCGACTTTCAGGGCTAGTCACACTTGAACTCCTCAAGAACCCCAAAACACCAGCACCAGAGTTAGTCAATCTGGCCCGCTTCATCACAAAAGAAGAAGCTAGGTACAAGGGTGCAGCTGCCTCTTCCATTATGATTGGAGAGCTCTTTAAAATGCTTTGATTCCATTGTGAATCAAAGCATTTTTTTATATGTTATACTCAATGAAAATCAAAGAGCAAACTAGGAAGCGAGCCGCAGGTTGCTCGAAGCACAGCTTTGAGGTTGTAGATAAGACTGACGAAGTCAGCTCAAAACACTGTTTTGAGGTTGCAGATGGAAGCTGACGTAGTTTGAAGAGATTTTCGAAGAGTATTAGAAAAGCAATTATTGATTAGGAGATGAAAAGAGAGTGGGACAGAAATCGGTAATTCGTTAGAATTCGATTTCGTCGTCCCACCTCCGCACAGTTGAGTAGGGCTGTAAAAGCTGATGAAATCAGCGTAGTAGAGCCCACTCAACCACTGCGTCTTGCTCGACAATCCAAAGAAAATTGAGAGGCTAGGACTTTTGTCCCAGCCTCTCTTGGCTTTTAGATTTGTTCAGCTAAAACCTTTTCAGCAAGGTTCATAGCGTGGTCTGATACACGAGTGTAGTGTGAAATGATGTCGATAAAGTTGACCCCTGCTTGGGTAGAACATTCGCCATTGTTGAGGCGTTTGATATGGGTCTTACGAAGGACGCGTTCCATCTTGTTGATAGCTTCATGACGTTCAATAAGAGCTTGAGCTTTTTCAAGATCATTGTTTCAACACTCTCAAGAGCATCTTTAACAAATTCACTTGTTTGACGGTAAATCTCTTCCAATTCCTCTAGGGCTGAGCTAGAGAATTGAACATTCTTGCGTTGCAAGTAGTCGTTGAGATTAAGCAGGGCTTCCGCGTGGTCGCCGATACGTTCCAAGTCTCTAGAAGAATCAAGGATGTTCGTCAAGACTTCACTCTCTTTTTGACTCAATGCTTCACTAGACAGACTAATGAGGTAGCGAGTTAATTTCTCATCGATTGTATTGATAGCTTCTTCAGTCTTGTGTCCTTTTTCTGCGACTTTTTCATTAGGATTGATAATGTAGTCGTAAGAAAGGTCGAATGCTTTAACAGCATAGTTTCCTAGGTGCAAGAGTTCTTTCTTAGCATTTCCTAGGGCGATAGAAGGAGCTTGCTTGATGAGTTGTTCATCCAGGTAAAGAGGTTCGTATTTAACAACTTCGTCTTCGCCAGGGATGAGCTTGGTCACAAAGTAAGCCAAGGCACCGATGAATGGGAATTGAACAATGGTATTACTTACGTTGAAGGCACCGTGTGAAAAAGCAATCGTCATCTCAGGTGAGAGGTGAAGTAGAGCCTGGAAGTACTCAATCATCGAAGTGAATGGGCCTAACAAGATTAAGCAAAGGATAGTTCCTAAAACGTTAAAGGTAACGTGCGTTGCTGCAACGCGCTTCGCAGATACATTGGCACCAGCTGCCGCGATGATAACGGTTAAGGTTGTACCGATATTATCCCCAAAGAGAACTGGTAGAGAACCTTTGAGGTCGAGGAAGCCACCTGCATAGAGACCTTGGAGAATCCCGATAGTTGCAGAAGATGCCTGAATCAAAACGGTAATTACCGCACCAGCCACAACTCCCAAGATAGGATTTTGACCCAAGGTAACCATGTATTCCTTAAACTGAGGTAAGTCTTTAAGAGGGCTCATACCCGCACTAATAAGGTTGAGGGCATAGAAGATACCACCTACACCAAAAAGAATCCGTCCAATATTGTTTACGGTGCGATTTTTTGTAAAGAATAAGAACATGGTCCCAAGGAAAATTAAGGGAAGGGCATACTCACCAAGTTTGAAACCGATGATAAAGGACGTTACGGTCGTTCCAATATTGGCCCCCATGATAATCCCTATAGCCTGTCTAAGGGTAAGGAGACTAGCACTGACCAGTCCAACAGTAATAACCGTTACACCTGTACTTGATTGGATAAGAGCAGTGACGACAATCCCCACTAAGACCCCTAAGAAGGGATTACTTGTGTACTTGTCAATGTAATATCGAAGACGATCTCCAGCTGCTTGTTGCAAACCGTCTCCCATGGTCTTGATACTATACAAAAATAGTCCCAGACCACCTAAAAAGTGAAAAATAATTTCCTGCCAATTAATGGACATTTTCTTTTTCCTCCGAAAAATAATCGCGGAATTTCTCCCATTCTATTTTAAAGGATAAAAGTAAATCTAACAAGTAGTAAATGCCCTTTTTTCGAGAAAAATGTTGATTTTATTAGAAAAATAATCGATGATTGTCTAATTTATATTAATTCTTCACTTCTTTATAGTTCTTGGAGGGCTAGTGTTGACTCTACTTATAAATATCGTAAAATAAGATTGAACGGTTCTGCTATTTTAGAGGCAGATACTTTTTTTAAAATAAAAATAAAGCGCTTACTTTTTGCAAGTCAAAGGAGAAAAAGATGAAGAATCCATTTTTTGAAAAACATTGTCGCTATAGTATCCGAAAATTGTCAGTGGGTACCTGCTCATTGATGATTGGTTCAGTTCTATTTGCTGGTCCAGCTTTAGCTGAAGAGTCAGTAGTTCCAGAAAATGGGGCAACAACTACAGCAGTAGTGTCAGAGCAACCATCAACCGCTACTCCAACAGAAGCAACTACACCAGCACCAGAAGTATTGAAGGAGCTGGAAGTAACGGAAGATAAGGCAAGTGATCAACCTCTTTCAGAAGAGAAACCGACCTTGGATCAATTGACTGCAACTGATAAGGAAGTAACTAGTCCAGTTGCTGAAACTCCTAAGGCAGCAGAAACGCCAGTAAATACAGAAAATAAGCCAGAAGAGAAAGCTACGGTCTCTGATATTCCTAAGAAGGAAGAAAAAAGTCTCCGACCAAAAGAAATTAAGTTTGACACTTGGGAAGATCTGTTGAAATGGGAACCAGGTGCCCGTGAAGATGACGCTATTAACCGCTCTTCAGTAGAATTGGCTAAGCGCTATCGTGGACATGTAGTTAACGAAAAAGCTAATAAGGACGCTAAGGTTGAAGCTCTTGCTAACACTAACTCTAAGGCTAAAGACCATGCTTCTGTAGGTGGTGAAGAGTTTAAAGCCTACGCTTTTGACTACTGGCAATACTTGAATTCAATGGTCTTCTGGGAAGGCCTCGTTCCAACTCCAGACGTGATTGATGCTGGTCACCGTAATGGCGTTCCTGTATTGGGTACTTTATTCTTCAACTGGTCAAATAGCATTGCAGATCAGGAAAAATTTGCTGCTGCTCTTAAACAAGATGAGGACGGAACTTTCCCTATTGCTCGCAAGTTGGTTGATTTGGCAAAATATTATGGATTTGATGGTTACTTTATCAACCAAGAAACAACAGGTGATATCGTAACCCCTCTTGGTAAGAAAATGCGTGACTTTATGCTCTATACCAAGGAATATGCTGCCAAAGTCAATCATCCAGTCAAATATTCTTGGTACGATGCCATGACCTATGAATATGGTCGTTATCACGAAGACGGACTTGGTGAGTACAACTATCAGTTTATGCAAAAAGAAGGAGATAAGGTTCCTGCGGATCACTTCTTTGCAAACTTTAACTGGACCAAAGAGAAAAATGATTACTCTGTAGCTATGGCAAAATGGCTAGAGCGCAGCCAGTATGATGTTTTTGCAGGTTTGGAATTGCAACAGGGTGGTTCTTATAAGACAAAAGTGAAATGGGATGCCCTTTTAGATGAAAATGGCAAGCTCCGTTTGTCACTCGGTCTCTTTGCGCCAGATACTATTACAAGCCTTGGCAAGACAGGCGAAGATTATCATAAGAATGAAAACATCTTCTTCACCGGTTATCAGGGAGATCCAACTGGTCAAAAACCAGATGACAAGGACTGGTACGGGATTGCCAACCTTGTAGCTGATCGCACTCCAGCAGTGGGACGTAGCTTCACAACATCCTTTAACACTGGACATGGTAAAAAATGGTTTGTAGACGGTAAAGTCTCCAAGGATTCTGAATGGAACTATCGTTCTGTATCAGGTGTTTTGCCTACATGGCGCTGGTGGCAAACTTCATCAGGAGCTAAACTTCAAGCTGACTATGACTTTGAAGATGCCTACAATGGAGGAAATTCACTTAAATTTGCGGGTGATCTAGCTGAAAATACCAACCAAGATGTTCGTCTCTATTCTACAAAACTGGAAGTAACCGATAAAACAAAACTTCGTGTTGCCCATAAAGGTGGTAAGGGAAGCAAGGTCTATGTAGAGTTTGCGACTCAGAAAAACTATACCTATGGTGGTGAGAATGCTCGTAAAGAGCTGACTCTATCTGACGATTGGACAAAAGACGAATTTGACTTGAGTGCTTTAACTGGTCAGACCATTTACGGTATCAAACTCACTTTTGAAAATACTGCTGCCCTTAAGGATTACCAATTCAATTTGGGTGAGTTGACCGTGTCAGATAATCAAGAGGCTCCTCAAGCACCAACAGCCCTTAAAGTAGCCAAGCAATCTCTGAAAAATGCTCAAGAAGCTGAAGCCATTGTCCAATTTACTGGTAACAAAGATGCTGATTTCTATGAAGTCTATGAAAAGGATGGCGATACCTGGCGTCTATTGACAGGCTCGTCTGCCACTACGATCTACCTACCAAAAGTTAGCCGTTCAGCTAGTGCAACGGGTACTAGTCAGGAGTTGAAGGTTGTTGCAGTCGGTAAGAACGGCCTTCGCTCTGAAGCAGCAACTACAAACTTTGAGTGGGGAATGACTGTCCAAGACACAAGTCTTCCAAGACCTCTTGCAGAAAACATCGTTCCAGGGGCTACTGTTATCGGAAGTACCTTCCCAGATACAGAAGGCGGAGAAGGTATCGAAGGAATGTTGAATGGTACCATCACCAGTCTATCTGACAAATGGTCTTCTGCTCAATTAAGTGGTAGCGTTGATATTCGTTTGACACAACCACGCCGTGTTGTTAGATGGGTCATGGATCATGCTGGTGCTGGTGGAGAATCCGTTAATGACGGTTTGATGAACACTAAGGACTTTGACCTCTACTACAAAGATGAAGCTGGAGAATGGAAACTAGCCAAGGCGGTTCGTGGTAATAAAGCCCATGTTTCAGATATTACATTGGACAGCCCAATCACTGCGCAAGACTGGCGCTTGCATGTCATTACATCTGACAATGGGACACCATGGAAAGCCATCCGCATCTACAACTGGAAGATGTATGAAACTCTTGATACGGAGAGCCAAAATATTCCAATGGCTAAAGTAGCAGCGCGTGTCCTAACTGACAATAAGGTTCAGCTAGGATTCTCCGAAGTTCCTGCGGGTGCAACCATCACAGTCTATGACAAGGCAGATTCACAAACTCCAATCGCTACATTGAATACGGTAGTTGGAGGGGATTTGGCAACAGATCCATTGAGTTTTGAAAAACGTCCGAGCCTTCTTTACTACCGTACACAATTGCCAGGGAAAGAAATCAGTAATACTCTTGCTGTAACGATTCCTCAGGATGAAAGAAAGATTAAGGCTGTTAGTCTAGAAGCAGCACCTAAAAAGATGACTTACCAAGATGGTGAGGAATTGAATCTTAAAGGTGGTCTTCTTCGTGTCAAATATGAGGGTGAAGAAGCAGATGAAGTCATCAACTTCAGTCATGCAGGTGTTGTGGTCAACGGCTACGATGCTCACCATCATGGCGAACAAGAGTTAACAGTAACCTATCTTGGTCTTCCGGTTGCAGGAAGCTTCAAGATTCAAGTGACTGGTGAAGAAGCTGGTCCAAAAGAAGTCGCAGGCTTGTATATTAGTAAACAACCTAAAATTGATTACTTTGTAGGCGACGGTCTTGACTTATCAGAAGGACGCTTCAAGGTCTTGTATGATGATGAGACTGAAACAGAACATAGCTTTACAGACCAAGGAGTCGAAGTTACAGGTTATGATTCTCAAAAAACAGGCCGTCAAAAACTTGTCTTGCATTATCAAGGTCAAACTGTCGAGTTTGATGTTCTAGTATCACCTAAGGCAGCGATTAACGACGAATATCTGAAACAAGAAATCACATCTGCTCAAGGCCGCAAAGAAACACTAGCTTATACATTTGCTGATGCAGAAAAACAAGCAGCTCTAGTTGAGAAGATTGATGCAGCAAAAGCTATCTTGGAAAACCATGATGCTAGTCAGGAAGCAGTCAACCAAGCCTTGAATGACTTGAAACAAGCTGGTACTGAATTGGATGGCAATCAACGTTATCAAACTGCTAGAGAAGAATTGGAAAGCTTGCTCGAATCTGTCCTTGAAAAAGATCCTAAATCTGAGTTGATTGCGCAAGCTGAAGCTTTATTATCTTCACAAACACCAACTCCAGAATCCTTTGCGGACATGAAAGAAAAGCTGAATAAGAAACTAGCTTCTGCAGAAGAAAGTCATCATGTGGGTAGCTTAGAAGAAGGAGAAACTGCGCCAACAGTTGAAGCGCTACCTGAGTTAGTGATTGAAACAGAAACTCAAGCCTTCGAACGCCAAGAACGTCCATCAGGAGACCTCTTGGTGGGTGAACGTCGTATTGTTCAGGTAGGTGTAGAAGGTCAGACTCGTCGTCTGATTGAAGTAGATGCCAAAGGTAACCGTACTCTTCTTAAGACAGAAGTAGTCAAGGAAGCAGTGTCTGAGATTACTGAAGTTGGTACCAAGGTAGAAAGCCGTGTTCAACCACTAGACGGTCCAAAAGTCTTAGAAGTTAAGAAACCAAGCTTGGTTGTGGAAGAAGAAGTTCTTGCATATGGACATGAAGAAAGAGTAAATTCTAGCCTCCCATTAGGAGAACGACGCTTGGTTCAAGTAGGAGTTGCAGGCCTTCGTAGAAACCTTGTAGAGATTGATTCTGAAGGACATCGTAGTCTTAAGGGAACGGAAGTTCTCAAGGAAGCCGTAACTGAGATTGTTGAAGTCGGTACAAAAGTAGTTAAAGTACCAGGTGACAGACCAATTACACCTGCTCCAGCGACTCAAGATACTAAGAAGGAAACTACAAAAATAGAACCTAAGACTGAAACATCCGTTTCGCCAATCCAAGTAAACCAAGCAGCTAAGCAAGAACCAGCAAAAGCAGAAGCACAAGCTGAAAAAACTGAAGGAAAACAACTTCCAAACACAGCTGCAGAAGTAGATGCAAATCTCCTTGCCCTTGGCTTGGCCGGAGTTCTAAGCGGTTTTGGACTACTAGCTCAAAAGAAAAAAGAAGATTAAGTTAATAACTTTGCTTAATGTAACATCTTAGGAATAAAAAGAAAGATTTGATTCATATTAGAGTCAAATCTTTTTTTAGAATGAAGCCCTTGGCAGTGACTTTTAACAAGCATTCCAGAAAAGCAAAAAGACTAGGATACAACTCCAAACATTAGCTCTCCTTTTATAAATACCGTAGATTAAGATATGAACAGTGAGGGACTTCCTCAGGCATTAAAGATTAAGTTTGATTTACTAGAGACCTCTTTCAGGATAAAAGTTTAAGGTTTTGCTATCTCTTTTATTGATTTTGTGATATAATTAACACGTAAAAAAAATTAAGGAGTCTTTCCAAATGGCAAAATTGACTGTTAAAGACGTTGAGTTGAAAGGGAAAAAAGTTCTCGTTCGTGTTGACTTCAACGTTCCTGTAAAAGATGGCGTGATTACTAATGACAACCGTATCACTGCAGCTCTTCCAACTATCAAGTACATCCTTGAACAAGGTGGACGTGCAATCCTCTTCTCTCACCTTGGACGTGTGAAAGAAGAAGCTGATAAAGAAGGGAAATCACTTGCTCCTGTAGCTGCTGACTTGGCTGCTAAATTGGGTCAAGACGTTACTTTCCTTCCAGGTGTAACTCGTGGTGCTGAATTGGAAGCAGCTATTAACGCTCTTGAAGATGGACAAGTTCTCTTGGTAGAAAATACTCGTTTTGAAGATGTTGACGGCAAGAAAGAATCTAAAAACGATCCTGAACTTGGTAAATACTGGGCATCACTTGGAGATGGTATCTTCGTAAACGATGCATTCGGTACAGCTCACCGTGCACACGCATCTAACGTTGGTATCTCAGCAAACGTTGAAAAAGCAGTTGCTGGATTCCTTCTTGAAAACGAAATCGCCTACATCCAAGAAGCAGTTGAAGCTCCAGAACGTCCATTCGTGGCTATCCTTGGTGGTTCAAAAGTTTCAGACAAGATCGGTGTTATCGAAAACTTGCTTGAAAAAGCTGATAAAGTTCTTATCGGTGGTGGGATGACTTACACATTCTACAAAGCACAAGGTATCGAAATCGGTAACTCACTTGTAGAAGAAGACAAATTGGATGTAGCGAAAGCTCTTCTTGAAAAAGCAAACGGCAAATTGATCTTGCCAGTTGACTCAAAAGAAGCAAACGCATTTGCTGACTACACTGAAGTGAAAGACACTGAAGGTGAAGCAGTTGACCCAGGATTCCTTGGTTTGGATATCGGTCCTAAATCTATCGCTAAATTTGACGAAGCTTTGACTGGCGCTAAAACAGTTGTATGGAACGGGCCTATGGGTGTATTTGAAAACCCAGACTTCCAAGCTGGTACAATCGGTGTAATGGACGCTATCGTTAAACAACCAGGCGTGAAATCAATCATCGGTGGTGGTGACTCAGCTGCCGCAGCAATCAACCTTGGACGTGCAGACAAGTTCTCATGGATCTCTACTGGTGGTGGAGCATCAATGGAACTCCTTGAAGGTAAAGTTCTTCCAGGACTTGCAGCTTTGACTGAAAAATAAGAATATGGAAAAAGAGGCTGGGACAAAAGTCCTAGCCTCTCAATTGTCTTTGGATTGTCGAGCAAGACGCAGTGGTTGAGTGGGCTCTACTACGCTGATTTCATCAGCTTTTACAGCCCTACTCAACTGTGCGGAGGTGGGACGACGAAATCGAATTCTAACGAATTAACGATTTCTGTCCCACTCTCTTTTTTTGCGTCCTTTTAAAGTTTGAGAGTACTGAGGGATAATTGGACAGAATCCAAAAAAAACAGTAAAATAGAGGAATACCAATCTAAATGAAATTTGAGTGATGATCGTGGAAAAAAGAGAGAATCTTACAAAAACAGCTATTTGTGGTATTATCAATGTCACCCCTGATTCTTTTTCAGATGGAGGCCAGTTTTTTGCTATTGAGGAAGCCTTGAAGCAGGCTCGAAAATTGATAGCTGAAGGAGCTACTATCTTAGATATCGGTGGAGAATCTACTCGACCTGGAAGTAGCTATGTTGAGATTGAAGAGGAAATCCAACGTGTGGTTCCAGTCATTAAGGCCATTCGTCAAGAAAGTGATGTTCTGATTTCGGTCGACACATGGAAAAGTCAGGTGGCAGAAGCAGCTCTAAAAGCTGGTGCCTCTAGTCAATGACATTACAGGTCTCATGGGTGATAAGGAGATGGCGGATGTAGTTGCTAAAGCAGGAGCTCAGGTGGTCATCATGTTTAATCCTGTCATGGCACGTCCTCAGCATCCTAGCTCACTTATCTTCCCTCATTTTGGATTTGGAGATCCTTTTACCAAGGAAGACTTAGTTGACTTTGAACAACTACCGGTAGAAGAGTTGATGATAGCTTTCTTCGACCGTGCTCTAAGAAGAGCAGAGAAAGCAGGGATTTCGAAAGACAAGATTATGCTAGATCCAGGGATTGGTTTTGGCTTGACCAAGAAGGAAAACTTGCTTCTCCTACGTGATATCGATAAACTGCACGAAATGGGCTATCCTATCTTTTTAGGAGTCTCTCGCAAGCGCTTTGTCATCAATATCCTTGAAGAAAATGGCTTTGAAGTCAATCCGGATACAGAACTTGGTTTCCGAAATCGTGATACTGCTTCGACCCATGTAACCAGTATCGTTGCTAGACAAGGTGTGGAAGTGGTGCGTGTACACGATGTAGCCAGTCACAAGATGGCAGTTGAAATTGCGTCTGCTATCCGTCTGGCAGACCATGCGGAAAATTTAGATTTGAAACAGTATAAGTAAGATGAACAAAAACGAAACGAATCAGTGGATAGCAACCTATCGGACAGACCAACCGCATTTTGGTTTGGAGAGGATGGAGGAACTATTAGCCTTACGTGGGAATCCCCATCTTAAGCTTAAAGTTATTCACATCGGTGGAACAAATGGCAAGGGATCTACTATAGCCTTTGAAGAATATGTTGGAAAAGATGGGGCTAAGAGTTGGTGTCTTTAGTTCTCCCTATCTGGTTCATTATACGGATCAGATTGCCATTAATGGAGAATCCATCCCAGAAGTGAGATTAGAAGACTTAATGGCGGAATATCGCTCACTACTTGAAGGGGAGCATGCTCCGGCCTTACAAGGAACGACAGAGTTCGAGATTATCACTGCCCTAGCCTATGACTATTTTACTTCAGAGCAAGTCGATGTGGCTATTATGGAAGTTGGTATGGGTGGTCTTTTGGATAGCACCAATGTCTGTCAACCGATACTAACTGGTATCACGACAATAGGACTGGACCACGTAGCTTTGTTGGGAGATACTCTGGAAGCCATTGCAGAACAAAAAGCTGGGATTATCAAATTAGGAATTCCTCTAGTGACTGGGAACATTGTCCCAGAAGCATTGGCGGTTATCGACCAGATTGCGAAAGCGAAACAAGCCCCAAGGCTTGCTTATGGAGATGACTATCAGGTCAGCCATTGTGAAAGTATTATCGCTGGAGAGGTCTTTGACTATTCAAGTTCGGTTAGACAAGGTCGTTTTCAGACAGGTCTACTTGGTTTACACCAGATAGAAAACGCTGGGATGGCACTAGCCTTGTTAGATACTTATTGCCAAACTACTGGTCAAGAATTAGCCAGTAATGACTTAGTGGCTCAAGCTTTAGAGGAGACAAGCTGGCCAGGACGCTTGGAAGTTGTTTCTAGAGAACCTTTGATGATTCTGGATGGTGCCCACAATTCCCATGCTATCAAGGCTTTGGTAGAAACATTGCAAAAACGCTTTGCTGACTACCATAAGGAAATCCTCTTTACTTGCATCAAAACCAAGGCCTTAGAGGATATGTTGGACTTGCTAGAAACCTTGCCCAATACTAAGATTACACTAACTCATTTTGAGGATAGTCGGGCGACCGACGAAGAGGTGCTAAAAAAAGCAGCCCATTCTAGAAATCTCAACTATCAAAGTTGGAGAGAATTTCTAGATCAAAAATTATCAGAAAATAAAGAGAAAAAAACAGTTAGGATTGTCACGGGGTCTTTATACTTTTTAGCCCAAGTGAGAGCCCACCTAATGGAGAGGAAAAATTAGAGAATGGATACACAAAAGATTGAAGAAGCTGTAAATGATCATCGAGGCAGTTGGTGAGGATGCCAATCGCGAGGGCTTACAGGAAACACCTGCCCGTGTCGCACGTATGTACCAAGAGATTTTTTCAGGACTTGGTCAAACAGCAGAGGAACATCTATCAAAATCCTTTGAGATCATTGATGACAATATGGTAGTAGAAAAGGATATCTTTTTCCATACCATGTGTGAGCATCACTTCTTGCCATTTTATGGGAAGGCTCATATCGCCTACATTCCAGATGGGCGTGTAGCAGGTTTGTCTAAGCTTGCCCGTACGGTTGAAGTCTACTCTAAAAAGCCACAGATTCAAGAGCGTTTGAATATCGAAGTGGCAGATGCCTTGATGGAGTATTTGGGTGCCAAGGGAGCCTTTGTTGTCATTGAGGCAGAGCATATGTGTATGAGCATGCGTGGCGTTCGAAAACCAGGCACTGCTACTTTGACAACAGTGGCTCGTGGTTTATTTGAAACAGATAAGGATCTTCGTGATCAGGCTTATCGTTTAATGGGACTATAAAGAGAGTGGGACAGAAATCGGTAATTCGTTAGAATTCGATTTCGTCGTCCCACCTCCGCACAGTTGAGTAGGGCTGTAAAAGCTGATGAAATCAGCGTAGTAGAGCCCACTCAACCACTGCGTCTTGCTCGACAATCCAAAGAAAATTGAGAGGCTAGGACTTTTGTCCCAGCTTCTTCTAGAAAGGACTAGTTATGGATCAACTGCGAATTAAAGACCTAGAAATTTTTGCCTTTCATGGACTCTTTCCTAGTGAGAAGGAACTGGGGCAAAAGTTTGTCATTTCAGCTAGCTTATCCTATGATATGACCAAGGCTGCGACAGAGTTGGATTTGGTGTCTTCTATCCACTACGGAGAGCTGTGTCAACAATGGACAACATGGTTTCAGGAAAACACCGAGGACTTGATTGAAACAGTAGCTTACAAACTAGTGGAGCGGACCTTTGAAACTTATCCAATTGTTCATGAGATTGAACTAGAGCTCAAAAAACCATGGGCGCCTGTTCATCTACCACTAGATACTTGTTCAGTAACCATCCATCGCCGTAAGCAGCGAGCTTTTATTGCTTTAGGGAGCAATATGGGCGATAAAAGGGCTAATCTCAAGCAAGCTATTGCTAACATGAGTGCTCGTGGGATTCGTATTCTCAAAGAGTCCAGTGTGATTACAACTGAGCCATGGGGCGGTGTAGAGCAAGATAGTTTTGCCAATCAGGTCATTGAAGTGGAAACATGGTTGCCAGCTCCAATCTTGCTAGAAACCTTGTTAGCCATTGAGTCAGAAATGGGACGGATCAGAGAAGTTCATTGGGGACCTCGTTTGATTGATTTGGATTTGCTCTTTGTCGAGGACCAAGTCATCTACACTGATGAGCTTATCTTGCCGCATCCTTATATCGCTGAGCGCCTCTTTGTCCTTGAACCGCTAGTGGAAATAGCTCCGCATTTTATTCATCCGATCTTAAAGCAACCAATTCGTTACTTGCTTAACCAGTTGGAGCAAGGGAATGCCTAAACTTTCTGAGACCTATAGCAAGTGGAAGAGTATTGGGGAGGGGCTGCTTGCTATTACTTTAGGGATTCTCTTGATTCGTTTTGGACAAGTTGTTCCACGGATGGGGTACCAGTTGCTGATCGGCTACTTTTCCTTGTCAGCGGTTTGGCACTTGTTGACTCGCTGGTTTCAGGATAAAAAACGTAGGGAAAACATCCTTGTAACCTTGGCTAAGCTGATGGTTGCGGCTCTCGTGTTTGACTCCATCATCTTGCAAGACCTCACCCTCTATCTCCTAGTTTTTGTCATTTCGAGCTACCAGCTGTTTACGGGTGGCATTAGTCTTGTTACCTGGTTTCTCTATCGAAAAAATGCCATTCACCCTCGACTCCATCATTTCTTCGATGCTGTATGGATGATAGGATTTGGTCTTTATAGCATTTCTCCTTTTCACGATGCGGCGAATTTTGAATTGCTCTTGCTTGGATGTTACTTGCTCATGCTAGGAGCCAGCAGTCTTCGGGACGGTTTCTTTTTTGAGAGGATAGAAAGCAATCCCAAGCTGAAGCGACGAATGCGAATGACTTTACCAATCTTTGTGACAGCTCTGATCCCTATTAGCACCTTGCGTAAACTGAATGAGTGGCTGTCAAATCATGAAAACCAAGAAGGAGAAGTGCATTCAGAAAGAAAAAACGATCAGGTGGTTGATTTGGAAATTTTTGTCCATACTTCAGAAACCTCTTTTTTCCTCGCTATGGGACATGTGGATATTTGTTATCAAGGGAAGGTTATTTCCTATGGCTCGTACGATCCTCACTCGGAGCGTTTATTCGGCATGGTCGGAGATGGTGTTTTGTTTAAGGCCAATCGGGAAAAATACATTGAACTTTGTAAGAGGGAAAGTCAGAAGACCTTGTTTGCTTATGGTCTGAGTTTGACAGACCAACAGAAAGCTGCTATCCAAACTCGTTTAGCAGAAATAGAAGATTTGTTAATACCTTGGGAGCCAAGCTCGCAGTTGATGAAAAGAAGAGAGGGCGAGGTCAAGCATACCTACTCCTACCAACTGAAACAGGAAGCAGATGCGATGCTTTATAAATTCAGCTCATCTGAGTTTAAGACCTATTTTGTTCTCAGTACCAATTGTGTTTTACTGGCAGACTCTATCGTGGGAAAAGCTGGGACTGATATATTGAGCCCCCAAGGTTTCATTGTACCAGGGACTTACCAGGATTACCTTGACTTAGAGTATACAAAACCCAATGGTCTGGTTGTTAGTCGCTCTATTTATTAGAAAAAGAAAACTCTAGTTCCTCAGCCGTTTGCGCCGAGAAGCTAGAGTTTTTAAAATAGGTCATTTTCTTCAGGTAGGAGAATGGTTTCCTTGCCATCCATATCTAGCACCAGAACTTTTGGTGGGTAGAGTGGATCAAAGGGATGATTAAAATCAAAGTCAATCGTAGTCGGTAGGTGTTGGCTAGAAAAACGGAAGGTGATGGAGCCTTCATTATTCAAAAGTCGAAATTCGAGTTCATCTTCTAGTTCAAAAACATGCTTTAAAAAATGATCGATAATATACCAGATAGAGTCGATAACATCGTCGGGTAGGTTGGTCACAACACCGAAACTAGCGCACCGTCTATGGGAATCTGTAAAAGCCATCCGTTTCTCCTGATTTATTTTCTTATTATCATACTGCAAACTGCTAGAAAAATCAAGAAAAGTCAACTGCTTTTAAAAAGTTGTGAATGTTTTTGAAACTTTTTTCAAAGATTCTTCATCAAACGCTTGAAAATGCTTACAATAAGTGGTAGAATGAAAATAGTGGAACCATGAAAACAAAATTTTCAAAGTAGAAAGGAAACGGAATGAATACAGATGATACAGTAACAATTTATGACGTTGCCCGAGAAGCGGGAGTGTCAATGGCGACTGTCAGTCGTGTTGTTAATGGCAATAAGAACGTCAAGGAAAACACTCGCAAGAAGGTTTTAGAGGTCATCGACCGTCTTGATTATCGTCCAAATGCAGTAGCACGTGGTCTAGCAAGCAAGAAAACGACAACAGTTGGAGTCGTCATTCCAGATATCACAAACACTTATTTCTCTACCCTTGCTAAAGGGATTGACGATATAGCGGAGATGTACAAATACAACATCGTCCTTGCTAATAGTGACGAAGATGACGAAAAGGAAGTCTCTGTAGTCAACACTCTCTTTTCTAAACAGGTGGATGGCGTTATCTTCATGGGCTATCATTTAACTGAAAATATTCGCTCAGAGTTTTCACGCTCACGTACACCTGTGGTTCTTGCAGGAACAGTGGACGTAGAACACCAACTTCCAAGTGTTAATATTGATTATAAACATGCTACTGTTGATGCAGTCCGCCATCTTTTGAAACGAAACAAAAAAATTGCCTTCGTTAGTGGACCATTAGTGGATGACATCAACGGGAAAATTCGCTTGGCTGGATATAAAGATGCTTTGAAAGAAGCGGGAATCAACTACAGTGAAGGTCTTGTTTTCGAATCAAAATACCGTTATGACGATGGTTATGCCTTAGCAGAACGTTTGATTTCTTCCAAAGCAACAGCAGCGATTGTAACGGGTGATGAACTTGCAGCAGGTGTTTTGAACGGACTTGCTGACAAGGGTGTTTCTGTACCGGAAGACTTTGAAATTATCACTAGTGATGATTCGCAAATCGCGCGCTATACTCGTCCAAACCTAACCACCATTGCTCAACCTTTGTATGACCTTGGTGCTATTAGTATGCGTATGTTGACGAAGATTATGCATAAGGAAGAGTTGGAAGAGCGTGAAGTTCTTTTGCCACATGGTTTGGTAGAACGTCATTCAACTCGTAAAGATTAACAAGAAGAGGTCGGGATAAAAATCCCGACCTCGCTTTTTAGTAGAAAAAACTTTTTGGTCAATAGTTCAAGCATCAAGTTGATGGTAGAAGGCTTGCGGGGTGATTAGAAAACAAGACTTGATCTAGTAATTTCTATCTCACCGACTTTTTTATACTCAATGAAAATCAAAGAGCAAACTAGGAAACTAGCCGCAGGCTGTACTTGAGTACGGCAAGGCGACGTTGACGAGGTTTGAATTTGATTTTCGAAGAGTATTATCCTTCCATATAGGCTCGTAATTCCTCTCCTCTAAGACCAGCATTGATAGCAATGAGGAGTTTGAGACGAGCTTTTTGAGCGTTTAGCTCTTTGACGAAAAAGACACCAGCATTTTGTAGACAAACGCCACCACCCTCATAGGCATAAACAGGTTCAGCAATCCCGTTAAAACAACGAGAAACCAAGGCGATTGGGAGTCCTTCTTGGATAAGGGTGTTCAATTTTTGTGATGTTTCCTTGGGGACATTTCCAGCACCAAAGGCCTGGATAATAAGACCATCTAGCTGGTCAACAGGAAGCAAATCAAGGAGTTCTTCTGTCATGCCAGCATAGACTGGAATAATTGGAACCAAGCCATGGATCCTATCAAGGTCAAAACGAACACGGGGTTCAGCTGTTTTGAAGTAGAGAATCTCGTGTTTCATGATGAGGCCAAGAGGGCCGTGGGTCGGCGTTTGAAAGGTACTAACATTTGTCGTGTGCGTCTTGGTCACATACTTAGCAGCGTGAATTTCGTCATTCATTACAACCAAGACCCCCTTGTCAGTAGCCTTATCGTCGCTCGCTACGCGTAGGGCGCTGAGATAATTGTAGACTCCATCGCTTCCCAGTTCGTTGGAACTACGCATGGCACCTGTTAGTACGATAGGTTTGTGAGGGACCTCCATTGTGTCAAGGAAATAGGCAGTTTCCTCTAAGGTATCTGTCCCATGTGTAATCACAAAACCGTCATAATGATCATCCTCCTCTTTGATTTTTTGATAGAGGGCCAGCATATGTTTGGGTTTAATATGAGGACTTGGCAGATTAAAAAAATCGAGAGCATGGACTTCAACTCCCTCAAGTGGATTGGATACATGATTCATAGGGTTTTCTTGACTAGTCACAACAGCGCCAGAGGCATCCGCTTGCATGGAAATAGTACCACCCGTATGTAAAACAAGGATTTTCTTAGGCATGATTTACTCACTCTTTCTGAAATGTGGTATAATCATTGTATCACAAAAGGGGAGAATGAGGTAGGATGGAAGTCAAAGCTGTTTTTTTTGATATCGATGGAACACTAGTCAACGATCGCAAGAGTGTTTTGAAATCCACTAAGGACGCGATTAAGATTGTGAAGGACCAGGGGGTGCTTGTTGGAGTAGCGACAGGGCGAGGACCTTTTTTTGTTAAGGATTTAATGGAAGATTTAGATCTGGATTTTGCCGTAACCTATAACGGCCAATATATCTTTAATAAAAACAGAGTCTTGTTTACAAGTCCTCTTTCCAAGTCTCATTTACGGCAGTTGATCACCTATGCCAAAAAAGAGGGCAAGGAGATTGCTCTAGGGACCAAGGATGCCATGCTGGGTTCGAAAATCATGTCTTTTGGCCTAGGTTCTTTTTCTCAAAGGGTGAGTCGTTTTGTCCCCTCTATGTTGACTCGTACAGTTAGTCATTCCTTTAATCGAATGGTGAGTAAGGTTGTTCCTCAGAAGGAAGAAGACTTGCTTCACTTGATGAATCAGCCCATTTATCAAGTTTTGATGCTAATGACGCCGGAAGAATCTGAGAAAGCAGCAGCTGATTTTCAAGACTTGAAATTGACTCGTAGTAACCCTTTTGCGGCCGATGTTATCAACCAAGGAAATTCCAAGTTAGAAGGAATTCGCCGTGTCGGAAAAGAGTATGGTTTTGATCTCAATCAAGTCATGGCCTTTGGTGACTCGGACAATGACCTAGAGATGCTAGCAGGAGTTGGGATGTCAGTCGCTATGGGCAATGGTAGTAGTAGTGTTAAGGAAGTCGCTAAGCACATCACAACTAGCAACCAGCAAGATGGGATTCACAAGGCTTTGGAACATTTTGGTGTTCTGGCTTCAGAAAAAGTCTTTGTCAGTCGTGATTATCATTTTAACAAGGTCAAAACCTTCCACCACATGATGGATGAACGGACTCAAGAAGAGCCTCAAGCTTGGGACTTAGAAGGCGCAACCCATAGGGCAGGATTTAAGATAGAAGAATTGGTGGAGTTTGTTCGAGCTGCTAGCTCTTCTGAAGAAGACTTTGAACAGGCAGTAGGACAGTTACACCAAGCTCTTGACCAAGCAGCAGAGAAAGTAGTCAAAAAAACACCTGCTAAGCAAGATTTGGTAGGGCAAGTAGATGCCTTGATTGATACCCTTTACTTCACCTACGGTAGTTTTGTTTTGATGGGAGTGGATCCAGAACGGATTTTTGACATTGTCCATCAAGCCAATATGGGTAAAATGTTCCCTGATGGAAAAGCTCATTTTGACCCAGTTACTCACAAAATCCTAAAACCAGATGACTGGGAGGAGCGATATGCTCCAGAACCAGCCATTAAAAAGGAAATTGAGCGCCAGTTAAAGGCTTATGAGCGCCATAAGGAAAGAGAAGATAAAAAGTAGGCGTTAGGTAACTGATACTCAATGAAAATCAAAGAGCAAACTAGGAAGCTAGCCGCAGGTTGCTCAAAACACCGTTTTGAGGTTGTGGATAGAACTGCCGAAGTCAGCTCAAATACTATTTTGAGGTTGCAGATGGAAGCTGACGTGGTTTGAAGAGATTTTCGAAGAGTATGAAGTCTTGATTTCCTAGCACCAACTACTGCATCAACAATTTATGAAAAAATGAGGCTGGGACAAAGGTCCTAGCCTCTCAATTGTCTTTGGATTATCGAGCAAGACGCAGTGGTTGAGTGGGCTCTACTACGCTGATTTTATCAGCTTTTACAGCCCTACTCAACTGTGCGGAGGTGGGACGACGAAATCGAATTCTAACGAATTACCGATTTCTGTCCCACTCTCATTTCTTTTTTATTACAAAGTTTTATCCTTATCTCTAACGACGAGAAGGTCAACGCTGGTATGGCGTAGGATGTATTCTGATGAAGAACCAACTAGTAGACGCTCAAAGGCATTGAGTCCTGTTGCTCCAACCAAAATCAAGTCAACCTTTTCATTGTCTGGAATTGTTTTAGCTAAAAGAGTTTTAGGATTACCCATCTCAATAACTACTTTAATATCTGTGAGACCAGCATCTTTTGCACGCTTTTCATATTCAGCCATCAAATCGTTGGCCTCTACTTGCAATTCTTCGTAAACTTCGGCATCAAATGTTGAGATGCTTTGAAGAGCACGTGTGTCAATGACATGGGCAATAGTTAGTTTTGCTTGGTTACGCAGTGCTGAATGAACCCCTTTGATGAAAGCCAAGTCAGCTTCCTTAGAACCGTCAACCGCTACCATGATGTTTTCATAACGTTGTGTCATAGCAAAAACCTCCTCATTCTTATTACCTTCATTGTAATCCTTTTCACTAAAAAAGTAAAGTAAAAAACGATAGGAAGAAGATTGATGCTTTTTGACTTTGACTTGGAGTCTGTTATAATAAAAATAGAAAAGCTAAGAGGAAGAGATATGACAAAAATTGCAGTATTATCAGATATACATGGCAATACGACAGCTTTAGAGGCTGTTCTGGCAGATGTGCAGAAGGCAGAGGTTGATGAGTATTGGCTCTTGGGAGATATCCTCATGCCTGGAACAGGACGAAAAAATATTCTCCAGACATTGGATACTTTACCCATCACTCTTAGAGTTCTGGGAAATTGGGAGGAGAGCTTGTGGCGGGCCTGTCATCGAAAGTTGGATGAAAGCAGACCGAGTCATCGTTATCTCTTGCGCCAGTGCCAGTATATTATGGAAGAAGTCAGCATTGAGGAGATTGAGGCGCTGCAGAACTATCCCTTGCAAGTGCACCGTCAGTTTGGAGATTTGAAGTTAGGGATTAGCCACCACTTGCCTGATAAAAATTGGGGGAGAGAGCTGATTCATCTTGGAAAGCAAGAGGATTTTGACCGTCTTGTCACCAATCCAGATTGCGATATTGCCATTTATGGTCATATCCATCAGCAGTTTCTTCGCTATGGTAGTGGTGGTCAGCTTATCCTGAACCCAGGTTCGATTGGTCAACCCTTCTTTTTATCTGAGAATTTACGCAAGGACTTGCGTGCCCAATACATGATATTAGAATTTGACGAAAAAGGCTTAAAAGATGTCGATTTTCGTCGGGTTGCTTATGATATTGAAGCAGAATTACAGCTAGCCAAAGACTTAAATTTACCCTACTACCAAGTTTATTATGAAAGTTTGGTTAATGGGATTCACCATACCCATAACCAAGAATTACTATATGAAATTGCCCAAAGTCAAGGGCATGATGCAGAACTGGATGACTGGCTTAGTGGTAACTCTTGACATTACAACTAGAAGAGATATAATAAAGATAAGAACTAGTCTAATCGAAAAAGGAGAAGCTTATGCAAATTTCAAGTCGATTTACCATTGCGACTCATATGTTGATCATTATTGCTCTAAAAGGTAAGGAAAGTAAGGTGACTAGTGATTTTCTGGCGAGTAGTGTTGGAGTCAATCCTGTCATTATCCGCAAGACATTATCTCAGCTGAAAAAGGCAGAGTTAATCTCAGTTGCGCGTGGAACTGGTGGAGCAGAGATTATCAAAGACCTAGAGGACATTAGCCTATTAGATGTTTACCAAGCAGTTGAATCCCTAGGAAAGACAGGGCAACTCTTTAGTTTTCATGACAAACCAAATCCAGCCTGTCCAGTTGGAGCCAATATCCATGGGATTTTGGATGAAAAGTTAGATAAAATTCAAGAAGCCATGGAACAAGAATTAAGTCAAACTAGTCTGGCCCAAGTAGTGGCGGATGCAGGGAGTAGGATAGAAGGATAAGAGGACCTCAGATCCTCTTTCTATGTGGATAATTATGATAAAATGTAGTCATTAAAGAAGGGAGAAATGTATCTCGTTATAGGAATTATATTAGCCTTTATACTATCATTTTGGAAGGATAATAGAAGTTTGTGGAATTCAGTATTATTTTTATTATTTCTCATTTCAAGTTATATTTATCTATCCTACTTTTTTATAAAAATAGTTATGAGAAGGTTCAGCTTGCTTTCTATGGATTTGCCTTTATTTTACTCCCCTTGCTGGTTTTTTTGGGTGGTATCTTTTTGATCTATAATGGTGTTATCTTGCTGAAGCGAGAGGGACGGTCAAAGGCCAATTATCTCTCAGCGCTCTTTGGAATAGTCATTTTGGCATTTTTTGCCTTGGTGTCATTTCGATTGGGAGATAGAGGCGATTTATTTTCCAATAACCATCTGATCAATATTCTATTTGTATTTATCACTTATTCTTACTTTATTTTTGGTTTTGCCTTTGCAGGTTTTATGTTGTACCCTATCTTGTATCTCTTTATTCCTAAGAAGAAGCATTATGATTTTATTATTATTCATGGTGCAGGTTTACTAGGTGGGGAAAAGGTAACACCTTTGCTAAAGAGGAGAATTGATAAGGCGGTGGAAGCTTACCATAAGTCTAAGAATCCTCATATCAAAATCATAGCCAGTGGTGGACAAGGAGAGGACGAAAAGATATCTGAAGCTCAGGCTATGACAAATTATCTGCTTACGGAGACAGATGTCCCCAAAGATGCGATTATTCTGGAGGACCAATCAAGGACTACTTACGAGAATCTTCTCTTTTCCAAGGAACTTGGTGAGAAACTGGTAACCAATCCTCAATTTCTCTTTGTAACAAATGATTATCATGTTTTTAGAACCAGTACCTATGCTCGCAAGTTAGGCATGAAAGGAGATGGCTAGGGATGTCGAACAGCTGGCTATTACATCCCATCAGCCTTTATCCGTGAATTTGTAGCCCTGTGTGTAAAATTAAAGTGGCTCTTTATGTTCTTCTACGGATTGTTATTCTTAGCCCTGCTATTTTCTTATAAGGGAATTCTATGGTAGGATAAAAAATAAAAAAAAGCTAGTTTTCTGATATTCAGAATTCTAGCTTTTTCGTTATGAAAATAAAACTATGAATGATTGGTCTTTCATAAAGAAGTTTTCTTTAAAGATCACCAATCGAAATGGTGTTCAATTCGTTGATAACCTGAAGCTGTGCCATGCGTCCAATATTGATCAGTTTTGGATGTTTTAAGCCTTCGATATCAAAGTTGGTCAGAATGGCATCGTATCCAGCCTCCATAATCTCGTCAACATTTAGTGTAGCCTTGTCCCAAGTCTCAAACTGGATATTTTTAGAAGTGTAGTATTTATAGAGGGAGATGAGAGCGTGAGGGTGAGCAAAGTCAAACTCACTCAAAACAAGAACACGAACCTTATTCTGAACTTCTAACAGTTGTTCCGTCAAACCTGAAGCGTGGGTCAAAAGTGTATAAACGAGATGAACAACGGCATGTGCATGTTCTTTTTGTCCCAAGCTAGACTTATAACGCATCATTTCGAAAACAGCTGCTTCGTAAAAATGAGGGAAGAATCGCTTGATTTTATCAAGTGAATAGGATTTGTTATGAGAAATGATAGATTCTGAGTTGATTTCTTGGCGTTCAAGAAGAGCAGTATTGTGCAAGTGCCACACTAACTCATCTGTATTTGAAAAGTGAACACCAAACTCTCGTGTTAAGTTATCCAGGACATCGCGAGCTGCGTGATAAGAGTGGTTAACTTGCTCATTCTCTGAACGGGCAGCTAGAAATTCTTCAACAGTAAAGAAGATTCCTTTGGGTGTAAGAATCAAAGATTTGTTCTAAGGTATGACGGTTAACTTCGATATTTAGGCGCTTAGCTAGAGGTTCAAGTTGATCTTGGTATTCTGGCAGTTGATTATATATAGGGAGATCATTTGTAGAATTACTCGTTGTTTGGATAGTGGTACCAATTTTAAATCGGTGCAAATTAACAGCTATTTGTGTTTCTAGCTGCAATAAGTTGGCATAATTGGCAGGAAATCCTGTCGCTTTAAGAAAGAAAGCAACAAACTCTTCAATGTCTTTCTTAGAATCAGTAAATGGCCATTTGAAGTAACCATAGGCTTCATGGAAATATTGAGCAAAGAAGAAGCGGATGTCTTTTTCATCTCCGATGATAGAGATTGGAGTGACCTTAAGTTTGAAGCGGTATTTATTTTGTAAGGTATGATTGATCTCAGCGACTTTTTTGCGAAGGGCAGGAAGTGAGACATCGAGGGTTTGAGCTAGATGTTCATAGGTAAATGGTTCTTCTAATAAAAAGAATGCTCTCAAAACTTGGAAGTTAGATGAATCTTGTAAAATATGGCGGTAAATTCGTTCAATGCCCAGATTTTTATTATTGGCGAGTCTGATACCTGCAGTTGAAGATTGAATTTCAAAGCAAGACAAAACTTCGCGCATCTCCTTGATATCACTTTTGATAATACGGGTGTTGATATCTAGGGCTTCCGCCAGAGGATCTAGGTGGATCCAGTCTGGATTTTCAAATAAATATTCTAAAATTTTTAATTGCCTTTGTTCTTTTTGAGTCAATAGGGCTCTCATGAATGATTCCTCCTGTAATATATTTGATTATAATAAATAAAAAAATCATATTTTTTTGAAGATAAATGTTATTATATCACAAGTAAATTAAAAAAACAAAGAATCTGTCTTAATTTATTATATTGTATTTTAGAATAAAAAAATAACATTTTTGGAATTTTTTTGTATTGAAAAAAATTTTTTTAATGATAAAATTTGAAATTGTTGACTAAAAATAATGCTATATTTTATTTTATAATGTAATTTGTGTGTTAAAGACACACTATATTTTAAAATTGATAGGGGACAAGATTCATGTATTTTAATCGTAAAAATGCAGAACAAAAGAATTGGCGTATGATTAAAAAAGGAAAACATTTCCTTTTCGGTTGCTCGCTTGTCTTTGCGGTTGGGGCAGCTTTGGTGGCTCCACCAGTCAAAGCAGATACAGTAGAAGCTAATCCAGAAAATAACTCTACAACAGAGGGGACTAAGCCAGTTGTAGATGAAGAGAATGTAACTTATGCAGCACCAGCTGTAGAAGTAGCACCATCAACACCAGCTGCTGTAGCTACAGTAGTGGCTGAAAAAAAGCTGAAAAACCAGCTGCAACTACTGAAAATTCTAAGGAAGAAGCAGTAGCAGCAACTGATAAAGTTGAAAAAGCTAAGGAAGCAGACAGCATCCAAGCACCAGAAGTGACTGTAGTTTATGATCCGTCAGCACTTGCTGATGAAGAAAAAGCAAAAGTAGTAGCAGCTGTTAAGGCAGCAAACCCTACAGCGACTGATGTTCAAGTCCAAGCAGACGGATCAGTAGTTGTTACTTTTGCAGATGGTTCAAGTGCAAACTTGACAGCAGCTCAAACTATCAAAGATGACTCTTTAGTAGCTAAACCACGTACTAATCGTGCAGCGCGTGCTACAGCATCAACTGAAACACGTGCGTCAGATACTATACAAACAAAGAAGATGTCGAAGGTTATGTTAAAATTAACTACGAAGTAGACAAGGCTAAAAATGTTATCCACTGGACAGTTCTTGATAACCCAGGCCGTAAAGGAAACTCAGCCAGTGGTTATGTCTACTTCACAATTCCGAAAGATTCTGTAGGTGAACCGACCAATTGGAGCGTTGTACAGACGGATAAGAATGGAAAAGTAGTCAATAGCCGTAATTACTGGAAGAATAATGACGGAGTATACTTAATGAGTCAAAATGGTAGAATGAATACCTATACTGGCGCTGAAACGACGAAGCGTTTGACTCAACTTTACAAAGATACAAAAATCCAGCAATTCGAGGAAATGAAGCAGCGGTAGCGGCTCAAACAGCAGAACGTTCACAGGCTTTGTATACGATGACAGCGGATAATAATGCAATTCGTAACATTATGTGGACGATTACATTTGAAGTACAAGACCCACGTAGCGATGCGGATAAGAATGATCCAACTGCTAAGGCATAAACAGTAATAGCAGGTTCAACACCAAATGCACAAGATTCAATTGGTAATGTTTCAGATCTACCAAGTGGTACAACATACGAATTCAAGACACCAGTAGATACAGCAACTGATGGTGAAAAAGACGCAACAGTCGTTGTAACCTACCCAGACGGATCTAAGGATGAAGTTAAGAAAGCTAACCCAACTGCGAAAGACATCAATGTAAACAAAGATGGATCAGTAGTTGTAACCTTTAAAGATGACACCACAGCCGTTATTCCAGCAGATAATACAGTTAAGAAATCAGCTGATAAGGTTAAGGAATCAGATGGAGTTAAGAATCCAACAGTAACTCCAGTTACAGATCCAAGCAACTTGACTAATGCAGAAAAAGCTAAGGTAGCGGATGAAGTTAAGAAAGCTAACCCAACTGCGAAAGATATCAAGGTTAACAATGACGGATCAGTTGTTGTAACCTTTGTAAATGGTTCAGTAGCAGTAATTGCAAGTGAGAATACTTTAAGGAAGCAACTAAAGAGTCTTCTGCTAACCCAACAGCTAAGAAAGCAGGAGCGAAAGAATTGCCAAATACTGGTACAGAGCAATCTAACGCTTCACTTGGATTAGCACTACTTGCAGCAGCGACAGGTGGACTCCTCTTCGCTAAAAAACGCGAGGAAGAAGAGTAAAACATTACTCTGATAAAGTAAACTTGAGCATTTTGATTATATGAGTTTACTAGAAAAACCGTAAGAAGAAATTCTTACGGTTTTTTGGCTTTATAAAAGGAAGTCCTCTAGGATATCTTATTTTATGAACTATATCTTTCTTCATGCATGTATTTTTTATTATTTTCATAGACATTCTTGTGAATGAAATTGAAGTTAATATAAAGTTGAGAATGCTTGATAAACAGTATCCACTTATAAGCCTCTTGTTAACGGTATGTAGCGTCAAATAATTTTAAATAGAAAACAAAATCCTTGTATATCTGATGAAATTCCTATAAAATAGAAAGAATTCAATATTTTATTATAAGAGAAAAGTTAAGTGGTGAAATATCAATTTTATGGAGTAAAGCGTCAGCGTTTTTCTTTAAGGAAGTTATCAGTAGGTCTGATTTCAGCGACTATCGGAAGCTTCTTTTTTGGTTCTGTAGCTGGGACTAGTTCAACCCTGTTGAAGCAGATAGATGAAGCCAAAATGAAGTGGTTTAGAAAAATAGAAAACTACTACATTACTGATAAGTATGGTAAACAAAGCCATGCTGGTAACCAGAAACGGACGTTCACTGCTGAAGAGATTAAGAAACTAAAAACCTTTGAGTCCTTGATTGACCATGATGTCATTACTCGTCGCGAAACAAAGATAGTGGCAAGAATGGACGGAATGGCTATCTCAGTCTATTCTCTCCAATTTATTCAGCGCTTAGCAATCCAACTGGTGCGCCAGGTGATGTCATGTTCCGTCGTACAGCCTATGAGTTATTGGCAGCTAAGGGCTATCATGAAGGATTTGTTCCTTATGTATCAGGTAAGTTTTCAGAAGAAGCTCTGAAAGAGGGAAGCACAACTTGGGATGGATGGTTCGGAAAAGATGTTGGTCTGGTGACAGACCAGAAGGTTTTGGAAAATGTATTTAAAGGTGAGTGTGACTCTTGGGCAGCCTTCAAGAAGGTGATGTACCAAGAGCGAATTGATCAATTGACAAAATTGAAGCCGATCACCATTGAGTATGAACTCAGAAATCCAAATAGTACGAAGCAAGTAACTACTAGATCTTATAAAAATATGCAAAGACTAATGGATGAAGCGCTAGCAGAGTCAACTTACTTAAGAAAAAGATTTATAAAACTTATCTTCGTACAACAGATGACTTCCGTCAGTCTATCTTTACCAAATAAGCTGCAGTGTTACATTAAAAAATTGCACTATCCCTAGGTCTAAAAAGACTTAGGGATTCTTGCTCTTGAAGTAGATGACCAAGTATAGAGAACATCAATTATGAATCATCATTCTGTACCAGACTGGTAAAAACTTTAAATAAAAACTAAAATATGGTAAAATAACGATTATATAAAATTTTGAGGAGACAGTTATGAAGACAAACACTTGCACAAGTAGATGGAATTATTGGGATCATTGCAGGAGCTGTTTTGGCAATCTTACCAGTTGTTATAGTTATGATTGCTGCTATTTCTGACAATGAAGATTTTGCGGGAGTTGTTTTGGGGATTGTTTTCCTTGTTTTTACTTTAGTAAAAATCGCAACTCTTATCCTAGGAATTCTCACTCTTGTCTACTATAAGGATGACAAACGTATCTCACTTGCCCCATCTATCTTGTTTATCGTTGGATCAGGAGTATCATTGATTCCATTCTTGGGATGGATAGGTGGAATTATCCTCATCATTGGAGGAGCACTATACTTGTCAAGCTTAAAACATTTTCGAATTGAAGGTTAGCCTATACTTAAAGAGAAGAGTCGAGAAGTCTCTTCTCTTTTTGATTGATTTTGACTAGCTTTTTTGTGAAAAATTGTGTAAAATAGAATAGATAAACGAGGGCAACCTCGGAAAATTTAAAGGAGAATCCATCTAATGGTAAAATTGGTTTTTGCTCGCCACGGTGAGTCTGAATGGAACAAAGCTAACCTTTTCACTGGTTGGGCTGATGTTGATTTGTCTGAAAAAGGAACACAACAAGCGATTGACGCTGGTAAATTGATCAAAGAAGCTGGTATCGAATTTGACCAAGCATACACTTCAGTATTGAAACGTGCGATCAAAACAACTAACTTGGCTCTTGAAGCAGCTGACCAATTGTGGGTCCCAGTTGAAAAATCATGGCGCTTGAACGAACGTCACTACGGTGGTTTGACTGGTAAAAACAAAGCTGAAGCAGCTGAACAATTTGGTGATGAGCAAGTTCACATCTGGCGTCGTTCATACGATGTATTGCCTCCAGCAATGGATCGTGATGATGAGCACTCAGCTCACACTGACCGTCGTTATGCTTCACTTGATGACTCAGTAATTCCAGATGCTGAAAACTTGAAAGTTACTTTGGAACGTGCCCTTCCATTCTGGGAAGATAAAATCGCTCCAGCTCTTAAAGATGGTAAAAACGTATTTGTAGGAGCACACGGTAACTCAATCCGTGCCCTTGTAAAACACATCAAAGGTTTGTCAGACGACGAAATCATGGACGTGGAAATCCCTAACTTCCCACCATTGGTATTCGAATTTGACGAAAAATTGAACGTAGTTTCTGAATACTACCTTGGAAAATAAGCATCATAAAGCCTAGGATGATTCCTAGGTTTTTTGTTTTTGAAATATCAAGTCTGAGATACAAACTTGATCTGAGATTTTTGAAGTTCAAGATTTAGAAATTCGAAAAACAATTTAGCTTGTCAAAGGAAAGCTTTCTTGTTATAATAGATAAGATGGAGGCGTTATGGCACTTAAAAAAGCAAGTCTAGCCTGTGCGGTTTGTGGCTCTAGAAACTATTCGATTAAGATTAGTGGAAATCCCAAATCAACACGCTTAGAAGTAAATAAATTTTGTAAACACTGTGGCAAGTACACCACACACCGAGAAACGAGATAGGAGAAAACGATGCGTTTTATTAAGGATATTTTTAAACTTCTTAAAGAAACAACTTGGCCGACTCGCAAAGAAAGTTGGTTAGATTTTAAATCTATCATGGAATACACTGCTTTCTTTGTAGTGATGATTTATATTTTTGACCAATTGATTGTTAGCGGATTGATTCGTTTTATTAATATTTTTTAAAATAAGGCAAGAAAAAGATCTAGTCGCTGAAATTCTTCAGTTAGGAAAGGAAAAAACATGGATAGTTTTGATAAAGGATGGTTTGTGCTACAAACTTACTCTGGCTACGAAAATAAAGTAAAAGAAAATCTATTACAACGTGCACAAACATACAATATGCTAGAAAATATTCTACGTGTTGAAATTCCTACACAAACAGTGCAAGTGGAAAAAAATGGAAAGAAAAAAGAAATCGAAGAAAATCGCTTTCCAGGTTATGTTCTTGTAGAAATGGTTATGACCGATGAAGCATGGTTCGTTGTGCGTAACACACCAAACGTGACAGGATTTGTAGGCTCACATGGAAATAGATCAAAACCAACTCCACTTTTGGAACAAGAAATTCGTGATATTTTAGTTTCAATGGGTCAAACTGTCCAAGAATTTGATATTGATGTAGAGGTTGGCCAAACTGTTCGTATTATTGATGGCGCTTTTGCTGATTACACAGGTAAGATTACAGAAATTGATAACAACAAAGTCAAGATGATTATCTCTATGTTTGGTAATGATACAGTTGCAGAAGTAAATCTTAACCAGATTGCAGAACTTTAATCGGGCATTTCCTGGGAAAATCGTCAATTAAAACTAAAAAAGACAACTGTAGAGAAAACAGTTGTCTTTTTTCACCCTCATTTGTCAGTATTCACGATTTCTGTAACATCAGAGAGATAAAAAAGCACAAGATAGAAACTATGCCCCTTCTTTCCCCCTTTCTCTGCTATACTACAAGCAGAGAAAGGGGGAAAGCAAATGCTTGAGAAGTACTACGCAAAGGTTAAAGGGATTGTTCATAGATGTCGAAAAGATTATTATCTCCACCTGTGGGAAAAAGATGACTGGGATCAAGAAGGAATGATCTGTCTCTATGAACTCCTAGAACATCATCCAGAACTAGTAGAAGAAGAAAAGAAACTCTACGTCTACTTCAAAACAAAATTCCGCAATCGAATCCTTGATAGCGTCAGAAAACAAGAAAGTCAAAAACGACGTCTGGATCGGATGGCCTATGAAGAAGTAGGAGAGATCAGCCATCGACTTCCAGAAGGAGGTTTATGGTTGGATGACTATTATGCCTTTCATGATTTGTTAGATAATTATAGAAGAAACTTGTCCAAAGATAAGCAAGAAGCCTATGAACGACTCTGGGCAGATGAACGGTTCAAGGGCCGCAAAGGACTCCTCAAAGAGTTGCAGGAGATATTACAAGACTTCTAAAAAAAGTTTCAAAAAGGTGTTGACAAAGTTTGAAAAGTCGGTATAATAGTAAGAGTTGAAAATAACAACTCCGGTCCGTTGGTCAAGGGGTTAAGACACCGCCTTTTCACGGCGGTAACACGGGTTCGAATCCCGTACGGACTATGGTATGTTACAGATGAAGCACTGGTTGAAAAAAATAAAAAAAGTTTCAAAAAAGTGTTGACAAGAGATTGCGACTGTGATATACTAATATAGTTGTCGCTTGAGAGATTGAGTGACAAAGACCTTTGAAAACTGAACAAGACGAACCAATGTGCAGGGCACTACAACAGAAGTTGTAGTACTGAACAATGAAAAAAACAATAAATCTGTCAGTGACAGAAATGAGTGAGAACTCAAACTTTTAATGAGAGTTTGATCCTGGCTCAGGACGAACGCTGGCGGCGTGCCTAATACATGCAAGTAGAACGCTGAAGGAAGGAGCTTGCTCTTTCCGGATGAGTTGCGAACGGGTGAGTAACGCGTAGGTAACCTGCCTGGTAGCGGGGGATAACTATTGGAAACGATAGCTAATACCGCATAACAGTAGATATCGCATGATAGCTGCTTAAAAGGTGCAATTGCATCACTACCAGATGGACCTGCGTTGTATTAGCTAGTTGGTGAGGTAACGGCTCACCAAGGCGACGATACATAGCCGACCTGAGAGGGTGATCGGCCACACTGGGACTGAGACACGGCCCAGACTCCTACGGGAGGCAGCAGTAGGGAATCTTCGGCAATGGACGGAAGTCTGACCGAGCAACGCCGCGTGAGTGAAGAAGGTTTTCGGATCGTAAAGCTCTGTTGTAAGAGAAGAACGAGTGTGAGAGTGGAAAGTTCACACTGTGACGGTATCTTACCAGAAAGGGACGGCTAACTACGTGCCAGCAGCCGCGGTAATACGTAGGTCCCGAGCGTTGTCCGGATTTATTGGGCGTAAAGCGAGCGCAGGCGGTTAGATAAGTCTGAAGTTAAAGGCTGTGGCTTAACCATAGTACGCTTTGGAAACTGTTTTAACTTGAGTGCAAGAGGGAGAGTGGAATTCCATGTGTAGCGGTGAAATGCGTAGATATATGGAGGAACACCGGTGGCGAAAGCGGCTCTCTGGCTTTGTAACTGACGCTGAGGCTCGAAAGCGTGGGGAGCAAACAGGATTAGATACCCTGGTAGTCCACGCCGTAAACGATGAGTGCTAGGGTGTTAGACCCTTTCCGGGGTTTAGTGCCGTAGCTAACGCATTAAGCACTCCGCCTGGGGAGTACGACCGCAAGGTTGAAACTCAAAGGAATTGACGGGGGCCCTGCACAAGCGGTGGAGCATGTGGTTTAATTCGAAGCAACGCGAAGAACCTTACCAGGTCTTGACATCCCTCTGACCGCTCTAGAGATAGAGTTTTTCCTTCGGGACAGAGGTGACAGGTGGTGCATGGTTGTCGTCAGCTCGTGTCGTGAGATGTTGGGTTAAGTCCCGCAACGAGCGCAACCCCTATTGTTAGTTGCCATCATTCAGTTGGGCACTCTAGCGAGACTGCCGGTAATAAACCGGAGGAAGGTGGGGATGACGTCAAATCATCATGCCCCTTATGACCTGGGCTACACACGTGCTACAATGGCTGGTACAACGAGTCGCAAGCCGGTGACGGCAAGCTAATCTCTTAAAGCCAGTCTCAGTTCGGATTGTAGGCTGCAACTCGCCTACATGAAGTCGGAATCGCTAGTAATCGCGGATCAGCACGCCGCGGTGAATACGTTCCCGGGCCTTGTACACACCGCCCGTCACACCACGAGAGTTTGTAACACCCGAAGTCGGTGAGGTAACCATTTTGGAGCCAGCCGCCTAAGGTGGGATAGATGATTGGGGTGAAGTCGTAACAAGGTAGCCGTATCGGAAGGTGCGGCTGGATCACCTCCTTTCTAAGGATAAGGAATGCACATTGGTCTTGTTTAGTCTTGAGAGGTCTTGTGGGGCCTTAGCTCAGCTGGGAGAGCGCCTGCTTTGCACGCAGGAGGTCAGCGGTTCGATCCCGCTAGGCTCCATTGGTGAGAGATCACCAAGTAATGCACATTGAAAATTGAATATCTATATCAAATAGTAACAAGAAAATAAACCGAAAACGCTGTAGTATTAATAAAGAGTTTATGACTGAAAGGTCAAAAATAAGGTTAAGTTAATAAGGGCGCACGGTGGATGCCTTGGCACTAGGAGCCGAAGAAGGACGTGACAAACGACGATATGCCTTGGGTAGCTGTAAGTAAGCGATGATCCAGGGATTTCCGAATGGGAGACCCAACAGGTACTACCTGTTACCCATATCTGTTAAGGATATGAGGAGGAAGACGCAGTGAACTGAAACATCTAAGTAGCTGCAGGAAGAGAAAGCAAAAGCGATTGCCTTAGTAGCGGCGAGCGAAACGGCAGAAGGGCAAACCGAAGAGTTTACTCTTCGGGGTTGTAGGACTGCAATGTGGACTCAAAGATTATAGAAGAATGACATGGGAAGGTCAGCCAAAGAGAGTGAGAGCCTCGTATTTTAAATAGTCTTTGTACCTAGCAGTATCCTGAGTACGGCGGGACACGTGAAATCCCGTCGGAATCTGGGAGGACCATCTCCCAACCCCTAAATACTCCCTAGTGACCGATAGTGAACCAGTACCGTGAGGGAAAGGTGAAAAAGCACCCCGGGAGGGGAGTGAAATAGAACCTGAAACCGTGTGCCTACAACAAGTTCGAGCCCGTTAATGGGTGAGAGCGTGCCTTTGTAGAATGAACCGGCGAGTTACGATATGATGCGAGGTTAAGTTGAAGAGACGGGTAGTAGGGAAACCGAGTCTGAATAGGGCGCTTTAGTATCATGTCGTAGACCCGAAACCATGTGACCTACCCATGAGCAGGTTGAAGGTGCGGTAAGACGCACTGGAGGACCGAACCAGGGCACGTTGAAAAAGTGCTTGGATGACTTGTGGGTAGCGGAGAAATTCCAAACGAACTTGGAGATAGCTGGTTCTCTCCGAAATAGCTTTAGGGCTAGCGTCGACATAAAGATTCTTGGAGGTAGAGCACTGTTTGGGTGAGGGTCCATCCCGGATTACCAATCTCAGATAAACTCCGAATGCCAATGAATTATGGTCGGCAGTCAGACTGCGAGTGCTAAGATCCGTAGTCGAAAGGGAAACAGCCCAGACCACCAGCTAAGGTCCCAAAAATAATTGTTAAGTGGAAAAAGGATGTGGGGTTGCACAGACAACTAGGATGTTAGCTTAGAAGCAGCTATTCATTCAAAGAGTGCGTAATAGCTCACTAGTCGAGTGACCCTGCGCCGAAAATGTACCGGGGCTAAAAACAATTTACCGAAGCTGTGGATACCTTTATAGGTATGGTAGGAGAGCGTTCTATGTGTGAAGAAGGTGTACCGTGAGGAGTGCTGGAACGCATAGAAGTGAGAATGCCGGTATGAGTAGCGAAAGACAGGTGAGAATCCTGTCCACCGTAAGACTAAGGTTTCCAGGGGAAGGCTCGTCCGCCCTGGGTTAGTCAGGGACCTAAGGAGAGACCGAAAGGTGTATCCGATGGACAACAGGTTGATATTCCTGTACTAGAGTATGTAGTGATGGAGGGACGCAGTAGGCTAACTAAAAGCAGACGATTGGAAGTGTCTGTCTAAGCAGTGAGGTGTGAATTGAGTTAAATGCTTAGTTCTATAACATTGAGCTGTGATGGGGAGCGAAGTTTAGTAGCGAAGTTAGTGACGTCACACTGCCAAGAAAAAGCTTCTAGCGTTTAAACATACTCTACCCGTACCGCAAACCGACACAGGTAGTCGAGGGCGAGTAGCCTCAGGTGAGCGAGAGAACTCTCGTTAAGGAACTCGGCAAAAATGACCCCGTAACTTCGGGAGAAGGGGTGCTGACTTTAAGTCAGCCGCAGTGAATAGGCCCAAGCAACTGTTTATCAAAAAAACACAGCTCTCTGCTAAATCGTAAGATGATGTATAGGGGGTGACGCCTGCCCGGTGCTGGAAGGTTAAGAGGAGTGCTTAGCGCAAGCGAAGGTATGAATTGAAGCCCCAGTAAACGGCGGCCGTAACTATAACGGTCCTAAGGTAGCGAAATTCCTTGTCGGGTAAGTTCCGACCCGCACGAAAGGCGTAATGATTTGGGCACTGTCTCAACGAGAGACTCGGTGAAATTTTTAGTACCTGTGAAGATGCAGGTTACCCGCGACAGGACGGAAAGACCCCATGGAGCTTTACTGCAGTTTGATATTGAGTGTCTGTACCACATGTACAGGATAGGTAGGAGTCTAAGAGATCGGGACGCCAGTTTCGAAGGAGACGTTGTTGGGATACTACCCTTGTGTTATGGCCACTCTAACCCAGATAGGTGATCCCTATCGGAGACAGTGTCTGACGGGCAGTTTGACTGGGGCGGTCGCCTCCTAAAAAGGTAACGGAGGCGCCCAAAGGTTCCCTCAGAATGGTTGGAAATCATTCGCAGAGTGTAAAGGTATAAGGGAGCTTGACTGCGAGAGCTACAACTCGAGCAGGGACGAAAAGTCGGGCTTAGTGATCCGGTGGTTCCGTATGGAAGGGCCATCGCTCAACGGATAAAAAGCTACCCTGGGGATAACAGGCTTATCTCCCCAAGAGTTCACATCGACGGGGAGGTTTGGCACCTCGATGTCGGCTCGTCGCATCCTGGGGCTGTAGTCGGTCCCAAGGGTTGGGCTGTTCGCCCATTAAAGCGGCACGCGAGCTGGGTTCAGAACGTCGTGAGACAGTTCGGTCCCTATCCGTCGCGGGCGTAGGAAATTTGAGAGGATCTGCTCCTAGTACGAGAGGACCAGAGTGGACTTACCGCTGGTGTACCAGTTGTCTTGCCAAAGGCATCGCTGGGTAGCTATGTAGGGGAAGGGATAAACGCTGAAAGCATCTAAGTGTGAAACCCACCTCAAGATGAGATTTCCCATGATTTTATATCAGTAAGAGCCCTGAGAGATGATCAGGTAGATAGGTTAGAAGTGGAAGTGTGGCGACACATGTAGCGGACTAATACTAATAGCTCGAGGACTTATCCAAAGTAACTGAGAATACGAAAGCGAAAGTTTTTCTTGTGATTTGAGAGATATTCAATTTTGAGTAGGTATGACTCAAAGTTAAGTGACGATAGCCTAGGAGATACACCTGTTCCCATGCCGAACACAGCAGTTAAGCCCTAGAACGCCGGAAGTAGTTGGGGGTTGCCCCCTGTGAGATATGGAAGTCGCTTAGCTAAAGGGAGTTTAGCTCAGCTGGGAGAGCATCTGCCTTACAAGCAGAGGGTCAGCGGTTCGATCCCGTTAACTCCCATAGGTCCCGTAGTGTAGCGGTTATCACGTCGCCCTGTCACGGCGAAGATCGCGGGTTCGATTCCCGTCGGGACCGTAATAACGAAAGTTATTTGACTCGTTAGCTCAGTTGGTAGAGCAATTGACTTTTAATCAATGGGTCACTGGTTCGAGCCCAGTACGGGTCATCATTGCGGGTTTGGCGGAATTGGCAGACGCACCAGATTTAGGATCTGGCGCTTAACGGCGTGGGGGTTCAAGTCCCTTAACCCGCATAATAGAAATCAGCCGGCTTAGCTCAGTTGGTAGAGCATCTGATTTGTAATCAGAGGGTCGCGTGTTCAAAGTCATGTAGCCGGCATTTTTTTAATATAACCAAGAGATCAATGCGAACGTAGTTCAGTGGTAGAACACCACCTTGCCAAGGTGGGGGTCGCGGGTTCGAATCCCGTCGTTCGCTTAGAGAGGCCGGGGTGGCGGAACTGGCAGACGCACAGGACTTAAAATCCTGCGATTGGTAACAATCGTACCGGTTCGATCCCGGTCCTCGGCATAAAATGAGCACCCTTAGCTCAACTGGATAGAGTACCTGACTACGAATCAGGCGGTTAGAGGTTCGACTCCTCTAGGGTGCATTTTTCTATTTAACTCGGGAAGTAGCTCAGCTTGGTAGAGTACTTGGTTTGGGACCAAGGTGTCGCAGGTTCGAATCCTGTCTTCCCGATTGATGGCGGTGTAGCTCAGCTGGCTAGAGCGTCCGGTTCATACCCGGGAGGTCGGGGGTTCGATCCCCTTCGCCGCTATAATGATCTTGTTGGACCTTTAGCTCAGCTGGTTAGAGCTCTCGGCTCATAACCGAGTGGTCGTAGGTTCAAGTCCTACAAGGTCCATTGCAATGATGGAGGATTACCCAAGTCCGGCTGAAGGGAACGGTCTTGAAAACCGTCAGGCGTGTAAAAGCGTGCGTGGGTTCGAATCCCACATCCTCCTTTATTTATTATTAACGCGGGATGGAGCAGCTCGGTAGCTCGTCGGGCTCATAACCCGAAGGTCGTAGGTTCAAATCCTGCTCCCGCAATATTGGCTCGGTAGCTCAGTTGGTAGAGCAATGGATTGAAGCTCCATGTGTCGGCGGTTCGATTCCGTCTCGCGCCATATTTTTATTTAGTTTCATGCGGGTGTAGTTTAGTGGTAAAACTACAGCCTTCCAAGCTGTTGTCGCGAGTTCGATTCTCGTCACCCGCTTTGAACATAGTTCAAATTACCAAGTATTTAACTTGGGCGCGTAGCTCAGGTGGTTAGAGCGCACGCCTGATAAGCGTGAGGTCGGTGGTTCGAGTCCACTCGTGCCCATTAGTAGGAGAATTACTCAAGAGGCTGAAGAGGACGGTTTGCTAAATCGTTAGGTCGGGTAACTGGCGCAAGGGTTCGAATCCCTTATTCTCCGTAATGAAAGAGCTTTTAGCTCTTTTTTTATTTTCTAATTTTGACTCTTTGTCAACTGTAGTGGGTTGATGAAAAGTTACAACCTGGAGAGGACCAAATTGGTTCTCTCTTTTTTGATATTCAAAGCAATGAGAATTCTAGTTTTAAAGTTGTCAAAATTCCGGAAGCCAAAAGCATTTCGCTTGATGACTTTGATGAGGTTATTGGTAGCCTCTAGTTTTGCGTTTGAGTAGGGAAGTTCCAGTGCATTCATGATCTTGTCTTTATCTTTCAAAAAGGTCTTAAAAATAGTTTGAAAAATAGGATTTACAGAAGAAATTATTTCTTCAATCAGATCAAAGAAATGGTCAGCCTGTTTCTCTTGAAAATGAAATAGTAACAGTTGATAGAGCTCATAGTGCTCTCTAAGTTCTTGAGAGTAGGCAAGTAGCTTTTCTAGAACCTCTTTATTGGTCAAGTGTGACCGAAAAGTTGGTCGATAAATCGTTTATCACTGAGTTTACGTCTATCCTGTTGGATGAGTTTCCAGTAACGTTTCAGTGCTTTATATTCGTGCGATCTCCTATCAAACTGATTCATAATTTGGATGCGAAGACGATTCATAGCTCGACTGAGATGCTGGACAATGTGAAAGCGGTCGAGAACAATTTTAGCGTTTGGGAGTGAAACAGTCTGGGGGACTGTTTCAGCCTGAGCCTTGAAATTCGAAAGCGAAGTTTTCTAGCAATATCGTAGTAGGGACTAAACATGTCCATGGTAATGACTTTCACACGACTTCTCACCTGTCTAGAATAACGAAGGAAATGATTGCGAATAGTTGCTTGAGTCCGCCCATCTAGGATCTCTACGATCCTTCTTGAATCAAAATCCTGTGCAATGAAGCTCATCTTACCTTTCTTGAAGCTGTACTCATCCCAGCTCATGTGTTCTGGAAGGTAGTTGAGATCAGACTTGAACTCGAACTCTTTCAATTTACGAATGACTGTTGAAGTAGAGACAGATAAACTTTCGGCGGTAGCTGTCATAGGGACTTTCTCGATTAATTTTTGAGTGATTTTCTGGTTGACGATCGTTGAGATTTGGTGGTTATTCTTGACTAAGGAAGTCTCTGCGATAGCCATTTTCCCGCAGAGTTTACAACGAAAACGTCGTTTTCTCAATCGAATGAGAGTCTTGTAACCCGCACACTCTAGATAGGGAATTTTGGATTCTTTTTGGAAGTCATATTTAGCCATTTGTTCATGGCAGTTGTGACACTTGGGTGCAGGATAATCTAGCTTAGCGATGATTTCTTTATGTGTTTTAGAATCTAGATAATCCAAGATTATAATGTTCTTGTCTTTAATTCCGAGTAAGTTTGTGATAAAATTTAATTGTTCCATAAGATTCTTTCTAATGATGGTTTGGTCACTTTTCATTATAGGTCTTATGGGACTTTTTTTCTACAACAAAATAGACTCTATAATTCCTATGGTGCTTTTACCCACTACAGAAATTATAGAGCCCTAATTTTCATATTTTTATTTAGTTATAGGTTTCTGTTTTATTATTCTACGTTAATCTCTTTCACATTTGATATAATGTAAGAGAGATTTAAGCATCAAGTTACTGGTGCTATAAAGGAGAATATTATGAAGTCTAAAAAAGTCTTAGGAACCTTGTTTGTTCTATCTTTAAGTTTATTTATAACTGGTTGTAGAAATCAAAATGCTGCTATTTCAAGTCAGGATAGTAGTCTATCATCTACTACTAGTCAGTCTACAACTAAGGAATCGTCCAAGAAAGATTATAAAGCTTTCTACAAGCCAATTTTTGATGATTACAAAAAAATACTTTCTACACCTAAGGATATAAGCAAAATAGTAGATCTTTATAAAGCTTTGAATGCAACTGATCGTCCTATGAATAGTTGGTCTGTTGAAAATGCTGTTTTTCAAGCAGATAAGTTGCGCTATGTGTATTCAGATCTGAATCAAGATGGTGTAGAGGAATTGCTAATCGGTGTTGAGCAGTCTAGTGGTGGTTACTTTATCTCGGGACTTTATTATTTAGTAAATGAGAAACCGGTCCTTTTAGCTGAAGGTTTTGTAGCAGGTCACGGTGGTGCTAGAAATGCTATGAATATCTATCAGAGCGGTGATATCTTAGAATTAAGTTGGTTCTCTGGAACAGGTGAAGGTAGAGGAGTGCTGTATCATCTAAATGTAAATCAGCAAGCTGCAAGTAAATTACAAGAACAGGATATCCGAGTTCCTGGGAATAAGAGTTTACATGCAGATTTTGGAAAAACAGAGGCTGAAATGCTAGATTTCAATCAACTTGATTGGCAGAAATTTGAAACTTCTACTAGCAACAAGACTATTTCAGGTGAAGAGCAAAAAGCTCCTTGGAACGCTAACAAATCAGCTAAACTTGAATCTTTCATTAAAGACTGGGGCGAAAGACTTGGTCAACCTAATTACAAAAAAGGAATTATTGGAGGAGATGTTGGACCAGATAATCTCTATATACTTAGGGATGATGGACCAAGTGAGAAAATGAATGCCGAGTATACGGATACAGGTCTCGGTAATGCCCAGTTCCGAATTGTAGAGCGTTATAGTAATTGGGATAAATACCCGGATGTTCATAGTTACTTCTTTGCGATAAGCAATACAGGAGAAGCAATTGTCTTTCATTCACCGACGACTAATGGTGGGGTCATGTACTTAAAACCAACAGCAAATACAGAAATCCAAGCAGAGTTTAAACGCTTGGTTGAAGAAGAATAAAAGAAAAAGAGTTTAGTTTTTAGCTAGGCTCTATTTTTAATATCTCTTTCTATCATTTTTATATTCTTTGAGTATTTAATGGTATACTATTGTTAGATAAAATTATATAGTATTATTTGACGATGATTGTATAATTTAGGAGAACATAATTTATGACAAAAAAGGTGTTAAGTTTCGTAGTATTTTTTTATAGATTTGTTTTATTTATCATTGTTTTTGTTTTTTTCTAGGTTTTTAATCAAATTGTTGGCCGAGGATTTCAAACGATTTCATTTTTTGATTACACTTTTAGTTTTGATCAAACACAGCTAGTGTATTTCCTCCTTTTATTAATTTTAGTTGGCATTGGCATAAATCTTCTTTTTCCTTGGAAATTTTTATATTTCACAGGATGGGATTTATCTTAGAAGATTAGATTTGTTTGTTCCTTGGAGTGATATTAGTGGAGTCTCCCATGTTTGGATTAATAAAGCAAGTAATTTTAGCAGAGGACTTATTTTTTATAATCATAAATGTTTAGTTTTCTATCGTCATGACTACAAGCCGATTTGTATCTATAATACTTCCTTATTAGCTTTATTTCTTGTCAAATTCTTTAATCCTCAGATTAAAACGAATACCATGTCAGCTAGTTTTGCTACGGGATTTAATATTCTATTGAATACATCAATTGTCTGTTATCTTTACTTTCTTGATTTAAAAACTCTTAGTTTTAGTTATTTTTTACTTTTTTGCTTACTCTACTTTATAAAAAGTTTTATCATTCCTTTATGGTTGGTTTCTAGTCAAAATTCTAAGTACGGTCCTTATCTGGCTCATAGCACTTTCTTTAAGAGGAATGCTTCTGATGTGATTCCTGTTTAATTTTATAAAAATGATGGCTTTCTACTTTTTAGTAGGAAGTTTTTGTTATTTCTATATCGAAATAATTGACAGATGAAAGGGAAAGAGGTAGAATATAGAAAGTTCGATATAGAAATAAATTGGAGGTTTCATGAAATATTGTCATTTGGTAGCCCATCATATTCGTTTGTTGAATGGGCGGATTTTTCAAAAGTTACTGAGACAAGACCCTGACTCTCTTTATCGGAGTGAGCAGGGAAAGATTTAGCGGTTTTATGGAATAGTGAGACGGGCTGTGCAACTGCGACAGATATTGCTCTGGCAACTGGGCTTGCTAATAATACGTTGACGACTATGATAAAAAAGTTAGAGGAGCAAAATCTTATAACTGTCAGTCCGTGTGGAGAAGATAAGCGTAAGAAGTATTTAGTTTTAACAGAGTTGGGCAAGTCCCAGAAAGAAGTTGGGCAACGTGTCAGTCAGAGATTGGATACTATCTGTTACAAAGGATTTTCAGAGGAAGAAATTCGTCAGTTTGAAGCCTTTCAAGAAAGAATTTTGGCTAATCTGAAAGAGAAGGAAAATGAGGTTTAGAATGGGGTAAATTAGTTATTAAAAGGTTGGTAACTTGACCAACCGAGGAAAATTTTAAATTGAGGACAAAGTGAGGACAAAGAATGATTGAATACAAAAATGTAGCGCTACGCTACACAGATAAGGACATTTTAAAAGATGTCAATCTCCGTATTGAAAATGGAGAATTTATGGTGCTAGTGGGTCCTTCAGGATCTGGAAAGACCACCATGATCAAGATGATTAACCGTCTCTTGGAACCGACTGATGGCAATATCTATATGGATGGAAAACGCATCAAGGACTATGATGAACGAGAGTTACGTCTTTCTACTGGTTATGTTTTGCAGGCCATTGCTCTCTTTCCCAATCTAACAGTTGCTGAAAATATTGCTTTAATTCCTGAGATGAAGGGGTGGAGTAAGGAGCAAATCACTTTGAAAATGGAAGAACTCTTAGAAAAAGTAGGCCTTCCAGCTTCTGATTACGCCGATCGTAAACCCCACGAGCTGTCAGGTGGGGAACAACAACGTGTTGGCATTGTGCGAGCCATCATTGGAAAACCCAAAATCTTACTGATGGACGAGCCTTTTTCAGCCTTGGATGCCATCTCTCGCAAGCAGTTGCAGGCTCTTACAAAAGAATTGCACAAAGAATTCGGCATGACGACTATCTTCGTAACACATGATACGGATGAGGCCTTAAAATTAGGGGATCGAATTGCAGTTTTGCAGGATGGAGAAATTCGTCAGGTCGCAGAACCTGAAACAATTTTACAAGCGCCTGCGACAGACTTTGTAGCAAACTTGTTTGGAGGTAGACTTCATGTCTAATTTGATTTCAACTTTTCAAGAACGTTTTGGGGACTGGTTAACCGCTCTTGGGCAACACTTACAATTATCGCTTTTGACCTTATTGGTTGCTATTTTTCTGACCATCCCACTTGCGGTTTATCTAAATAGCCACAAAAAAGCGGCGAATTGGATGCTACAAATTGCGGGTATCTTCCAGACCATTCCCTCAATGGCTTTATTGGGTCTCTTTATTCCTTTCATGGGGATTGGAACCTTACCAGCTCTCACAGCCCTTGTCATTTACGCTATTTTCCCGATTTTGGAAAATACAATCACAGCCTTGAACGGCATTGATCCTAGTCTTGAGGAGGCAGGGATTGCTTTTGGAATGACCAAGTGGGAGCGACTCAAGAAGTTTGAAATTCCACTTGCCATGCCAGTCATTGTATCGGGGGTTCGTACAGCAACTGTTATGATCATTGGGACAGCGACTTTAGCTGCTCTTGTTGGAGCTGGAGGATTGGGCTCCTTTATCCTTTTGGGAATTGATCGTCGGAATGCTAGTCTGATTTTAATCGGTGCAATCTCATCAGCCATTTTGGCCATTCTCTTTAATGTTGTTCTCAAATGGTTGGAAAAGGCAAAGTTGCGTACAATTGTTGCAGCCTTTGCTGTTATGGTGCTTGGTTTGGGAGCTAGTTATGCTCCAAGCATGATTCCTAACAAAGAGAAAGAAAATCTGGTTATAGCTGGGAAGTTGGGACCTGAACCTGAGATTCTCATGAATATGTACAAGCTTCTCATTGAGGAAAATACGGATCTGACGGTGACGGTCAAACCTAATTTTGGGAAGACAGATTTCCTTTATCAAGCGCTGAAAAAAGGGGACATTGATATCTATCCAGAATTTTCTGGAACAGTGACAGAGAGTCTCCTCCAACCATCTCCACAAATTGGGCATGACCCAGAAAAGGTTTACGAGGTGGCTCGTGATGGCATTGCCAAACAGGATCAGCTCGCTTTTCTTAAGCCTATGGCTTATCAAAATACTTATGCAATAGCTGTACCAAGAACGATTGCACAAGAATATGGCCTTAAGACGATTTCAGACTTGAAAAAAGTAGAAGGACAGCTCAAGGCGGGATTCACTCTGGAGTTTAATGACCGTGAGGATGGAAACAAGGGCTTGCAGTCTGTTTATGGATTAAATCTCAATGTAGCCACTATGGAACCAGCTCTTCGCTACCAAGCCATACAGTCAGGTGACATTCAAATTACAGATGCTTACTCAACAGATGCTGAAATTGCTCGGTATGACTTGATGATTTTAGAAGATGATCAACACCTTTTCCCACCTTATCAAGGGGCTCCACTCATGAAAGCTGAGTTACTCGAAAAACATCCTGAGTTGGAAGATGTTCTTAATAAACTAGCTGGAAAAATCACCGAGAGCCAGATGAGTCAGATGAACTATCAAGTCGGAGTAGAAGGCAAGTCTGCTGAAGAAGTAGCACGGGACTTTCTCCTTCAAGAAGGAATTCTTCAAAAATAAACGTAGAAAAGACTTTATACTAACAAAAACCCCATCTTGCTTAAGACAAGATAGGGTTTTTGAATTAGATTAAAAGTAGTATAAGTGTCAATAAGATAGCAAATGTAATTCTGATGATATGGTGTGACTTTTTAAAGCTGCCTTTCTGTTTGTCATTCCAATAGGCTCCGTAGCAAATCAAAGCACAGCCAATCAGCCAAATGAATAAAGCTACAATCGGCAAAAGGAAGTAGAGGATGAGAGATAAGGTCGCAAGGCAACTTCCGATGAATAGAAGTTGATTTCCTAGAGTATTCTTGCCTTTTCTTAATTCTGAAAGGCTGGCCAATAAATGAAGGAGGGCAAAGGCAAGCGTTAAGAAGGCTGTAAAAATAGCAAGAATAATAACGAAGTTCATAAGATTTCCTTACTAGATAGAATAATGATGATTTATTTTTGTTTGGTTGTCATTTCCATTACGTCTAAGTAAAATCTCACGACTTGGTTTTCCTTATAGGATTTTCCTTTTTTGAGCCACCAGGTCAATGTTTCGATAAAGTTAGTTACGACAAAATGCTTGAGATAAGAAGTAGGAATATTAGGATAGGAAACTTGCAAGTCCTTTGCTACCATGGGGTAAACATGATGTTCTAGCTCTTTCTGTAATTGACGGAGGAAGTAGTCGTTTTTAGAGAAAAGAAGATTGGTGACGTGGTCCTGGTTTTTCTTAAAATGCGAAAAGATATGGGACAAATAAGCTTCTGTAGATATATTTTCCTCGCGTTCAAAAAGATGATGAAAGAGATAACGGCAGAGCTCACTTAGGAGTAATTCCTTACTCTCATAGTGACTGTAAAAGGTGGAACGGCCAACGTCTGCTAGGTCAATAATCTCCTGAACAGTGATGGATTCAAAATTTTTTTGATTTAGTAATTGTAAAAAAGCAGTATAGATAGCTTTTCGTGTCTTGGTAATGCGGCGATCTTGAGCAACCATATGGACAATTTGAACAAATTGTTCAGTAACTTACAAAGAGAACAGTTTGCCCCTATCCTTTCTTTTCGGAGTAAGAGATAATACTAGTAAAGGGAATATTTATACTACTATTATACCAAAGGAGGATGAAAAAATGACAACGAAAGGTGCGGTTTGGCTAGCTTTTTTCTTAAATTTGAGTTATGCCATTGTCGAGTTTATCGCTGGTGGAGTGTTTGGTTCCAGTGCTGTTCTTGCTGACTCTGTTCATGATTTGGGAGATGCAATCGCAATTGGGGTATCAGCCTTTCTAGAAACAATTTCCAATCGTGAAGAAGATAGTCATTACACCTTGGGTTACAAACGATTTAGCCTTCTAGGAGCTTTGGTAACGGCTGTGATTTTGATGACAGGATCTATTTTTGTCATTTTGGAAAATCTCACAAAAATTTTTCATCCCCAACCTGTCAATGATGAGGGTATCCTCTGGTTAGGAATCATTGCAGTTACTATAAACGTGCTAGCGAGTTTAGTGGTTCGTAAAGGAAAAACAAAGAACGAGTCTATTCTTAGCCTGCATTTTCTAGAAGATACCCTTGGTTGGATAGCAGTCATCCTGATGGCCATTATTCTCAGATTTACGGATTGGTATATCTTAGATCCTCTCTTGTCTCTTGTCATTTCCTTCTTTATCTTGTCAAAGGCCATTCCACGTTTTTGGTCTACGCTCAAGATTTTCTTGGATGCGGTGCCAGAAGGGGTAGATATCGAGCAAGTCAAGAGTGATTTGGAGCAATTGGACCATGTAGCCAGTGTGAATCAGCTCAATCTCTGGACTATGGATGGTTTGGAGAAAAATGCCATTATTCACGTTTGTCTGGAGCATGTCAAGCATATGGAAGTTTGCAAAGAATCCATTCGAGACTTGCTCAAAGAGACGGGCTTTCAAAATGTCACCATTGAGGTGGATGAAGACTTAGCAACCCACCGAGCTCATAAGCGAAATATCGAAGAGCTGGAAGCTAGTCAAAGTCATGGATATGATCATCATCAGCATTAATCAAGAGTTGATACGAGCAGAAGCCTAAGAAAAAGTGTATACTTAAAGTAGTAAATATGGAGAGGTATATGTTCATGAAATCAGCAGTCTATAAAAAAGCAGGTCAGGTCGCTATTGAAGAGGTTAAGCGTCCAAGTATTCAAGAGGCGGATGATGTGATTATCCGTGTGGTTCGTGCTTGCGTTTGTGGTTCGGACCTTTGGAGCTACCGCAATCCAGATATTAAAGCGGGACATAAAAATAGTGGACATGAAGCGATTGGCATCGTTGAAGAAATTGGAGAAGCCATTACAACGGTCAAGCCCGGTGATTTTGTCATTGCCCCTTTCACACATGGTTGTGGCCAGTGTGATGCCTGTCGTTCGGGCTTTGATGGTTCTTGTGACCGACACATTGGTAACAACTTTTCTGGTGGTGTACAAGCTGAGTATATCCGTTTCCACTTTGCCAACTGGGCTCTTGTCAAATTCCTGGGCAACCGTCTGATTATACCGAAGCCATGCTCAAATCCTTCTTGACGCTAGCAGATGTCATGCCGACGGGCTATCATGCAGCGCGTGTGGCTCATGTGAAGCCAGGGGATAAAGTTGTAGTTATTGGCGATGGGGCTGTTGGCCAATGTGCTGTTATCGCAGCTAAGATGCGTGGAGCATCACAAATTGTCCTTATGAGTCGTCATGAAGACCGTCAACAAATGGCCTTGGAGTCAGGTGCGACAGCTGTGGTAGCTGAGCGAGGAGAAGAAGGCATTGCCAAGGTGCGTGAAATTCTTGGCGGTGGAGCAGATGCGGCACTTGAGTGTGTTGGTACTGAGGCGGCTGTTGAGCAAGCCCTTGGGGTCCTTCATAATGGGGGACGCTTAGGTTTTGTCGGTGTGCCTCACTACAATAATCGTGCCCTTGGATCCACATTTGCCCAAAATATTTCCGTGGCAGGTGGAGCAGCCTCTGCGACAACATACGATAAGCAATTCTTGCTCAAGGCCGTCCTTGATGGTGATATCAATCCAGGCCGTGTCTTTACTTCAAGCTATAAACTGAAAGATATCGACCAAGCTTATAAGGATATGGATGAACGTAAGTCTATTAAGTCTATGATTGTGATGGATTAAAAAAAGAAAATCCTAATAGAGAGCGGAGAAGTTCTCTATTAGGATTTTTTGTATTCAACTCTTGTACTTAATGTAAGGTACTTTCTCTTAAAGTTAGTTTGGTCCCAAGCATAGTGAGGCTTGGAATTTTACGTCCATGAAGGACTTCTCTGTTCAGAATGTCCATTCCTGTGCGTCCCATTTCTTCAGTGTAGACTGTGATACTGGAAAGTGGTGGGAAAACTTGCTTGGTTAGAATGGTATCATTAAAGGAAATAATGCTCACGCGCTCTGGTATGCTGATGCTGGCTTCTTGAAGGGCGCGAAGGGCTCCCGATTGCCAAACTATCACTAGCTGCAAAAAAGGCTTGTGGAAGTTTATCTCCTAATTTTTCGATAGCCTTTTTCATCAAGTCATATCCAGATTTGGCAGTAAATAGACCTTGGAAAATGAATTTCTCGTTATAAATCCCTTTTTCTTGTGTATAGGACTTAAAGTACTCTAAGCGTTTATCTGCGATGACTTCTTCTTGGTCAGTAGTTGTTTCAAGACCGGATAAGATACCAATCTTCTTAAGCCCGTGGTCTGAAAAGTAATCAACCACCTGTCTAACAGCATTATTAAAATCTGTAATGACACAGGTGTGTCCCAAGGATATGGTGTCACTATCAAGAAAAACTAGAGGTTTTTGATATTCTTCAAATGATGCAATCTGTGCTTGGCTGAATTTTCCAATACAAAGAATTCCAATGACTTCTTCGCTAAGCGTAAAAGGTTGATCGTTGAAATAGCGCAAGATTTCGTAATCTAATTCTTGTGCCCTATTTTCAATTCCTAGTCGAATCTGGTAGTAGTAGAGGTCTTCCAACTCACCTTGTTCGCTGACCCACTGGATAATGGCAATCTTTTGTTTAAGTTTGTGACTTTCGCCTGTTTTAAGATGTTTGGTATAACCTAGTTCTTCAGCGACAGTTAAATACGATGTCGGGTTTCTTCTGTGACAGATAGACTCTGATCGCGATTGAGGACACGGGATACAGTTGCGATTGAAACAGAGGCTAGCTGAGCGATATCTTTGAGTGTAGCCATAATTCCCCTCCTTTTTAGGTTATTATAGCATATTTTTCTTACTTTTTACTCATAGTTTAGTAAAATATCGGTAAAATTGTTGACCAAAGCAAAACCCTTGGGTACAATAGAAGAAAACGATTACAAGGTAAACTTTTTTACCTAACAAATTGTCAAAGGAGAATTCATATGACACAACATCTTACTGCTGAAGCACTTCGCAAGGATTTTCTTGCGATTTTTGGTCAAGAAGCAGATCAAACCTTCTTCTCACCAGGCCGTATCAACTTGATTGGGGAACATACTGACTATAATGGTGGCCATGTTTTCCCAGCTGCTATTTCACTAGGAACTTATGGGGTCGCACGCAAGCGTGATGACCAAGTATTGCGTTTTTACTCAGCTAACTTTGAGGACAAGGGAATTATCGAAGTGCCTCTAGCTGACCTTAAGTTTGAGAAAGAGCACAACTGGACCAACTATCCAAAAGGTGTCCTTCATTTCTTGCAAGAAGCTGGTCATGTGATTGATAAAGGTTTTGATTTCTATGTTTTTGGGAATATTCCAAATGGTGCTGGTTTGTCATCTTCAGCTTCTTTGGAGCTTTTGACTGGTGTCGTGGCAGAATACCTTTTTGACCTTAAATTGGATCGTCTAGATTTAGTAAAAATCGGAAAATTGACAGAAAATAACTTTATTGGTGTTAACTCTGGTATCATGGACCAGTTTGCCATCGGTATGGGGGCTGACCAACGAGCTATTTACCTGGATACTAACACTCTAGAATACGACTTGGTACCACTTGATTTGAAAGACAATGTCGTTGTGATTATGAATACCAACAAACGCCGTGAACTTGCGGATTCTAAATACAATGAACGCCGCGCTGAATGTGAAAAAGCAGTAGAAGAACTCCAAGCAGCCTTGGATATTCAGACCTTGGGTGAATTGGATGAGTGGGCTTTTGATGAATACAGCTACCTCATCAAAGATGAAAATCGCTTGAAACGTGCTCGCCATGCCGTTCTTGAGAACCAACGTACGCTTAAAGCGCAAGCCGCTCTTCAAGCAGGAGATTTGGACAAGTTTGGTCGTTTGATGAATGCCTCTCACGTTTCTCTTGAGCATGATTATGAAGTGACTGGCTTGGAATTAGATACCCTCGTTCATACGGCTTGGGCTCAAGCAGGTGTTCTTGGTGCTCGTATGACAGGAGCAGGTTTTGGTGGTTGTGCGATCGCTTTGGTTCAAAAAGATGCTGTTGAGTCCTTCAAGGAAGCTGTTGGCAAGCACTATGAAGAAATCGTGGGCTACGCTCCAAGCTTCTATATCGCTGAAGTTGCAGGTGGAACTCGCATTCTTGATTAGTCAGAAGGAGGTTGTCTAGTGACCTTAGTAGAAAGATTTGTGACCAAAGTCATTGCAGAAAGTAGCTTTGAAGAGTTGGATCGAATTTATCTGTCCAATCGTGTCTTGGCCTTGGTTGGTGAAGGGATTTTTGACGTTGAGACTGACCAGGACAACTTGATTGACCTCAAAGACCAGCTTGTCGAGGAAGCCGTTCGAATCGAAACGATTGAAGATAGTCAGGCAGCGCGTGAGATTCTCGGTGCTGACCTCATGGACTTGGTAACCCCTTGTCCAAGTCAGGTCAATCGTGACTTTTGGGCTACCTATGCCCATTCACCAGAGCAGGCGATTGCGGACTTCTACCAACTCAGTCAGAAGAATGACTACATCAAACTGAAGGCTATCGCAAAGAACATTGCCTATCGTGTACCGTCTGACTACGGTGAACTGGAAATTACCATCAATCTCTCGAAGCCTGAAAAGGATCCAAAGGAGATTGCGGCAGCCAAGTTGGTCAAGTCGAGCAACTATCCTCAATGTCAACTCTGTATGGAGAATGAAGGTTATCATGGTCGTGTCAATCATCCAGCTAGAAGCAATCACCGTATTATACGTTTTGATATTTCTGGTCAGGAGTGGGGCTTCCAATATTCGCCTTACGCTTACTTTAATGAGCACTGTATTTTCCTAGATAGCCAACATCGTCCTATGGCTATTAGTCGCCAAAGTTTTGAACGTTTGTTAGCAATTGTGGAGCAGTTCCCAGGCTACTTTGCTGGTTCGAATGCTGATTTGCCAATCGTAGGTGGCTCCATCCTGACCCATGATCATTACCAAGGTGGGCGCCATGTATTCCCAATGGAAGTGGCTCCTATTCAGAAAAGCGTTACCTTTGAAGGTTTTGAATCTGTAAAAGCAGGGATAGTTCAGTGGCCTATGTCAGTCATTCGATTGACTTCGGATTCTAAAGAGGATTTGACAGAACTAGCGGATAAAATCTTACTGGCTTGGCGTCAATACTCAGATCCAAGTGTTCAGGTCTTGGCAGAAAGTAATGGAACACCGCATCACACTATCACACCGATAGCCCGTAAGCGAGATGGGCAGTTTGAGTTGGATTTGGTCTTGCGGGACAATCAAATATCTCCAGAGCATCCAGATGGTATCTATCATCCCCACAAGGATGTCCAACATATCAAGAAGGAAAATATCGGCTTGATAGAGGTCATGGGCTTGGCCATCTTGCCACCACGCTTGAAGGAAGAAGTGGAGCAAGTAGCAACTTATCTAGTCGGAGAGGATGTTTCAGTAGCAGATTATCACCAAGAATGGGCAGATGAGTTGAACGAATCCCATCCTGGATTGACTGACAAAGACCAAGCTCTTAATATCGTCCAAGAATCTGTTGGAAAAATCTTTGCGCAAGTTTTGGAAGATGCAGGAGTTTACAAGCAAACAGAAGAAGGACAAGCTGCCTTTATGCGCTTTGTGGAGCAGATTGGTATTTTGCCCGAATAAGTGCTTCTCTCTTGCGTAGAGTCTTGAAAAAGTAGTATCATAGTGTCGTTTGAAATATCAGGAGGAAAGTATGAAAGATTTTTCACTTTGACGCTATAGCTGCCTTTGAAAAACTACGAAATTGAAAAAATGAGAGATGGTCACGTTGTGGTGACGACAAAAGTAGTGGACTCTTCCCTCAACTACTATGGAAATGCCCATGGAGGCTATCTATTTACCCTTTGTGACCAAATCAGTGGACTTGTGGTGATTTCGCTTGGATTAGACGGTGTGACACTCCAGTCTTCTATCAACTATTTGAAAGCCGGAAATCTAGGGGATGTTCTCACCATCAAGGGGGAATGTGTCCATCAAGGACGTACCACCTGTGTCGTCGATGTTGATATCACCAACCAAGATGGCCGAAATGTCTGCAAGGCAACCTTCACCATGTTTGTCACCGGACAACGGTCTGAAGATAGACAGGTGAGGATATAATAAAAAAAGAGGCACATGCCTCTTTTTTTATTTTTTCCACTGAAGTGCTCGATTATCCTATTCACTAAATCTTAAAAAATAGCCATCTGGGTCTAGAATTGCAAATTCATGAGGGTAGATATATTGTTCGCCAACTCGAAATTCTCTTTTAGTCAAAGGACGATGGATGGGATATTCGGCTTCCAGCAGTTTTTGGTGGAGCTGAGGGACATCCTTTATGCCAAAGGAGATATTGACACCACGCCCGAAAGGATAAGTCAGTTGGGATAATTCTTCTGCGTTGCCTTCTTCTAGCATAAGTTGGCAGTCTTCAAGCGAAAGGAAGAGAAAGTTTTCTTCTGGTCGCTCGTATTCGATGGTAAAACCCAGTAAATCGCAGTAGAAGGAACGAGACTGTTCTAGATTCGAGACTATAAACTCGGGAATAACTGCATTGTAGTCCATAAAGAAACTCCTTACAATTCAATCTCCAAGACAATCGGTGTATGGTCTTGGCGTGGGCCTGAGTCAATCATGTCTGACTTGGTAACCTTGTCTGCTACACGGTTACTTGTGAGCCAGTAGTCGATTCTCCAGCCTGTGTTGTTGATTTTTGAAGTTTTGCTGCGTTGTGCCCACCAAGTATAGCGTTCTGGCACATCGCCATGGATATGGCGGAAGGTATCTGTAAATCCTTTGGCTAAAAGGTTTGTAAATCCTTCACGTTCTTCGTCTGTAAATCCTGGTGAACGGCGGTTGCTGGCCGGGTTAGCAAGGTCAATTTCCTTGTGGGCAACATTGTAGTCTCCGGTTGCTAGGACAGGTTTTTGCTTGTCTAGTTGAGCCAAGTACTCTGCATATTTGACATCCCAGACTTGACGTTCTTCCAAGCGTTTGAGTCCATCACCAGCGTTTGGTGTGTAAACTTGAGTCACGAAAAATGTATCAAATTCTAAAGTGATGATACGTCCTTCCAAGTCCATGGTAGAAGGTGCACCGATTTCTGGGAAGCTAATACTTGGAGTTAGTTCTTTCTTATAGAGGAACATGGTCCCAGCATAGCCTTTACGTGCAGGTTCTTGAGAGGAACGCCAAGTATTTTCATATCCAGGGAAGAGTTCTTCTAACACCTCGAGATGTTTTTTAGTAGGCCCTTTAGCTGAAAGCTTGGTTTCTTGGATGGCAATGATATCAGCATTTCAGCAACCAAGGTTTGGAGGACGTCTTGTGATAATTTCGCACGCGCAGAATCACTTGTCAATGCTGCATTGAGGGAATCAATGTTCCATGAGATCAGTTTCATAATGTTTACCTTTTCATTCAGATTATAGACAATATTATACCAGAAAAAGCGGTAATTCCCCAGCGTATAGTTTGAAAAATCCAGGTCATTCCTATATAATAAAGAATGGTTTATGTAAAGGATTGAAAATGAATAAAAAGTTTCTCCTATGAATATCTCTATCGCTGAGTATGACAAATTTCAAGTAAGTGTCGTCACCTATGAATAAGAAAAACCTGAGGCAGTCGCCTCAGGTTTCCATTTGTCATTAGAAAGGAATTTTATGTCCATCATCCAAAAACTCTGGTGGTTTTTTAAATTAGAAAAACGCCGTTACCTAGTTGGAATCGTAGCTCTAATTTTGGTTTCTGTGCTCAACCTTATCCCTCCTATGGTCATGGGGAGAGTGATTGATGCGATCACTTCTGGGAGATTAACACAAGATGAGCTCTTGCTTCATCTCTTTTATCTCCTGCTATCAGCTTTTGGGATGTATTATCTGCGGTACGTTTGGCGCATGTATATCCTAGGAACCTCCTACCGACTTGGGCAAATCATGCGTTCAAGACTATTTGAGCATTTTACAAAGATGTCTCCTGCTTTTTATCAAAATTATCGAACTGGGGATTTGATGGCTCACGCAACCAATAATATCAATGCTCTGACTCGTCTAGCAGGTGGTGGTGTCATGTCAGCGGTGGATGCCTCTATCACAGCCTTGGTGACTCTGTTGACTATGCTCTTTAGCATTTCTTGGCAAATGACCTTGGTTGCCATCATTCCCTTGCCATTTATGGCCTATGCGACTAGTCGTCTGGGGAGAAAGACCCATAAGGCTTTCGGAGAATCTCAAGCAGCCTTTTCTGAACTCAACAATAAGGTTCAAGAATCTGTAGCTGGTATCAAGGTAACCAAGTCCTTCGGTTATCAGTCTGATGAATTAGCCTCTTTCCAGGAAGTCAATGATTTGACCTTCCAAAAGAATCTCCAAACCATGAAATATGATAGTCTCTTTGACCCCATGGTTCTACTCTTTGTTGGTTCTTCTTATGCCTTAACTCTCTTAGTTGGTGCCTTTATGGTGCAAGCAGGACAGGTAACTGTCGGAAATCTGGTCACCTTTATCTCTTACTTGGATATGTTGGTCTGGCCCTTGATGGCGATTGGTTTCCTCTTTAATATCACTCAGAGAGGAAAAGTATCCTACCAACGAATTGAGAGCCTTTTGTTTCAAGAATCACCTGTGAAAGATCCAGAATCTCCACTTGACGGGATTGAAAATGGGCGCTTGGACTATGCTATTGAGAGTTTTGCCTTTGAAGACGAAGAGACGCTGAAAGATATACACTTTAGTCTCGAAAAAGGACAAACTTTGGGCTTGGTTGGACAGACGGGCTCAGGGAAAACGACTTTGATTAAGCTGCTCCTACGTGAGTATGACGTTAACCAAGGAGCTATTTATCTAAATGGTCACGATATTCGCGCCTATCGCCTAGCTGACTTACGTCGTTTGATGGGATATGTCCCACAGGACCAATTTCTGTTTGCTAGTTCTATCTTAGATAATATTCGTTTTGGAAATCCCGACCTGCCTTTCTCAGCAGTAGAAGAAGCGACGAAGTTGGCTCAAGTCTATCAAGACATTCAAGCCATGCCTCAGGGATTTGATACAGTTATCGGCGAAAAGGGTGTTAGTCTATCTGGTGGGCAAAAGCAACGTCTGGCTATGAGTCGGGCTATGATCTTAAATCCCGACATCTTGATTTTAGATGATTCCTTGTCAGCAGTGGATGCTAAGACAGAGTTTGCAATCATCGATAATCTCAAGGCAACTCGCAAAGATAAAACGACTATCATCACTGCTCATCGTCTTAGTGCAGTTGTCCATGCAGATTTGATCCTGGTTATGCAAAATGGACAGATTATCGAACGTGGGACACATGAAGAGTTACTAGCCTTGGATGGTTGGTACGCTCAAACTTATCAGTCTCAACAGTTAGAAATGAAAGGAGAAGAAGATGCGGAATAAACAAGACCAATGGGCTATATTGAAGCGTTTGTTGTCTTATCTCAAGCCCTATAGTCTCCTAACCTTTTTAGCCCTTGCTTTTCTCCTTGCGACGACTGTTATTAAAAGTGTTATCCCACTGGTGGCATCGCACTTTATCGACCAGTATCTAAACAACCTGAATCAGCTTGCTGTTACAGTTTTGCTAGTTTACTATGGTCTCTACATTCTTCAAACGATTGTCCAATATGTGGGGAATCTCCTCTTTGCGCGCGTGTCCTACAGCATCGTTAGAGATATCCGACGTGATGCCTTTGCCAATATGGAGAGACTAGGCATGTCTTACTTTGATAAAACACCTGCAGGCTCTATCGTTTCTCGTTTGACCAACGACACCGAGACCATCAGTGATATGTTTTCAGGGATTTTATCTAGCTTTATCTCGGCAGTCTTTATATTCGTGACGACCCTTTATACCATGCTGGTCCTGGACTATCGTCTGACTGCTATAGTCTTGCTCTTTCTGCCTTTGATTTACCTTTTGGTCAATCTCTACCGTAAAAAATCTGTCAAGGTCATTGAAAAAACCAGAAGTCTCTTGTCAGATATTAACAGTAAGTTGGCAGAAAATATCGAAGGAATTCGCATTATTCAAGCCTTTAACCAAGAAAAACGTCTGCAAGAAGAGTTTGATGAGATAAATCAGGAACACCTAATCTACGCTAACCGTTCAGTAGCCTTGGACTCTCTCTTTCTACGTCCAGCAATGAGTTTGTTGAAGTTATTGGGATATGCGGTTTTGATGGCTTATTTTGGCTACCGCGGTCTTTATCTAGGAATAACGGCAGGAACCATGTATGCCTTTATCCAGTACATCAATCGTCTCTTTGATCCTCTCATCGAGGTAACGCAAACTTTTCTACTCTTCAGACATCCATGGTGTCAGCAGGTCGTGTCTTTGCACTCATCGATGAGACCAACTATGAACCGGCGCAAGAAAATGGCCAAGCCGAGATCCAGGAAGGAAATATTCGCTTTGAGCATGTGTCCTTCTCTTACGACGGGAAACACCAAATTCTAGATGATATTTCCTTTACCGTCAATAAAGGTGAAACCATCGCCTTTGTCGGTCATACGGGATCTGGGAAATCTTCTATCATCAATGTTCTGATGCGCTTTTATGAATTCCAGTCAGGTCGAGTTCTCCTAGATGGTATAGATATTCGAGAGTATAGTCAAGAGGAGCTGAGAAAAAACATCGGGCTGGTCCTACAGGAACCTTTCCTCTATCATGGGACTATCAAGTCTAATATCGCCATGTACCAAGATATCAGCGATGACCGGGTCAAGGCTGCCGCAGAGTTTGTCGATGCAGATTCCTTCATTCAGGACCTTCCTTTAGGTTATGATGCCCCTGTATCTGAGCGTGGTTCGAGTTTTTCAACTGGTCAACGTCAGCTTCTTGCCTTTGCTAGAACTGTTGCCAGTCAACCTAAAATCCTGATTTTGGATGAAGCGACAGCCAATATCGACTCTGAGACAGAAGCTCTGGTCCAAAATTCCCTAGCTAAGATGAGACAAGGTCGGACAACCATTGCCATCGCCCACCGCCTTTCTACTATTCAAGACGCTAACTGTATCTATGTCCTTGATAAGGGACGCATCATTGAAAGTGGAACCCACGAGGAACTCCTAGCATTGGGTGGAACCTATCACAAGATGTATAGTTTACAGGCAGGTGCTCTGTCCTAAGGGAGAATTCCTTTAAAACACAGATTTCTTATACCGCCTCTTTCATTTTGTGGTATAATGTAGAATGTTAATAAAGATTATCTATAAAAAACAGAGGAGAATGTACATGCTGAAATGGGATGAACTACCTCAAGAAATGCAATTGAGTGAGATGAAACCATACTACCAGCTTGTGTCTAGAAGAAAAGGCTCACTGATTCTCAAGCGTTGCCTAGATTTGTTTCTAGCCTTAGTCTTGTTAATCGTGACCTCACCCTTATTTCTGATTCTAAGCATTTGGATCAAGTTCGATAGCAAGGGCCCAGTTATTTACAAGCAAGTGCGGGTAACCCAGTACAACCGACATTTCAAAATTTGGAAATTCCGAACCATGGTAACGGATGCGGACAAGAAAGGAAGTCTGGTAACTTCTGCCAATGACAGTCGCATCACAAAAGTTGGAAATTTCATTCGACGTGTTCGTTTGGATGAATTGCCGCAACTGGTGAATGTCCTCAAAGGAGAGATGTCCTTTGTGGGAACTCGTCCAGAAGTACCACGCTACACAGAGCAGTATAGCCCTGAAATGATGGCGACCTTGCTCTTACCTGCAGGGATTACTTCTCTTGCCAGCATTAACTATAAAGATGAGGATGCCATCATCAGTCAAATGACTGCAAAAGGTATGACTGTCGACCAGGCTTATGTGGAAAGAGTCCTTCCAGAAAAAATGCACTTTAACCTAGCCTACCTACGTGATTTTAATTTCTTCGGAGATATCAAAATCATGTTCCAGACTGTATTTGAAGTTTTAAAATAAGTAGTCACAAGAGTGAATACAGTAAAAGGAGTAAATCAATGACAAAGTATAATATTCCATTTTCACCACCTGATATTACCGAAGCTGAAATTGCTGAGGTAGCAGATACCCTTCGTTCTGGTTGGATCACAACAGGTCCAAAGACAAAGAATTGGAACGTCGTTTGTCTCTTTACACTCAGACACCTAAAACGGTCTGCCTCAACTCTGCAACAGCAGCTCTTGAATTGATCTTGCGCGTGCTGGAAGTGGGCCCTGGCGATGAAGTTATCGTTCCAGCTATGACTTATACAGCATCATGTAGTGTCATTACTCACGTAGGTGCGACACCAGTTATGGTTGATATCCAAGAAGATACTTTTGAGATGGATTATGATCAACTAGAGCAAGCTATTACAGAGAAGACGAAGGTTATCATCCCAGTTGAGCTAGCAGGTATTATCTGTGATTATGACCGTCTGTTCCAAGTTGTAGAGAAGAAACGTGACCTATTTACAGCTGCTAGCAAGTGGCAAAAGGCCTTTAACCGTATTGTGATTGTCTCTGATAGTGCTCATGCTTTAGGTTCAACCTACAAGGGACAACCAGCCGGTTCAATCGCTGACTTCACATCATTCTCTTTCCATGCAGTCAAGAACTTTACAACTGCTGAGGGAGGAAGTGCGACTTGGAAAGCCAATCCAGCGATTGACGATGAAGAAATGTACAAGGAATTCCAAATCCTTTCCCTTCATGGTCAAACAAAAGATGCTCTTGCCAAGATGCAACTGGGTTCATGGGAATACGATATCGTAACACCAGCCTACAAGTGCAACATGACGGATATCATGGCTTCGCTTGGTCTGGTTCAGTTGGACCGTTATCCTGCTTTATTACAACGTCGTAAGGACATCGTGGATCGCTATGACCGTGGATTTGCAGGAACTCGGATTCACCCATTGGCTCATGAGACAGATACTGTTGAATCTTGTCGTCACCTTTACATTACCCATGTAGAAGGTGCGAGCCTCGAAGAGCGCAACCAAATCATTCAAGAATTGGCCAAGGCAGGAATTGCAAGTAACGTCCACTACAAACCGCTTCCGCTTTTGACAGCCTATAAGAAACTTGGCTTTGATATGGCAGATTATCCGCGAGCTTATGCCTTCTTTGAAAATGAAATTACGCTTCCTCTTCATACAAAATTAACGGATGAAGAAGTAGACTATATCATTGAGACTTTTGTTAGAGTTTCTGAAGAAATTCTTGCTTCTTCAAAATAATCGTTAAAAAATCATTGACAAAGAATAGATAATGACATATAATAATTTCAACAAATCAGAAAAGTAATTATTTTAGATCTTCAGGGAGCCTGTGGTTGCTGCGAACAGGTGGTTGAAAATAGTGAAATTGGGCTGATTTGAAAAAATGAATTTGAAACAATGAAAATTCGGTGTGCACACCTTATAGTGCAACTTGTTGATAGACAAGGCAGAGATGTAAAGGGGATAGTCTCTTTACAATTGAGGTGGTACCGCGTTACTAACGCCCTCACATGGAAGTGGATTCCGTGTGTGGGCTTTTTCATATTTTGGAATAATAGAAAAGAGGAAAATTTTATGACAACTAAAGGATATTTTGGACAATTTGGTGGTAGTTTGTACCTGAGCCGATTCAGGCTTTGTTGGATGAGTTGGAAGTGACTTTTGATAAGTACAAGAATGATCCAGAGTTTTTAGCTGAGTTTCGTCATTACTTGAAGGATTATTCAGGTCGTGAGACACCGTTATATTATGCAGAAAGCTTGACAGAACACCTAGGCGGAGCTAAGATTTATCTCAAGCGTGAAGACCTTAACCACTTGGGCTCTCACAAACTTAACAATGTTTTGGGACAAATTCTTCTTGCTAAACGTATGGGTAAAAAACGTGTCATTGCCGAAACAGGAGCTGGTCAGCACGGTGTTGCGACTGCGGCTGCTGCAGCTAAGTTTGGTATGGCCTGTGATGTCTATATGGGGGCAGAAGATGTGGAGCGTCAACGTCTCAATGTCTTCCGTATGGAGATGATGGGAGCAACCGTTCATGCAGTTGAAACAGGAACACGTACTCTGAAGGATGCGGTTGATGCAGCTTTTGGAGCATGGATGAATGACCTTGAAGCTTTCTACGTTTTAGGTTCTGCTGTGGGACCTCACCCTTATCCAACTATTGTTCACGAGTTCCAAAAAGTCATCAGTGAAGAATCACGTCGTCAAATCTTGGAAAAAGAAGGACGTCTGCCAGACTACGTTATTGCCTGTGTAGGTGGTGGTTCTAATGCCATCGGTGCCTTTTCACAGTATGTAGCTGATGAAGAAGTTAAATTGGTTGGAGTAGAAGCTGCTGGTCATGGACTTGATACAGACATGCACGCAGCAACTATGACCAAGGGTAGTGTCGGAATTGTCGATGGAATGAAGACCTATGCAGTCTTTAAGGAAGATGGAGAGCTCGCGCCAGTTTACTCTATCTCAGCAGGTTTGGACTATCCAGGGGTTGGTCCAGAACATGCCTTCTTTAAAGACTCTGGTCGAGTAGAATATGTAGCAGCGACCGACGAAGAAGCTGTCCAAGCCTTGCTTTTATTAAGCAAAACAGAAGGAATCATCCCTGCAATTGAAAGCTCCCATGCTATCGCTGAAGCAGTCAAACGCGCACCAAAACTAAGTAAAGATGAGATTATCATCATCAATGTCTCTGGTCGTGGAGACAAGGACGTAGCTGCCATTGCAGACTACCTTGAAGCTAAAAAATAAAAGATGGAAAATATACAGAGATTTCTCTCACAGAGAGCTTGTGGTTGCTGAAAACAAGCAGAGAAAGCTGTAAGGTTGGGTCCATCTGAAATGAGAGAAGAAAACATAATTCTCAAGGGAGTGCCCTTTATCGCACAACCTGTTACAAGAGATATCTGAGACAGGAATGAGAGATAGGAGAAATCCTATAATTGAGGTGGCACCGGCGAATTTCGTCCTCACGCAAGTTATTTTGCGTGGGGATTTTTCTATATTTATCGTAGATATGGCCATCAGTTTTAAATTATGCTTCATCAATAGGTAGATTTCTATAAAATATTTGCGAACGAAGTGAGCATCGAACCGCTATTTCCCGCCATGGTGGTATCCTAGAGAAGCAAAGATGCTTCTCTAGGACGGAATTTTTGAGACACATGGCTCAAAAATTAGGGATGAAATTTCGGAGAAAGTTGCTCCCGTCCGCACTATTTAAGGGAAATAGAAAAAAGATAAAAAATTAAAAATAAGGAACTGAAAGGGAAATTACAATGGAACGAATCATTCATGGAGATGTTTTATCACCAATCTTGGCTTATATGCGCTTAAACGGAAAACACAAGGTCATACTTGAAAGTATCCCAAGAGAAAAGGAAAATGCTCGTTTTTCTATCTTGGCCTATAACCCAGTTTTTGAAATTAAGTTTGAAAATAGAGTCCTTTATCAAAATGGTCAGGTGATTGATCGTGACCCCTTGGATTTCCTTTATGAAGTAACTCATAAGAGTCAGCACCATTCAGACCTACCTTTTGGTGGTGGAGCTATTGGCTTTGTTGGCTACGATATGATTTCTCTATATGAAGAAATTGGCCAGCTCCCTGAGGATACGATTGGGACGCCAGATATGCATTTCTTCGTTTATGAGAGTTATATAGTTTTTGACCATAAGAAAGAAAAAATTCATATCATAGAGGATGCTCTCTACAGTGAACGTAGTAATGAAGAACTAGAAGTGGCTTTAGATCAGGTTTTAGAAGAGTTGAAAATCCCTGCTTCAAATGAATTTGAAGATTTGGACGTTTCTCCACTTCAGTTTAGACCACATATTGCACCTCAGAAATTTGAAGAAATGGTAGAAACAGCTCGCGACTTGATTCGCAACGGAGATATGTTCCAATGTGTGCTTAGCCAGCGCTTCTCCGCAGAGGTAACTGGAAATCCTTTTGACTTCTACAGAAATCTCCGAGTGACCAATCCATCAAATTATCTCTACTTTTATGATTTTGGAGATTATCAAATTATCGGTGCCAGTCCAGAGAGCTTGGTTTCCATCAAAAATGGCATCGTGACAACCAATCCAATTGCAGGTACGCGACCTAGAGGTGCCAATGACGAGGAAGATGCAGCACTTGCAAGTGATCTACTTTCTGATGAAAAGGAAACGGCAGAACACCGAATGTTGGTGGACTTGGGACGAAATGATATCGGTAGAATTGCTGAAACAGCAAGTGTCCAAGTAACCAAGTATATGGAAGTCGAACTTTTCCGTTATGTCATGCATTTGACCAGCGTGGTTAAAGGATATTTATTATCAGAACTGACTGCCATGGATGCCTTGAAGGCGACACTTCCGGCAGGAACAGTATCGGGAGCACCAAAGATTCGAGCCATGAAACGCATCTATGAACTAGAAACAGAGAAGCGAGGCATATATGCAGGAGCTATCGGTTACTTATCAGCAACTGGAGATATGGATTTCGCCATTGCAATTCGAACCATGATTCTTAAAAATAAAACAGCCTACGTACAGGCTGGTGCAGGAATTGTTTATGATTCCATCGCTCAGAACGAATACCAAGAAACGATTAACAAAGCTAAATCTATGACTAGAATGGGAGAACTAAGACCATGATATTATTGATTGACAATTATGATTCATTTACCTATAACCTGGCTCAATATATCGGGAATTTCGCAGAAGTTCAGGTTTTGAGAAATGATGATCCAAACCTTTATGAAGAAGCTACAAAGGCAGATGGATTAGTTTTCTCTCCTGGCCCAGGTTGGCCAGCTGATGCTGGGAAAATGGAAGAAATGATTCGTGATTTTGCAGGTAAGAAGCCTATTCTTGGGATTTGTTTGGGGCACCAAGCCATCGCAGAAGTCTTTGGTGGTAAGTTGGGCTTGGCTCCTAAAGTTATGCACGGTAAACAAAGCCATATTCGATTTGAGACTCCATCAGTTCTCTATCAAGGAATTGAGGACAATCGTCCAGTCATGCGTTACCACAGTATTTTAATTGAAGAGATGCCAGAAGAGTTTAAAGTGACAGCTCGCTCGACAGATGACCAAGCTATTATGGGTATTCAACACAAAACCTTGCCGATTTATGGATTGCAGTATCATCCAGAAAGTATTGGAACGCCAGATGGTCTATCTTCTATTCAGAATTTTATCGAGAAAGTTGTAAAGTGAGGAACACAAAATGAAAGAAATTATTGAAAAATTAGCCAACTTTGAAGATCTATCAAGTGTTGAAATGACAGATGTTATCGAACGCATAGTGACAGGGCGAGTAACAGAAGCACAAATCGCTTCACTACTTTTAGCTCTTAAAATGAAAGGAGAAACACCTGAAGAAAGAACAGCCCTCGCTCAAGTCATGAGAGGACATGCTCAACACATTCCAACAAGCATTCAAGATGCTATGGATAACTGTGGTACAGGTGGAGATAAGTCATTTAGCTTTAACATCTCAACAACTGCAGCCTTTGTCTTGGCAGGTGGGGGAATCCATATGGCCAAACATGGAAATCGTTCAATTTCCTCAAAATCTGGATCGGCAGATGTCTTGCAAGCTTTGGGAATCAATATTGACCTTAAACCATCACAATTGGGTAAGGTATTTGACCAAACAGGAATCGTCTTTCTCTTTGCCAAAAACATGCACCCAGCTATGAAATACATTATGCCAGCTCGCTTGGAGTTGGGAATTCCAACTATCATGAATTTGACAGGACCACTCATCCATCCAATGGTTTTGGAAACACAGCTTCTAGGAATCAGTCGTCCTGAACTTCTGGAAAGTACTGCTCAGGTTTTGAAAAACATGGGTCGCAAACGTGCCATTGTAGTAGCTGGTCCAGAAGGGTTGGATGAAGCTGGTTTGAATGGAATTACCAGCATTGCCCTTCTTGAAAATGGCGAAATTACTTTATCAACCTTTACTCCAGAAGATTTGGGAATGGAACGCATTGCTATTGAAGACATTCGTGGGGGAAATGCTCATGAAAATGCAGCCATTCTTGTCAGTGTTCTTAATAACGAACCAAGTCCATTCTTGGAAACAACAGTTTTAAATGCAGGTCTCGGATTCTACGCAAATGGGAAAGCAGATAGTATCAAGGACGGAGTTGAATTGGCACGTCAAGTGATTGCCAGTGGTAAGGCCCTTGAAAAACTCAGACTATTACAGGAGTATCAAAGATGAGTCAGGAATTTTTATCACGTATCCTAGAGCAAAAAGGCGCGTGAAGTTGAAACGATGGAACGAGAGGAGCTTCAGCCCCTACGTCAAACTTATCGATTGAGTGAATATTTAAAAAAATCACCAAGACCGTTTGCAAATCATTGCTGAGGTCAAAAAAGGCAAGCCCAAGTCTAGGTGATATCAATCTTGATGTGGATATCGTACAACAGGCCCAGACTTACGAGGATAACGGCGCGGTTATGATTTCTGTTCTGACAGATGAGGTTTTCTTTAAAGGTCATTTGGATTATCTGCGAGAGATTTCTAGTCAGGTACAGATCCCGACACTGAATAAGGATTTTATTATAGATGAAAAAGCAAATCATCCGTGCTCGCAATGCGGGTGCGACCGTCATCTTGCTCATCATAGCGGCCTTATCTGAAAAACGACTGAAGGAGCTTTACGACTACGCGACAGATCTTGGTCTAGAAGTTTTGGTGGAAACTCATAATCTGGCTGAACTGGAAGTGGCTCATAGACTTGGAGCTCAAATTATTGGTGTCAACAATCGCAATTTAACAACCTTTGAAGTCGACTTACAGACCAGTGTAGACTTGGCCAAATATTTCAAGGATGATTGGTTCTACATTTCCGAATCTGCTATTTTTACAGAGGAGGATGCAAAACGAGTAGCACCATACTTTAACGGAATTTTAGTAGGAACAGCCCTCATGCAAGCAGAAAATGTAGCCCAGAGAATCAAGGAGTTGCAGATTGACAAAGGTTAAGATTTGTGGACTATCGACAAAAGAAGCCGTAGAAACAGCTGTGTCGGCTGGAGCCGATTACATCGGTTTTGTCTTTGCTCCTAGCAAAAGACAGGTGACGGTAGAACAAGCCATAGAGCTGGTTAAGTTTATTCCTAGCCATATTCAAACGGTTGGAGTATTTGTTTCACCCAGTAGGGCAGAACTGTTAGAAGCGGTAGACAAAGTTGGTTTGGACTTTGTACAAGTTCACGGTCAGGTAGTAGATAAACTATTTGAAAATTTACCTTGTGCCAGCATTCAGGCTGTTCAAGTAGACGGGGATGGGCATGTACCCAATTCTCAGGCGGATTATCTACTCTTTGATGCACCTGTCGCAGGAAGTGGTCAAACATTTGACTGGGGGCAACTGGATACTACAGAACTAGCTCAGCCTTTCTTCATCGCAGGTGGACTTAATGAAGACAATGTAGCAAGAGCAATTCAGCATTTCTCTCCCTTTGCAGTAGATGTATCAAGCGGAGTAGAAACAGACGGACAAAAAGATCATGAAAAGATTAGAAGATTTATAGAGAGGGTAAAGAATGGCATATCAAGAACCAAATAAAGATGGATTTTACGGGAAATTCGGTGGACGTTTTGTCCCAGAAACATTGATGACAGCAGTATTAAAATTAGAAGAGGCTTATCGTGAAAGTCAGGCAGATCCAAGTTTTCGAGAGGAGTTAAACCAACTTTTGCGCCAATATGTAGGTCGTGAAACACCTCTTTACTACGCAAAAAACTTGACCCAGCATATCGGCGGAGCCAAGATTTATCTCAAACGTGAAGATCTCAACCATACAGGTGCACACAAGATTAACAATGCTTTGGGACAAGTTTTACTCGCAAAAACGTATGGGTAAAAAGAAAATTATCGCTGAAACAGGTGCCGGTCAGCATGGTGTAGCGACTGCGACTGCGGCAGCTCTCTTTAACATGGAGTGTACCATCTACATGGGTGAGGAAGATGTCAAACGCCAAGCCCTCAATGTTTTCCGTATGGAGCTTTTTGGGAGCCAAGGTCGAAGCGGTGACCGATGGTTCGCGCGTGCTCAAGGATGCAGTCAATGCAGCCCTTCGTTCATGGGTGGCTAATATCGATGATACTCACTATATTCTCGGTTCTGCCTTGGGGCCTCATCCTTTCCCAGAAATTGTTCGAGACTTCCAGAGTGTCATCGGACGCGAAGCTAAACAACAGTACCGAGAATTGACAGGGGAAAATCTACCAGATGCCCTAGTAGCTTGTGTTGGTGGTGGTTCAAATGCTATCGGTCTCTTCCATCCATTTGTGGAAGATGAGTCAGTAGCTATGTATGGAGCTGAAGCAGCAGGACTGGGTGTGAATACAGAGCACCATGCGGCAACCTTGACCAAGGGCCGCCCAGGAGTTCTTCACGGTTCGCTTATGGATGTACTCCAAGATGCTCATGGTCAAATCTTAGAAGCCTTCTCTATCTCAGCAGGCTTGGACTATCCAGGTATCGGTCCAGAGCATTCTCACTACCACAATATCAAACGTGCGACTTATGTGCCAGTGACAGACGAGGAAGCCTTGGAAGGATTCCAACTCTTGTCTCGTGTGGAAGGAATTATCCCAGCCTTGGAATCTAGCCACGCCATCGCCTTTGCGGTGAAATTAGCCAAAGAACTTGGACCAGACAAGTCAATGATTGTCTGCCTATCAGGTCGTGGAGACAAGGATGTGGTTCAAGTCAAAGACCGCTTGGAATCAGAAGCAGCAAAGAAGGGAGAAGCTCATGCCTAAGACACTAACAGAAAAATTGACAACTCTTAAAGCAGCTGGGAAAGGAATTTTCGTTCCCTATATCATGGCTGGAGACCATGAAAAAGGTTTGGATGGTCTCGCTGAAACAATCCACTTTTTAGAAGATTTGGGAGTGTCTACTATTGAAGTGGGAGTTCCTTTCTCAGACCCAGTTGCAGATGGTCCAGTTATCGAAGAAGCAGGCTTGCGCAGTCTAGCTAGTGGTACTTCTACACAGGCTCTAGTTGAAATTTTGAAGACTATTGAAACAGAAGTTCCACTTGTTATCATGACCTACTTTAACCCCCTCTTTCAGTACGGTGTGGAGAAATTTGTCAGAGATCTTGCTGATACAGCGGTTAAGGGATTGATTATTCCAGACCTGTCTCATGAGCACGCTAACTTTGTAGAGCCATTTTTGGTGAATACAGACATTGCTTTGATTCCACTTGTCAGCTTGACGACAGGAATGGAGCGTCAAAAGGAACTCATTGAAGGGGCAGAAGGTTTTGTTTATGCTGTTGCTATCAATGGGGTCACAGGGAAATCAGGAAATTACCGAGATGACTTGGACAAGCACTTGGCTCAACTTCATGAGGTAGCTAACATTCCAGTATTGACCGGATTTGGTGTATCCACACAGGCTGATGTTGAACGCTTCAATGCTGTATCAGACGGCGTTATCGTCGGATCCAAGATTGTTAAGGCTCTACATAAAGGACAAGTAGCAGAAATCGCTGACTTTATCCGAGAAGCAGTAGCTTACCAAAAATAATCATACAAGCAGCCAGCAAGAGGAAAGGCACAAAAGGTAGTCTTTCCTTTTTTTCTTTAGTAGGGAGAAAGGCTAGAATGCCAGTTGTGGAAGCAAATTGAATCAAAAATCAGCATCTCGGTTAGGGCTAAAAAACAAGAGCACAAGAGGCTAGAAAGAGAAAAATCCCCTGCACCTATGCGGATATCGATAAAGTGAGCCAAAATTCCCAGAATAAGAAAGAGAATCATAACTAGATTCCAACCACAGCAAACCATGAGGATTAGGTGAAAGGTCAACCAGACTAGCAAGGGATATTCTTGATGCTGGAGATCATAGATTCCTAAGGTCAAGCCAGCAGTTACCAGGATGACTTGTCCCAATATTAGAAATCCCCCAGACCAAGCTAGAGAAAGTAGTCCCAAGCCCAATTCAAAGAGGGCATACCAGACAGGATAGTGGGCCTTACAATAGCGACAACGAAAGCGATGGACTACTTGAGAGACAATTGGAATCAAATCCAGTGGTCTCAAGCGAGTCTGACAAGAATCACAGTGACTAGCAGGAAAGATAATAGACTGCTCAGGAAAGCGGTCAATGACAAGACCTAGAAAGGAAGCGATAATAGCTCCAACAAGAAAAAAGTAAAGATGAATCATACTTATTTATTCGGAAAAAATAAGAGAAAGAGTATAATAGTTGGATAAAGGAGAAATTTTAGGAGCAAATATGAAAATTCACTTTGAAAAAGGACTTCAGATAGAAAATGCCCAACTCATTTGTCGCTGGTCTAATGCTTTGGGAGAAAGTTTTCAGAAGCAATGGATGGGAACAATGATTCCTTTTCCCTTGACCATTCAAGTCTTGCAAAAGCTGGAAGGAATCTTTTCAATCTTTGATGGACAAGAGTTTGTCGGGCTTATCCAGAAAATCAGGCTAGAAGACAGAAATCTTCATATCGGGAGATTCTTTATCAACCCCCAGAAACAGGGGCGAGGATTAGGTAGTCAGGCATTAAGGAAATTTGTTAGTTTGGCCTTTGAAAATGGAGATATAGATAGTGTTTCTCTCAATGTCTACGAGGCAAATCAAAGAGCTCAGAAACTTTACCAAAAAGAAGGATTTGAAATCGTTCAAATGGTTGAAGTACCTGTACGAAAATATAGGATGATAAAATCTAGATAAGAACTAGATTATACTAGAACTTGTCCCCGTACAATTTTTGGTTTTCAAACTTGTTACAGAGAAATTTTCTTGATAAAATAGATACATGACTAGATATAAAGCTATCATTTCCTATGATGGATACGCCTTTGCTGGTTTCCAGAGACAGCCACACGCGCGTAGTGTCCAAGAGGAAATTGAAAAAACTTTAACCAAATTAAATAAAGGGCAGGCCATTACCATTCATGGCGCTGGGCGAACGGATAGTGGTGTCCATGCCTTAGGGCAGGTTATCCACTTTGATCTTCCTTATCAGATGGATGAGGAGAAACTTCGTTTTGCTCTCGATACCCAAAGTCCTGAAGACATCGATGTCATTTCGATTGAGATAGTGGCTGATGATTTTCATTGTCGTTATGCCAAACACAGCAAGACTTATGAGTTTATCGTGGATAGAGGGCGTCCTAAAAATCCTATGAGACGTCATTATGCCACCCATTATCCCTATCCACTAGATGTGGAGCGGATGCAGCTTGCTGTAAAAAAACTAGAGGGGACACATGACTTTACTGGTTTTACAGCATCAGGAACTAGCGTGGAGGACAAGGTAAGAACGATCACTGAAGCTAGCCTTAGGGTGGATGAAACCGGTCAGTTTTTGACCTTTACCTTCTCAGGCAATGGCTTCTTGTATAAGCAAATCCGTAATATGGTTGGAACCCTGCTGAAAATCGGCAATAATCGGATGCCCATTGAGCAGATTGACCTGATTTTGGAGAAAAAAGATAGACAGTTGGCAGGACCAACTGCAGCACCTAATGGTTTGTATTTGAAGGAGATTCGTTATGAAGAATAATCGTATTTTAGCACTTTCAGGAAATGATATTTTTAGCGGTGGTGGATTGGCAGCTGACCTTGCGACCTATACTTTAAATGGTCTGCATGGTTTTTGTGGCCATGACCTGCTTGACTGCCTTGACGGAAAAATGGTTTTGAAGTCTTTCCGACAGATGAGACTATTTTTCCAACAACAGCTGGATAGTCTTAAGAACGTGGACTTTGGAGGGATTAAAATTGGTCTCTTACCGACTGTCGGTGTTGCTGAGAAAGCTCTCAACTTTATCAAGGAGCGTGTAGGAGTGCCTGTCGTATTAGACCCTGTTCTTGTTTGTAAGGAAACGCACGACGTTGCTGTCAGCGAGCTCTGTCAAGAGTTGATTCGCTTTTTCCCTTATGTGTCTGTCATTACCCCTAACCTTCCTGAGGCAGAATTGCTTGCAGATCAAAAGATTGAAAGTCTGGATGATATGAAAGCTGCGGCTCAGAAATTACATGACTTAGGAGCGCCAGCAGTCATTATCAAGGGAGGAAATCGCCTCAGTCAGGATAAGGCTATGGATGTTTTTTATGATGGTCATGACTTTACCATTTTAGAAAATCCAGTCATCCAAGGACAAAATGCTGGTGCAGGATGTACCTTCGCGTCAAGTATTGCTAGCCAGCTAGTCAAGGGAGAAGAACTCTTACCAGCAGTAGAAAGTTCTAAAGCCTTTGTTTACCGTGCCATCGCACAAGCAGATCAATATGGAGTCAGACAATATGAAGCAAACAAAAACAAGTAAAATCGCCCTATTATCTATACTTACTGCTCTATCAGTAGTTTTAGGTTATATTGTAAAAATCCCAACTCAAACAGGAATCTTAACTCTTTTAGATGCTGGTATCTTCTTCACCGCTTTTTATTATGGGCGTCGGGAAGGAGCCGTTGTCGGAGGGCTAGGAGGTTTCATTATTGACTTGATTTCAGGTTATCCTCATTGGATGTTCTTCAGCTTGCTTTTCCATGGCTTGCAGGGTTACTTTGCAGGTTTTAAAGGGAAATGGCAATGGCTTGGATTAGTTTTGGCAACTTTTGTCATGGTAGCCGGTTATGCATGTGCGACTTCTTGGATGAAAGGTTGGGGTGTAGCTCTGACAGATATTCCTCACAATTTGTTGCAGAATTTTGTTGGAATGATTGTTGGGTATCTTCTCCATCAGAGTATTAAGAAAATTAGTAAGCAGTAAAAAGGAATCTTCCCTGGGAACTATTGAAAAAGCTCTGATTTTTTGCTAAAATGGAAGTTATGAAAACACTCTACGATGTGCAACAATATCTAAAACAGTTCGGTATCATTGTCTATATGGGGAAACGTCTCTATGATATTGAACTGATGAAGATTGAACTATCACGGATTTATGATGCAGGCTTGATGGACAAGCTGGATTATCTTGAAGCGGAGGCTGTTCTTCGCAGAGAGCACAAACTAGAATTAGACTATTTAGAAAAAAATGGAGATTAGGGATTATGGTAACTTGGGTATTATGGGGACTTATTGTAGCGATGTTGGCTTGGATGGGATACAACTATCTTCGTATTCGTCGTGCAGCAAAAATTGTTGATAATGCAGAGTTTGAGTCTTTGATTCGTACAGGTCAGTTGATTGACTTGCGTGATCCAGCAGATTTCCATAGAAAACATATCCTCGGAGCTCGTAACATTCCTTCAAGTCAATTGAAGACAAGTCTTGCAGCTCTTCGTAAGGATAAACCTGTTCTTCTCTATGAAAATCAACGTGCACAACGTGTTACAAATGCAGCACTTTTCTTGAAAAAACAAGGTTTCTCAGAAATTTATATCCTTTCTTACGGATTGGATTCTTGGACAGGAAAAGTGAAGATTAGTTAACAATGTGAAAAAAGTTGTCACATACGTTTAATATAAAGTTCCAGCTTTTTATGATATAATTGTTAGTATAAAATTTAAGGAGTTTTTGAAGATGAAAGAAAAGAAAAAACCATCACTTGTTTTAGGTGTCCTATCTATCGTTCTTGGTTTGCTATCTCCTATAGTAGGTCTCGTTTTGGGGATCATTGGTCTAGTCTTGGCTAATTCACACCAAAAAGAGTCTGAGCTTGATTATAAAACAGAACGAATTCTTAATATCGTAGGGATTGTAGTTTCTGTAATTAACTGGGTTGTAGCCGTCGCAGTAGTTTTTAGATAAGCAATAAACAAAAAGCTTTAGATTTAAAGCTTTTTTATTTTATCCACTTTTCTCTAAATGGTTTTTAATGATTTTCAATTCCTCTTGGTTCAAGGAACGGTATTGCCCTTCTGCTAGTTCTGGGTCTAAAGTGAAATCACCGAACTGAACTCGTTTTAAGGCAGTGACCTTGACACCGACTGAGAGGAACATTTTTTTAACTTGATGAAATTTCCCTTCAGAGATGGTGATGGTGGCTCTGCTGAGACTAGGGCTTGATGCTTGAATCTCAAGTTGAGCAGGTTTACAGGTAGTTCCGTCTAAAAATACAATTCCATCCTTAAATTCTAGGATATGATTAGGAGTCAGTGCTCCATTGACCTCAACATGGTAAGTTTTATCCACATGATATTGAGGGTGGAGGAGCTGAAAGCCTAGGGGGCCATTGTCCGTTAAGAGGAGAAGCCCTGTCGTATCTCGATCCAGACGACCGATGGCATAGAGTTGGTCAGACTGGAGGTGCTGAGGGAGGAGGTCCATGACCGTTGGGAGTTTCTTATCCTTGCTTGCAGTCACGACTCCATTTGGCTTATGGAGCATGAGGTAGGTGTGTTCATATCCTTGAATTCTTCTGCCTTGGAAAATCAGCTCTTGCAACCCTGTATCAACATTCTGTGCAAGGGAACTAGCAGGGAATCCATCTACTAAGATTTCCTTTTTCAGAAGAGCCTGTTTCATGGCTTTTCGACTGATTTTTTCCTGGGCCAATAAATTATCTAAACGCATACCAGCTTATCTTATCACAAGTTGGGATTTTTGAAAAGAAAAGAGAAGTCATGAATTTTCTTTTGAAAACATTTACACTTACTTGAGTTATGCCATTTGCTTAAAATTGTGGTATAATCGTTCAGTTAGAAAATAAATTTTTGAATACAATAGAGGAAATCATGACAAAATTAAGAGAAGATATCCGTAATATCGCGATTATCGCCCACGTCGACCACGGGAAAACAACCCTTGTTGACGAATTACTAAAACAATCTGAAACACTTGACGCGCGTACAGAATTAGCTGAGCGTGCTATGGACTCAAACGATATTGAAAAAGAGCGTGGAATTACAATCCTTGCGAAGAATACAGCAGTTGCCTACAACGGAACTCGTATCAATATCATGGACACACCAGGACACGCGGACTTCGGTGGAGAAGTTGAGCGTATCATGAAAATGGTTGACGGTGTTGTTTTGGTCGTAGATGCTTACGAAGGAACTATGCCACAGACTCGTTTCGTATTGAAAAAAGCCTTGGAGCAAGACCTTGTGCCAATCGTTGTGGTCAACAAGATCGATAAACCGTCAGCTCGTCCAGCAGAAGTAGTAGATGAAGTCTTGGAACTTTTCATCGAGCTTGGTGCGGATGATGACCAGCTTGACTTCCCAGTCGTTTATGCGTCAGCTATCAACGGAACATCTTCATTATCAGATGATCCAGCAGATCAAGAAAAGACTATGGCGCCAATTTTTGATACCATTATCGACCACATTCCGGCTCCAGTTGATAACTCAGATGAACCCCTTCAATTCCAAGTGTCACTTCTTGACTACAACGACTTTGTAGGCCGTATCGGTATCGGACGTGTCTTCCGTGGTAGTGTAAAGGTTGGGGACCAAGTTACCCTTTCTAAATTGGACGGTACAACCAAGAACTTCCGTGTTACAAAACTTTTTGGTTTCTTTGGTTTGGAACGTCGTGAAATCCAAGAAGCCAAAGCTGGTGATTTGATTGCTGTATCAGGTATGGAAGATATCTTTGTCGGTGAAACCATTACTCCAACAGATGCAGTTGAGGCATTGCCAGTTCTTCACATTGATGAGCCAACTCTTCAAATGACCTTCTTGGTCAACAACTCACCATTTGCTGGTCGTGAAGGTAAGTGGGTAACTTCTCGTAAGGTTGAAGAACGTTTGCAAGCAGAATTGCAAACAGACGTTTCTCTTCGTGTAGAACCAACTGACTCGCCAGATAAATGGACTGTTTCAGGACGTGGGGAATTGCACTTGTCAATCCTGATTGAAACCATGCGTCGTGAGGGCTATGAGCTTCAAGTATCTCGTCCAGAAGTTATCGTAAAAGAGATTGACGGTGTCAAATGTGAGCCGTTCGAGCGCGTGCAAATCGACACACCAGAAGAATACCAAGGATCTGTTATCCAAAGTCTCTCTGAACGTAAGGGTGAAATGTTGGATATGGTCTCAACTGGTAATGGTCAAACTCGTTTGGTCTTCCTTGTTCCTGCGCGTGGTTTGATTGGATACTCAACCGAATTCTTGTCAATGACTCGTGGTTACGGGATTATGAACCATACATTCGATCAATACTTACCATTGATTCCAGGTGAAATTGGTGGACGTCACCGTGGTGCCCTTGTTTCTATCGATACTGGTAAGGCAACAACTTACTCAATTATGTCTATCGAAGAACGTGGAACTATCTTCGTTAACCCAGGAACTGAAGTATACGAAGGAATGATCATCGGTGAAAACTCTCGTGAAAACGACTTGACTGTTAACATCACAAAAGCGAAACAAATGACCAACGTTCGTTCAGCTACTAAGGACCAAACAGCAGTTATCAAGACTCCTCGTATCTTGACTCTTGAAGAATCACTTGAGTTCTTGAACGACGATGAGTACATGGAAGTAACTCCTGAATCTATCCGTTTGCGTAAACAAATCCTTAACAAGGCGGAGCGTGAGAAAGCAAACAAAAAGAAAAAATCAGCTGAATAAGAGCTAGAAAGAGCAGAAAATGGTCTATTTAATCATAGGGATTTTATTACTTTTACTCTATATATTTGCGACACCTCAAAGTATCAAGGGGACGGTTAATGTTGTAATTCTAGTTTTTGGTCTCGTTTCCCTCGTGATTTTGCTTATGTTGTCCATCCTGCAAATCTTTCAGCTACCAACAGAATTCTTTATTGCAGTAGCAATGCTGGCCCTCACTTACTTTAGTTTGCGAGATATCAGTCTCATGTCGGTTCGAAAAAAACACTAATCATCAATTCGATTCCTAAACTAACAAAAAACTTCTATTAGCAACTAGTTGGCTGATAGAAGTTTTTTTGATTAAGATAGATTGCTTTTTTCTTCAGAATAGCGTTGGTAGAAGTCAACTTTCAGTTGGATAAAGTTTTCCAATTCGCGTAGGAGTTGAAGCAAGGTTGCACGTGTTTCAAATTCTTCCCTTGTTTTAGGGAGGCTACGATTGCGAAATACCTGCAAGTAGCTTTCAATATCATTTAATAAATCGTTGGCTGGATTGGTCTGACTGAGTTGATCCGCAATTTTTGCGAATAGCTGAGCAAGGATTAGGCTTTCGCTTGCCGCCAACTGGCAGGTGTTGATCTGTTGGGCCATATTACGAAGAATCCGACTCTGTCTTTGTCTCATTTCGAAATAGTGGATATGATAGTCGGTCTGGTGAAAGAGGTGGTCGGAGTGATCAAGATAGACCAGTTTGAGTGCTTCTTCGAGGAGTTGATCCAGTTCTTCAACGAGTTGGGCACGGTTGCGACCATCGCCCTTTCCCAGATAATATTCAAAACGTTGTAGGATGTGTTTGAGTTTTTCTTCTACCTTGAGATGATAGAGATGGATTTCTTCTTGCCGAGAAGGCATATAGAGATTGACAGTCAGGGCAAATCCCGTACCAATAAGAAATAGGAGGAGCTCATTTACTTGAAGTTCTGGTGATATAGACTCTTGAACTAAGAGATGACTGACCAGGACACTACTCGGGGTAATACCAATTTCCCAGCCGAATTTATAGGCAAGGGGAACATAGAGAGCCAAATAGAGACCAAAACTCCAGATATGGTAGCCGGTGAGGTGAAAGGAAAGGACACCAATGAAAAGAGCAAGAAGGGTTGAGAATAAACGATTGCGAGCTAGCTTTATGGTGCTTCTACGGGTATCAGACAAACTCAAAAGGGCAATGATACCAGCTGAAACTGCTGACGATAAATCAAGAAAGTAGGCTAGAGCACAGGCCAAACAGGTTGCTAGAACGAGTTTAAAGGTACGTTGGGTGATAGACATGAGACATTTCCTATAATGAATGATTGAAACCAGATAAAACAGGCCCTAAAAAGGCTTGTCTTGATTATTTTTTGCGAGTAGAGGAAAATTCTGCTACTGCTGTAAAGAGGACATCTGTTGAAGAATTGAGGGCTGTTTCGCAAGAGTCTTGAATAACACCGATGACGAAACCTACACCCACAACCTGCATAGCAATATCATTGGTAATTCCAAGAGGCTGCAGGCAACTGGAATAAGTAGGAGTGAACCTCCGGCGATTCCTGAAGCACCACAGACAGAGATGGCTGCAACGATACTGAGTACAAAAGCAGTTGCAAAATCAACTGAGATTCCAAGAGTATTGACAGCGGCTAGTGTTAAGATGTTGATGGTAACAGCCGCTCCAGCCATATTGATGGTTGATCCCAAGGGAATTGAGACAGAATAGGTATCTGGATTCAGACCTAGATCCTCACAGAGTTTCATATTAACAGGGATATTAGCAGCTGAGCTTCGGGTGAAAAAGGCTGTAACACCACTGATACGCAAGCATTTCCATACCAAGGGATATGGATTTTTCTTGATAAAGAGAAAAGCGATCAGAGGATTGATCACTAGGGCAACGAAAACCATAGTGGCAATCAAAAGTCCGAGTAAAATCCCGTAATTTGCCAAACCAGCAATACCTTGGCCAGAGATGGTTTCAAAAACTAAAGCGAGGATACCAAAGGGCGCAAGGTTGATGATCCATTCGACGATTTTTGAAGTCACACTAGCCATTGTTTTGAGTAACTCTTTGCTATTTTTGCTAGCTTCTCGCATGGCAACCCCAAAGACGATAGCCCAAGACAAAATTCCGATATAGTTAGCTTCGATGATGGCATTGACAGGATTGTCCACTATTTTCAGTAGGAGATTACTGAGTACTTATCCGATGCCGTCTGGAGGAGTAACTTCTGTGCTAGCACTACTCAAGACCATCTGAACAGGGAAGAGAAAGCTAGCTAAAACTGCTACAAGAGCCGCTGCAAAAGTCCCTAGCAAATAGAGGAAAATGACTTTTTTCATATTACTATTTTGGCCTTTTTGGTGTTGGGAAAGAGCGTTAGCGACTAAAGCAAAAACCAGGATAGCGGCGATGGCCTTTAGTCCTCCTACAAATAAATCTCCCAATAAACCAATGCCAGTTAGATTAGGGACGAGTAGACCTAAAATTGCTCCCAGAGTCATTCCAATTCCGATACGTTTGATAAGATTTGTTTTGTTCCAAGCGCGAATAATTCTTTTCATAGAGGTCTCCTTTTTGTGTATTGTTTATGATTATAGTATAAATATACTTGAAAAGCAAGTGACTCGTAAATTTTGTTTGAATAAATGAATATTTATAAAAAGGATGGCTAGGAAGGATTTATGGTATAATGAATAGAAAAGGAGTTTTGTATGCAAGAATTTTTTCAACGATATCTGGATAAATTAGATCTAACAACTGTTTTAGAGAATCTCTTGACCAAGGTGATTTCTCTTTTACTTCTCATTCTTCTATTTTACATAGCTAAAAAGTTCCTCCATGTTGCTGTACGAAAGATTGTTAAACCCTCACTTAAATTTTCAAATCGAGATGCAGGTAGACAAAAAACCATTTCTCGTTTGCTTGAAAATATTTTCAACTATACACTTTATTTCTTCTTGATTTATTGTATTTTATCCATTCTAGGATTACCTGTCTCTAGTCTGCTCGCAGGTGCAGGGATTGCAGGTGTAGCTATCGGTATGGGAGCACAAGGTTTTCTATCAGACGTCATCAATGGCTTCTTTATTCTCTTTGAACGTCAGTTGGATGTTGGAGATGAGGTTGTTTTGACCAATGGTCCTATTACCGTATCAGGTAAGGTTGTCAGTGTTGGAATTCGGACGACTCAACTGAGAAGTGACGACCAAGCCCTTCACTTTGTTCCTAACCGCAACATTACCGTTGTGAGTAATTTTTCAAGGAAAGAAGAGAACTGAAATTTTACGTGATTTATGGTACAATAAAAAGAGTTTGGTAAAGGAGAAACGATGTTTTTAGATAAGCAGTTAGGAAATGGTTGCACCTGGATTAATCTAGATGTGGAAATCATCAAAAATCTCGAAGACCTATCAGAAATCTATGGATTGGATAAAGAAACCATCGAATATGCGCTAGATAGAAACGAACGAGCCCACATGGATTATAACCGTGAAAACGGAACAGTGACCTTTATCTACAACGTTCTTGACTTAGAAAGAGACAAGGAATACTATGAAGCCATTCCTATGACCTTTATCGTGGAAAAACAACGAATGATTACCATCAGTAATCATAAGAATGCTTATGTCATTGATCAGATGTTAGGCTATCTCGAAAGTCATGATTCTCTTTCAATATATAAATTTCTTTTTGCCAGTTTAGAAATGATTAGCAATGCCTATTATCCGATCATTGAGAAGATGGATAAGAGTAAGGATGAGATCAATGGCCTACTCCGTCAGAGAACGACCAAGAAAAATCTCTTTGCCCTCTCCGACTTGGAGACAGGTATGGTTTATCTAACGGCAGCTGCCAAACAAAACCGTATCTTACTTGAACATATCCAAGGGCATGCCCTCTATCGTCGTTTGGACGAAATTGAAAAAGAGCAATTTGATGATGCAATGATTGAAGCCCATCAGTTGGTATCTATGACAGATTTGATTTCTCAAGTTCTTCAACAACTGTCAGGGTCTTACAACAACATTCTAAACAATAACCTGAATGATAACTTGACAACCTTGACCATCATTTCAGTTTTATTGGCCGTGCTTGCGGTTATCACAGGATTTCGGGATGAATGTTCCTCTTCCATTTATGGAGGATAAGCATGCATGGATTTATATCACTTTGGCTAGTGCTGTCCTGTGGCTTGTTCTATCCCATTTTCTCAAAAAAATTGCAAAAATAAGTTAAGAAAAGGAGTCAAAATGGCTATTGAAAACTACATGCCAGACTTTGCTGTAGAAGCAGTTTATGATTTGACAGTCCAAAGCCTGAAAAACCAAGGGATCAAAGCTGTTTTGGTGGATTTAGACAACACTCTGATTGCTTGGAATAACCCTGATGGGACTCCAGAAATGAAGCAGTGGTTACATGACCTTCGTGATGCTGGTATTCGCATTATCGTAGTGTCTAACAACTCTAAAGAACGAGTTCAACGTGCGGTTGAAAAATTTGGGATTGACTATGTTTATTGGGCTTTGAAGCCCTTTACTTTCGGGATTGACCGCGCCATGAAGGAATTCCACTATGATAAAAACGAAGTGGTCATGGTTGGGGATCAGCTCATGACGGATATTCGAGCGGCTCACCGTGCTGGGATTCGTTCGATTTTGGTCAAGCCCTTAGTTCAGCACGACTCTATCAAAACACAGATTAACCGCGCTCGTGAGCGTCGTGTCATAAAACAAATCACTGAAAAGTACGGGCCTATCACATATAAAAAAGGAATCTAACTATGGAAGAAATTCTCTGTATTGGTTGTGGAGCAACCATTCAGACGACAGATAAGACTGGTCTAGGGTTTACGCCTCAGTCAGCACTCGAAAAAGGTTTGGAGACTGGTGAAGTTTATTGCCAACGTTGTTTTCGTCTTCGTCATTACAATGAAATCACGGATGTGCAACTGACGGATGATGATTTCCTAAACTCTTGCACGAGGTGGGAGACAGTGATGCCTTGGTGGTCAATGTGATTGATATCTTTGACTTTAATGGTTCTGTTATCCCAGGCTTGCCTCGTTTTGTATCAGGTAATGATGTGCTCTTGGTTGGAAATAAAAAAGACATCCTTCCTAAGTCTGTTAAGCCTGGTAAGATTAGTCAATGGCTTATGGAACGTGCCCACGAAGAAGGTCTACGTCCTGTTGACGTCGTTCTGACTTCAGCCCAAAACAAGCATGCTATCAAGGAAGTCATTGATAAAATAGAGCACTATCGTAAGGGGCGTGATGTCTATGTAGTTGGGGTTACCAATGTTGGGAAATCAACTCTTATCAATGCTATTATCCAGGAAATTACGGGTGACCAGAACGTCATCACAACATCACGTTTCCCAGGGACAACCTTAGATAAGATTGAGATCCCACTTGATGATGGTTCTTATATCTATGATACACCGGGAATTATCCATCGTCATCAGATGGCCCATTACTTGACGGCCAAAAACCTCAAGTATGTCAGTCCTAAAAAGGAAATCAAACCTAAAACCTACCAGCTCAATCCTGAGCAAACTCTATTTTTAGGTGGTTTGGGACGTTTTGATTTCATTGCAGGAGAAAAGCAAGGCTTCACAGCTTTCTTTGATAATGAACTCAAACTTCATCGTACCAAGCTTGAAGGAGCGAGTGCCTTTTACGACAAGCACCTTGGAACCCTCCTTACACCACCAAATAGCAAGGAAAAAGAAGATTTTCCAAAACTGGTCCAACATGTCTTTACTATCAAGGATAAGACAGACCTCGTTATCTCAGGACTAGGCTGGATCCGTGTAACAGGAACTGCCAAAGTAGCCGTCTGGGCACCAGAAGGCGTCGCAGTCGTCACACGAAAAGCAATTATTTAAAATAAAATCACTGAGCGAACAAAGTGAGCTCATGTAGAGATAGTTATTGCCGTGGTGTGATTGCCAATCTATAGATTGGCAAGGGGCGCAATTGAGACCTAGGCTCAATTGTGAGGTCAGGAAATCCATTTTTCAAAGATGAAATCTTTAGGAAATTAGTTCCGACCGTCCCTCACCACCTAAAATAACTATCAAAAAGGAAGAAAATATGTCATTAACATCAAAACAACGTGCCTTCCTCAACAGCCAGGCACACACCCTTAAACCCACTATCCAAATCGGGAAAAATGGACTCAACGATCAAATCAAAACCAGCGTTCGTCAGGCACTTGATGCCCGTGAATTGATCAAGGTTACACTCTTACAAAACACAGATGAAAACATCCACGAAGTAGCTGAAATCTTAGAAGAAGAAATCGGTGTGGATACAGTCCAAAAAATCGGCCGTATCTTGATTTTGTATAAACAATCAAGCAAGAAAGAAAATCGTAAGATTTCTAAAAAAGTTAAAGAAATCTAAGCACGATACTCCCAAAAACTGTATTTTACAGAAGACTAAAGGAGATTAGCCTATGGCAATCGAACTGTTAACTCCCTTTACAAAAGTGGAGTTAGAGCCAGAAATCAAGGATAAAAAACGTAAGCAAGTTGGAATCTTAGGGGGAAATTTTAACCCTGTTCACAATGCCCACCTGATCGTCGCAGACCAAGTGCGCCAACAGTTGGGATTGGATCAAGTTCTGCTCATGCCTGAGTATCAACCACCTCACGTAGACAAAAAAGAAACCATTTCTGAACACCACCGTCTCAAGATGCTTGAATTGGCTATCGATGGAATCGAAGGTTTAGCTATTGAGACTATTGAGTTAGAGCGTAAGGGGATTTCCTACACCTACGACACCATGAAGATTTTGACAGAGAAGAATCCAGATACCGATTATTACTTTATCATCGGTGCTGACATGGTAGACTATTTACCCAAATGGTATAGAATTGATGAACTGGTCGACCTTGTTCAGTTTGTAGGAGTTCAACGACCACGCTACAAGGCTGGGACTTCTTATCCAGTCATTTGGGTGGATGTGCCTCTTATGGATATTTCATCCAGTATGGTACGTGATTTCATCGCCCAAGGACGAACACCTAACTTTCTCCTACCCAAACCAGTGCTAGACTATATCGAGAAAGAAGGGCTTTACTGATGGCATACCAAGACTATATCAACTGTTCGCGTGAAGAATTGTTGGAAAAAATGGCAGAGCTCCTACCTGAAAAACGTCTAACCCATTGTCTAGGTGTAGAGGGTGCAGCCATAGAATTGGCTCAGCGCTATGGTGTGGATGTTGAGAAAGCAGGCCTAGCAGGTCTCCTTCATGATTATGCTAAAAAGCTATCAGATCAAGAATTTTTAGGCTTGATAGATCGTTATCAACTTGACTCTGATCTTAAAAACTGGGGCAATAATGTCTGGCATGGTATGGTCGGTATCTACAAGATTCAGGAAGATTTGGATTTACAAGATTCTGAAATCCTACGAGCTATTGAAATTCATACAGTTGGAGCTGGCCAGATGACGGACCTAGACAAGGTCATCTACGTCGCAGACTATATCGAGCACAATCGTGCCTTTCCAGGTGTGGACCAGGCACGTGAGATTGCAAGTTTGTCACTCAATAAGGCAGTAGCCTATGAAACAGTTCGCACTGTCGAGCATTTAGCTCGCCAGGGATTTCCCATCTATCCCCAAACCCTTGAAACCTATAACGCCTTTGTGCACTATTTGAAAGAGGATTAAATGAAGACGGCTTTTATCATTATTGATGTACAAAATATTTTAGTGGAAACTGGGTTTCAGACAAAGGGTCTATTGGAAAAAATTTCTTATTTACAAAACCAAGCTAGAAGTAAGAATATCGAAATTATCTATGTTCAACATATTGAGAACCCTGAAGCCCAAACATCAGAAGATTGGCAGTTATCTGCGCTTTTAAATCGAAAACCTGATGAAAAGGTCTTTCAGAAGAAGTATAATAGTATTTTCAAAGAAACTGGCTTAAGAGAATACTTGGATAAACAGGGAATTGAAAAATTAGTTTTATGTGGTATGCAGACTGAATATTGTGTGGATACCTCTGTCAAGGTTGCTTTTGAATATGGCTATCAGCTTATTATTCCAGAAGGAACTTGCACAACGTTTGATGGGAAAGACATTCCAGCTGAAACGATAAATGAATTTTATGAGGGCATTTGGGAGGGGCGCTTTGCAGATGTCCTAGATTGTAAAAATATTTTTTAAAAGAGGATTAAATGAACGAAAAAGAATTATTAGAACTAGTCGTGAAAGCGGCTGATGAGAAACGTGCCGAGGACATTCTCGCACTTGATGTACAAGAATTGACCAGTGTGACAGACTACTTTGTTATCACTAGTTCTATGAATAGCCGTCAATTGGACGCTATCGCTGAAAATATCCGTGAAAAAGTTGCTGAAGCAGGCCTTAAAGGTAGCCATGTTGAAGGTGATGCAACTGGAGGCTGGGTTTTACTTGACCTTGGTGGAGTCGTTGTGCATATCTTCTCAGAAGAAATGCGTGCCCACTATAACCTCGAAACTATGGCATGAGGCAAATTCTGTAGACATTTCAGAAGCCTTAGCATAGAAGATGAACTCAGTTGTAATCAACTGGGTTTTATTTGCTTATGTTAGAAGAAAATTGTTAGAAAGGTAAGGGCTAGTGGTGTTTATCATGGGGCTCTTGGTATCATGATTATGGCAACTTATGAAACTTTTGCGGCGGTCTATGATGCGGTCATGGATGATAGTTTATACGACAAATGGATGGATTTTTCGCTACGCTATTTACCTAAAACCAAGGACAGAAAGAAACTCTTGGAGCTTGCTTGCGGGACAGGCATCCAGTCTGTCCGCTTTTCTCAAGCTGGTTTTGATGTGACTGGACTTGATTTGAGTGCGGATATGTTGAAAATTGCCGAAAAGAGAGCGGCTTCAGCCAAGCAAAAGATTGTTTTCATTGAAGGCAATATGCTGGATTTATCCAAGGCTGGTAAATACGACTTTGTGACCTGCTATTCTGATTCTATCTGCTACATGCCGGATGAAGTGGAAGTAGGGGATGTCTTTAAAGAAGTCTATAATGCTCTCAATGAGGACGGGGTCTTTATCTTTGATGTGCATTCGACTTACCAGACGGATGAGGTCTTTCCTGGCTATTCCTATCATGAAAATGCAGAAGACTTTGCCATGCTCTGGGATACCTACGAGGATGCAGCACCACATTCTATCGTGCATGAGTTGACCTTTTTTATCAAGGAAGCGGATGGATCCTTTAGTCGTCACGACGAAGTGCATGAGGAGCGTACATACGAGGTCTTGACCTATGATATTTTGCTAGAACAAGCTGGTTTTAAGTCCTTCAAGATTTATGCTGACTTTGAGGATAAGGAGCCTACAGAAACCAGTACTCGTTGGTTTTTTGTGGCACAGAAGTAGGAGGTTGATATGGTTCGATCAAAATATTCTTGGGAAGAAGTATCGCAGTTTAATCGTATCCGTCAAAATGGAACGCTTTGGGAAAAAGATGGGCAATATTTTTATGTTCAGGAAGAAGGAACCGTATTTTCAGAGTTAGTTGTTTACGATATGTCTAAGAAACTTTTTGATATGTTAGTAAATGAAATAAAATCGGAGGATGATATCCGACATATGCTAATGTATGGAACATGGCCAATGACGGTTGCCGGATGCCATAGACCAACGATGTTGATAGCTTATCCTGAACTGCAAAAGAATTATAGTAATGAACAACTAGCAGAAATCCTTCCAGTAGGAGAAAAACAATGGCTTAACTGGAGAGGGAGATTGCCTGAGTGGTATCGTAGATTTCGTCATTAGAAAGGGAGAACATCATGACCATTACAGGTATTATAGCGGAGTTCAATCCTTTTCATAATGGCCATAAATACCTGCTAGAACAGGCGGATGGGCTGAAAATCGTTGCCATGTCTGGGAATTTCATGCAGCGTGGAGAGCCTGCTATCGTGGACAAGTGGACAAGGGCTCAAATGGCACTAGAGAATGGAGCAGACTTGGTAGTAGAATTGCCATTTTTAGTCAGTGTTCAGGCGGCAGATTTTTTCGGTCAAGGTGCTGTTGAACTCTTGGCTCGTTTGGGAATTGACAGCCTAGCTTTTGGGACAGAGGAAGTTCTAGATTACCAGAAAATTGCTAACTTATATGCAGAGCGTAGTCAAGAGATGGAGAATTTTGTGGACAATCTACCTGATTCACTCTCCTACCCTCAGAAAACCCAAGCCATGTGGAAGGAATTTGCAGGTCTTGATTTTTCGGGTGATACGCCCAATCATGTCTTAGCTCTTGCCTACGCCAAGGCAGTTGCTGGAAGAAATATCAAACTTCATCCAATTCAACGTCAGGGAGCAGGATATCATTCTGTGGACAAGGATGTGGACTTTGCTTCGGCGACAGCCATCCGTCAGCACCAAACAGATCAAGGTTTCTTAGAACGCTTTATGCCTTCTGTTAATCTCTTTGAAAATGCTAGTAAGGTGAGCTGGGAAGATTATTTTTCACTTTTACGCTATCAAATCTTGTCAAATCCAGATTTAAGTACTATTTATCAGGTCAATCAAGAGATGGCTGTACGTATTAAGGAAGCCATCAAAATAGCAAAATCTATTGAGGAATTGGTTGAGTTAGTGGCTACCAAACGCTACACCAAGGCGCGTGTGCGACGCCTCTTGGCCTATATCTTGGTGCAGGCTAGAGAAAGTGACTGGCCAGAAGGTATTCACGTCCTTGGTTTTACCGAAAAAGGCAGACAACACCTTAAAGCTCTCAGGGAGCAGGTCAATCTCGTCAGCCGAATCGGTAAAGAACCCTGGGATGCCATAACCCAAAAGGCAGACCAAATCTATCAACTGGGACACCCTAGTATAGCAGAACAGAATTTCGGCCGAGTGCCAATCAGAATTGAAACTAACTAAGTCTACTGAAAGGTAGACTTTTTTTCTTATTTTTTTTATAAAAAAATTTCTTTAAAAAAATAGTTAGGTTTAAGAAGCTTATTTTACTAAGGAAAATGAAGATAATGCTCCTAAAAATAACTATAACAACTTCCATTTAAGGTTTGTTAAAAATATTTTTTTGTGGTAAAATGTATAAGAATGTATGTCATTCAGATAAACAAATAAATTGAGGTAAAAACATGGAAATTATGACAATTGTTATAGTTGTTTTTGCCGTCATCATTGGTTTAGTCATTGGATATGTCAGCATCTCAGTCAAGATGAAATCATCACAAGAGGCTGCAGAGTTGATGCTTTTAAATGCTGAACAAGAAGCAACTAATTTACGAGGACAAGCTGAGCGCGAAGCGGATTTATTACTTAATGAAGCTAAGAGCGAAAGCAAATCCCTTAAAAAAGAAGCACTATTGGAGGCTAAAGAAGAAGCCAGAAAATACCGCGAAGAAGTGGACGCTGAATTTAAGTCGGAGCGTCAAGAACTCAAGCAAATCGAAAGTCGTTTGACGGAGAGAGCTACGAGCCTTGACCGTAAAGACGATAATTTGACGAACAAAGAAAAAACACTTGAACAAAAAGAACAAAGTATTTCTGATAGAGCAAAAAAACCTTGATGCACGTGAAGAGCAACTAGAGGAAATTGAAAAAGCAAAAAGCAAGCTGAACTGGAGCGTGTCGGAAGTCTGACTCAGTCAGAGGCAAAAGATATTATCTTAGCTCAAACAGAAGAAGACTTGACCAAGGAAATTGCTAGCCGCATTCGTGAGGCGGAGCAAGAAGTCAAGGAACGTTCAGATAAGCTTGCTAAGGATATCTTGTCCCAAGCGATGCAGAGAATTGCTGGTGAGTATGTAGCTGAGTCTACCAACTCGACAGTTCATCTGCCTGATGATACTATGAAAGGTCGTATCATTGGTCGTGAAGGTCGTAACATCCGTACTTTTGAAAGTTTGACAGGGGTTGATGTCATCATTGATGATACGCCAGAAGTGGTAACCTTGTCAGGTTTTGATCCTATCCGCCGTGAGATTGCCCGTATGACGATGGAAACCTTGCTTAAGGATGGACGAATTCACCCAGCTCGTATCGAAGAGTTGGTTGAGAAAAACCGTCAAGAAATTGATAACAGAATTCGTGAATATGGTGAAGCTGCAGCCTATGAAATCGGTGCACCAAACCTTCACCCAGACTTGATGAAGATCATGGGTCGCTTACAGTTCCGTACTTCATACGGACAAAATGTCTTGCGACACTCAATCGAAGTGGCTAAGTTAGCTGGTATCATGGCTAGCGAACTTGGTGAAAATGCAGCTCTTGCCCGCCGTGCAGGATTCCTTCACGATATTGGTAAAGCCATTGATCGAGAAGTAGAAGGTAGCCACGTTGAGATTGGTACTGAATTAGCTCGCAAGTACAAAGAGCATCCAGTTGTGATTAACACGATTGCTAGTCACCACGGAGATGTAGAGCCTGAAAGTGTGATTGCAGTTCTCGTTGCTGCAGCGGACGCCTTAAGCGCAGCCCGTCCAGGAGCTCGTAGCGAATCACTTGAAAGCTACATCAAACGTCTCCATGATTTAGAAGAAATCGCTAATAGCTTTGAAGGAGTTCAAAATAGCTTTGCCCTTCAAGCAGGTCGTGAAATCCGAATCATGGTAAATCCAGGTCAAATCAAGGACGATAAGGTCACAATCTTAGCTCACAAAGTTCGTGAGAAAATCGAAAACAATCTCGATTACCCAGGAAATATCAAGGTAACCGTGATTCGTGAACTTCGAGCAGTTGATTATGCAAAATAAATAAGAAAGAGCAGTTGAAAAATTACTGCTTTTTTGTTACACTAGATAGAAAGATTGTAGTAAGCAGAAATGCCTTCACAAAGAGAATTCTGAATGAATTTTCAAGGCATTTCACAAACTATCCAAAGGAGACATCATGGCAGACCGTGGCTTACTAATCGTTTTTTCAGGTCCTTCAGGAGTTGGAAAGGAACGGTTAGACGAGAAATTTTTGAGAGTTCTGAAAACCAATTCCAATATTCTGTATCTATGACAACGCGGGCGCAACGTCCAGGTGAAGTAGACGGAGTTGACTATTTCTTCCGTACGCGTGAAGAATTTGAAGAATTGATCCGTCAAGGACAGATGTTAGAGTATGCTGAGTATGTAGGCAACTACTACGGAACTCCTCTGACCTATGTCAATGAAACCCTTGATAAGGGGATTGACGTCTTCCTTGAAATTGAAGTGCAGGGAGCTCTTCAGGTCAAGAAAAAAGTTCCAGATGCGGTCTTTATCTTTTTGACACCACCAGATTTGGAAGAATTGCAAGACCGTCTCGTAGGCCGTGGTACAGATAGTGCAGAAGTGATCGCCCAACGTATCGAAAAAGCTAAAGAAGAAATTGCTTTGATGCGTGAGTATGACTATGCTATTGTCAATGATCATGTTCCTCTTGCCGCAGAACGTGTCAAACGTGTGATTGAAGCAGAACATTTCCGCGTCGATCGTGTCATCGGTCACTACCAGGATATGCTACCAAAGTCTCCAACTATTCGATAAACTATAGAAAACAGGTACAAACAAATGATGCTTAAACCCTCTATTGATACCTTGCTTGACAAGGTACTCATCAAAAATATTCACTCGTCATCTTGGAAGCAAAAACGTGCTCACGAATTAGAAGCTGGAGCAACTCCAACACAAGAATTCAAATCTGAAAAATCTACACTTCGTGCCTTGGAAGAAATTGAATCAGGGAATGTAACCATCCACCCAGATCCAGAAGGAAAACGCGAAGCTGTTCGTCGTCGTATCGAAGAAGAAAGACGATTGAGAGAAGAAGAAGAAAAGAAAATCAAAGAGCAAATCGCGAAAGAAAAAGAAGAAGGTGAAAAAATTTAAGGTTGGGGGGACTCAATCTTATTTTTTCTATTGCAAGAATACTCAATCAATTGAAACGATTTAAGAAGAGAAGGAGGTGAGGATATGGCTATTGCAAAAATCATTGTGGATGTTCCCTTGATGCAGACGGACCAACCATACAGTTACAAGGTCCCTGAGGAATTTGTAGACATGCTGGAAGTTGGTATGCGGGTTCATGTGCCTTTTGGGAAGGCCAATCGCTTGATTCAAGGGATTGTTCTTGGAATGGAACAAGAATCGGAAATGGCAGATGAGGACTTGAAAGAAATTGCTGAGGTGCTGGACTTTTCTCCTGTCTTAACGGAGGAACAACTCTGGCTAGCTGAAGAACTACGTAAGTCAGTTTTTTCATACAAGATTTCTATTCTAAAAGCTATGCTTCCAGGATTTTTGAATTCTAGCTATGATAAAATCCTCTATCCTCTGGAAGGCTTGAGTCAGAAAGACAGAGACCGTTTGTTTGGATCGCAAGAGTCCTTAGCATTTTCATCTCTAGACTTAGAAAAGCAGGCCGAGATGATGCGATTGACTCGCAAAGGACTTTTGAAGTTAGAGTATCAGGCTATAGACCAGAAGAAGGTCAAATCACAGTCTTGGATTCAAGTGAATCTTGACAAATTAGAAAAGCTAGAAATCTCAAACCGTGCCAAGAAGAAATTGGAACTGCGAGATTATTTATTAGCACATCCAGAAAGTACTCCTTTGGCTGCTTTGTTAGAACATTACTCACGGGAACAAGTTAACTTCTTTGTGGAACAGGGTGCTTTGACGATTCTTCAGAAGGAAGTTCAACGTTCAGCTACCTACTTTGAAGGAATCGAGTCAAATCAAGCCTTAGAGTTAAACCCAGAGCAAAAACAAGCCTGTGAGGCGGTTGTTGGAGCGATTGGAAAGAAACATCCTCCCTTTCTTCTACAAGGAATCACTGGAAGTGGGAAAACTGAGGTTTATTTGCAGATTATCCAAGGTGCCTTGGATATGGGAAAAACAGCGATTGTTCTTGTGCCAGAGATCTCTCTGACACCTCAAATGACAGAGCGCTTTATTGCTCGTTTTGGTGAGCAAGTTGCCATCCTCCACTCAGGCTTGTCCAACGGTGAAAAGTATGATGAGTGGCGCAAGGTGGAGCGTGGAGATGCTCAGGTAGTTGTTGGGGCGAGGTCTGCTATTTTTGCACCTTTGAAAAATCTAGGTGTTATCATTATCGATGAAGAGCACGAGGCTAGCTATAAGCAAGACAGCAATCCTCGTTACCATGCTAGAGATGTGGCTCTTTTACGAGCTCGGTACAATCAAGCTGCATTAGTCCTTGGTTCTGCAACACCGAGTCTAGAAAGCCGTGCGCGTGCTGGTAAGGGTGTTTATCAACATCTACGTCTGACTCAACGGGCCAATCCTTTAGCAAGTATTCCTGAGGTTCAACTGATTGATTTCCGTGATTACATCGGGCAGAATGAAACATCAAACTTTACACCACCTCTCATTGAGGCAATTCAAGCTCGACTAGATAAAAAGAGCAGGTTGTTCTCATGCTCAATCGTCGTGGTTATTCTAGCTTTGTCATGTGCCGGGAATGCGGGACCGTGGATACCTGTCCAAACTGCGATATTTCCTTGACGCTGCATATGGATACTAAGACTATGAACTGTCATTATTGTGGTTTTACGAAGGAAATTCCACATGTCTGTCCAAACTGTCAGAGTCGTAGCATTCGCTATTATGGAACGGGGACACAGAAGGCTTATGATGAGCTAGCGGAACTCTTTCCAGAGGCACGCATTCTACGCATGGATGTGGATACAACTCGTAAAAAAGGCAGTCACCAAGCTTTACTTGAACAATTTGGCAATGGTGAAGTGGACATATTGCTAGGAACCCAGATGATTGCCAAGGGATTAGATTTTCCAAATGTGACCTTGGTTGGTGTTCTCAATGCGGACACAGCCTTGAACCTGCCTGATTTTCGTTCTTCTGAGAGAACCTTCCAACTCTTGACCCAGGTGGCAGGTCGCGCCGGTCGTGCTGAAAAGGCAGGTCAGGTCTTGATTCAGTCTTATAATCCTCAGCATTATGCCATTCGATTTGCCAAGGATCAGGACTACGAAGGTTTCTATGCCTATGAAATGGGCATTAGACGTCAGTTGGGTTATCCACCTTATTATTTTACTATTGGAATCACCTTATCTCATAAAAAAGAAGAAGAGGTTCTTAGACGTGCTTATCAAGTCATGGAGATTTTGCGGTCAGGTTTATCGGATGCTAGTGTAATTCTAGGTCCGACGCCAAAACCTATCGCTCGTACTCATAACCTCTACCACTACCAAATTTTGATTAAATACCGTTTAGAAGATGAGTTGGCTTCTACCCTTAATCAGGTCTTAGCCCTAACTCAAGAACGTGAAAATAGCGAACTTCGTCTCAGTATTGACCACGAACCGCAACAATTTTTATAGAAGGAGAAAAGATGACAAAACTAATCTTTATGGGAACTCCCAATTTTTTTCAGCAACTGTTTTTAAAGGGGCTTTTTGTCAGATGACCGCTACGAGATTGTAGCGGTTGTAACTCAGCCAGATCGTGCTGTCGGCCGTAAAAAAGTTATCCAGGAAACCCCAGTGAAACAAGCTGCCAAAGAGGCAGGTCTGCCTATCTACCAACCAGAAAAATTATCGGGTAGTCCAGAGATGGAAGCTATCATGAATTTGGGAGCTGACGGGATTGTGACTGCAGCTTTTGGGCAGTTTCTCCCAAGTAAACTCCTTGATAGCATGGATTTTGCAGTCAATGTTCATGCTTCGCTTCTTCCAAAGCACCGTGGTGGAGCTCCTATCCATTATGCCTTGATTCAAGGTGATGAAGAAGCAGGAGTAACCATTATGGAAATGGTCAAGGAAATGGATGCAGGGGACATGATTTCTCGTCGCAGTATTCCCATTACTGATGAGGATAATGTTGGTACCTTGTTCGAAAAATTGGCCATTGTTGGGCGTGATTTGCTTTTGGATACTCTACCTGCTTATATAGCTGGTGAAATTCAGCCTCAACCACAAGATCCGAGCCAAGTAACTTTCTCACCAAATATCAAACCTGAGGAGGAAAAACTGGACTGGAGCAAGACCAACCGTCAACTCTTTAATCAAATCCGTGGGATGAATCCATGGCCAGTTGCCCACACCTTCCTAAAGGGAGATCGCTTCAAAATCTATGAAGCTCTACCAGTAGAAGGTCAGGGGACTCCGGGTGAGATTATTTCCATCGGTAAGAAAGAATTGATCGTCGCAACTTCTGAAGGGGCCCTGTCTCTCAAACAGGTTCAACCAGCAGGAAAACCTAAGATGGATATTGCTTCTTTCCTTAACGGTGTGGGACGGACTTTGGCAATAGGAGAACGATTTGGTGACTAAAGTAGAAACGGCTAGAAGTTTAGCCTTGGAGGTGCTAGAGGACGTCCTTGTCAATCAAGCCTACTCAAATATCGCCTTAAATAAACACCTCAAGGAAAGTCAACTGTCAGCGGCTGACAAAGGTTTGGTGACAGAATTAGTGTATGGAACCGTAGCTCGAAAACTCACCTTAGAATGGTACCTATCCCACTTTATCGAGGATAGAGATAAGCTAGATAGCTGGCTCTATGTTCTTATACTCATGAGCCTTTATCAACTCCAATACCTAGATAAGCTACCTGATCATGCAGTAGTTCATGAAGCGGTTGAAATTGCTAAAAGTCGCAAAAAAGGCAGTGAAAAATTAGTCAATGCGGTTCTGCGCCGTATCTTGCGAGAAGGTTTGCCAGATATTGCCAGTATCAAGCGTAAAAACAAGCGTGATTCTATCGCCTACTCTCTTCCCGTTTGGTTGGTTTCTAAGCTCAAGGAAGAGTACGGAGAAGAGCGAGCACAAGCTATTTTTGAAAGTCTTTTACAACGGAATAAAGCCAGTATCCGTGTGACAGATGTGAGTCGAAAAGAGGAAATCAAAAAATTGCTCGGAGCCAGTGATTCCATGCTGTCGGCTACAGGTTTGGTCAAAGAGCAGGGACATTTTGCTGGTCATGACTTGTTTGCGGATGGATCCATTACCATCCAAGACGAGTCTAGTCAGTTGGTGGCTACTACACTAGATCTGCAAGGAGACGAGCAGGTTTTTGGATGCCTGTGCAGCACCAGGTGGGAAGACAGTCCATATGGCGTCTTATCTGACGACAGGTCAGGTGACTGCATTGGATCTCTACGACCATAAACTCACTTTGATTCAAGAAAATGCAGAGCGATTAGGCGTAGCAGACCGTGTACAAACACAAAAAAACTGGATGCTAGAGAGGTCCACGAGTTTTTTTTGGTAAGGATCAATTTGATAAAATTTTTAGTTGATGCCCCTTGTTCAGGGATTGGTCTATTGCGTCGAAAACCAGATATCAAATATAATAAAAGCCACAGCTGATTTCGCGTCATTACAGGAAATTCAGTTGGAAATATTAGGTAGTGTTTGTCAAACACTACGTAAAAGGTGGTATAATAACTTATAGTACCTGTACTATTGTCTCTGAGGAGAATTTTCAAGTTGTTCACGCATTTTTAGAAAATAATCCCGAGTTTGAGCAGGTTAAACTAGAACACGAATGCAAGGATATCCTGAAAGATGGTTGCATCCTCATTACTCCTGAATTGTATGGAAGTGATGGATTCTTTATCAGCCAATTTCGGAAGGTATCCAATTAGGAAGGAACTGACACAATGGAGATTTCATTATTAACAGATGTGGGTCAGAAACGTACAAATAATCAAGACTATGTCAACCTTTTTGTCAACCGTGCCGGTCGTACAATGATTATCTTGGCTGACGGAATGGGAGGACATCGAGCAGGTAATATTGCCAGTGAGATGGCAGTGACTGATTTAGGTGTTGCCTGGGTTGATACTCATATTGACACCGTTAATGAAGTTCGCGAATGGTTTGCCCACCATCTAGAAGTTGAAAATCAAAAGATTTATCAAATGGGGCGTGATGAAGCCTATAAGGGAATGGGGACAACATTAGAGGCACTTGCTATTATTGATAATCAGGCTATTTATGCCCATATTGGAGATTCTAGAATTGGTCTCATTCGTGGTGAAGAATACCGTCAACTGACAAGTGATCATTCTTTGGTTAATGAATTGCTCAAGGCAGGTCAATTGACACCTGAAGAGGCTGAAGCACATCCACAAAAGAATATCATCACCCAATCTATTGGGCAAAAAGACGAAATTCAACCTGACTTAGGAATTGTCAGCTTGGAAGCAGGTGACTATCTGGTCATGAATAGTGACGGTCTAACCAATATGATTTCAGGCAGTGAGATCTATGATATTGTGACAAGCGATATCTCTCTTGATGATAAGGCAGCCACCTTGGTACGCTTTGCCAACAATGCCGGAGGGCTTGATAATATTACAGTAGCCCTTGTTTCGATTAAGGAGGAGGCGGCAGAATGATCCAAATCGGCAAGATTTTTGCCGGGCGGTATCGGATTATCAAACAAATTGGCCGTGGAGGTATGGCAGATGTCTACCTGGCCAAGGATTTGATTTTAGATGGGGAAGAGGTAGCTGTAAAGGTCTTGAGGACTAACTACCAGACTGACCCGATTGCTGTTGCTCGTTTTCAGCGTGAAGCACGTGCAATGGCTGACTTAGATCATCCCCATATCGTTCGGATAACGGATATCGGCGAAGAGGACGGTCAACAGTACCTAGCTATGGAATATGTAGCTGGTCTTGATCTCAAGCGCTATATCAAAGAACACTATCCCCTCTCAAATGAAGAAGCTGTCCGTATCATGGGTCAGATTCTCTTGGCGATGCGCTTGGCGCACACTAAAGGTATTGTCCATCGTGACTTAAAACCTCAAAATATTCTTTTAACTCCTGATGGAACGGCCAAGGTAACGGACTTCGGGATTGCCGTAGCCTTTGCAGAGACCAGTCTGACTCAGACCAACTCCATGTTGGGTTCTGTTCACTACTTGTCACCTGAGCAGGCTCGTGGTTCAAAAGCAACGTTCCAAAGTGACATCTATGCCATGGGGATTATCTTCTACGAGATGCTAACAGGGCATATCCCTTATGATGGTGATAGTGCAGTGACTATTGCACTCCAGCATTTCCAAAAACCTCTTCCGTCAGTTATAGCTGAAAATCCATCTGTTCCCCAAGCTTTGGAGAATGTGGTCATCAAAGCAACTGCTAAAAAGCTTACAGATCGATACCAGTCGGTTTCAGAGATGTATGTTGATTTATCTAGCAGTCTATCTTATAACCGCAGAAATGAACCTAAACTTGTTTTTGATGATACCACTAAGGCAGACACAAAGACATTACCAAAGGTTTCTCAGACAACCTTGACCTCTATTCCTAAGGTTCAACCACAGTCAGAAAACCATCAGGCAACTAAAGCTATCCCAAAAGTAGATGCTAAAAATTCTGAGGAAAAACCAGTGAAAAAACGTCGTTTTAAAGCACGTTATCTAGTTCTACTGGCAAGTTTTGTACTGGTTGCCGCTTCTCTGGTGTGGATTTTATCTAGAACACCAGCTACCATCGATATTCCAAATGTGGCAGGACAAACAGTCGCTGAAGCCAAGGAAACCTTGAAAAAAGCCAACTTTGAAGTTGGTGATGAAAAGACTGAGGCTAGTGAAACAGTGGAGGTAGGGCGAGTGATTCGAACAGACCCTGAAGCAGGTAGTAACCGTAAAGAGGGAAGTAAGATTAATTTGATTATTTCGTCTGGTAAGCAATCCTTTAAGATTGGCAATTACATTGGTCGAAAATCTACTGATGTCATTGCAGAGTTGATAGCGAAAAAAGTTCCTGAAAATCTCATCAAAGTTGTAGAAGAGGAATCAAATGAAACAGAGGCAGGCCTTGTTATGAAACAGAGTCTGTCAGAAGGAACCACTTATGATCTTAGTAAGGCGACAGAGATTTCCTTGACCGTTGCTAAGAAGGTGACGACCGTGACCATGCCAAGTTATATTGGATCAAGTCTTGAATTTACCAAGAATAACTTGATTCAGATAGTAGGTGTAAAAGAGGCTAATATTGAAGTGGTAGAAGTCTCTACAGCTCCAGAAGGCACTGCTGAAGATACTGTAGTTAGTCAAAGTCCAAAATCAGGTGAAAAAATAGATTTAAGTACGACCCGTATTAAGATTTCTATCTATAAACCGAAAACACCACCATCATCTTCTTCTGTCCCATCTTCAAGCCAGCGCAATACTAATAGAACGGACAATACAGTGCCATCACAAGGTTCAACAACTCCATCTTCGTCTTCGCAAACTCATGTGGACGAACATAACACAAATAACTAACCAATCTTTGTCACAGTTTTTGTGACAAAGATTTTTTTTTTTCCTCCGAAATTATGATAAAATAAAATGGAGTTTGAATAAGGAGGGAAACATGGACGAATTAAAAAAACTGAATGCAGTGATTGATGTCATTATGCTAGCAGGAACGATTCTGCTTCGCAATGGTTCTGAAATCTATCGTGTCGAAGATACTATGATTCGGATTGCGCATTCACAGGGCATTATGGATTGTAATGTTTTGGCCATGCCTGCAGCCATTTTTTTCTCCATTGAGAACACAAATATCTCTCGAATGAAACGAGTGACTTCCTCTTCCTATAATATTGAGAAGGTTTGTGATGTCAATCAGATTTCACGGCAACTTGTGTCAGGACAGCTAGATTTGGAGACAGCCTTTATCCAACTAAAGGAATTGAATGCCAAGCCCTCACCTTATACCAATGTTCAATTGACGGTTGCAGCGACCTTTAGTGCTCCTTTCTTTTCAATCATGTTCGGTGGTAATACCTACGATGCAATCGGAGCAGGAGTGGCGACCATATTTGCCTTTACCTTTTCCCTCTATGTAGAAAAGTATATTCGTATTCCCTTTATGACAGCTTTTGCAGGTGCCCTTGTCTTTGGCTTGATTGCACAATTTTGGGCCCGCTATTCTGGTTTGCCGTCCACAGCTGATTTGGTCATTGCAGGTGCGGTCATGCCATTTGTACCTGGAATTGCCTTGACTAATGCAGTTCGAGATATCATGACCAATCACATTAACTCTGGTATGAGCAAGATGTTTGAATCCTTGCTGGTTACCCTTGCCTTAGGGGCAGGCACCTCTGTCGCCCTTGTACTCATGAACTAATATGACTGTAACAACATTTTTATTGCAGACACTGGCGAGTCTGCTGGCTATTATCACTTTTTTAATCGTTTTAAATGTCCAACGTTCCATGCTCATCCCTGGTGGAGTCTTGGGAATGTCTATCTGGTTGCTCTATCTGATACTCAAGGAGCCAACAAATGTTATTTTGGCGACCTTTATTGCCGCTGTGATTGGTTCTTGTGTCAGTCAGATTATGAGTATTATCTACAAAACACCAGCAGTTGTTTTTGCTCTTGCTACCTTGGCACCTCTAGTACCAGGATATTTGTCTATCGAACGACTTCCTTTTTCGTTACAGGTGACTACGGTCACGCCATTTCTAGTGCTATGTTAGTTATGATGTTGGCCCTGGTTATCTCCATTGGAATGGCAAGTGGAACAGTTTTGTTGAAATTGTATTATTATCTCAAAAAGAATCGAGTTAGTTAAGGCTCGATTCTTTTTGGGGCCTTAGATCTGTTTGTTGAGCTAGTTTCAAAATGAGCTAAGGTTTTTAAAATGAACTTGATTTGGTGAATCAAGTCTTTTTTCGCGCATTTGACCTCAATTATGATAAAATAGAGGTGAACGAATTTTTACAATGAATGATAAAAATAGAGGTAAATATGAAAATCGGTATTGATAAGATTGGTTTTGCGACCAGTCAATACGTTTTGAAATTACAAGATTTAGCAGAAACCCGAGGAGTTGATCCTGAAAAATTGAGTAAAGGACTCCTTTTAAAAGAATTGAGTATCGCTCCGTTAACAGAAGATATTGTGACCTTGGCTGCCAGTGCAGGAAATTCTATCCTGACTGAAGAAGATAAGCAAGAGATTGATATGGTGATCGTATCTACAGAGTCTGGAGTCGATCAAAGTAAAGCGGCTGCGGTTTTTGTACACGGTTTACTTGGGATCCAACCTTTTGCTCGTAGTTTTGAAATCAAGGAAGCTTGCTATGGTGCAACTGCGGCCCTTCATTATGCTAAGTTACACGTAGAAAATTCTCCAAAATCAAAAGTCTTGGTACTTGCTAGTGATATTGCAAAATATGGTGTCGAAACTCCTGGGGAACCAACTCAAGGGGCAGGCTGTGTTGCCATGTTGATTAGCAAAGATCCGCGTGTCATGATTTTTAACAACGATAATGTCGCGCAAACTCGTGATATTATGGACTTTTGGCGTCCAAATTATTCAACGACACCATTTGTCAATGGAGTCTACTCAACGCAACAGTATCTTGATAGTCTAAAAACAACTTGGGAAGAGTATCAAAAGCGTTATGACTGTAGCTTGAAAGATTTTGAAGCTATTTGTTTCCATTTGCCATATCCTAAGCTAGCTCTTAAGGGATTGAAAAAGATCCTCGATAAATCTTTGCCTCAAGAGAAGAAGGACTTGCTTCAAAAGCACTTTGATGAATCTATTATTTATAGCCAAAAAGTTGGGAACATTTATACAGGTTCACTCTTTTTAGGGCTCTTGTCTCTTCTTGAAAATTCTGACAGCCTGAAAGCTGGGGATAAGATTGCCCTTTACAGCTATGGTAGTGGTGCCGTATCTGAGTTCTTCAGTGTTGAATTGGTTGAAGGCTATGAACAGCAATTGCAGGGAAATCGCTTAGACTTGCTAGATCAACGTCAAGCTTTGAGTGTTGCCGACTATGAACGAATCTTCTTTGAAGAAGCAAACTTAGATGAGTCTGGTTCTGCAACGATGTCCGGCTATGAAGGGCAGGATTATGCTCTGGTTGAGATTGTAGAACACCAACGTCGCTACAGCAAGGTTGAAAAATAATGAAAAAAAATTGGAATGGATTTGCTAAAAAATCAATTCAAGAGCGCCTAGAGTTCGTTAAGTCTCAGGCGCTAACTACTATTGAAGCTCAAGAAAGTCTTGAGCAGAATGAAAATCTCAGTCTAGCAGTTGCGGACCAATTGAGTGAAAATGTGGTGGGGACCTTCTCGCTTCCTTACTCAGTAGTTCCAGAAGTTCTGGTAAACGGTCAGGAGTATACCGTTCCCTATGTGACCGAAGAACCATCTGTTGTTGCTGCAGCTAGTTTTGCGAGCAAGATTATCAAGCGTGCAGGTGGTTTCACTGCTCAGGTTCATCAACGCCAAATGATCGGTCAGGTAGCTCTTTATCAGGTTCCAGATAGGGATAAAGCTTGTCAGACTATTCTGAGTCAAAAGTCGGAACTGATGGAACTGGCAAATCAAGCTTACCCATCAATCGTTAAGCGGGGTGGGGGTGCTCGTGATTTGAAGGTTGAGAATATCTCTGGAGAGACGGACTTTTTAGTAGTCTATCTTCATGTGGATACTCAAGAAGCCATGGGAGCCAATATGCTCAATACCATGTTAGAGTCTTTAAAACCTAGTCTAGAGGCTCTAAGCCAAGGGCAAAGTTTAATGGGAATTCTATCCAACTACGCAACAGATTCATTAGTAACTGCAACCTGCCGCATTGCCTTTCGGTATTTGAGTCGCCAAAAAGATGAAGCGCGTGAAGTGGCAGAAAAAATGGTTTTAGCTAGCCAGTTTGCCCAATCAGATCCTTATCGAGCAGCTACTCACAACAAGGGAATTTTTAATGGGATTGATGCCCTCTTGATTGCGACTGGAAATGACTGGCGTGCCATTGAAGCAGGAGCGCATGCCTATGCGAGTCACGATGGTACCTATCGAGGTCTCAGTCGTTGGACTATCGATTTGGAAAGCGAAGAGCTCATCGGAGAGATGACCATGCCCATGCCTGTTGCTACCAAGGGTGGATCAATTGGTCTTAATCCTCGTGTAGTTCTCAGCCATGAGTTGCTAGGTCATCCATCAGCTAAGGAATTGGCTCAAATTATCGTGTCAATTGGTCTTGCACAAAACTTTGCAGCTCTTAAAGCTCTTGTCAGCACAGGAATTCAGCATGGACACATGAAACTTCAAGCGAAGTCACTAGCCCTCCTTGCAGGAGCCACAGAGGCTGAAGTGCCTAAGTTGGTAGAAAGCTTGATTGCTGAAAAAACTTTTAATTTAGAAAAAGCCCAAACACTTTTGAAACATTTAAGATCATAAGAAAAAACTCAGACGAATTCAGTCTGAGTTTTTTGTTTATACCCAATGAAAATCAAAGAGCAAACTAGGAAGCTAGTCGTAGGTTGCTCAAAGCACTGCTTTGAGGTTGTAGATAAGACTGACGAAGTCAGCTCAAAATACTATTTTGATGTTGCAGATGGAAGCTGACGTGGTTTGAAGAGATTTTCGAAGGGTACTAAATACTTTTACCTGGTAAGAGACTAACTGGTAAGAAATAACCTGTTGTGGCAACTTCTTTACCCTCAATTTTTTGGAGTAGCAAATCAACTGTTAGGCGGGCAATTTCTTCCAAGGGTTGTTTAATGGTAGTGAGGTGGGGATAGAAATTTTCGATGAAATAAGTTCCATCGTAGCCAATAACCTTTAGTTGTTCTGGAACAGAGATACCAAGTTCCTGAGCAATCTTCATAACCAAGATGGCTGTTAAATCGTCTGATGCGAAGATTGCATCTGGTTTTTTTGCTTGCTTAAGATATTTTTTTTGATTTCCATTTCCTTACGAAGGGGTGAAAAGTCACTGGAAATATTGATAATGGGAGCTTTTGGGAAGATCGAAGCGAAACCTGCATGACGAAGTCCAGTTGGAGAGTTGGAATTGTCATTTCCTGTAATCATAATGACAGACTTGGCTCCAGCTTTAGATAAGGTTTGAGCTGCTAGTACTCCACCAGCATAGTTATCAGAGGAAACGACAGGAATGTCTGGTGAGAGGTTTCGGTCAAAAGAAATGATAGGAGCCGTTACGCGATTGTAGTCTTCAATCCCTAAGTTATGACTACCAGAGATAATGCCATCCACTTGGTTGGCTTCTAGCATTTCAAGATATTCACGTTCTTTTTCCGAATCGTGCTCACTGTTACAGATGATCGTCTTATAACCCTTTTTGAAGAGTTCGTGTTCTAATTTGTCGATCAACTCTGCATAGAAAACATGGCTGATTTTTGGGAAAATTAAACCGATTAATTTGGCAGATTTTCCTTGGAGGCTACGAGCTAGGTTATTGGGTTTATAACCCAATTCGCGCATAGCATTATTGACCTTTTGAATCGTTTTTTCTGACAGATAGCCTTTTTTATTGATGACACGTGAAACAGTAGTAGGGCTGACGCCAGCTAATTTTGCGACATCAGTTAGTTTTGCGACCATATTCTAATTCGTAGTAAGTTCCAGTTGGGTTTCCAGATTTAATAAGGATTCCATTTTGATCCGCATGTGGGAAGACACGACCAGAAAATACTTTTTCTCCTTTATTGATGAAAATTTCAAAGACTGAGTTGTCGATGAAGATATTGACAGTAGTTGCTTGATTAGTAACTGAGCAAGAGCGAGTAGTTCCAAATTCTTGAGCATATTGCTCACCTGCTTGACTGCGGTCAACGGTTACTTGGCCATTAACAAGGTCAAAGTTGATAGAGAGCCCCTTACCATCTTTATCAGCAAAAAGAACGATTTCACTTTGACTATTAGCTTCTAGGTTAAGCTCAAGTTCGTAGGTATTTTTGGTTTCAGAACGATTTGAAAATTCCTCTCTTGAAGCTCGGAGGTCCTGGATAGCTGCTACAGGGTACTGATAGAGTTTGCCATCCTTAATGGTAAGTTCCTTGACTAGTGAGAAGGTTTCCTTGATGATCGAAACGGTCAGATGGATAAGAAACATCTGGTAACCCAAGCCAGCTGACTGCTAGGGCACGTCCATCAGGAGCGTTGAAGGCTTGAGTAGCATAGGCTTCAAAACCATAATCAAGATTGTGAAGTTCAGATACATCTACCATTTTGGCATTTTCAGGGTCAAAGGAAGCCCCAATTTTATACATATTTGGATAGATGTTGTCATATTCAAGGATCTTTTTATCCAAACCTTGTGGGCAGTAGAGAAGTACAGGTTGTTCTCCAACAAAGACAAGGTTCGGGCACTCTATCATATAGGCAGTGCGGTCGTTGTTGAAGTCGAGGTCTCCGACTTCTTGCCAGTTTTTATAATCATTATCGACAGCCTTGTAGAGACGAACAAACCCTTTTTTTTCCAAGTCCTGACCGCCAACGATAGCGTAGTATTGGCCTTTAAAGTTAAAAATCTGTGGATCTCGGAAGTGGTCAGTAGCATCAGCAGGTTGATCAATCAAGATTTTATCAATCTTCTCAATCTTTCCATCTTTGTCCACTAAGGCACCAATCTGATAAGGGTGGCGAATCCAATTTTCATCACGGACATTTCCAGTGTAAAATAGGAATAATTGATCTCCAAACTGCATAGCAGATCCTGAGTAAGCACCATGGCTATCAAGTGGAGTATCAGGTAAGATTTTAACACCTGTTTCAGTAAAGTGAACCAAGTCGTCACTTTCAAGCTGAACCCAAGATTTCAATCCATGGGCTGCACCAAAGGGGAAGTTTTGGTAAAAGACAATCCACTTACCATCAAAATAAGAAAAACCGTTTGGATCGTTGAGAAGTCCTTCCTTTGGTTCAATGTGATAGCTGACATGCCATGGGGATTGTGCCATCTTTTCTTGGATTTCTTTTCTTTCTTCTTGTGTCCAATCTTCATAACGTCTGTAACGACGTTCAGTAGTCCATTCCATTTATATTCCCTCCATAAATTCTACTATCTTTATAGTAAACGTTTCCTTATAAAAAAAGCAAGTCTTTTATTATAAAAATTAAGAAAAAAATGTCAAACGATTGACAGAATACTGAGGTGGAATTTTTATGAAAAAAATAATGAAATTATGAAAGTTTTTTTGAAAAACAAACGAGCAAAAAAATCTCCCAAAAAAATAAGTGTTTTACAGCTATTATAAGTTTTAAAAATAGCAAAAAAACAATCAAAAAAATAAAAAAATTAGCAAAAATTTTTTTCTGCAAAACGCTTGACATATTTTTTTAAAACGTGATAGAATAATATTCGTAGGGGCGGATAAAAATCGCTTTCAAACAAGAAAAAAATTTTTTTATAAGGAGATTTTTGCAAATGACCAATACAGAAATTGCAAAAAAAGTCATCGAAGCCTTGGGCGGACGTGAGAATGTTAACAGTGTAGCTCACTGTGCAACTCGCCTTCGTGTAATGGTGAAAGATGAAGCGAAGATCAACAAAGATGCTATCGAGAGCTTGGAAAAAGTTCAAGGTGCTTTCTTTAACTCAGGTCAATACCAAATCATCTTTGGTACTGGTACAGTTAACAAGATGTACGATGAAGTCGTAGCTCTTGGTTTGCCAACATCATCTAAGGATGAGATGAAGGCAGAAGCTGCTAAACAAGGAAATTGGTTCCAACGTGCCATCCGTACTTTCGGTGACGTCTTCGTACCAATCATTCCAGTTATCGTAGCGACTGGTCTCTTCATGGGTGTGCGTGGTCTTTTCAACGCTCTTGAAATGCCACTTCCAGGTGATTTTGCAACTTACACACAAATCTTGACAGATACAGCTTTTATCATCTTACCAGGTTTGGTTGTGTGGTCAACATTCCGCGTGTTCGGTGGGAACCCAGCTGTTGGTATCGTTCTAGGTATGATGCTCGTTTCTGGTTCACTTCCAAACGCTTGGGCTGTTGCTTCTGGCGGTGAAGTAACTGCAATGCAGTTCTTCGGATTTATCCCAGTTGTAGGTTTGCAAGGTTCAGTTCTTCCAGCCTTCATTATCGGGGTTGTCGGAGCTAAATTTGAAAAAGCTGTTCGTAAAGTTGTGCCAGACGTTCTTGACCTCTTGGTAACACCATTCGTAACACTTTTGGTAATGTCAATTCTTGGTTTGTTTGTTATCGGTCCAGTCTTCCACATTGTTGAAAACTACATCCTTCTTGGAACAAAAGCTATTCTTAACTTGCCATTCGGTCTTGGTGGTTTCTTGATCGGTGGAGTTCACCAAGTTATCGTCGTATCAGGTGTTCACCACATCTTCAACTTGCTTGAAGTTCAATTGCTTGCTGCTGACCATGCTAACCCATTCAACGCTATTATCACAGCTGCCATGACTGCTCAAGGTGCTGCAACTGTAGCTGTTGGTGTGAAAACTAAAATCCTAAACTTAAAACTCTTGCTTTCCCAGCTGCTCTTTCTGCCTTCCTAGGTATTACTGAGCCAGCTATCTTCGGGGTTAACTTGCGTTTCCGTAAGCCATTCTTCCTTTCATTGATCGCTGGTGCAATCGGTGGTGGATTGGCATCTATCCTTGGTCTTGCTGGTACTGGTAATGGTATCACAATCATCCCAGGTACAATGCTTTACATTGGTAACGGACAACTTCCACAATACCTTCTTATGGTAGCTGTATCCTTCGCTCTTGGTTTTGCTCTTACTTACATGTTTGGTTATGAGGATGAAGCAGAAGTGGCTTCAGAAGCTACAACTGAACGTTTGGCTGACGAAGCAGTAACCGGTGCTGTTGTTGCACCTAGCGAAGGTGTCATCCAAACACCAATCGTTGGTGACGTCGTAGCTCTTTCAGACGTTAATGACCCAGTCTTCTCAAGTGGAGCTATGGGACAAGGTATCGCTGTAAAACCTAGCCAAGATGTTGTTTACGCACCAGCTGATGCTGAAGTAACAATCGTCTTCCCAACAGGTCATGCTTATGGTTTGAAAACAGCAAACGGAGCTGAAATCTTGATTCACGTTGGTATCGACACTGTTTCAATGAACGGTGAAGGATTTGACCAAAAAGTTGCTCAAGGTGACAAGGTTAAAGCTGGAGATGTTCTTGGAACATTTGACTCAGCTAAGATTGCTGCTGCAGGTCTAGATAACACAACAATGGTTATCGTGACAAACACTGCAGACTTTGCTTCTGTAAATCCAGTTGCTTCTGGATCAGTTGCTAAGGGTGATGCAATTATCGAAGTTAAAGCTTAATAGATTCATAAAAACGAACAAATGTTATGTTTGTTCGTTTTTGTTTAAATGGTAAAATTTACAGAGAAAAAACTAAAATATAGAGTAATCTTCCTTGTGGGAATATGCTATAATAGAGAAAATAAATACAAGAGGTTTATCATGACAAAACTATACGGAAGTTTGGAAGCAGGCGGTACAAAATTTGTCTGTGCTGTCGGAGATGAAAACTATAACGTTGTAGAAAAAGTACAATTTCCAACAACAACACCTATTGAAACAATCGATAAAACCATCGAGTTCTTCTCGAAATTCGACAATCTTGCAGGCCTTGCCATTGGCTCATTTGGTCCAATTGATATCGATAAAAACTCAAAAACTTACGGCTTTATCACAACAACTCCAAAACCTAACTGGGCAAATGTAGACTTGCTTGGTGCCCTTCGTCGCGCTCTAAACGTGCCAATGTATTTCACAACAGACGTAAACAGTTCTGCATACGGTGAAGTGGTTGCTCGTAACAATGCCGGTGGTCGTATCGAAAACTTGGTTTATTACACTATCGGTACAGGTATCGGTGCAGGCGTTATCCAACGTGGGGAGTTTATTGGCGGTGTTGGACACCCTGAGATGGGTCATTATTATGTGGCTAGACACCCAATGGATATTGAAAAAGAATTTAAAGGTGTTTGTCCTTTCCATAATGGATGTTTGGAAGGTTATGCAGCTGGTCCAAGTTTGGAAGCTCGTACAGGTGTTCGTGGGGAAAACATTGAACTCAACAACTCTGTCTGGGATGTTCAAGCCTACTACATTGCTCAAGCCGCAGTGAATGCGACTGTAACTTTCCGTCCAGATGTCATCGTCTTTGGTGGTGGGGTTATGGCTCAACAACACATGCTTGATCGTGTGCGTGAGAAATTCACAGCCTTGCTTAATGGCTACCTTCCAGTTCCAGATGTACGTGACTATATCGTGACTCCAGCTGTTGCTGGCAATGGTTCAGCTACACTAGGAAATTTCGTTCTTGCTAAGAGCGTTGCAAAATAAGAATAAAAAATTAGAGGCTGGGACAAAAAGTCCTAGCCTCTTTTTGATGTTGGATTGTCGAGCAAGACGCAGTGGTTGAGTGGGCTCTACTACGCTGATTTCATCAGCTTTTACAGCCCTACTCAACTGTGCGGAGGTGGGACGACGAAATCGAATTCTAACGAATTACCGATTTCTGTCCCACTCTCTTTTTCTATTTTCGTTTCCTGATGGAAAATATTTTGCCAAGTTTCGTGGCGACGCCAGATACTGGTATGAATGGTATCGCCGACTTGGTAGCGGATGAGCTTAGTTTTCTGGCTGATAGAGGTTAAATGAAGCTCTTTAATGGCAGAGGTTAATTCTTTTTCAGCCTTATAGGCATCCTTGTCCAGTTCTTGTCCGTCCTGGCGGATATAAATGAAGTCTTCTGCAAGTAACTCTTCCAGTTGATTTCCTTGGTCAATCAGTTGCTCTCTCATGAGCAATTTTTTATAGACATTATCTAGGATTTCATCTTCAGGGATTGGTGCTGGTTCGATATGAATGTCTGTATCAAAGACACCAAAGCGTTCTGATAACATAGATTCAACCTGGTCCGCAATTTCATGGCTTTCAAAAACAGACAGGTCTGGGTTCATTTCCAGAGTAATGTCTAGGTAAATGTTACTTCCGTAAGTACGACCGCGTTGGGATTTGACCTTGCTAATCTTAGGAATTTCCATGATAGCCTTTTGATAATCTTCGAGCAAGTGTTCGTCAAAACCGTCAGAAAGACTGAAGGATGACTCGATAAAGATATCATATGCAGTTTTAAGAATAAAGAAGGTAATGATAATGGCGACCAACTTATCCACGATTGGATAATTGAAGCTGCTGGCTAGAATAGCAATAGAAGTTCCAAGAGATGTTACGGCATCTGACAAATTATCCTTTGCTGCAGCCTTAAGGGCTTTGGACTTGGCTTGCTTGCTCAGATGGGTATTGTAGAGATAAACTACAAACATGATGATAGCAGAGATGACTCCCAGAGTCGCCCCAAGTGGATCAATGACCGTTTGCTCACGGCTGAGTATCTTTTGAATGGTATCCCGTAGAACATCAAAACCAACATAAAACATGATGATGGAAGTGATGAGACTGGCCAAGTCCTCTATTTTCCAGTGACCGAAGCGATGATCTCTATCTGCCGGTTGGCGAGCTAAACGAATCCCAATTAGAAGGGCCACGTTTCCAACAATATCTGAAACGTTATTAAAACCATCTGCTACCAAACTGGATGAATGGAGCAAATGTCCGGTCGCTAGCTTAGCTGCAGACAAGAATAGATAGGTCAAAATGCTGATAATGGCACCGCGCTCAGCTAATTTTAAGTTTGAAACCGATTGATTCATCTAACTCCCTTTCTAGCATTTCAGTATGTTTTCATTATACTGGTTTTCCAAGGAAAATTCAAATGGAGGAAGTAAGCTAATTCCACCTCAATCCTTGAAAACTTTTGAAATTCTGATATAATAGAACTACTCAAGGGAGTAGCTGGCGGGAAACCGCGATAGTGTCGTCATTACGAATTATTTCCGGCACTATATTAAACAGCGAGACTTGTTTTTTTAAAAAACAGGTCTCTTTTTTTGTAAAAAGAGGCCAAAAAGGAGGAGACTGTTTTGTCAAAAGAACAAAATAAAGACTTGTTTTACACACAGACCTCAGAAGAAGTCCTAAAGAACTTGGACTCATCTATCGAAGGTTTGTCAACGGCTCAAGCTCAAGAACGCTTAGCGACTTATGGTCGAAATGAGTTAGAAGAGGGCGAAAAACGTAGCCTATTAGCTAAATTCCTTGATCAATTTAAGGATTTGATGATTATCATCTTGCTTGCGGCAGCGGCACTTTCTGTGATCACAGAAGGAATGGACGGTCTAACGGATGCCATTATCATCTTGGCCGTTGTTGTCTTGAATGCTGCCTTTGGAGTTTACCAAGAAGGGCAAGCAGAAGCAGCCATTGAAGCTCTGAAAAATATGTCTAGCCCGATGGCCCGTGTTCGTCGTGATGGTCATGTTATTGAGATTGACTCGAAAGAATTGGTACCTGGAGACATCGTCTTGCTTGAAGCAGGAGATGTAGTTCCTGCAGATATGCGCTTGTTTGAAGCAGCTTCTCTAAAAATAGAAGAAGCAGCTCTTACAGGGGAGTCTGTGCCAGTTGAGAAAGATGTGACCGGACTTGTTGAAGCAGATGCTGGTATCGGGGATCGTGTTAACATGGGTTACCAAAACTCAAATGTAACATACGGTCGTGGTATTGGTGTCGTGACAAACACTGGTATGTATACAGAAGTTGGTAAGATTGCAGATATGTTGGCTAATGCTGACGAGACAGAGACACCATTGAAGCAAAGCTTGGAACAATTATCTAAGGCCTTGACTTACTTGATTATTGTGATTGCCGTTATTACTTTCTTGGTTGGTGTATTCGTTCGTGGTGAACATCCGTTGGAAGGCTTGATGGTTGCGGTTGCTCTTGCGGTTGCTGCTATTCCAGAAGGACTTCCTGCTATTGTAACTATCGTTCTATCTTTAGGAACAACAACCCTTGCTAAACGTAATTCAATCGTTCGTAAATTGCCAGCGGTTGAAACGCTTGGTTCAACAGAAATCATTGCATCTGATAAAACAGGTACTTTGACCATGAACCAAATGACGGTTGAAAAGGTTTATACCAACGGTCAATTGCAAAGCTCTGCAACAGAAATTGCTGCTAACAACAATACGCTACGTATCATGAACTTTGCCAACGATACCAAGGTAGACCCATCTGGCAAATTGATCGGTGATCCAACGGAGACTGCTCTTGTACAGTTTGGTTTGGACCACAACTTTGATGTTCGTGAAGTCTTGAAGGATGAACCACGTGTGGCTGAATTGCCATTTGACTCAGACCGTAAGCTTATGTCGACTATCCATAAGGAAGCAGACGGTTCTTACTTTATCGCTGTCAAGGGTGCTCCTGACCAATTGCTCAAGCGTGTGACTCGTATCGAAGTCAATGGGGAAGTTCGCCCAATCACAGAAGAAGATAAATGCCATCCTTGCAACCAACAAAGGCTTGGCTAAACAAGCCCTCCGTGTCTTGATGATGGCTTATAAGACAAGCACCGAAATTCCAACCTTGGAATCTGAAATTGTTGAGTCTGACCTCATCTTCTCTGGTTTGGTCGGCATGATCGACCCTGAACGTCCAGAAGCTGCAGAAGCTGTTCGTGTCGCTAAGGAAGCGGGTATCCGTCCGATTATGATCACTGGTGACCACCAAGATACAGCGGAAGCTATCGCCAAACGTCTTGGAATCATTGATCCAAATGATACAGAAGACCATGTCTTCACTGGCGCTGAGTTGAATGAACTCACTGATGAAGAATTCCAAAAAGTCTTCAAGCAATACTCTGTTTACGCGCGTGTATCGCCTGAGCACAAGGTTCGGATTGTGAAAGCATGGCAAAATGAAGGCAAGGTTGTTGCCATGACTGGTGATGGGGTTAATGATGCGCCATCACTTAAGACAGCTGACATCGGTATCGGTATGGGGATTACAGGTACAGAGGTTTCTAAGGGAGCTTCTGATATGGTTCTTGCCGATGATAACTTCGCAACCATTATCGTAGCGGTAGAAGAAGGACGTAAGGTCTTCTCAAATATCCAAAAATCCATCCAATACCTCTTGTCTGCCAATATGGCTGAAGTCTTCACCATCTTCTTTGCAACCTTGTTAGGTTGGGATGTGCTTCAACCAGTACATTTGCTTTGGATTAACTTGGTAACAGATACCCTACCAGCCATCGCCCTAGGTGTTGAACCAGCTGAACCAGGTGTTATGACCCACAAGCCTCGTGGGCGTAAGTCTAACTTCTTTGATGGTGGTGTCTTCGGAGCGATCATTTATCAAGGAATCTTCCAAACTATGCTCGTTCTAGGTGTTTATGCTTGGGCTCTTCTCTTCCCAGAGCACCAAAGTCATGCAGAAATCCATGCGGATGCCCTTACCATGGCTTTGCAACTCTCGGTTTGATTCAATTGCTCCATGCCTTTAACGTTAAGTCGGTTTACCAATCAATCTTTAAAGTGGGACTCTTTACTAACAAGACCTTTAACTGGTCTATCCCAGTTGCCTTCGTCCTCTTTGTGGTGACAATTTTGATTCCTGGATTTAATAATCTCTTCCACGTGTCACACTTGAGTTTGACTCAATGGATGGTGGTCGCTGTAGGAGCGCTTATGATTGTAGTCCTTGTTGAGATTGTCAAAGCAGTTCAACGAGCACTTGGAAAAGATAAAAACGCTATTTAAACAATTATGAAAAGTCATCTTCGGATGGCTTTTTGTTTGTATATAAAGGTAAACTGACAAAGATTTTGTGCTATAATCAAGTAGAATGATAAAGGTGGAGGAATAGTAGTTGGAAAAGAAAATTGTGAAAGATATGATGTTTTTATCGCAGATATCCCAGCCTGCAAGTCAAGAAGATTTACCCCTAGCAAAGGATTTGCAGGATACCCTATTGGCTAACCGAGAAACCTGTGTTGGACTAGCGGCCAATATGATTGGGGTACAAAAACGTGTCATTATTTTTAATATCGGCATGATTCCCATGGTTATGTTTAATCCGGTTCTCCAATCTTTTGAAGGAGCATACGAGACAGAGGAAGGTTGTTTGTCTTTGACAGGTGTAAGACCGACAACTAGGTATGAGAAGATTACAGTAAGCTACAGAGACATCCATTGGCAAGAGCAAGCCATTACCTTAACAGGATTTCCTGCTCAGATTTGTCAGCATGAATTGGATCATTTGGAAGGGATTATCATATAGGCTTTGTATCCTAGATCAGGGTACATCCTTTTCAAGCTTAAGGAAACAACCTCGTTTTTCTTGCACTCTTGTTTGAAATATGTGATAATAAATGAAAGAAACATAAATGGAGGACAGTCAAATGGGATTTTATCTGATGATTGGTTCGATGTTGCTTGGTCTTTTCGCTTTGAAGATAGGATTTTCTCACCTAAAGGAGAAAAAGGTTACTCTGTCATCTATCTTGACAAGCTGCCTTGGGACAGCACTAGTTCTCTTTGCAATCTGGTTAGGATTGCCAAAATAATGAAAGAAACCTCGGTAGTCACCGAGGTTTTTAGGTGCAAATCCTTGGTAGTCCTAAAAAAATATGCTACACTAACACTATGAAAATTCTAATCCCAACTGCAAAAGAAATGAATACCGAAATCCCTAGTTTAGAGGCAAATCCTTTGCGTCCTGAAAGTCAGGCAGTGCTGAATGAATTGGCTAGATATTCTGCCCAAGAGCTGGAGAACTTTTATAAAATTTCCGCCGAAAAAGCGCAAGAGGAGTATGACCATATCCAGGTCTTGAAAATGAAACTGCGACAAACTATCCAGCCTTGCACCTCTTTGATGGACTCATGTATCGCAACATCAAACGGAACGATCTCACCAAGGAGGAGCAAACCTATCTGGAGAAACACCTCATGATAACGTCAGCTCTCTATGGTGTGATTCCAGCTTTTGCGCCGATTGCACCTCACAGACTGGACTTTTTGATGAAACTCAAGGTTGCTGGAAAAAGCCTGAAAAATCACTGGCAGGCTGCATATGAGGAGTCAACGAAAGACCAGGAGTTAATTTTTTCTCTCTTGTCTTCGGAGTTTGAAACTGTCTTTCCTAAAGAAATTCGTGAGAAAATGGTGACCTTTAAATTTATGGAAGAAAGAGATGGAAAACTAAAAATCCACTCAACCATTTCTAAAAAAGCTAGAGGGGCTTTCTTAACAGCCTTGATGGAAGGTCAGGTGACTTCGGTTGAAGAGATTAAAAAGCTCAGCTTTGCGGGTTTCAATTATCGAGAAGACTTGTCTAGTGATAAGGAATTGGCTTTTGTGAAATAGATAGAAAATAGAGAGAGTGGGACAGAAATCGGTCATTCGTTAGAATTCGATTTCGTCGTCCCACCTCCGCACAGTTGAGTAGGGCTGTAAAAGCTGATGGAATCAGCGTAGTTAGAGCCCACTCAACCACTGCGTCTTGCTCGACAATCCAAAGGCAATTGAGAGGCTAGGACTTTTGTTCCAGCCTCTTTTTGTGATTTGGTGCTCCTATTTTTAGTTTAGAATGGTAGGAATTTTCTCACAATTTTGGTATAATAGGACTATTAGAAAATTTCGAGGAGACAAACATGTCAGTTAAGATTGCTTTACTTGGATTTGGTACAGTAGCCAGTGGTGTGCCATTCTTGCTAAAGGAAAATAGAGAAAAAATTGTTCAAGCAGCCCAGTCAGAAATTGAAGTAGCTAAAGTTTTGGTCAAAGACGATCAAGAGAAAGCCCGCTTGCTTGAAGCAGGAAATGATTTTAATTTTGTAACAAATATCGATGAAATCTTGTCAGACAAAGACATCACGATCGTTGTTGAGTTGATGGGGCGTATCGAACCTGCTAAAACATTTATCACTCGTGCTTTAGAAGCAGGGAAACACGTCGTGACAGCTAACAAGGATCTTTTGGCAGTCCATGGTGCAGAATTGCTTGAGGTAGCCAAAGCTCACAATGTTGCCCTATACTATGAAGCAGCTGTTGCAGGAGGAATCCCAATCCTTCGTACCTTGGTCAACTCACTAGCATCAGACAAAATCACACGTGTTCTTGGTGTTGTGAACGGAACATCTAACTTCATGATGACCAAAATGGTAACAGAAGGCTGGTCTTATGAAGATGCTTTGGCAGAAGCCCAACGACTTGGCTTTGCTGAAAGCGACCCTACCAATGACGTTGACGGGATTGATGCAGCCTACAAGATGGTCATCCTCAGCCAATTTGCATTTGGAATGAATGTTAAGTTTGAAGATGTAGGCCACCAAGGAATTCGCAACATTACTCCAGAAGATGTAGCAGTAGCTCAAGAACTTGGTTATGTTGTGAAACTAGTTGGTTCTGTTGAAGAAACAGCTTCTGGTATTGCTGCTGAGGTTACGCCAACCTTCCTTCCTAAAGAACATCCACTTGCAAGTGTTAATGGTGTTATGAATGCTGTCTTTGTGGAGTCTATCGGTATTGGTGAGTCTATGTATTATGGACCAGGTGCAGGTCAAAAACCAACTGCAACAAGTGTTGTGGCTGATATTGCCCGTATCGTTCGTCGTTTGAATGATGGTACAATTGGAAAAGCCTTTAATGAATACAGCCGTCCAGTAGTCTTGGCTAAGCCAGAAGATGTCAAAGCTAACTACTATTTCTCAATCTTGGCTCCAGATTCAAAAGGTCAAGTCTTGAAATTGGCTGAGCTCTTTAATGCAGAAGATATTTCCTTCAAGCAAATCCTTCAAGATGGTAAGCAAGAAGGCAAGGCTCGTGTCGTCATCATCACTCATAAGATCAACAAGGCGCAGCTTGAAAATATTACAGACGCTTTGAAGGCAGTAGCCGAGTTTGAACTTCTCAACACCTTCAAGGTTTTAGGAGACTAAGATGAAGATTATTGTACCTGCTACAAGTGCCAATGTGGGTCCTGGCTTGACTCGGTTGGCGTAGCTGTAACTAAGTATCTAGAAATTCAGGTTTGTGAGGAACGTGAAGAATGGATGATCGAGCACCAATTAGGCAAATGGATTCCACGGGATGAACGTAATCTTTTGCTGAAGATTGCTCTACAAATTGTTCCAGACCTCCAACCTAGACGTCTGAAGATGGTCAGTGATATTCCGCTTGCGCGTGGGCTAGGTTCTTCTAGTTCAGTCATTGTTGCTGGGATTGAACTGGCAAATCAACTCGGAAACTTGAAGCTAAGCAAACATGAAAAATTACAATTGGCGACTAAGATTGAAGGGCATCCTGATAATGTTGCGCCAGCTATCTATGGAAACCTCGTCATTGCCAGTTCGGTAGAAGGTCAGGTTTCAGCTGTTGTGGCGCCTTTCCCAGAGTGTGCTTTCCTAGCTTACATTCCAAACTATGAATTGCGAACTCGCGATAGTCGTGGTGTCTTGCCTAAGAAACTCTCTTACAAGGAAGCTGTTACGGCAAGTTCTATCGCCAATGTGGCTATCGCAGCCCTACTGACTGGAGACATGGTCAAAGCAGGCCAGGCTATCGAGAGTGACCTCTTCCATGAGCGTTACCGTCAAGAACTGGTGAGAGAATTTGCGACGATCAAGAAAGTTGCCAAGAGAAATGGTGCTTATGCGACCTACTTGTCTGGTGCTGGTCCGACTGTTATGGTCTTGGCTGATCCTGACAAGATGCCTAAGATTAAGGCTGAGCTTGAAAAGCAACCTTTCAAAGGCAAGCTTCATGAGTTGCAAGTAGATACACAAGGCGTTCGCGTTGAAGCAAAATAAACATAGCAATAGGATGGGGAAACTCTCTATTAGAGGGCTTCCTGTCCTTTTTTTGAAAATTAAACATGGGATATGAAATGATTCCCAGTTTTGTCGACCGCTGGACGGTCAAGGAGGATTTGAAATGGCAGAAATATATTTAGCAGGCGGTTGTTTTTGGGGCTTGGAAGAATACTTTTCCCGTATTTCTGGAGTGCTGCAAACCAGTGTTGGTTATGCTAATGGTCAAGTAGAAACCACCAATTATCAATTGATTAAAGAAACAGATCATGCCGAGACTGTGCAAGTCATTTATGATGAGAAGGCGGTCTCTCTCCGTGAGATTTACTCTATTATTTCCGAGTCATTGATCCTCTATCTGTTAACCAACAAGGAAATGACCGTGGTCGTCAATACCGCACAGGGATTTATTACAAAGATGAAGAGGATTTACCGACTATCAATACAGTAGTTCGTGAACAAGAACTACTCATCGGTCGTAAAATTGCAGTGGAAGTGGAGAAGCTTCGCCACTATATCTTAGCTGAAGACTATCACCAAGACTATCTCAAGAAAAATCCTGGTGGCTATTGCCACATTGACGTGAGAGATGCTGAGAAGCCACTGATAGATGCTGCCAACTATGAAAAACCGAGTCAGGCAGTTTTACGAGAAAGTTTATCAGAAGAGTCCTACCGAGTTACCCAAGAGGCTGCGACGGAAGCTCCCTTTAGCAATGCCTACGACCAAACTTTTGAGGAAGGAATTTATGTCGATATCACGACTGGTGAGCCCCTCTTCTTTGCCAAGGATAAGTTTGCCTCAGGCTGTGGTTGGCCAAGTTTAGCCGTCCTATTTCCAAGGAACTCATTCATTACTACCAAGACTTGAGTCATGGTATGGAACGTATCGAAGTCCGGTCACGTTCAGGAAATGCTCACTTGGGACATGTCTTTACAGACGGACCTCAGGAACTAGGTGGTTTACGCTATTGTATCAATTCTGCATCCTTACGATTTATCGCTAAGGATGAAATGGAAGAGGCTGGCTACGGCTACCTGCTTCCATATTTGAACAAGTAGAAAGAGAGAGTGGGACAGAAATCGGTAATTCGTTAGAATTCGATTTCGTCGTCCCACCTCCGCACAGTTGAGTAGGGCTGTAAAAACTGACGAAATCAGCGTAGTAGAGCCCACTCAACCACTGCGTCTTTCTCGACAATCCAAAGACAATTGAGAGGCTAGGACTTTTGTCCCACTCTCTTCATGTTGAAATAGAAGGGACACATGAAACAATTACTTTCTTACTTTAAACCCTACCTCAAGGAGTCGTTTCTAGCGCCCTTGTTTAAGCTACTAGAAGCCGTTTTTGAACTCTTGGTTCCCATGGTGATAGCTGGAATTGTCGACCAATCTATCCCTCAAAAAGATCAAGGACATCTCTGGATGCAAATGGGGCTCCTCTTTGTTTTTGCAGTTATCGGTGTTCTGGTAGCTTTGGTAGCTCAGTTCTACTCAGCCAAGGCGGCAGTAGGATTTGCCAAGGAGTTGACCAATGACCTCTATCGTCATATTCTATCCTTGCCTAAGGATAGTAGAGACCGCTTAACGACCTCGAGTTTGGTGACGCGTTTGACTTCAGATACCTATCAGATTCAGACAGGGATCAATCAATTTTTACGCCTATTTTTAAGGGCTCCTATTATTGTTTTTGGTGCCATTTTTATGGCTTATCGTCTCTCGCCTGAATTGACCTTCTGGTTTTTGGTCATGGTTGCCATTTTGTCCTTTGTCATTGTCGTGTTATCACGCTTGGTCAATCCTCTCTATAGTATTTTGAGAAAGAAAACAGACCAGCTGGTTCAGGAGACACGACAACAGATACAAGGTATGCGTGTGATTCGTGCCTTTGGCCAAGAAAAACGAGAAATCGAGAACTTCCAAGTACTCAATCAAGTCTATACAGCTATCCAAATGAAACAGGACACTGGTCCAGTCTCTTGACCCCCTTGACCTATTTGATCGTCAACGGAACTTTGCTGGTGATTATCTGGAATGGTTATATTTCTATCCAGGGAGGATGGCTCAGTCAAGGTGCCTTGATTGCCTTAATCAACTATCTCCTGCAAATCTTGGTAGAGTTGATAAAACTAGCCATGCTCATTAATTCACTCAACCAGTCCTATATTTCTGCCAAGCGGATTAAAGAAGTTTTTGCAGAAAAGCCTGAAGATATATTGGCAGAAATTGCTCAAAAAGAAACTTCCTCGAACCAGTCCTTACGAGTTGAACACTTGAGCTTTACCTACCCAGATGCTGCTCAACCATCCTTGCGAAATCTTTCTTTTGCTATGCAACAAGGACAAATTCTTGGAATCATCGGGGGGACTGGTTCTGGTAAGTCAACCTTGGTCCAGATCCTACTTGGCCTTTATCTGGCAGATAAGGGAAGCATTTCCCTTTATCGAGATGGACGTAGTCCTCGCAATCTTTCTGAATGGCGATCTTGGATGGCCTATGTTCCTCAAAAGGTTGAACTCTTTAAGGGGACCATTCGTTCCAACTTGACTTTGGGTATGGAAGAAATAGTCTCTGACCAAGAACTCTGGCAGGCTTTAGAAATTGCCCAAGCCAAGGATTTTGTCAGTGACAAGGAAGGTCAGCTGGACGCAGAGGTTCAAGCAGGTGGTCGTAATTTCTCAGGTGGGCAAAAGCAACGTTTATCGATTGCCCGGGCAGTCTTGCGTCGAGCACCATTCCTCATTCTGGATGATGCGACTTCTGCCCTTGATACCATTACTGAGTCCAATCTTCTAAAGGCTGTTCAAGATAAGCTACCAAACACCAGTTTGATCTTGATTTCCCAACGAACTTCAACCTTGAAGATTGCTGATCAAATTCTCCTTTTAGAGAAAGGGGAGCAATTAGCACTTGGAAATCATGAGGAATTGATGGAGACTAACCAAGTCTATCGTGAAATCAATGCATCCCAACATGGAAAGGAGGACTAGAATGAAAGGCAAACATGCAAGTCAAACCCTTAAACGATTAGCAAAAGATTTAGCTGGCCATCCCGTCCTTCTTTTCCTGGCTTTCTTGGGTACCATTGCTCAGGTAGCCCTATCAATCTATCTACCAATCTTGATAGGACAGGTGATTGACCAAGTCCTAGTCGATGGTTCAACTCAAGCATTTTGGCAGATTTTCCTCCAGATGATTTTTGGTGGTCATTGGGAATACGCTGGTACAATGGGCCAATCCTCTCCTCTATAATCGACTGATTTTTCTCCTATACCAGAGATTTGCGTGAAAAAAATCATTGAAAAACTCCATCGCCTCCCAATTGCCCTTGTAGATAGACAAGGTAGTGGAGAAATGGTCAGCCGTGTAACGACAGATATCGAGCAGTTGTCAGCGGGTCTGAATATGATTTTCAACCAATTTTTTTTCATAGGAGTTTTGATGATTTTGGTCAGCATCCTTGCTATGCTCCAAATCCATCTATTGATGACTCTCTTGGTTCTGCTCTTAACACCTCTGTCCATGGTCATTTCACGCTTTATCGCCAAGAGGTCCTACCATCTCTTCCAGAAGCAGACAGAGACTAGGGGGATTCAGACTCAGTTGATAGAAGAATCCCTCACCCAACAGACCATTATCCAGTCCTTCAATGCTCAGGAAGAATTTATCGAGAGACTTCATGAGGCAAATAACAACTACGCAGGTTATTCTCAGTCGGCTATCTTTTATTCATCAACAGTCAATCCTTCGACACGATTTGTCAATTCCCTTATTTATGCCCTACTAGCTGGTGTTGGAGCCTTGCGCATCATGGCGGGTTCTACTTTGACCATTGGGCGTTTAGTGACCTTCTTGAACTATGTACAGCAGTACACTAAGCCTTTTAACGATATTTCATCTGTCTTAGCCGAATTGCAGAGTGCCTTAGCTTGTGCAGAACGTGTTTATACTGTTTTAGAAAGTTCTGAGATTACAGAAACAGGTCTTAAAGAATTGAATAGCGACCAAGTCAAGGGAGCTATTTCCTTTAAACATGTTTCTTTTGGTTACAATCCTGAAAAGATCTTGATTAAGGATCTGTCTATTGATATTCCAGCTGGTAGTAAGGTTGCTATCGTTGGACCAACGGGTGCTGGCAAGTCTACCCTTATCAATCTCCTCATGCGTTTTTACCCGATTAACTCAGGAGATATTTTGCTAGACGGTCATTCTATTTACGACTATACTAGAGCATCTCTTCGACAGCAGTTTGGGATGGTGCTCCAAGAAACTTGGCTCAAGCAGGGAACCATTCATGACAATATTGCTTTGGCAATCCTGATGCTAGCCGAGAGCAGGTCATTGCAGCAGCCAAGGCAGCAAATGCGGATTTCTTTATCCAACAATTGCCACAGGGATATGATACCAAGCTTGAAAATGCAGGGGAATCCTTGTCTGTTGGTCAGGCTCAGCTTTTAACCATTGCCCGCGTCTTTCTAGCCATTTCTAAGATTCTGATCTTAGACGAGGCGACTTCATCCATCGATACCCGGACAGAGGTGCTGGTTCAGGACGCCTTTGCCAAACTCATGAAAGGACGGACAAGCTTTATCATTGCCCACCGTTTATCGACCATTCAAGATGCTGATTTGATTCTTGTCTTGGTCGATGGAGATATTGTAGAATATGGCAATCATGAGGAACTCATGACGAGAAAAGGTAAATACTATCAAATGCAGCAAGCAGCAGCTTTTAGCCCAGAATAAATGGGAAAGCAAATATAATGCCAATGAATAAACAAGAAAAGTTGCCTTGGGGTAACTTTTTTGTTACAATAGCTAGAAAAATTGTGATGCGTAAATTGTCTTTAGAAAAGGAGAAGTCTCATGAAAGTCTTTCAGCATGTAAATATCGTGTCTTGTGACCAAGATTTCCATGTCTATCTAGACGGGATTTTAGCTGTCAAAGAATCCCAAATCGTCTATGTCGGCCAAGAAAAACAAGAAATCTTAGATCAAGCTGAACAGCTTATAGACTATCAGGGAGCCTGGATTATGCCGGGCTTGGTCAATTGTCATACCCATTCTGCTATGACAGGTTTGAGAGGTATTCGTGACGATAGCAATCTCCACGAATGGCTGGAGGATTATATCTGGCCGGCAGAAGCAGAGTTTACACCAGAGATGACTACAAAGGCTGTCAAAGAAGCTTTGACAGAGATGCTCCAATCAGGGACAACAACCTTCAACGATATGTATAATCCTAATGGAGTGAATATAGCGGAGATTTATGAGACCGTCAAGGCCTCCAAGATGCGTTGCTATTTTTCTCCAACTCTCTTTTCTTCAGAAAATGAGACGACGAAAGAGACTATAGCTAGAACTCGAGCTGTCATCGAGACGATCAAAGGTTACCAGGACCCCAAGTTCAAGGTGATGGTAGCCCCTCATTCGCCCTACAGTTGTAGTCGAGAATTGCTGGAAGCAAGTCTTGATCTAGCGAAGGAAGAAAATATTCCCCTTCATATCCATGTAGCTGAGACTCAGGAAGAGTCAGGTATTATCCTAAAGCGCTATGGCAAACGCCCATTAGCCTTTATAGAAGAGCTTGGATATTTAGACCATCAGGCTGTATTTGCCCACGGTGTAGAGTTAAATGGAAGGGAGATTGAGCGCTTGGCAGATTCGCAAGTTGCTATCGCCCACAATCCTATCAGCAACCTTAAACTAGCCTCAGGGATTGCACCAGTCGTCCAACTTAAAAAAGCAGGAGTGCCAGTCGGTATTGCGACAGATTCCGTTGCGTCTAATAACAACCTCGATATGTTTGAGGAAGGCCGTACGGCAGCCCTTTTACAGAAGATGAAGAGTGGCGATGCCAGTCAATTTCCAATCGAAACTGCCCTCAAGGCCCTAACGATTGAGGGAGCTAAGGTATTAGGAATGGCAGATGAGATTGGTAGTTTAGAAGTAGGTAAGCAGGCTGATTTCCTCGTCATCCAACCCCAAGGGAAAATCCATCTCCAACCTCAAGAAAACATGCTGTCTCACCTCGTTTATGCCGTTAAATCCAGTGATGTCGACGATGTTTACATTGCAGGAGAGCAGGTAGTAAGAGCAGGGCAGGTATTAACAGTAACCTTGTAAAATGATTTTCTCCAAAAATATTTTCAAGCTGGCTTAGTGTAGCCTTGATCAAGTATAGTCTAACCTGTTCATTGAGCGAGTATTTATTGTCCGTGATGCTGTTGGATGCATAGAAAAAGAGGCTGGGACAAAAGTCCTAGCCTCTCACTTGTCTTTGGATTGTCGAGCAAGACGAAGTGGTTGAGTGGGCTCTACTACGCTGATTTCATCAGCTTTTACAGCCCTACTCAACTGTGCGGGGCTGGGACGACGAAATCGAATTCTAACGAATTACCGATTTTTGTCCCACTCTCTCTTTTAATCTTAGCAAGAGCTAAGTCAAGTGCATCATGAAGTGTTTTATCTTTGATTATAAAGAGGGTGATAGCGTCATAAGTATTCTATACTAGATATTAATCGATACTCCAACGCCATTTTTTTGATAAAATTTTTGAAATCTTGTATAATAGATAGAACTGAAAGTATGAGGTTACGAACTATGAAAATGAAACAAATCAGTGATACGACATTAAAAATCACCATGTCTTTAGAGGATTTGATGGATCGAGGAATGGAAATCGCAGACTTTCTCGTTCCACAAGAGAAAACAGAAGAGTTTTTCTATGCCATTTTGGATGAGTTAGAGATGCCAGATAGTTTTTTGGATACAGGCATGCTCAGCTTCCGAGTAACACCTAAGCCAGACAAGGTTGATGTTTTTGTGACAAAATCTAAGATTGACCAGAATTTGGACTTTGACGATTTGGCAGATCTTCCTGATATGGATGAGTTGGCTAAAATGTCTCCAGATGAGTTTTTGAAAACCTTGGAGAAAACCATGGCAGAAAAAACTAAAGACGATATTGAAGCCATTCAATCTTTGGAACAAGTTGAAAAGGAAGAGGAAGCAGTGCTTGATGAAGTCCTCGAAGCAGAAGAAGGAAAGAGAGAACCTTATATCTACTACATCTTGCGCTTTGACGATCTATCTAGTTTGGTTTCTTTCGCTAAAACAGTTGATTACCAAATGGAGACTTCAGAGCTTTATAAGATGAATGATCAATACTATTTGACAGTTTTAGTGGATGTAGAGGATCGTCCAAATCTTTATCCTGCTTGGTTGTTGGCTCGCATGCGAGAATTTGCTGATGATAGTGATATCAGTCGCTCAGTCCTTCAAGAATACGGTCAACTACTCATCAATCACGATGCCGTCCAAGGACTGCAAAAAGTTTAATCTAGAAAAAGAGGTTGGGACAAAAGATCCCGACCTCACTTTTTATTAGCAATCAAACTTTGACGCGGTAGCTGATTGAACTTTTTGTTCGTCTTTTAGACTCCAAAAAGCTCCTAATCATCCTCGCGGGGCTGGGACTACGAAATCGAGACTTTGTCTATCGATTTCTGTCCCACCGCCTTTTGTTATCTTTTCTGTAAAATCTAGCTTTTTAAAATATTGGATAAAGTTTGTATTCAAAAAACCGTCATATTATAATTTGAGGATGAAATTAAAATTTTAGCATAATTTCATGAAAATTTTCTGAATCATCATCTGAAGTTACAAGGAAGAAAAAGTGCCTAAGAAATAAGCAAAGTAGTAGCTTTAATAGAAGAAATGGGGTAGAATGGTAGAAGTTGCTTTTCGGTAGCTTAGAATCGAATCAACTGACAAATCTTTTAGGTGTAAATGTTGTTACATCAACGGTTTTACTAAATTATTATATTTTTTTTGTTTTCAAAGTATAATTTTATCTTATATTTGAAACTAGATGAATTTGAATCAGTTTTTAAAAAGCGCCCTCATATAGTTTTTGAATCCTAGCAAATGGTATTCCAATGCCTTTCAATCTTGCTAAAATTGATGAAAAACGATATGATAGAATGAAAAAAAGCGAGGTGAAATATGGACCAAATACGGATTCAAACAGAAACACAGCAGATACTTGAAGATGTATTAGACAAGGCTTCTTTACAGGAGGGAGCACTATTTGTCTTGGGTTTGTCTTCGAGTGAAGTGCTGGGAGGACACATCGGAAAAGATTCGAGTCAGGAAATCGGTGAACTAATTGTCAAGACACTGTTGGAGCTGTTGGTGGCTAAGGGCATTCACCTAGCTGTTCAAGGTTGTGAACATGTCAATCGCGCCTTAGTTGTTGAACGAGAAGTAGCTATAAAACATCAGTTGGAGATTGTGAGTGTACTCCCGACCTTACATGCAGGAGGTTCTGGTCAATTGGCCGCCTTTCGCTATATGAAAGATCCTGTGGAGGTCGAATTTATCAGGGCAGATGCTGGTTTGGACATCGGAGATACTGCTATTGGGATGCATATCAAACATGTTCAGGTACCCATTCGACCAATCTTAAGAGAGATTGGCCAGGCTCATGTGACGGCACTTGCTAGTCGACCAAAACTCATTGGAGGGGCGCGTGCTCAATATCCAATAGATCACATTAGGAAGATATAAATTGAATACTAGAAAAATGCAGTTTGAGAGAGTCATCAAATACTCTATTCGGAAGTTCTCGGTTGGTGTCGGTTCTGCGGTAATCGGGACATTTCTTTTGGGAGCAAATAACTTTTTAGTTGAAGCTGTTGCGGCTAATGAAGTGGCAACACCAAACCAAGTTCATTACCGTTATTTGGCTGAACAAGAATTGACAGAAGCAGAAAAAGCTCTGATCCATCGAGAAATTCCTTCAGATCTGAAACAAGATGATGTTGTCTATCTTGTTTACAGAAAGAAGGAAGTGAATTCTCAACAATTACCGAACACTGGAAGCAAGGAATTAGCACTGGCAACTCTTGGATTTGCAACAGCGTCTATGGTTGTTGTGGTGATGTCTAAAAAACACCGTAATAAAATGTTGGGTATTCTCTTTATTGGAGCTCTAGGAGGTAGTTATTTTATTCCTCAGTCAGCTCAAGCATTTGAGAATAAAATCTTGGTGTCCTACAACCAAACAATTGCTGCAAGTAGTCAAGAGGACTTGGAAAAAGGTGTCATTCAAATCGAAGGATACGAATACATCGGCTACTTTAAAGCATCAGACTTCCAAGAACAAGCAGAGCAAATGCCGACTGCTAAGGGCACGCAAAAAGCAGATCACGAAGGTGAGTCTTTAGTTCAGCCAGAAGCCCCAGCCTACACAGGAGAAATTAATGCAAAAGGCACTCAAGAAGAGGATCGCGAAGGCGAAGCTTTAGTTCAACCAGAATTGCCAGCTTACACCGGTGAGCTTACAGCAAAAGGCACGCAAGAAGAAGGTCACCAAGGTGAATCTCTAGTTCAACCAGAAGAACCAGCTTACACAGGCGAGATTACAGCAAAAGGCACGCAAGAAGAGGGTCACCAAGGCGAAGCTTTAGTTCAACCAGAATTGCCAGCTTACACGGGTGAGATTACAGCCAAAGGCACGCAAGAAGAAGGCCACCAAGGTGAGTCTTTAGTTCAACCAGAATCCCCAGCCTACACAGGAGAAATTAATGCAAAAGGCACTCAAGAAGAGGGTCGCGAAGGCGAAGCTTTAGTTCAACCAGAATTGCCAGCTTACACCGGTGAGATTACAGCAAAAGGTACGCAAGAAGAGGGCCACCAAGGCGAATCCTTAGTTCAACCAGAATTGCCATCTTACACCGGTGAGCTTACAGCAAAAGGCACGCAAGAAGAAGGTCACCAAGGTGAATCTCTAGTTCAACCAGAAGAACCAGCTTACACAGGCGAGATTACAGCAAAAGGCACGCAAGAAGAGGGTCACCAAGGCGAAGCTTTAGTTCAACCAGAATCCCCAGCCTACACAGGTGAGATCAGCGCTAAAGGTACGCAAGAAGAAGGTCACGAAGGCGAATCTTTAGTTCAACCAGAATTGCCATCTTACACAGGTGAGGTTAGCGCTAAAGGTACGCAAGAAGAAGGTCACGAAGGTGAATCTCTAGTTCAACCAGAATCCCCAGCTTACACAGGTGAGATTACAGCAAAAGGAACCCAAGAAGAGGGTCACCAAGGTGAATCCCTAGTCCAGCCAGAACAACCAGCTTATACTGGCGAGATTACAGCAAAAGGCACGCAAGAAGAGGGTCACCAAGGTGAATCCCTAGTCCAGCCAGAATTGCCATCTTACACAGGTGAGATTACAGCAAAAGGAACCCAAGAAGAGGGCCACCAAGGTGAATCCCTAGTCCAGCCAGAATTGCCAGAGTATAAAGTAGCTGAAGCAACTGTCACAGAAACTGAAACTGTAGAAGTCCCATACACAAGAGATTATGTAACTGACGATACTCGCTACACTGATGAAGAAACAGTGATTCAAAATGGTCAAGCAGGAAGTCAGCTGATTCACCGTGTCTATAAGACAGTCAATGGCCAAAAAGTTGGGGACCCAATCAGCACGAGTACAGAAACTGTTAAGGCAGCAGTAAATGAAAAAATTAGTCGTGGTACCAAGGCTATTGAAGGTAAAGTTGAAGAAGTTTCATTTGAAGAAATTCCTTTCGAGACAAAAACAGAAGTAGACAGCACTCTTCCGAAGGGAACAGAAGTTGTTGCTCAAGCTGGTCAAAACGGTAAGAAAAAGATTACCAAAGTCTATAAGACTCTTAAGGGTGTGAAAACTGCTGATGCTCCAACTATCTCAGAGGAAGTTGTTGAAGCTGCGCAAGATCGTCTGATTAAGAAAGGTGATCAAGCCCTCGCTGCGCCAACGTTAACAATCACTCAAATTGATAAAGAAGAATTAGATCGTAGTGCCAAGGTTCGTTACCAATTGGTCAAACCAACAGGTGTAACCATTAAATCTCTGGAGGCTGTTTTGAAAGACGGAGACACTAACCTTCAAACAGTCAACATGTCTGAGGGAGACTGACTGCTAATCTTACAAACTTGAAATACTACAAGGACTATAAGATTGCGACCAAGATGGTTTACGATCGTGGAAATGGGAACGAAGAAGTAGTTCTCACGGAAGAACCACTGCGACTCGATCTCAAAAAAGTCGAAGTCAAAAACATCAAGGAAACAAGCCTTATCAGTGTTGATGACCAGGGTGTAGAGACTGATCATAGTCTCTTGTCAGCAAAACCATCAGATATTAAACCTTATTACTTGAAAGTGACAACTCATGATAACAAGGTGACAAAACTTGCTGTTGATAAGATTGAAGAAGTCACAGTTGACGGTAAAGCCTTGTTCAAAGTCACTGCTAAAGCACCAGACCTAGTCCAACGCAATGCAAATAATCAGTTTGCAGAAGAATATGTCCATTACTTTGCTAAGCCAAAAGCCCATGAAGGTGATGTTTATTACGATTTCAATGAACTTGTAAAAGCCATGCAAGCTAACCCAAGTGGTACATTTAAACTGGGTGCAGACTTGAATGCTGCCAATGTTCCAACACCAAATAAAGAGTATGTGACAGGTAAATTTAGTGGCCATCTAACTAGTGTTGACGGCAAACAGTACTCAATTCATAATATGGGCCGTCAGTTGTTCAATAACCTAGAAGGTGGTTCGGTTAAAAACGTTAACTTAGCAAATGTGAACATTAACATGCCTTGGATTGAAAATATTTCAGCTCTGGCTCGAGTTGTCAAAAACGCGACAGTTGAAAACCTTAAGGTAACTGGAAGTATCCTTGGCAAAGATGGTGTAGCTGGTATTGTCAATAAAGTCGATGTTGGCGGACTTCTAACCAATGTTGCCTTTATCGGTAAGATTACTGGTATTGGTGATAAAGGCTGGGATATGGGTGGTATCGCTGGTGAAGTTTGGAAAGGAAATATCAAAAAAGCCTATGTAGATGCGGATATCGTTGGTAATAAAGCTCGTGTTGGTGGTCTTGTTTCAAGAACTGATAACGGTTATGATCCAAATGGTGTCAACACAAATGCCTTTACCAGCGAGTCGGTCGTTAAAGGAACCATTAAGGTGAAAAATCCAATCGAGGTTGGAGGGTACATCAGTAAAAACTATCCATGGGGTCGAGTTCTCAATAACGTTTCAATGATGAAAGTTGAAAATGGTGAAGAGTTCTATGGTTCTAAGGATCTTGATGATGATGGTGGTTATTTCACAAATAACTGGATCGATAAGAACTACGTTGTTAAAGATGTCAGTGAAGGGAAGCACTCTTTCCAATATTCACGTACCAATAGAATTAAGGAAATCAGTCTCGAAGAAGCGAATAATAAGATAGCTGAATTCGGTATCACTGCTGATACGTTTGAAATTAAACCTCTTGTTGAGGATACCCTCAATAATAAGAAAGTAAAAGCTGATACTTATAAAGATACTCAAGATTACGATGCCTCTCGTGAACTTGCCTACCGTAATATCGAAAAATTACAACCATTCTATAATAAAGAATGGATCGTAAACCAAGGGAACAAACTTGCTGCAGGTAGTCCTCTCTTGACCAAGGAAGTATTGTCTGTAACTGCCATGAAAGGCAATGCCTTTGTGACAGAATTGGCTGATGCTGACCATATTATGGTGCACTATGCTGATAAGACCAAAGACATCTTTACTGTTTCGCTGAAAGAATCTAAGGTTAAACAAGTGAAAGAGTACAGCATTGCTGAACTTGGAGAAGTTGTTTACACACCTAATATCGTTGACAAAGACCGTAGCGATCTTATCAATGCTATCGTTGAAAAATTAAGTCCAGTTGAGCTACAATCAGATCCAATTTACCAAAAACTTGGTAGAACAGGACAAAATAAAGTTAACGCTATAAAAGATCTTTACCTAGAAGAAAGCTTCAAAGAAGTCAAGGATAATCTGCCTAAATTTGTGAAACAGTTGCTTGAAAATGAAGATCATCAATTAAACACAGATGAGGCTGCTAAACGTGCTTTGATCAAGAAGATTGATGATAACAAGGCAGCGGTTCTCCTTGGTCTATCTTACCTTAACCGTTATTACGGAGTGAAGTTTGATAACTTCAATATTAAGCAACTCATGTTGTTCAAACCAGACTTCTATGGTAAAAATGTAAGTGTGTTAGACTTCTTGATTCAGATTGGTTCTAAAGAAAGTAACATTAAAGGTGATAGAACTCTAGAAGCTTATCGTGAAGCTATCGGTGGAGTTATCGGTATCGGCGAGTTAAACAGTTTCTTAGACTATAATATGCGTCTATTCACAGAAGACAAAGACCTAAATGATTGGTTCATCAAAGCAACCAAAGACAATGTCTATATCGTTGAACCAGCAACAACAACTCCTGAGTTTGCCGATAAGAAACACAGAGCCTACGAAGGTTTAAACAACGATGTGCATGGTAAGATGATCTTGCCACTCTTGAACTTGAAAGATGCCCATATGTTCTTGATTTCAACTTACAATACAATGGCTTATAGTTCATTTGAGAAATATGGTAAGTATACTGAAGCAGAACGTAATGCCTTTAAAGCTGAAATCGATAAAGTTGCAAAAGGTCAACAGAATTATCTAGACTTCTGGTCACGTCTATCAATCGATAAAGTTCGTAATCAACTTTTGAAGAGCAACAACATGGTTCCAACACCTGTTTTGGATAACCAAAACTATAAAGATATTAGTACTGATAAATACGGTCACACTAATAGTGGTAAAGATGTGGCGCCTATCCGTGAATTATACGGACCTACAGGACGTTATCATGCGACTGACTGGCGTATGGGAGCTGTGGCTCGCGTTTATCAGAATCCATATAAAGATGATTCTGTCTTCTTCATGGTTACGGACATGATTAGTGACTTTGGGGTTTCTGCCTTTACCCACGAAACAACTCACGTAAATGACCGTATGGCCTACTTGGGTGGCTCAAGACACCGTGAAGGAACAGATCTTGAGGCATTTGCTCAGGGAATGTTACAAACTCCATCAGTATCAAATCCAAACGGTGAATACAAAGCCCTAGGTCTCAACATGGCTTATGAACGTCCAAACGATGGAAATCAATGGTATAACACTAATCCAAATGACCTTAAATCACGTGACGAAATTGATCGTTACATGAAGGGCTATAATGACACTCTCATGCTTCTAGATTATCTTGAAGGAGAAGCTGTCCTCAATAAAGCAGCCAAGATTTAAACAACGCTTGGTTCAAGAAAGTAGACAAACAGTACCGAGGAAACAATACCAAGAATCAATTCGATAAGGTTCGACCTTTAAGTGATGATGAAAAGACTATTCCTTTACATACAGTAAATGACCTCATTACCAACAACTTTATGACCAATCGTGGACCTGGAAATGGAGTCTATAATCCATCCGACTTTGGTTCAGCATATGTGACTGTACCGATGATGACGGGTATCTATGGTGGAAATACCAGTGAAGGTGCTCCTGGAGCTATGTCATTTAAACACAATACCTTCAGAATCTGGGGTTACTATGGCTACGAAAAAGGTTTCCTAAACTATGCTTCTAACATGCTAAAAGCTGAATCTAAAAAAGCTGGTAAAGAAACTCTAGGTGATGACTTCATCATTAACAAGATTTCTGATGGAAAATTTAATAATCTTGAAGATTGGAAGAAAGCATACTTCGAAGAAGTTGTGAATAATGCTAAAAAAGGAATTCAATCTATTGAAATCGATGGTAAAACATACAATAGTTATGAAGACTTGAAACGTGCATTTGCTGAAGCAGTTGATAAAGATAAGACTACTCTAAGTAATGGTTCTGTCAAATTTGACAACACCGTTTCACTTAAAGAAAAACTCTTTAAGAAACTTCTTCAACAAACAGATAGCTTTAAAACTTCTATCTTTAAATAATCAATTGACTCTCACCTGCTCAACAGGTGGGAGTTTTTTATTCCCCAAAAGATGCCTTATTTTCCAAACAGATTTTAAGTATTTTTAGGATGCTAGGTATATAATAGAGCTATAATACAATGTCTATATTCATATGATGAGCTAGAAAGGTGATGAAAATGAAAAAATGGCAAGCAACTGTATTGGTCTGCGCTAGTCTGGTCTGTCTATCGGCTTGTAACAATCAGATGGAGAGCCAAGCTGATAAGCAAAATGGAGACAAAAATACGCAAGTTAGCTCTCAAACTGCAAAAAAAGGAGAAGAAGTTCCAGACTTTGAGCTTACGGGAGTCGATGGTAAAACGTATCGCCTATCAGATTATAAAGGTAAAAAGGTATATCTTAAATTTTGGGCTTCATGGTGCTCTATTTGTCTAGCTAGCCTCCCTGATACCGATGAACTGGCAAAAGAAGCTGGCGATGACTTTGTCATCTTGACAGTTGTTTCTCCTGGTCAAAAAGGAGAGCAAGCAGAAGGAGACTTCCAAAAATGGTATCAGGGCTTGGACTATAAAAACCTCCCTGTCCTTTTAGACCCTTCGGGAAAACTCTTAGCAAGTTACGGAGTCCGTTCTTATCCGACTCAGGCATTTATTGATAAAGAAGGCAAATTGGTGAAGACTCAACCAGGCTTTATGGATAAGGAAACTATTTTACAGACATTAAAGAGTATAGATTAGAGGTTGATCATGAATGATAAATTAAAAATAATTGTATTCATAGGAATCATTATTTGCATTATTATTGGAATTTTATTTCTTTTGGAAAAAAGAAGCGCTAGCTACACAGATACCACTCAAATCGAGAAAGCGGCAGTTAGTCAGGGGCAAAAAGCCAAGAAAAAAACTGAACTAACTAAAAATGCTGACCTACATGAAATCTATCTAGCTGGAGGCTGTTTCTGGGGAGTCGAAGAATATTTTTCTCGAGTGTCAGGAGTGACAGATGCTGTTTCTGGCTATGCCAACGGTCGAGGAGAAACAACCCAGTATGAATTGATTGGTCAAACTGGTCATGCTGAGACTGTTCATGTAACCTATGATGCCAATCGAATCACTTTAAAAGAAATCTTGCTCCATTATTTCCGCATTATCAATCCAATCAGTAAGAATAAGCAAGGAAATGATGTGGGGACTCAGTACAGAACGGGAGTCTATTATGCAGATGAGAAAGATTTAGAAACGATCAATCAAGTTTTTGAGGAAGTAGCCAAGAAGTACAACCAGCCTCTAGCGGTTGAAAAGGAAGCTTTAACTAATTTTATCGTGGCTGAGGACTACCACCAAGATTATCTCCAGAAAAATCCTAATGGATATTGCCATATCAATGTCAACCAAGCAGCCTATCCCGTTATTGATGCTAGCAAGTATCCAAAACCGAGTGACGGTGAATTGAAAAAACTTCTGTCTCCAGAGGAATATGCTGTGACTCAAAACGGTCAAACAGAACGTGCCTTTTCAAATCGTTACTGGGATAAATTTGAAGCAGGCATTTATGTGGATGTAGCAACTGGCGAGCCTCTCTTTTCTTCGAAAGATAAATTCGAATCGGGCTGTGGTTGGCCTAGTTTTACCCAGCCTATCAGCCCAGATGTTGCGACCTATAAGGAAGACAAGTCATACAATATGGTCAGAACAGAAGTCAGAAGTAGAACTGGTGATTCCCACCTAGGACATGTCTTTACAGACGGACCTACGGACAAGGGAGGGCTCCGCTATTGTATCAATAGTCTATCCATCCGCTTTATTCCTAAAGATCAAATGGAAGCAAAGGGTTATGGTTATTTGTTAGATTATGTTGAGTGATCTTGATATACTTACAAGAGAGTTTACTTGAAAAATGTTTTTATTCATATTTGTTTTTTTAGAAGTGTTGACTTTAATATTTGGAGTCTAATTGCTCTTAAATAAAGATATTTTTAAATAAAAAGAAAAAAATTATCAAAAAAACGATAAAAAAAGTGTTGCATTTCAAAAAAATTATGCTATACTAGATATATCGATAAACAATAATAAGTTTTCGAGTAGTAACAAAAAGAGCTCATTTGTTGCTAAAACTAAAAATATTTTATAAAAGAGGAAATCATCATGAAAAAAACTACATCAACTAAAATCGTAAACTTTACTAAATCACTTGTTACACTAGGCTCTAATTTTGGAATCTTTACCCTTAGTTTCTTTAGTATCGCTTCCTTAGTCCTTCTCCTTGGTCAATTTGATATCAGCCAACTAATGCCTGAAGGTGGAGAGGTAACAAGGTCAGGTTACGAAGCGTGGGGAGGGGTTAATGCCTTTGTTCTAACCTTTGTTGCCGGTAATACACTTCTGACATATGGCCTTATCAAATTAAAACAGTTTGCTAAGGACTTTAAAGAAAGCGATCTTTTTGAAAATACAACTATTTCATTCTTGAAAAAGGGTGCAGTTCTAATGACGCTAGTAGGAGCAATCCAAGGTATTACAGAACTTATTCTTAACCCAGCTCATATTATTTTTAACTTCTCGACTGCAGCATTTTTGTTTATTGCTAGCTTGGTGCTTACTTCTATCAAAAATCAATTTTCAGATAAAGTAGCATAATACATATACGTAAAACTTACTAATATTGTATAATATAGTAGAGATTAGAAACGAGGTTTTGAAAATTAATGTCTAAGAAAAATTCCTACTTACCATTTGCTTTAGGTTTTATTAATATCCTTCTTTTTATCTTGGGAATATCTTTAGTTATATCCATCCTTTTAACAGTTTTCAATGTAACTGAGATTAGCCTATTTAACCTTGGAACTATTTCCTTAAAACCTGATATGGTGAATACTTCAATACTAGTGAGTGCTTTGTCCTTTATCAATAGCTTTATCATTCTGTTTGTACTATTCTGTGTTAGACAGTTCTTCCAAAATATTATTCATGAACAGATTTTTACAAGTCATAATGTCAAACTTGCTAATCGTATTTCTCTTTCCCTCTTTATTGCCTCATTTCTAGGAGATGGTATTTTGACACTCAATGGTTATTCATTTTTGAATATAACTTTCGTGGTTACAGCTCTCGTTGTTTGGACAATTGGAAAAGTCCTTGAAAAAGCAAACGAAATTGCAGAAGAAAATGAGTTTACAATTTAGAGAAAGGAGACTATCCTATGATTGTTATTAATCTAGATGTCGAATTAGCAAAGAAAAAAATGCGTTCAGGAGATTTAGCAGAACGTGTAGGTATTACTCCCGCAAATCTTTCAATACTGAAGACAGGTAAGGCTAAAGCTATTCGTTTTTCAACGCTTGAAGCCATCTGCAAAGAACTTGGGTGCCAACCTGGTGATATATTGGAATATGTACCAGACTAAAAATGTGGTTCAGCGAATGCTGATCCGCTTTTTTATTTAAAAATAATCAATTTATATCGAAAATATTTTGTAAAAAAATCAACAAAATATTATAATAAGATTATGAAAGCGGAACAAAGGAGATGTCTTTAAGGACAAGAACAAAGCTGACATGGAAGATAGAAAAAAACTACAAAAATTTGCCATTCGCAAACTGAGCATGGGAGTGGGATCGGTATTGATTGGACTTGCCTTCATTGGAGGAACACTTGAACCAAAACTGGTTCAGGCTGATGAAACCAAGCAAGTTTCCTTTCACTATTTAGCGGAATCGGAGTTGACAGCTGCTGAACGTGAACTCATTCACCATGAATTGCCACAAGATCTTAGCCAAGAGAGCTATTATCTAGTTTATCGCAAGCAGGGACCAGCCATCTTACCTCAAACAGGATCTGTCACCTTCCCCTTGGCTGGTCTTGGTCTTTTGACGGCTAGTTTGGTGGTTTTCCTATTTTCTAAGAAAAAGCCCTCGAAGATAGTTGGAGTGCTATTGATTGCTGCGGTGGGTAAGAGTTTATTGCTTCCTTATCAGGTATTTGCTTTTGAGCACAAGGACTTGCTAGCTTATGATCAAACTCAAACCCTTGTGTCTGCAGATGCTTTATCACAAGGGATTATAGACATTAAAGGCTATGACTATGTCGGTTATTTATTAGAGGCGGATTTAAGAGGAACAGGCCAAGCTCTAACGTCTAGTGGAAATCCAGAAATTCCTGCAAAGCCAGTAAATCAAGCAGCTGTTCATGAAATTTCCGAATTTACAGGTGGCGTATCAGGTGATTCCTTGGTTGAACCAGTTAAGCCGGCATTTGAAGGTGGAGTCAATGGTCCAGGAGCAGTAGCTGAATCCTTGCCAGAGTATACACCAGAATTTAGCAGTCAAAGTGGCCTTCCAGAAATCCACGACAAAGCAGACTTCACAGGTGGCGTATCAGGTGATTCCTTGGTTGAACCAGTTAAGCCGGCATTTGAAGGTGGAGTCAATGGTCCAGGAGCAGTAGCTGAATCCTTGCCAGAGTATACACCAGAATTTAGTAGTCAAAGTGGCCTTCCAGAAGTCCACGAGAAACCTGCCTTTACAGGCGGTGTATCAGGCGAATCCTTGGTTGAGCCAACAAAACCAACATTTGAAGGAGGCGTCAATGGCCAAGGTGTAGTAACTGAAACCTTACCAGAGTATACACCAGAATTTAGCAGTCAAAGTGGTATCCCAGAAGTCTATGACAAAGCAGACTTTACAGGTGGCGTATCAGGCGAATCCTTGGTTGAGTCAACAAAACCAACATTTGAGGGTGGTGTTAATGGCCAAGGAGTAGTAGCTGAAACCTTACCAGAGTATGAAGGTGGTGCAGTTCCAGTTGAAACTTTGAAACAGGAAATCCCAGACTTTACAGGCGGTGTATCAGGCGAATCTTTAGTTGAACCCCCTAAACCAACATTTGAGGGTGGCGTCAATGGCCAAGGTGTAGTATCTGAAACCTTACCAGAGTATGAAGGAGGCGCAGTCCCGTTTGATACTCTGAAACAGGAACGCCCAGACTTTACAGGTGGGGTATCTGGCGAATCTTTGGTTGAACCGTCTAAACCAACATTTGAAGGTGGTGTTAATGGCCCGGGTGCAGTGTCCGAAGCCTTACCAGAGTATGCACCAGAATTGAGTAGTCAAAGTGGCGTGCCAGAAGTCCATGACAAACCAGAGTTCACAGGCGGTATATCAGGCGAATCCTTGGTTGAGCCGTCTAAACCAATATTTGAAGGAGGCGTTAATGGTCCGGGTACAGTAGCTGATGCCTTGCCAGATTATGAAGGAGGCGTAGCTCCAGTTGACACTCTGAAACAGGAACTCCCTGACTATAGTGGTGGTGTCAATGCCACTGAAGCGCTAGTTCTCGATGCAAAACCGACTTTACATATTGAAGTCCGAAAAGAGTTGATCCCTAAACAAACAAGGGAAAAGATTGATCCAGAAATGCTTCTTGGTGAAACAAGAATTGAGCAAGTCGGTCAAGATGGTGAGAAAGAGATTGTTACCAGCTATGAGGAAAAAGATGGGAAACGTATCTCAGAGCTGAAAGAAACAACACGGATTTTAACAGAAGCTAAAGATCAGGTTATCATCCGTGGCAGTAAGGAAAAAGAAGAAATTAAACCTGAACCTGTCCTAACTCTTTCAAATATTACTGGAAATTCGATGGGCCGTTCAGCTCGCTTAAGCTATAACTTGGACAAGGCAGATGGCGTTACCGTTTCAAAAATCAGTGCCACTATTAAAGCCAAGGGGGTAGAGGATCAGACCATTGACTTAACGAGTGATCAACTGGAAGCAACAGTTGAGAATCTAAAACTCTACACAGACTACACTATTTCTACAAGGATGGTCTACAACCGTGGTAAGGGTGAGGAGAGCACTCTGCTTGAGGACCAAAATCTCCGTCTAGAGCTTAAAAAGCTGGAAATAAAAGATATCAAGGAAACAAGTCTTATCAAGGTTGACAATGGCAGAGAGACTGAGATTCAACAATTGGCGGAAGCACCAAGGAATTTGGAAAACTACTATCTCAAGGTTAGTTCTAAAGATCATAAGACTAGCCGTTTAGCCATCAAGTCTATTCAAACTGAGAGAATAAACGGAAAAGAGTATTACAAGGTGACTGCTGAGGCAACTGACTTGATTCAACGTAATGCTCAGAAAACCTTTGAAGAAGGCTTTAGCTATTACCTGGCTAAGTCAAGCACGGAATCTCCTGCTATTGCTAATGTAAAAGAATACGCTTATAAGGATATTCAAGATTATGATAGTCGCCATGATCAAGCCTATCGAAACCTTGAAAAATTGCAACCTTTCTACAATAAAGAATGGATCGTTAATCAAGGAAACAAACTGTATCTTGATCACAATCTAGCCAAGAAAGAGGTAGTCTCTGTTATTGCTATGAAGGGACAAGACTTTGTGACGGACCTGTCAGTGGCAGACCATATCATGGTTCATTATGCAGACCAGACCAAGGATGTATTTGCAATCACCTCACAAAATTCTGGCTTGACTGCTATCAAGGAATACAAGATTGCTGACTTGGATGTACTTTATACTCCAGATATGCTGGTTAAGGATCGTTCAGCCCTAGCCAAGGACCTGACCTCAATCTTGAAAACAGTGGACTTACAGTCTGAAGGAGTTTATCGAGTCCTAGATGATCAAACTACTAGCCTTGATAAGAAGGCTGAGGCTGTGAAGAACTGGTATCTAGAAGAAAGCTTTGCAGAGGTCAAAGCGCAGCTGGGAACCCTAGTTGATAAGTTACTTACAAATCTAGACTATCAGTGGAACGATTCACCTGCTAGTACCGCTGCTCTGAAGAAAAAAGTTCAGGATCATCAGTCAGCTATCATGCTGGGGCTTGCTTATCTCAATCGCTATTATGGTATCCGATTTGCCGATTACAATCTGAAAGAACTCATGCTCTTTAAACCAGATTTTTATGGCCAAAATGTGGATATCTTAGATCGGTTGATTGAACTCGGTTCAAGAGAAAGCAACCTAAAAGGCGACCAGACTCATGAAACTTTTGCCAGAGTCATAGCCAAGGATACAAAATCTGAAGATTTACATACCTTCTTAGACTACAACAGACAGTTGTTGACGACTGACAAGGATATGAATGACTGGTTTGTGAATGCCACCAAGGGCCATGTGTACATAGCAGAGCGAGCTTCGAAGAATCAAGAAATTACAAATCGGAAGCATCGGGCTTATGACAATCTGAATAACTGGTTGCATCGCAATATGATTCTGCCTTTATTGAATGTCAAGAAGGCACAGATGTTCCTGATTTCCAACTACAATACCATTACCTTCGGATCAGCTGATAAATCTGGCAAAATCATAGACCAGATGAAGGCTGACATTGATCTAGTAGCGGATCGTCAGTTGACTTACTTGGACTTTTGGTATCGACTTGCTGCTGATGATGTCAAAGACCGTATGGTTAAGAGTGACTTTAATGTAGCTACACCAGTTTGGGAAGGCTATCGCGTTGATGGACGTGGCTGGGTAGAGCGTTATGGACATACAAGTGGTATGGCAGACTACGCGCCAATTCGTGAAGTATTTGGGCCAGCAGGTCGCTACTATAAGGACAATAAGCTAGGAGCCTATGCCTCTATCTATCCTAATATCAATGCCAGAGATGCTGTTCACTTTGTAGAAATAGATATGATGAGTGAGTATGGTTTGTCTGTCTACACCCATGAGACAACGCACGTCAACGATCGCATTGTCTATCTGGGGGGATACAAACATCGTGAAGGAACTATGTAGAAGCCTATGCTCAGGGTATGCTCCAGTCACCGGCTGAGGAAGGCCATCAGGGTGAATATGGCGCTCTCGGGCTCAACATGGCATACATGCGACCAAATGATGGGGACCAATGGTACAATCCTGATCCAACTAAGTTGCAAACACGCCAGCAGATTGACCACTACATGAAGGGGTATAACGAGGCCTTGATGCTTCTAGATTATCTGGAAGGAGAACGAGTTCTGGCTAAGAATGATCTCGCTTTGAAGAAGGCTTGGTTCAGCAAGATGACCAAGCAAATGCGTTATCAGGACCAGGATAATAAACTCCTTGCTCCTAACCAGTGGGACTATGTCCGTCCATTGACCGATGAGGAAGCCAAGACTCAGCTAAATTCTGTGGATGACCTAATCAAACATAACATCATCACCAATAGGCATTATCAGGGAACTTACCGACCAGAAGAACTCAAGACAGCTTATGTTAATGTCAAGATGGTGGATGCTATCTACGGTGGAAATACAAGTCAGGGAGCTCCAGGAGCCATCTCCTTCAAGCATAATGCCTTCCGTATGTGGGGATATTACGGCTACGAAAATGGTTTCCTAGGCTATGCTTCTAACAAGTACAAGGATGAGGCGCTAAGCGAGGGGCATGACACCCTTGGAGATGATTTCATCATCCAGAAGGTTTCGAAAGGCAAGTACCAGAACTTAGAAGAATGGAAGAAGGCTTGGTTTGACGACATTGTTGCCAAGGCAAAACGAGGAATCCATAGTTTTGAAATTGATGGCCAACAAATTGATTCTTACGAGAAATTGCAAGATTTGTTTGACCAAGCAGTAGAAACGGATTACCGAAACTTTAAGTATGGTGGTTCAGTTGCCAACTATACAGTAGCTCTGAAGAAAAAAGTCTTCCAGAAACTATTGCAGGTTACAGATGCCTTTTCATCCGAGCTCTTTCCCAAAGGATAGATAAAAGAGAGAGTGTTTTCAGATTTGCTAAGGAAGTGAAATCTACTTTATACTCAATGAAAATCAAAGAGCAAACTAGGAAGCGAGCCGCAGGTTGCTCACAACACCGTTTTGATGTTGTGGATAGAACTGACGAAGTCAGTAACAAATATACGGCAAGACGAAGCTGACGTGGTTTGAAGAGATTTTCGAAGAGTATTAGCATTCTCAGAGAATAAAATTGCCAGATTCCTGTTGGGGTCTGGCTTTTATGGTATACTTAGGATATGCATAGAAAAACAGTGATTGATTTTAGGGCTTTGGGCGAGCGATATACTTTCACCCAGCCTATCAAAGAGTTAAAAACCAGAGATTTAGCAGAAGTGGCAGACCTGCTGGCACAAGTGGAAAGCTACCAAGAGCAAGGCTATTATGTGGTGGGCTACGTCAGTTACGAGGCTGCACCTGCATTTGAGGAGAAACTAGCAGTTCACAAAGCTCCTTTACTGGCAGAGTATCTGCTATATTTTACAGTTCATGACAATGTTGAAATCTCTAGCATTCCTCTGACTTATGAGGAGGTAGATTTGCCATCAAACTGGCAGGAAGTAACATCTGCAGAGGACTATGAAAAGGCTATTGCCCAGATTCACCATCATTTACGGCAGGGAGATACCTATCAGGTCAATTATACGGTTCAACTCAAGCAGGAGTTATCTGCCAATCCTTTTGCCATCTACAATCGCATGGTGGTGGAGCAGGAAGCGGGATACAATGCCTACGTAGAGCATGACGACATGGCAGTAATTTCCATGAGTCCAGAGCTCTTTTTCGAGCAAAATGGTCGTGAGTTGACGACTCGTCCTATGAAGGGGACGACTAAACGTGGTTTGAATGACGATGACGATTTGAAAGAAGCAGCTTGGTTGGAGCAGGATCCCAAGAATCGTTCAGAGAATATGATGATAGTGGACCTCTTGCGCAATGACATGAATCGTCTGTCTGAGGTGGGTAGTGAGTATGTAGAGCGTTTATGCCAAGTAGAGCAGTATTCTACGGTTTGGCAGATGACTTCAACTATCAAGAGTCATTTACGACCAGATATTGATCTAGTTGAAATCTTCCGTTCGCTCTTTCCATGTGGCTCCATCACAGGAGCTCCCAAGATAGCGACCATGAAAATTATCAAGGACTTGGAAGCACAAGCTAGAGGAGTTTACTGTGGAACTGTTGGCCTCTTACTTCCCAATGGACGACGGATTTTCAATGTGGCTATTCGAACCATTCAACTGCATCGAGGGCAAGCCATCTATGGAGTCGGTGGTGGCATCACTTGGGATAGTACTTGGGAATCTGAATACCGTGAAGTCCAGCAAAAAGCAGCTGTACTTTACCGAAAACAGCCTTGTTTTCAATTGATTACGACAGGGAAAATCAGCCAGAAAACCTTGCTCTTTGTAAACCAACATCTAGAAAGATTGCAAAAGGCTAGTCGTTATTTTGCCTTTCCATTTAATAAAGAAGTTTTGAGACAAGAGATAGAGAAAGAATGCCAGTCTTGTGACTTCCATCAAGATTATCGGATGCGAATCAGTCTCAGCAAATCTGGAGAGATTGAAATCGAACGACAAGTATTGACACCACTTAGTTCTAGCTTCTGTCAGGCCAAGCTTTGTCTTCAGGAAGCTGATTTGAAGCAGGCCTTTACCTACTTCAAAACGACACACCGGCCACATTTGACAGTGGGAGAACAGGAAATCATCTATCATACTCCTGATGGGAAGTTGCTTGAAACCTCTATTGGGAATCTAGTCTTAAAAATGAATGGCAAGCTCTATACCCCACCTAGCACGCTTGGCATTTTACCAGGGGTTTATCGTCAACACTTGCTTGAGTGCAGGCAGACAGAAGAAAAGGTTTTAACCATAGGAGATTTGAAACAGGCAGAAGCCATCTATGCTTGTAATGCAGTGAGAGGTTTGTATGAGTTATCATTGCAGGAGAACTAAATGAAACTAATATTTTTACATGGACTAGGTCAATCAGCGGAGAGTTGGCAAGAAGTGCAAGAATTGCTTGCAGATTATCCCTCTGAAGCCCTTGACTTATTCCCTACTGGAGTTACTAGCTATAGAAAAGCCAAGGAACACGTTTATCAGCACTTATCAAAGGAGACAGAACCTTTTGTCCTAATCGGTTTGTCCTTAGGAGCTGCACTTGCATTAGAGCTGTCAAGTTACGATTTGCCAAATCTTCAGGCCTTGGTTTTATCAGGCTGTCCATTGAAACTAGCAGGTAATATTCCTTTTTATTGTCAAATACTGATATTTAAACTACTTCCCAAAAGGATATTTGAGAAACAGGGAGCAGATAAATCGCTTCTGGTTGGAGTATCCGAAGAATTAAAAACACTTGATTTAAGGGAGATTGCAAAGAATTGTCCCTATCCAAGCTTGTTAATTTGTGGTAGTCAGGATAAGCCTAATCTCACTTCGATGAAAGCTATTCAAGAACTGATGCCAAATTCCCAGTTCCAGATCATCCCTGACGGTCCTCATGTTATGAATAGAGCCAAACCAAAAGAGTTTGCAGAAATAACTAGAAGTTTTCTTGAATTGCAGAAATAAGTTTGATAAAATAATATGGAAGTTGATATTATAATTTTAGGAGAAAATCATGAACAAACGTCATTTATTAAAACTCGGCCTAGCTTCTTTACCTGCCCTAGCATTTTTTTTACAGCCTGTTGTGGCGGATGAAAGTATCCATTTTTCAAGCTGTAAGGAAGCCTGGGAGAATGGTTATGCGGATATTCATAAGGGAGAACCAGGTTATTCTGCTACTCTAGATAAGGATCATGATGGGATAGCCTGTGAATCGAAGAACGCGCCTAAGGGAGTGTTAAAAGAGAAAAAGACAAGTGCCTCTCAAGCTAACAACAATGTAGCACCTACTCCTAGTGTAGCAGCAGAAAGTGGCTGGGTTCGTCAGAATGGATCTTGGTACTATTATTCTGAAAATGGGAAACCAGTAACAAATACTTGGCAGGATGCTTACTACCTCAAATCAGATGGAAGAATGGCTGAGAATGAGTGGGTATACGATAACTATTACCAAGCCTGGTATTACCTCAAATCAGATGGTTCTTATGCACGCAATACTTGGCAAGGAAGTTACTATCTCAAATCAGATGGTAAGATGGCTCAGGGTGAATGGATTTATGATTCTTACTACCAAGCCTGGTATTATCTCAAATCAGATGGTTCTTATGCGCATAATACTTGGCAAGGTGCCTACTACCTCAAGTCAAATGGTAAGATGGCTCAGAGTGAGTGGGTCTATGACTCTTCTTACCAATCTTGGTACTACTTAAAATCAGATGGTTCTTATGCTCGTAATGCTTGGCAAGGAAACTACTATCTCAAATCAGATGGTAAGATGGCGAAGAATGAGCGAGTGGATGGCGGACGCTATTATGTAGATGCTTCTGGTTTGTGGAAACCATAGAATAGAAAAAATCTGGAAAGTTAATGCAAACCTTTGCACTGATAGGCAGATTTTGGTATACTAGTGCTGTAAGCATTTTCAATTTATAATAAAAGGAGACAAAGATGAGTCAAAAGATTATTGGGATTGACCTTGGTGGAACTTCTATCAAGTTCGCAATTTTAACACAAGAGGGAGAAATCCAAGAAAAATGGTCTATTAAGACTAACATTTTGGATGAGGGGAGCCATATTGTAGACGATATGATTGAGTCTATTCAGCATCGTTTGGACTTGCTTGGATTGTCAGCTACGGATTTCCGTGGGATTGGAATGGGATCACCTGGTGTGGTTGATCGTGAAAAAGGAACTGTTATCGGTGCCTACAACCTCAACTGGAAAACTCTTCAACCAATCAAAGAAAAAATGGAAAAAGCCTTGGGGATTCCATTCTTCATCGATAATGACGCCAACGTGGCAGCTCTTGGTGAGCGTTGGATGGGTGCTGGTGACAACCAACCAGATGTTGTATTTATGACACTTGGTACAGGTGTTGGTGGCGGTATCGTGGCAGAAGGTAAATTGCTTCACGGTGTTGCCGGTGCTGCTGGTGAACTTGGCCATATCACAGTGGACTTTGACCAACCAATCGCATGTACTTGTGGGAAAAAAGGCTGTCTTGAGACAGTGGCTTCAGCAACAGGTATTGTCAACTTGACTCGTCGTTACGCAGATGAATACGAAGGCGATGCAGAATTGAAACGTTTGATTGACGACGGTGAAGAAGTAACAGCTAAAACTGTCTTTGACTTGGCAAAAGAAGGGGACGACCTTGCCTTGATCGTTTACCGTAACTTCTCACGTTACTTGGGTATCGCATGTGCCAATATCGGTTCAATCCTAAATCCATCAACAATCGTTATCGGTGGTGGTGTATCGGCTGCAGGAGAATTTCTTCTACAAGGTGTTCAAAAGGTTTATGACGAAAATACCTTCCCACAAGTTCGCACAACAACTAAGCTAGCTCTTGCAACTCTAGGAAATGACGCTGGAGTGATTGGTGCTGCGTCACTTGTCTTGCAATAAAATAGAAAAAGGAGAAAATCACTATCTTGAAGCGAGTGATTTTCCTCCTTTCTTTTTTTATGCTATACTAGTTAAGACAATGAATGAGGTGATAGCAAATGACAAAAGCAGATACGATTTTTAAAGAGAATATTGAACGAATCCTTAACGAAGGAGTCTTTTCAGAACAGGCTCGTCCCAAGTATAAGGATGGCACTGTGGCTAACTCCAAGTACATCACAGGGGCTTTTGCAGAGTATGATTTATCTAAGGGTGAATTTCCGATTACGACCTTGCGTCCCATCGCCATTAAATCAGCTATCAAAGAAGTTCTCTGGATCTACCAAGATCAGACCAATAGCTTGGAAGTCCTAAATGACAAGTACAATGTCCACTATTGGAATGACTGGGAAGTGGGAGATACAGGTACTATTGGGGAGCGCTATGGGGCTGTGGTTAAGAAGCATGATATTATCAACAAGATTCTCAAGCAGTTGGAAGCTAACCCTTGGAACCGTCGTAATATCATCTCTCTCTGGGATTACCAAGCTTTCGAAGAAACAGATGGCCTTCTGCCATGCGCCTTCCAGACCATGTTTGATGTTCGTCGAGTAGATGGGGACATCTATCTGGATGCGACCTTGACCCAGCGTTCTAACGATATGCTGGTAGCTCATCACATCAATGCTATGCAGTATGTGGCGCTTCAAATGATGATTGCTAAACACTTTGGTTGGAAGGTTGGGAAATTCTTCTATTTTATCAATAACCTTCACATCTATGATAATCAATTTGAACAAGCTCAGGAATTGCTCCGTCGTCAACCTTCAAATTGCCAACCTCGTTTGGTCTTGAACGTACCAGATGGGACTGATTTCTTTGATATCAGAGCAGAAGATTTTGAGTTGGTTGATTATGATCCGGTCAAGCCACAGTTGAAGTTTGATTTAGCTATTTAATAACACAAAAAGAAGTTGGGAAAATCCAACTTCTTTTTTACTGATTAGCGTGATACGCGACGGCGAGCTGCTTTTTTACGGTTTTCTTCGATGAAAGCTGCCTTTTTGTTCTTCTGGTTCGATCACTTTCTTTTTAACTGCATAAACTGCACCTGCAACTGCAGCGACAGTTCCTGCGACACCTGTTACAAGACCTTTAGCGAATCCTTTAGCCATGAGTATTCCTCCTTTAACTTATATATCAGCCAGCCTCTTCAAGAGGTTGCATTTTTCTGACTGACCTTTTTATGATATAATAATAGTAACGAAAAAATGGGAATTTTTCAAGGAAAAAAGATGAAAAGCAAAATAATTGTGATTGTTGGACCGACTGCAGTTGGAAAGACAGCCCTAGCCATTGAAGTTGCTAAGCGTTTTAATGGTGAAGTGGTTAGTGGAGATAGCCAACAAGTCTATCGAGGACTAGATATTGGGACAGCCAAGGCTAGTCCCGAGGAGCAGGCAACTGTTCCTCATCATTTAATCGATGTTAGAGAGGTAACCGAGTCATACTCGGCTTTTGATTTTGTTTCAGAAGCAAAATCAGCCATTGAGGATATTCACAGTCGTGGCAAGCTTGCTATTATTGCTGGTGGGACAGGACTATATATCCAGAGTTTGTTAGAGGGCTATCATTTAGGTGGGGAAACACCTCATGAAGATATTTTAGCCTATCGTGCTAGTTTGGAACCTTTTTCAGATGAAGAGTTAGCCCATCTGGTGGAGCAAGCAGGTCTTGAGATTCCCCAGTTTAATCGTCGTCGTGCCATGCGTGCCTTGGAAATTGCCCATTTTGGTCAGGATTTGGAAAATCAAGAGACCTTGTATGAACCACTGATTATTTGCTTGGATGATGAACGTAGTCAGCTTTATGAGCGTATCAATCACCGAGTGGATCTGATGTTTGAAGCTGGACTATTGGATGAAGCCAAGTGGTTGTTTGACCATTATCCAGATGTGCAGGCTGCTAAAGGCATTGGTTATAAGGAACTCTTTCCTTATTTTCGAGGAGAACAGAGTTTGGAGGAGGCTAGCGATAGTCTCAAGCAGGCGACTCGTCGATTTGCCAAGCGCCAGCTAACCTGGTTCCGTAATCGTATGCAGGTGACCTTTTATCAGATAGGAGAATCTGGTGTGACAGACCGTATTTTAAACCAGATTGAGGAGTTTTTAAATGATTGAAACGGAGAAAAAAGAGGAGCGAGTCCTGCTCATTGGTGTTGAACTCCAGGGCATGGATAATTTTGACCTCTCCATGGAAGAGCTGGCTAGTCTGGCTAAGACGGCGGGTGCAGTTGTAGTCGATAGCTACAGACAGAAGCGTGAAAAAAATACGACTCCAAGACCTTTGTCGGTTCTGGTAAGTTGGAAGAAATTGCTAAAATGGTGGACGCAGAAGAAATCACGACTGTCATCGTCAATAACCGTCTGACACCACGGCAAAATGTTAACCTCGAGGAAGTGTTAGATGTCAAGGTCATTGACCGTATGCAGTTGATTTTGGATATCTTTGCCATGCGAGCTCGAAGTCATGAAGGCAAACTCCAAGTGCATCTAGCTCAGCTCAAATACCTCTTGCCTCGTTTGGTTGGTCAAGGGATTATGCTCAGCCGTCAGGCAGGGGGGATTGGTTCCCGTGGTCCAGGTGAAAGTCAACTGGAGCTGAATCGTCGTAGTGTTCGCAACCAGATTACAGATATCGAACGTCAACTCAAGGTGGTTGAGAAAAATCGAGCGACAGTTCGAGAAAAACGTTTGGAGTCAAGTACCTTTAAGATTGGTTTGATTGGCTACACCAATGCTGGTAAGTCAACTATCATGAACACCTTTGACTAGCAAGACCCAGTATGAGGCAGATGAGCTCTTTGCGACTCTGGATGCGACAACTAAGAGCATCCATCTTGGTGGCAATCTACAGGTAACCTTGACAGATACCGTTGGATTTATTCAAGACTTACCAACCGAATTGGTGTCAAGTTTCAAGTCGACCTTGGAAGAAAGCAAGCATGTAGACCTTCTGGTTCATGTTATCGATGCCAGCAATCCTTACCATGAGGAACATGAGAAAACAGTTCTTTCCATCATGAAAGACTTGGACATGGAGGATATTCCTCGCTTAACCCTTTATAATAAAGCGGATTTGGTGGAGGATTTTACGCCTACCCAAACACCTTATGCACTGATTTCTGCTAAATCTAAGGATAGTCGCGAACAGTTGCAGGCTTTATTGCTGGATAAGATTAAGGAAATTTTTGAGGCATTCACCCTGCGCGTACCGTTTTCTAAATCTTACAAGATTCATGATTTAGAAAGTGTTGCGATTCTAGAAGAACGGGACTACCAAGATGATGGTCAAGTCATCACAGGCTACATTGGTGAGAAAAATAAATGGAGATTAGAAGAATTTTATGACTGATATCAAAACGTTAGCCCTCAAGTATGGTGGCTATACAAGTCTAGACAAGGTCTATCTGGACCAACTTTTAGCTGGTAGGTCTGAAGAGGAGCAACTAGCTCTCATTACACCTCCACCCAGCGTAGTGAATGCCTACTTTGCCGAGCTCTACCAGAAAAAAAGTCCTCAAGCTGCGACCGATTATTTTGCAGAAGTCAGCCAAGAACTGAACCTCTACAATGCTGAGCCAAGTTTCGCTTTGGAAAGCAAGCCCTTTATTCGCCTCAATCTATCTGGTAAATCCTTTGGATTTTGCTATGAGAAAGAAGGACTAGGTCGCATTTTCTCAGAGAACGAGGAAGCAATTACGGATGAATTACTCTTTGAGATTGCGCAAATTTTTCCCCATCAGTTAGTTTTTGTGGAGTCTGGTAAGATTTACATGAAGGCGATTGGTGAAGAGGAAGTAGTTAGCCTGGAAAATCTCACAGCCTTGACAGATTTGGAAAATTTAGCAGATGGAAGAAAGCGACTTAAGGGATATAGCCAAGAGGATTTACTACAAGAAGCTAGAGCTTTTTCTGGCAAGCTTTATTATCGCTCGGAAAATCGCACCGCTATGTTATATATTGATTAATTAGAAAGTATCGAATGGATATTCAATTTTTAGGAACGGGGGCTGGTCAGCCCTCTAAAGCCCGCAACGTTTCAAGTCTCGCCCTGAAACTCTTGGACGAGATTAACGAAGTCTGGCTCTTTGACTGTGGAGAAGGGACGCAAAATCGCATTCTGGAAACCACGATTCGACCACGGAAGATCAGCAAAATTTTTATCACTCATTTGCATGGAGACCATATCTTTGGCTTACCAGGATTCCTTTCTAGTCGTGCCTTTCAAGCCAATGAAGAACAGACAGATTTGGAAATCTATGGTCCCCAAGGCATCAAATCTTTTGTCTTGACCAGTCTACGTGTGTCAGGTTCACGCCTGCCCTATAAGATTCATTTCCATGAGTTTGATCAAGATTCACTTGGGAAAATTCTTGAAACCGATAAATTTACAGTTTATGCGGAAGAGTTGGATCACACTATTTTCTGTGTGGGCTACCGTGTCATGCAAAAGGATCTAGAAGGCACTCTGGATGCTGAAAAATTAAAGGCTGCCGGCGTACCATTTGGACCACTCTTTGGAAAAATCAAAAACGGTCAGGATGTCATCCTAGAAGACGGCACCGAGATTAAGGCAGCAGACTATATCTCAGCACCACGTCCAGGTAAGATTATCACTATCTTAGGTGACACTCGAAAAACGGATGCCAGTGTTCGTCTGGCTGTCAATGCAGATGTCCTTGTCCATGAGTCCACTTATGGTAAAGGTGATGAGAAAATTGCCCGCAATCATGGCCACTCAACCAATATGCAGGCTGCGCAGGTGGCAACAGAAGCGGGAGCCAAACGACTCTTGCTCAACCATATCAGCGCCCGTTTCCTTTCAAAAGATATCAGCCAACTTAAGAAAGATGCAGCAACGATTTTTGAAAATGTCCATGTGGTTAAAGACCTAGAAGAAGTGGAAATCTAGTTGCTAGAGAAAGGAGAATCATGCGTACTATTCTCATCACAGGAGCTAGCGGTGGTCTAGCCCAAGAGATGGTCAAACTCTTGCCTCAAGACCAACTCATTTTGCTAGGTAGAAATAAGGAAAAACTAGTTCAACTATACGGAAATCATCCTCAGGCAGAATTGATTGAAATTGATATTACCGACGTTCAAGCCTTAGAGGAACTAGTTGCTGAACTCTATCAGCGTTATGGCAAGATTGATGTTTTAATTAACAACGCTGGTTACGGAATTTTTGAAGATTTTAACAAGATTTCTAATCAAGACATTCATCAAATGTTTGAGGTTAACACCTTTGCTCTCATGAATCTGTCTCGTGTGGTTGCTTCTCGTATGAAGGAGATTCGAAAAGGCCATATCATCAATATCGTTAGCATGGCAGGTTTGATAGCAACTGGCAAGTCTAGCCTTTACTCTGCGACCAAGTTTGCGGCCATTGGTTTTTCAAATGCTCTTCGCCTTGAGCTCATGCCCTATGGTGTCTATGTGACAACTGTTAATCCAGGACCTATCCGTACAGGATTTTTTGACCAGGCAGACCCAGATGGGACCTACCTCAAATCGATCGACCGTTTTCTATTGGAACCAGATGCTGTCGCGCAAAAGATTGTTAAGACCATAGGCAAAAACAAACGCGAGCTCAATCTCCCAGCCTTGCTAAATTTAGCTCATAAATTCTATACCCTCTTTCCTAAGTTAGCAGATAAGTTGGCTGGGGAAACTTTTAATTATAAGTGAGAAAGTTGTTCCCTTGAGGAATGGCTTTTTATTTTTTTCGGTTGCTAATTTGTAGAAAAATACCACATGAAAAACAGACAGTTTATAACGATTTAGCCACTTTAAGGTATAATAGTGATAAGAAAGCAGAAAAGAGAGGATAAACTTCGAGTCTAACATAACTGAAAGTATATCTATAGCCGAAGCTTATGAAGTCAAGATAAAATAGGATTAAAAGAACTTGACCTTTTTCAGATTGATTAGACTGTAAATTGGAGTTAGGAATATTCTTAGAATAGATGAAGAAAATAAAAAAATAAAAAAATAAAAAATGTTAAAACATCTTGACATTTTATATATTTGGAGTATAATAAAAAATGTAAAGGGCTCTTAACATTGTTTTAACAGATTGGAGGAACAGGACCATGAGAAAAATGGATGAAATGGACAGAGCGATTCAGCTACGTTCTGAGGAATGGGGTTATAAAACTGCTCTATTTGGCTTATGTGGATGGACAGTATTTAATATTTATCAATCTATTACAAAAGGCATTGAACTTGAAATGTTACCATGTCTGATTTTATGTTTATCTATTTCTGTTCAAGGATTTGCACAAACTGCCATAAAACAGAAAATGATTGACGGTGATGAAGATTTCAAAGAACCTAATAAACTTGTTCAAGGAATATTTTTGATTATTGTTATCCTTATCGTAGTTTTGGCGATTGGCATTTATTGTTTTCAGAAAGACTAATGCTGTATGAAAAATAATATCAAACAGTTAAGAAAGTCTGAAGGACTACGTCAGGAAGATATGGCAAGAATATTAGGCGTTAGTCGACAAACCATAATTGCTATAGAGAATGACAAGTACAATCCTACACTTGAACTAGCAATGAAAATTGCAAGATTGCTACGACTACATGTTGAAGAAATTTTCATTTTAGAAGATTAAAGATATCAGATAGCATTTATTCTAATCATCTGATTCGTAATGATAGAGAGTTTTCCAGTTCATGGAAACTCTCTTTTTAAAGCTCAAAAAGAGTCTACTCAATTTTACCCTTGTCCATCAATATACCTATCGTAAAACTAGTATAAAAATTGCAAATAAACAGCTAAAATAGTATACTAGAACTAGCAGTTATGAAAACGTTTGCGTTTTTGTTGATGATGATTATTTAGGAGACAAGACATGGAATTAACAGCCATTTATCATAGACCAGAATCAGAATATGCTTATCTTTACAAAGAAGGTCAGCTACATATCCGAATTAGAACGAAGAAAAATGATGTCCAGAAGGTTATCTTACACTATGGAGATCCCTTTATTTTCATTGAGGATAAGTATGAAGCTAAGAAAGAAATGACCAAAGTAACCTCAGATGTCCTATTTGACTATTGGCAGGTTACGGTATCGGTTGATTTTGCACGGATTCAGTATCTCTTTGAGCTCCTTGATGAGGAAGGTCAGGGTATTTTTTACGGTGATAAGGGTTGCGTAGAACATACTCAAGAAAACTTGGATGCTGATGGAAACGGCTTTAAGCTTCCTTATATTCACGAAATTGACGGTTGTCAGGTACCTGACTGGGTTTCAAATACCGTTTGGTATCAGATTTCCCAGAACGATTTGCAAATGGAAATCCTAATCTAACTCCAGATGGAGCTCGAGAGTGGGATGCTGCCATTGCACCTAATAGGGATGATTTTTTTGGTGGAGATTTACAAGGGATTATTGACCATTTAGACTATCTTAAAGATTTGGGAATCACAGGACTTTACCTATGTCCGATTTTTGAAGCAACAACCAATCACAAGTACGATACGACGGATTATTTTGAAATTGACCGTCACTTTGGAGACAAGGAAGTTTTTCGTAATTTAGTTGAGGAAGCTCACAAACGTGGCATCAAAATTATGCTAGATGCTGTTTTCAATCATATCGGCTACCAGTCTGCCCAATGGCAGGATGTTCTGAAGAACGGAGAAAAGTCACCATATAAAGATTGGTTCCATATCCAAGAATTTCCAGTTACTGAGGATAAACTTCAGAATCCAAGAGAACTCCCTTATCATACCTTTGCCTTTGCTAGCTATATGCCTAAGTTAAATACAGCTAATCCGGAGGTTAGGGACTATCTTCTCAGTGTTGCAACTTACTGGATTAAGAATTTTGATATCGATGCTTGGCGCTTGGACGTTGCCAATGAAATTGACCATCAGTTCTGGAAAGATTTTAGAAAGGCAGTTCTAGCTAAAAAGCCTGATTTGTATATTTTAGGTGAAATCTGGCATACTTCTCAACCTTGGCTACAAGGGGATGAGTTCCATGCGGTCATGAACTACCCGCTCTCTGAAAGTATCAAGGATTATTTCTTGCGTCAGCGTAAAAAGACAGAGCAGTTTATTTCAGAAATCAATAGCCAGTCGATGTACTACAAGCAACAAATCTCAGAGGTGATGTTTAATCTTCTGGATTCTCATGATACAGAGCGTATCCTTACAACTGCCAAAGGAAATCTCCAGCATGTCAAGGCTGCCCTAACTTTCCTCTATCTTCAAAAAGGGACTCCTTGTATCTATTACGGAACAGAGCTAGCATTAATTGGTGGACCAGACCCTGACTGCCGTCGTGTCATGCCTTGGGACCGTGTTTCTGAGGACAATGACATGCTGAATTTTATGAAGAAATTAATCAAGGTTCGTAAGGAAGTTGCAAGCATTATTCAGCATGGAAATTATCGCTTGGAAGAATTGAAACCAGATGTCCTATCCTTGAAGTGGAACTACCAAGGAAAAGAAGTGCAAGCCATTTTTAATCAGTCTTCTGAGAAATATGCTTTAGACAGAGATTCAGTTAATCTAGCGAGTCATTGCCAGTTTGAAGATGGTCAGCAAGTCATCTTGCCAGATGGATTTGTGGCCTATATTTCTGAGTAAAAAAGGAATAAAATCATGGCAATCAATGAAGTTTATGATTATTTTCGTCACTATGATAAGGAAACTTATCAAGTTGTCGCCTGCATGGGCAATGAACCATCCGAAGAAGATGTAAAGGATTTTGAAAATCAATATGGTATTCGTCTGCCAGAAGATTTCAGAGAATTCACCATGTCAGCTCTGGGAGGTCTGTTTATGGAGGCCAGGGAAGAGCTATGGCCAAGAGCCAAGGCTTACGATGTAGCACCATTTTGGACATTCTGCCGAGGTATTAAGGTCTTGGGGATTGCGAACGGTATCCCAGACTTTTTAGACATTCGACTTCAAACTAAGGAATTACACGCTCTGGGCTTTGTGGATTATATCCCATTTCTGTCTATCGTAGGTGACGGAGATGTCGTGTTTTGCTTTGATAAGGACAATCACATAGTTGCTCTAGACTGGTATAATAGTGGTGAAACCGAGGAACTTAATTGTGATTTTTCAGAGCTTTTGCTTCATCAAATTGCAGAGCTAGAAGAACGTAAAAATGAGATGGTCAAGCTACTGGAAAATGGGAAAACTAGTCAATAATCTATAAGGAAATATCAGTTTGATAGTCCGTAAAAGAGGTTGGGACAAAAGATCCCGACCTCACTTTTTATTAGCAATCAAACTTTGACACGGTAGTTGATTGAACTTTTTGTTCGTCTTTTATACTCTTCGAAAATCAAATTCAAACCACGTCAGCGTTGCCTTGCCGTACTCAAGTACAACCTGCGGCTAGCTTCCTAGTTTGCTCTTTGATTTTCATTGAGTATTAGACTCCAAAAAGCTCCTAATCATCCTCGCGGGTCTGGGACTACGAAATCGAGACTTTGTCTATCGATTTCTGTCCCACCGCCTTTTTTAGTAAAATCATTCACTAAATGTACATTCAGTTTTGTATGATTTTCTACAAATTATAGAAAAAAGAATCAAAAGTATGATTTTTATGCTGCTAGTATTGAAGTTTCTTATATTATTTTATAAAATAGAAGCAAAATACTACTGAAAAAGTAGAGCGCTTACATAAAAATGGAAGCGGTTACGAATATAAGGAGGATCTTATGGGAAAAGATCATTGGAATCGAAAAAGAGTGTATAGTATCCGAAAATTTACGGTGGGTACTTGCTCAGTAGTCATCGGTACTTGCTCAGTCTTATTTGGAGCAAGTGTAGCTGGTGCAAATCCGGTAGCTGCGCAAGAAGCTCCGATTACAGTTGCTACAGAAAAGGTAGAGGATGAGTCTCATAAAGAGGAAGTTAGTGAAACAGCAAGTTCAGAACTTCAAGCATCAACTGAATCAGTTGCAAGTAAAGTTGATACACCAGATCATGAAGCTGAAAAAGCACAGAACGATCAAACTCTACAATCAGATTCTGACAAAAAAGAGGATTCCATCTTAGATAAAAAGCCTCAAGCAATTACTCAAGATCAATCTGCTCAAACGGAAAAACCGGACCTAAAACCGGCTACCAGTGAGGAGGTAAATCAATTGGTTGAGGACCGTAAAGTAGAATTTAACCAAAACTGGCATTTTAAACTCAATGCCAATGCCAAAGATGCTATCAAACCAGATGCAGATGTATCAAGCTGGAAGAAATTAGACCTTCCTCATGACTGGAGTATTTACAATGACTTCGATCATGATTCTCCTGCCCAAAATGAGGGTGGACAACTTAATGGTGGTGATGCTTGGTATCGCAAGACCTTTAAACTAGATGAAAAAGACCTTAACAAGAATGTTCGTTTGGTCTTTGACGGAGTTTATATGGATTCGCAAGTCTATGTAAACGGTCAGCTAGTTGGTCACTATCCAAATGGTTATAACCAATTTTCATACGACATCACTGACTATCTCAATAAAGACGGTCGTGAAAACGTCATTGCAGTTCATGCAATCAATAAACAACCAAGTAGCCGTTGGTACTCTGGAAGTGGTATCTACCGTGATGTTACTCTTCAAGTGACAGATAAGGTTCATGCTGAGAAAAATGGGACAACTATCTTAACACCAGACCTTGAAAAACAACAGAATGGTAAGGTTGATACTCATGTAACAAGTAAGATTGTCAACACTGATGACAAAGATCATGAAATTGTCGCTGAATACCAAATTATCGAAAGAAATGGTCAAGCAGTGACGGATGTGGTTCGTACAGACAGCCAAGTCTTGAAAGCTCATCAATCAACAAGCTTGAATGCGATTTTACAAGTTGAGAAACCAAACTATGGACAGTTCTTAACGATAAGCCTGCCCTTTATGAATTGGTGACTCGTGTCTATCGTGATGGTCAGTTGGTAGATGCTAAGAAGGACTTGTTTGGTTACCGTTACTATAACTGGACTCCAAACGAAGGCTTCTCTTTGAATGGTGAACGCATTAAATTCCATGGGGTTTCTCTTCACCATGACCATGGCGCTCTAGGAGCTGAGGAAAACTATAAGGCAGAATACCGTCGTCTTAAACAGATGAAGGATATGGGTGTGAACTCTATCCGTACAACCCACAACCCAGCTAGTGAGCAAACTTTGCAGATTGCTGCAGAGCTTGGTTTGTTGGTTCAAGAAGAAGCCTTTGATACTTGGTACGGTGGTAAGAAACAGTATGACTATGGCCGTTTCTTTGATAAAGATGCTACTCATCCAGAAGCTAAAAAAGGTGAAAAATGGTCTGACTTTGACTTACGCACCATGGTCGAAAGAGGCAAGAACAACCCTGCTATCTTCATGTGGTCTATCGGTAATGAAATCGGTGAGGCAGACGGTAAAGCTCGTTCTCTAGCAACGGTTAAACGTTTGGTTCAAGTGATTAAGTCTGTTGATAAGACACGCTATGTCACAATGGGAGCAGACAAGTTCCGTTTTGGTGATGGTAGTGGTGATCATGAAAAGATTGCGAACGAACTGGATGCGGTTGGATTTAACTATTCAGAAGATAACTACAAGAAACTGCGTGCTAAACATCCAAATTGGTTGATTTACGGTTCAGAAACTTCTTCTGCAACTCGTACTCGTGGCAGTTATTTCCGTCCAGAAAGTGAACTAGTCCACAGCAACCAAGCTTACCGTCATTATGAGCAGTCCGACTACGGTAATGACCGTGTTGGTTGGGGTAAAACAGCCACTGCATCTTGGACTTTTGACCGTGATAATGCAGGTTATGCAGGTCAATTCATCTGGACAGGTACTGACTATATCGGTGAGCCTACTCCATGGCACAACCAAAACAACACACCAGTTAAGAGTTCTTACTTCGGTATCGTAGATACAGCTGGAATTCCAAAGAATGACTACTACTTGTACCAAAGCCAATGGGTTTCTGCTCAGAAGAAACCAATGGTTCACCTCCTTCCTCACTGGAACTGGGAAGACTCTAATCTGAAAGAGAATGTAGCGGATGCAGATGGTAAGATTCCTGTTCGTGCATTTTCAAACGCTGCAAGTGTGGAACTGTTCTTGAATGGTGAGTCCCTAGGTAAGAAAACCTTTAACAAGAAACAAACAAGTGATGGACGTACTTATCAAGAAGGTGCCAATGCCAAGGAACTATACCTTGAGTGGAAGGTTGCTTATCAACCTGGAACTTTGGAAGCAGTAGCCCGTGATGAGGCAGGTAATGAAATTGCTCGTGATAAGGTTACGACTGCTGGTGAGCCTGCGGGTGTACGCTTAGTCAAAGAAGAAAATGCAATCGCAGCAGACGGAAAAGACCTTACTTATATCTACTACGAAATTGTTGATAGTAAAGGAAATGTAGTTCCTACTGCTAATAACCTTGTGCGCTTCCAGTTGCATGGACAAGGCCAGATTGTCGGTGTGGACAACGGTGAACAAGCTAGCCGTGAGCGTTACAAAGAGCAAGCCGATGGTTCATGGATCCGTAAAGCCTTCAATGGTAAGGGTGTTGTGATTGTTAAATCAACTGAGCAAGCTGGTAAGTTTACCTTGACTGCCCACTCTGATCTCTTGAAATCTGCTGAAACTACTATCTTCACAGGTAAGAAAGACCAAGCAGAAAAAACAGTTTTAGGTACAGAAGTACCTAAAGTACGTACCATTATCGGTCAAGCACCAAATATGCCTAAGAAAGTGGCATTTATCTACAGTGATGGCAGTCGTGCAAAACTTCCAGTAGAATGGTCAGCAGTTGATGTGAATGAACCAGGAATTGTGACTGTTAAAGGTGTGGCAGACGGACGAGACGTCGAAGCGCGTGTTGAAGTCTTGGCTCTCGAAGCAGAATTACCTGTAGTCAAGAGAATCGCTCCAAATACAGACCTAAATTCAGTCGACAAATCTGTTTCTTACGTATTGTCAGATGGTACTGTAGGAAGCTATGATGTTGATAAGTGGGAAATTGCAGCTGAAGATCAAGCTAAATTAGCTATCCCAGGATCTCGCATCCAAGCTAAAGGAATTTCAGGTGAAGACCAAATCGATGCGACCTTTGTAGTCGCAGAAGGTCAAGCAACTGCACCAGTAGTTCCAAGCGTAACTGTGGCAGATCAAGCGGTTGAAGGCCTTTCAACTGACCAACCTGTAAAATACCACAAGCTTGCTTATGGAGTAGCCTTGCCAGAGGTCAAAGCTACAGCTGAAAATGCGCAAGTGACAGTTATTCAAGCAAATGAAGCAAATGGTATGCGTGCAAGCATTCATGTTCAACCAAACGATGGCGGCCCACTTCAAACCTATGCTATCCAATTCTTACAAGAAGCTCCGCAGATTGAACGTTTGAGCCTAGAAGTTGAAAACGCAGCTGCTTTGAAAGAAGACCAAACAGTTGGTATCAAGGTATTGGCTCACTATCAAGATGGTACTCAGGCAGTCTTGAAGGCTGACAAGGTAACCTTCTCAACTTCAGGTGAGGGAGATGTAGCCGTTCGTAAAGGTATGCTTGAATTGCACAAACCAGGTCAAGTAACTCTGAAAGCTCAGTTTGAAGGAGCAGAAGGTCAGATTGACTTGAACATCCAAGCAAATACTGAAAGCAAAGTCGTCCAAGCCATTCGTCCAGTTAGTGTCGTGACAGGTTTGAACCAAGAACCAAGTCTACCAACTACGGTAACTGTAGAGTACGACAAAGGATTTCCAAAAGTTCGCAAGGTGACTTGGCAAGCAGTTGCTAAGGAAGACCTTGCTAAATACCATAGCTTTGATGTTCTTGGTAAAGTAGAAGGAATCGAAAACGCAGCTCATGCTAAAGTTTCTGTAGAAGGTATCATTGCTGTCGAAGAAGTCAGCGTAACAACTCCAGTTGCAGAAGCTCCTCAATTACCAGAGAGCGTCCGTACTTACCACTCAAATGGCCAAGTATCTTCAGCTAAAGTGACTTGGGATGCTATTGAACCAAGCCAATACGCACAAGAAGGCAACTTTACTGTGACAGGACATGTCGAAGGTACTCAACTACCAACCAAACTTCATGTGCGTGTGTCTTCACAGACAGAAACTGGTGCTAATATTTCTGACCAGTGGACTGGTTCAGAATTGCCACTTGCCTTTGCATCAGACTCAAATCCAAGTGACTCGGTAGCCAATGTCAATGACAAACTAATCTCATATAATAATCAACCAGCAAACCGCTGGACAAACTGGAATCGTACAAGTGAAGCTTCAGTGGGAATTCTCTTCGGTGACTCTGGTATCATGTCTAAACGTTCAGTTGATAACCTCAATGTCGCCTTCCACGAAGACCACGGTGTTGGTGCACCTAAATCCTATGTCATCGAATACTATGTCGGTTCAGAAACTCCAACAGTTCCTAAGAATCCAAGCTTCGTAGCACGCGAAGATCATGTCTTTAATGACGATAAAAACTGGAAAGAAGTAACAAATCTCAAGGCTCCAGATCAAGTAAGAGCTGGGGAAATGACCCACTTTAGCTTTGATAAAGTTAACACTTACGCAGTTCGTATCCGCATGGTTCGACCAGATGGTAAATGGGGTACTTCTATTACAGAAATGCAAATCTTCTCTAAACAAGTCGCTGCAGCCAAGAAAGCTCAAGCACAAATCCAAGTAGATGGAAAAGATTTGCCAAACTTTAACCCAGGCTTGACTGACTACTATCTTGAAGCAAGCCAAGGAAAAGCTCCAGCTGTTACAGCAAGTGTTACTGAAAATGGTATTGCAACAGTTGTACCAAGCGTGCGTGAAGGAGATCCGGTTCGTGTTGTTGTCAAGGCTGAAAACGGAGATATCCTAGGTGAATACCGTCTACACTTCACAAATGATAAAGATTTACTAGCAAGCAAACCTGTTGCTGTTGCAAAATCATCTCGTTTAGTTGCTAAAGGACAAACCCTTGAGTTACCAGCAAAAGTTCCTGTCTACTTCACAGGAAAATCTGACTATGAAGTCAAAGACTTGGCTGTTAACTGGGAAGCAGTTCCAGCAGAAAATCTAACAAAAGCAGGTGAATTTACAGTTCATGGTCGCGTTTTGGGTACTGATTTAACTGCTGAAGTGGCTGTACGTGTGACAGACAAACTCGGTGAAAATCTTTCAGACAACCCAGACTTCGATGATAATAGTAACCGCTCATTTGCTTCTGCAACTAACGACATTGATCCAAACTCTCATGACCGTGTGGACTATGTCAACGATGGTTCAGATGATGAAACCCGTCGTTGGACTAACTGGTCTCCAACTCCGTCTGATAATCCAGAAGTTTCTGTTGGGGTTATCTTCAGAGAAAATGGTAAGATTGTTGAGCGTACAGTAGCTGAAGGAAGCATTCGATTCTTTGCAGATGGTGGAACAGATGCACCTTCTAAACTCGTCTTAGAGCGCTATGTTGGCCCAGAATTTGATTCACCAGAATATTACTCTAACTACCAACCATACGATCCAGAACATCCATTCAACACTCCTTCTAACTGGGAGAAAGTTGAATACCGTGCGGATCAGGAGGTTCAAGCAGGAACTGATATCCATGTAACCTTTGCACCAGTCAAAGCTAAAGCTATGAGATGGCGCATGGACAGAAAAAGCAGACAAGAAGGGTGTGGCTATCACTGAAATGGCCTTTATCGCACCAAGTGAAGCTCCTAAAGACAACACAACTTCTAAACTTCTTGTAGATGGTAGAGAGCTTGCTGACTTCGCTGAAGCTCGTGTAGATTACCAAGTAACCTATAGTGGAACTCGTCCTAAAGTGACAGTAGAAGCAGGTGAAAACGTAGCAGCGACAGTTGTTGATAGTGGAGATGACAAACTTCCAGTCTTGGTACGTCTCGTTTCAGAAAGTGGTAAACACGTCAAGGAATACCGTATCCAATTGACCAAAGAAAAGGTTGAAACTGGAAAGGTTGCCCCAGCGGTTCAGGAAGAACTTCCTAGCCTAGAAGTGGTAGAAGAAGCGATCAGCTTCAAGACAGTGAAGAAAGAAGATCCAACTCTAGCAGAAGGTGAAACTCGCGTTTCTCAGGCAGGTCGTGAAGGTAAAGAACGTATCCTGACTGAAGTAGCAGTAGATGGAAGCCGTACTGAAAAACTTCGCGAAGTTGTTGAAGCAGCACAAGATGAGATTGTCTTAGTCGGAACTAAGAAAGAAGTAGCTGGTAAAACTGATCCAGCGATCCACGAGGTTCCAGAGTTCACAGGCAGTGTCAATGGAGCAGAAGCAGCTGTTCATGAAGTATCAGAATTCACAGGCGGTGTCAATGGAGCAGAAGCTGCTGTTCATGAAGTACCTGAATATACTGAAGCTACGGTAGAAGCAGACAAGATTCCAGCACCAGTATTAGAAGTTCCAGAATTTACAGGTGGCGTAAATGGCACTGAAGCAGCTATTCATGAAGTTCCAGAATTCACAGGTGGTGTCAATGGAGCAGAAGCAGCTGTTCATGAAGTACCTGAGTTCACTGGTCATGTCAATGGATCAGAAGGAACTATCCATGAAGTTCCACGCTTTGAAGGTGGTGTTCCTGGTGGAGAAGGGACTACTCACCAAGTTCCAGAATTTACTGGACGTGTGAATGGTTCAGCCCCAACTACAGTTGAAACTCCAGCATACAGAGATGAGCAGTCACAAGTAGCTCTTGCTATGTCAAAAGACAAGACCTACCAAGCGCCTGCAAGTCATCAAAATATCCTCCCTGAAACAGGTACTAAGGAAAATGCAACCCTTGCAACAGCAGGTGTTGTAGGAGCACTTCTTGGTCTCTTTGCAATGGGAAAGAAAAAAGAAGACGAATAAGATGATGTAAAAGCATCTAAGTCATAGAGATTGGTTCAAGAGACTAATCTCGACAATAAAAAGCGGACAAAACTAGTTTTCTGATCTACAGAGACTGGTCTTGTTCGCTTTTTGGGCTCATTGTCAACTGTAGTGAACAACAAGAAAGTACAATACTCTTCGAAAATCTCCTCAAACCGCGTCAACGTAGCCTTGCCGTACTCAAGTACAGCCTGCGGCTAGTTTCCTAGTTTGCTCTTTGATTTTCATTGAGTATAAGACAGAGCTGGCTTCTTATTCATAAATTACCGTTCATTTGATAGCAGGTTCCCCTGAAGATGTTTAGTCTGCTAAACCAAGGCTAGTCTTAGCCTAAGCCATTTTATCAAATGAAATCACATCCCATATTTTCTCTATGCTAGTTAAACAATCTTATTTTTAGAAAGTATGACTAGCTAACTTCTAAGTGTTATATATTATTAAAACAAATGGGAACTGTTGTATAAAAATGGGGAAAATGATATAATAAAAGCGTTTCCAATAATAATGATATAAATGCAATGAAAAGTCAGTCAAAGTCGTGTTATTAGCTAGTTTGTTATTAATTAGTCTTTTCAATCCAGTGTATCTGTTGTGACAGTCACTAAAAGTTATCGGTATGATTGGAATACCTACTATAAGTCTAGTATGAATTACCACAGACATAGCTATATTAACATCTAGTCGTGGTCTCGTTATGAAATATAAAGTTGGTTCTGGCTGGAATTTATATCGTTATGAGGTTATAAACTACTACAGCGGAGACTTTTAATCGTTAAAGAGTGAGAAAAAGGAGGGTTTGGTATGTTAAGGCTTACTCATGTTACCTTAAAAACGCGACAAGTCATCTTACAAGATGTAGATTTTACATTTGAAAATGGCAGAATTTATGGCGTTCTTGCTATCAATGGATCTGGAAAGACGACACTGTTCCGCGCTATTAGTAACTTAATTCCCATAAGTAGTGGAAATATCGCAGTCCCTCCTTCTTTATTTTATTATGAAAGTGTTGAATGGCTGGATGGAAACTTAAGTGGGATGGACTACCTTCGTCTTATAAAAACATCTGGAAGTCAGACCTGAACTTGAGGGATGAAATCGCCTACTGGGAAATGTCTGACTACATCAGTCTTCCCATTCGCAAGTATTCCTTAGGTATGAAGCAACGCTTGGTGATTGCCATGTATTTCCTCAGTCAGGCGCAATGCTGGCTCATGGATGAGATTACAAATGGATTAGATGAGTTTTATCGACAGAAGTTTTTTGATAGGCTAGTACAAATCGATAGACAAGAACAGCTGGTTCTTTTAAGTTCCCACTATAAGGAAGAGTTGGTTGATGTCTGTGATAGAGTAGTAACCATTCATCAGGGGCAGATAGAAGAGGTTTAGTTTATGAAAGATGTTAGTCTATTTTTATTAAAAAAAGTTTTCAAAAGTCGCTTAAACTGGATTATCTTAGCTTTATTTGTATCTGGACTCGGTGTTACCTTTTATTTTAATAGCCAGACTGCAAACTCCGTCAGCTTGGAGAGCGAGTTGGAAACCCGTCTTGTAAAAGATGAGAGAGTCATCAATGAATATGAAGAGAAACTCTCCCAAATATCTGACACCAGCTCGGAGGAATACCAGTTTGCTAAAGAAAATTTAGACTTGCAAAAAAATCTTTTTACTCAAAAGAAAGAAATTCTGGCTTTGTTAAAAGAAGGACGCTGGAAAGAAGCCTACTATTTGCAGTGGCAAGATGAAGAGAAGAGTTATGAAATTTTATCAAAGCAACCGACTTCTAGCTCTGACTTAAAAATGGCGGTTGACCGCGAACGAAAGACTTACCAAGCCCTATATCCCTTGAACATAAAAGCGCACAATTTAGTTTATCCGACCTACGGGATTGATCAGATTGTCTGGATTTTAGAGGCTATCATCCCAAGCTTGTTTGTGGTTGCTATTATTTTTATGCTAACGCAACTATTTGCAGAAAGATATCAAAATCATCTGGATACAGCTCAGTTATATCCTTTTTCAAAAGTGACATTTGCAATATCCTCTCTTGGAGTTGGAGTGGGTTATGTAACTGTGCTGTTTATCGGAATCAGCGGATTTTCTTTTCTAGTGGGAAGTCTGATAAGTGGTTTTGGACAGTTAGATTATCCATACCCGTTCTATAGCTTAACGAATCAAGAGGTAACTATCGGAACGATACAAGATGTGTTATTTCCTAGCTTGCTCTTAACTTTCTTGGCTTTTATCGTTATTGTGGAAGTTGTCTACTTGATTGCATACTTTTTTAAGCAAAAAATGCCTGTCCTCTTTATTTCCTTAATTGGGATAGTTGGCTTATTGTTTGGTATCCAAACCATTCAGCCTCTTCAGAGGATTGCACATCTGATTCCCTTTACTTACTTACGTTCAGTGGAGATTTTGTCTGGAAGATTACCTAAGCAAATTGATAATGTCAATCTAAATTGGGGCATGGGGGTGGTCTTACTGTCTTGCACGATAATTCTTTTGCTATTGGGAATTCTATTTATCGAGAGTTTGGGAAATTCACGAAAAAAGAGTATGTTAAATAGGTGTTAGTTTTCCTATTTCCACTTGATAACTACTTCATGCAATCAAGAATAAGAAAGAACATCCGAATCATTGTTAGCTATGAAAAATGAGGGGAAACGAATCTCAGGAGACTCTCAAAATATGAGCTCACTAAAAAAGTCATCATTAGATGGCTTTTTTGCTATCAAAAGAGTTATAATAAAGGTGAAAATAGTAGGAGAAGAGGAGGAGATAGGATGGCTTATATTGAAATGAAAAATAGCTATAAGAGGTATCATACTGGTGATACAGAAATTGTAGCAAATCGAGATGTCAACTTCGAGATTGAAAAGGGAGAACTGGTCATTATCCTTGGGTCATCTGGTGCAGGTAAGTCAACAGTTTTGAATATTCTAGGTGGTATGGATACAAACGATGAAGGGCAAGTCTGGATTGATGGAACCAATATCTCGAATTTCACTTCTCATCAGAGAACCAACTATCGTAGAGATGACGTTGGCTTTGTCTTTCAGTTTTACAATTTGGTTTCTAACTTGACTGCTAAGGAAAATGTTGAGCTAGCTTCAGAAATTGTTGCGGATGCCTTGGATCCAGAACAGGTTCTCAAGGATGTAGGCTTAGGTCACCGTCTCAATAACTTTCCAGCCCAGCTATCAGGTGGTGAGCAACAACGAGTTTCTATTGCAAGAGCTGTAGCTAAAAATCCTAAAATTCTCCTCTGTGATGAACCGACGGGAGCTTTGGACTACCAGACTGGTAAGCAGGTTCTAAAGATTCTTCAAGATATGTCACGTAAAAAAGGGGCCACCGTTATCATCGTGACCCATAATGCTTCCCTTGCTCCTATAGCTGATCGCGTGATTCAGATGCATGATGCCAGTGTCAAGAGTGTTGTTATCAATCCTCAACCACAGGATATTGATGATTTGGAGTACTGAGATGAAAAGAAAGACATATTGGAAAGACTTGCTCCAGTCTTTCACAGGTTCAAAGGGACGTTTTTTATCCATCCTAACTCTGATGATGTTGGGTTCTTTGGCCTTGGTTGGTCTCAAAGTAGCTAGTCCCAATATGGAGCGAACAGCATGGGATTATATTCAAAAAGCCAATCTGGCTGATATGACTGTCATAGCAGATTATGGGCTTGATCAGGCTGACCAGGAAGAACTTAAAAATCTTACTCGAGCATCCGTTGAGTTTGGTTATATGACGGATTTGACTCTAGAAGGTAGCCAAGATGCCATACGGATTTTTTCTAAGACAGAAAGAATTTCGAAATTCCAAGTAACCCAAGGACGATTACCTGAGAAAGAAGATGAACTAGCCTTGGCGGATTTTTGGAAAGATCGCTATCAGATTGGTCAAGTTATTCATTTGAGTCAAAAGAATGGCAGTAATTCTCAATTAAAGCGAGATAGTTATACCATTACAGGTTTTGTTCATTCACCAGATATTTTTTCAAAATCAGATATGGGGAATTCAGCTAGTGGAAATGGGAATCTAGTAGCTTACGCTGTCGTAACTGAAGATAACTTTAATAGTCCTGTATACACCATTGCCCGTCTGCGTTTTAACAGTCTGACAGATGTCAATCCTTTTTCCAGCGATTACGAAAGAAAGCTAGAGGAAGAAGAGGAGACTTTAAAGGAACAACTTGCTGATAATGGTCAAGCGCGGCTAGAAAAAATGAAGAAGGATGCTCAAGAGTCCCTTGATGAGGGAAAGAAACAATTGGACGAGGCAGAGACCAACTTGACAGCTGGCAAGAAACGCCTGCAGGAAATAGAAACGCGTCTACAAGCCCAAGAAAATCAAGTGAGCCAACTACCAGAAACACAAAAAAGTCAAGCATCTAGTCAGTTAGGCGAAGCCAAAGAACAACTCAAGCAAGAAAAGGAAAGCTAAGCAAAGCTGAAACGGATCTGGCGAGTGAAAAGGCTAAGTGGCAGACCAGTCAGGATGAGGTCAATGCTCTGACAGAGCCAAGCTATCATGTCTACAATCGAAAGAGTTCTCCAACGGGTCAAGGCTATCTCATGTATAGTAACTCGGCTATGAGTATTCGTGCCGTTGGCAATATCTTTCCAGTCGTTCTCTATGCTGTTGCAGCCATGGTTACTTTTACCACCATGACCCGTTTTGTAGACGAGGAAAGAACCAATGCTGGTATCTTCAAGGCCTTGGGCTACCATAGCAAAGACATCATTGCTAAGTTTGTAATTTATGGTCTGGTTGCTGGAACTCTAGGGACTTTCTTGGGAATTTTTATTGGTCATTACATACTAGCTCCCACAATCTCGCATATCATTACTGAACGAATGATCGTTGGTGAGAGTCAGCAGTATTTCTACTGGACCTATAGTTGCTTAGCTCTGGTTCTAAGCTTAGTGGCTAGTGTCCTACCTGCCTACCTTGTATCTCGCAGAGAATTGCATGAAGAAGCAGCGCAATTATTACTACCCAAGCCACCAGCCAAGGGCTCAAAGATTATCTTGGAGCGGATAACCTTTATCTGGTCTCATTTGAGCTTTACCCAAAAGGTAACAGCCCGTAATATTTTCCGTTACAAACAACGCATGCTGATGACTGTATTTGGGGTGGCAGGTTCAGTGGCCCTCCTCTTTGCAGGACTTGGGATTCAATCCTCTGTAGTTGGTGTGGCCGATAGGCAGTTTAAGGATCTACAAGAGTACCAGTTGGTGCTTGCAGTCAGGAATCATGCTTCTGACTCAGACCAGGCTCAACTGGAAACCAAGTTACAAGCCGACGCAGTGGATAAATACCGCTTGATTTACTCCAAACAAGTAGATGAAAAATATGCTGGCAAGGCTGGTGTCCAAACAGTGACCATAATGGTTACTGACCAGGATGACTTGGCCCCCTTTGTTCATCTAGAAAAAAATGGGGAGAAACTCAGCTTGTCTAATGGTGTTGTCCTGACAGAAAAATTAGCCCAGCTAGCAGGTGTGACTTTTGGTGACACCTTTAAGATAGACGGTAAGGAATTTACGGTAGCAGCCATCACTGAGCACTATGTCGGCCACTATATCTACATGAATCAAAAGACCTATGAGGCTATTTATGGACAGGTTCCAAAGATGAATACCTATCTAGTAAAGCTCAAGGACAAAAGTCAAGACAATACTGAAACATTAGCTGGTCAATTTATGGAGCAGCCAGCGGTTGCTAGTGTTGTACAAAATGCTTCGACTATACGTCTCTTTGAGACCTTTGCTAGTTCCCTTAATCAAACCATGGCAATCTTAGTAATTGTTTCTGTACTTTTGGCCATGGTCATCCTCTACAATCTGACCAATATCAATGTGGCTGAGCGTATCCGTGAACTCTCCACAATAAAAGTCCTTGGTTTTCACAATAAGGAAGTGACTCTCTATATCTATCGTGAAACAATTATATTGTCTATGGTAGGAATTGTTTTGGGACTGGTATCTGGCTTCTATCTTCATCAATTTTTAATTCAAATGATAGCCCCTGGTACCTTCCGTTTTCAACCAAAGGTCGGCTGGGAAATTTATCTCATCCCAGTTCTAGCCGTCAGTGTCATTTTGACCATCCTAGGAGTTTGTCAATCATTATCTCCGAAAGGTGGATATGTTAGAAGCCCTCAAGTCCGTAGAATAGTTGGTAGAGGATAAAAACAAATAAGAAAGCCCTTTGTGGCTTTTTTATTTTCATAAAAATGGTAAAATAGTAAGAGTAGAAATGGAGTTCTAGATATGAAACGAATTGATCAATTTGAAAATAAGAAAGTATTAGTCCTAGGTTTGGCTAAATCAGGTGAGTCAGCAGCTCGTCTCTTGGACAAGCTAGGAGCCATCGTAACGGTGAATGATGGCAAGCCTTTTGAGGAAAATCCAGCAGCACAAAGTCTTTTGGAAGATGGTATCAAGGTTGTAACTGGTGGTCATCCCTTGGAATTGTTGGATGAAGATTTTGCCCTCATGGTAAAAAATCCAGGAATTCCTTATAGCAACCCGATGATTGAAAAAGCTCTAGAAAAAGGTATTCCAGTCTTGACAGAGGTTGAGTTGGCCTACTTGATTTCTGATGCACCGATTGTTGGTATTACTGGTTCAAATGGTAAGACTACGACCACAACCATGATTGGAGAAGTTCTGACTGCAGCTGGGCAAAATGGCCTCTTATCAGGGAACATCGGTTACCCTGCAAGCCAGGTAGCTCAGACAGCAACAGATAAGGATACCCTTGTCATGGAGCTATCCTCTTTCCAACTAATGGGAATCCAAGAATTTCGTCCTGAAATTGCTGTTATCACCAACCTGATGCCAACACATATTGACTATCACGGTTCTTTTGAAGCCTATGTGGAAGCTAAGTGGAATATCCAAAGCAATATGACAGAAGATGACTACTTAGTATTAAACTTCAACCAGGAATTAGCGAAAGAACTGGCGACAAAGACAAATGCAACTGTTGTACCATTCTCAACACTTGAAAGGTTGATGGAGCCTATCTTGAAGATGGTCTTCTCTACTTCCGTGGTGAGAAGGTTATGGCAGCTGATGAGATCGGTGTTCCAGGTAGCCACAATGTGGAAAATGCTCTTGCAACCATTGCCGTTGCTAAACTTCGTGGTGTTGACAATGAAACCATCAAGGAAACCTTGTCAGCCTTTGGTGGTGTTAAGCACCGTCTCCAGTATGTTGATGAAATCAAGGGTGTAAAATTCTATAATGATAGCAAGTCGACCAATATCTTAGCCACTCAAAAAGCCTTGTCTGGATTTGACAATAGCAAGGTTATCTTGATCGCTGGTGGTTTAGACCGTGGCAATGAGTTTGACGAATTGGTACCAGACATTACTGGACTTAAGAAAATGGTCATCCTTGGTCAGTCTGCAGAGCGTGTGAAACGTGCAGCGGATAAGGCTGGTGTCGCTTATGTCGATGCGACAGATATTGCTGATGCAACTCGCAAAGCTTATGAACTTGCAGAAGAGGGTGATGTAGTTCTCCTCAGTCCTGCTAACGCAAGCTGGGATATGTATGCTAACTTTGAAGTACGTGGAGATCTTTTCCTTGCTACAGTTGAGGAGCTAAAAGGATAATATGAAAAAGATAGTATTTACAGGTGGGGGAACAGTTGGACACGTCACCCTCAACCTTTTGTTAATGCCCAAGTTCATCGAAGATGGCTGGGAAGTCCACTATATTGGGGATAAAAATGGGATTGAGCATCATGAACTCCTTAAATCAGGGCTGGATGTGACCTTCCATTCGATTGCAACAGGGAAATTACGTCGCTATTTCTCATGGCAAAATATGTGGGATGTTTTTAAAGTTGCTTTTGGAATTCTTCAATCGCTCTTTATTATGTTACGAATTCGTCCCCAGGCACTCTTTTCTAAGGGTGGATTTGTATCTGTTCCCCCTGTTATTGCAGCGCGAGTATGCAGGGTACCAGTCTTTATCCACGAGTCTGACCTCTCCATGGGCTTGGCCAATAAAATTGCCTATAAGTTTGCGACCAAGATGTACTCTACCTTTGAACAAGCATCTAGCCTTACTAAGGTAGAGCATGTAGGAGCCGTGACTAAGGTTTCTGGACCAATTATGGAAGAGCCGGAAGAAATGGTGGATATCCGAATTTCTTTCAACGATAAGCTACCAACGCTCCTCTTTGTCGGAGGTTCTGCTGGTGCGCGTGTCTTTAACCAATTAGTTACAGACCACAAGGAGGAGTTGACTAGCCGCTACAATATCATCAATTTGACAGGTGATGCTAGTTTAAACGAACTAAGTTCAAACCTCTATCGTGTCGACTACGTGACAGACCTCTATCAACCGCTCATGAATATGGCTGATGTAGTCATCACTCGTGGTGGTGCCAATACTATTTTTGAACTTCTTGCCATGGCTAAATTGCATGTCATTGTGCCATTAGGTCGTGAAGCTAGCCGTGGAGACCAGATTGAAAATGCAGCTTATTTTGTGAAAAAAGGCTATGCTGAGGAATTGCAAGAAAGCGACTTGACCTTGTCAGCTTTAGAAGAAAAAGTAAGCAAGCTTTTGACCCACAAAGAAGACTACCAGAACACGATGAAGAATTCTCATGAATTAAAATCTGTGGCGGATTTTTATGCGCTACTAAAAAAAGATCTATCATAAGGAAAATCGATGTCAAAAGATAAGAAACAAGAGCCAACTCAAGGCAAGGAACTGTCAGAGTGGCAAAAACGAAATCAAGAATATCTTCAAAAAAAAGCTGAAGAAGAGGCCCAACTAGCCAAAGAAAAGGCCCAAACAGATACCAATAAAAAAGAGGATGAAAAAGCTTCGGATGAAGATACCAACTTATCAGAGTGGCAGAAGCAGAATCGAGAGTATCTGCGCCAAAAAGCTGAAGAAGAAGCAAAGGAAGAACAAGAGTCTGACTTATCTGAGGATACCGAGGTAGAAGATGATTCAAATTCTAATCCTGAAGAACAGAAGGAGATTACAGAAGACGAATCCTCACCTGAGCAGGAGGAGGAAACTACTGAGACAGAACAAGTAGAAGAAGAGGATGAAAAATCTGACGAAGCAAAAGTAGAAGAAAAAAGATCTAAGTCTAAGAAAAAGATTGCTAAACCTTCTATTCCAAGTGTGCATATCTGGCGTGCTGTTACGATTCTAATTCCAAGTTTGCTTGTCTTGATCTTTTCGATCTATCTCTTGACGCCTTTCTCAACTCTGAAAAACATAGAAGTCACTGGAACAGTAGAGACTAATGCAGATCAAATCAAAGAGGCTTCAGGGATTCGTGATAGTGATTATACCTTTAGCCTGCTCCTCAATAAAGACAAACATGCTGAGATGATTAAGTCTAATCACTGGATTGAATCTGCTAGCATTCACTATCAATTCCCGACAAATTTCACCATCCAGGTCAAGGAGTACGGGATTGTAGCCTATTATGTTTCAGGAGAGGATCATTATCCGATTCTTTCTAGTGGTACGGTGGAAACTAGTCCAGTTAGTCTAGTCAGTCTTCCAGAAACCTATATGTCTGTACTGTTTAACGATGAGCAGCAAGTCAAGACCTTAATTGGACAACTTGCTGAAGTTTCTCCAGAGATTAAGCAGGCTATCAAAACGATTGAATTGGCTCCAACTAATGTAACGAGTGATCTGCTCAAGATTACCATGTATGATACGGATGAGATTTTGGTTCCTTTATCAGAACTAGGTAAAAAATTACCTTACTATAGTAAGATTAAACCCCAACTAACAGTACCGAGCGGTATTGATATGGAAGTTGGGATCTATAGTTATAGCTTGACGGATAAGGCTTTAGAAGAAGCAAGAATCAAAGCTAAAGAAGAGGAAAAGAAGAAGCTGGAAGAAGAAAAGAAAAAACAAGAAGAGCAGGGGAATCAAACTCAAACTCAAAATCAAACAAGCCAACAATCACAAAGTCGTTAAGATTGAGATAGCTCTATTGACTTGATGATGAGGGGGATTTTCTATAAGTTCAATCACTTGTTTTTACTTGACAAGTAGCTTTTTAAATAATAGAATAGTAAAAAACCTTTAAAGCAGTCCAGAGAGGCAGCTAAGGTTAGACGGTGAAAGGGTGGATTCTACCCATTTTTCGTGGAACCTTGCTGTTGGCAGGTTCCTTTTTTCATGCTCTCTAGCTCACAAAGGTAAAAGGAGAAAAGTATGCGTGAATCTCGTCCGGTTATTGCTCTTGATTTTCCAAATTTTGAGGCAGTCAAGGAGTTCTTAGCCCTATTTCCAGCAGAGGAAAAGCTCTATGTTAAAGTTGGAATGGAGCTCTACTATGCCGAAGGTCCTGAAGTTGTCCGTTATTTGAAAGGCTTGGGCCATAGTGTCTTTCTGGATCTCAAACTCCATGATATTCCCAATACGGTCAAATCAGCCATGAAGGTCTTGTCTAATTTGGGAGTTGACATGACCAATGTTCATGCAGCAGGTGGCGTAGAGATGATGAAAGCTGCGCGTGAAGGTCTTGGAAATCAAGCAAAGCTGATTGCTGTCACTCAGTTGACATCAACCTCAGAAGAGCAGATGAGAGACTTTCAAAATATCCAAACCAGTCTTCAAGAATCTGTCATTCACTATGCTAAGAAAACTGCTGAAGCTGGTTTAGATGGAGTGGTTTGCTCGGCTCAAGAAGTGAAACTCATCAAAGAAGCGACTAGTCAAGATTTTATCTGCCTGACGCCAGGCATTCGATCAGCAGGAGCTGCTGTTGGAGACCAAAAACGAGTCATGACACCAGCAGATGCCTATCAAATCGGTAGTGACTATATCGTAGTTGGACGCCCAATCACTCAGGCAACTGATCCAGTAGCAGCTTATCATGCTATCAAGGATGAATGGACACGAGACTGGAAATAAGAAACTATTTAAAAATGCAAAGGAGAACCCCATGACACTTGCTAAAGACATTGCTAGCCATCTATTGAAAATTCAAGCCGTTTATCTCAAACCGGAAGAACCTTTCACTTGGGCATCAGGAATCAAATCACCGATTTATACGGACAACCGTGTAACACTTGCATACCCAGAGACACGTACCTTGATTGAGAATGGTTTTGTAGAAGCCATCAAGGCAGAATTCCCTGAGGTAGAAGTGATTGCAGGAACAGCGACTGCAGGTATTCCTCATGGTGCCATCATCGCTGACAAGATGAATTTGCCATTTGCCTACATCCGTAGTAAACCAAAAGACCACGGTGCAGGAAACCAAATCGAAGGCCGTGTAGCTCAAGGGCAAAAAATGGTCGTTGTTGAAGATTTGATTTCAACTGGTGGCTCAGTTCTTGAGGCTGTGGCTGCTGCCAAGCGTGAAGGAGCAGATGTTCTGGGTGTTGTAGCTATTTTCAGCTATCAATTACCAAAAGCAGATAAAAACTTTGCAGATGCTGGTGTTAAACTAGTGACCCTTTCAAACTACAGCGAGCTTATCCACCTAGCCCAAGAAGAAGGCTACATCACACCAGAAGGACTCGACCTCCTAAAACGATTTAAAGAAGACCAAGAAAATTGGCAAAATGTTTAGAGCATAGAAAAATCAGGTAGTCACTAGGATTACCTGATTTCTTTTTGTGATTTCAGTGGATGTTATACTCAATGAAAATCAAAGAGCAAACTAGGAGGTTAGCCGCAGGCTGCTCAAAGTACAGATTTGAGGTTGCAGATAAAACTGACGTGGTTTGAATAGATTTTCGAAGAGTACAATTACCATCATTATAAACTCATTCTAACACACCCCATCCGAAAGCTTTTGTTGTTTATACGCGATGTTGATGATATAAATCCGGTATGATATAATGTTTTAGCCCCCTCAATTTAAGGAAGGGAGGTGTTACATATGTTAGAAACTTTACTCACAGTGTTTCTAGCTCCGTTACTGATTAACGTGTTATCTGAGCTTTTCAAGTTATGGCTGAAGAAACGTAAGAAGTAATGGTTAACCCTTTTAGAGGGTAGCAAAAAACCCCATCGGTGGCACGGTGGGGCTTTTTAAGTTACATATGTTGTAACTTTACTCACATTGTAAGTTCATTTTAACACAAATCTACCGATATTTCAAGCTTTTGTTTTTATATTTCGTCAGTGCTCATTCAACAATTCTAGAACACTGAAGCTTGTGGTTTGAGTCCGCTCCCCTTAAATTAGACCACGCGCTACCAAGATCCATTCTACAGCAAAGAAATCAACTCTTTTCTAGGGAATTTCCGCCCTCATTTTTGTCTTTTGTGCTAAAATAGACTTATAAATTGAAAATAAGGAATGTTTATGAAATCGGGTAATGGTTTTTGGAAAGGTTGTCTCTATTTTTGGGGCTTCCTGTTCTTACTGGGCCTTTTGGTTCAATATGCTCTTCCGCTTGCGGCTTGTGTCCTACTGGGTTATGGAGGTTATCGTCTCTATAAACGTTGGCGCTATCCTCTTTTGCAGGATCGTTCTCTAGACGATCGGATTGAGCTTTTAAAAGCTCGGATTCGTCAGGCGGACAAAGATATTCAGCAGTTAGAGGGAGTCTTGGTAGAAAAAGGATCAGAGTCCTATAAGAGTCTGGCCAATCAAGTATTAATCGAACTGAGGGAAATCCATCAGGAGGCGGATCGTCTCAAGTCCTATATCGATGATGATGTCTACAACCGTATTGACAAAAAGGTTCGTACAGTGCGGGCAAATATCGATGTTCAGCTAGAACGTTTGGATAGAGAAAGTCAGGTAGATCTTGAGAATACGGAGCCAGAGGAATTAGCTCCAGAATTGTCCCAGACCTTGGCCAATATTGCCATTGACCATCAGGCTATTTTAGACAAGATTGCTACCTCTGCTGAGGGGGATAAGGAAGAATTGACGGCCATTCATAGTTTGAAGATGGAGAAATTCCAAACGATTCTAGAAGGCTATTTAAAGATTAAGGCCAATCCGAAGAACTATAATCGGGCAGAAGAACGCTTGCAACAAGCCAAAGCAGCCATCGAACAATTTGATCTTGAGTTGGACCAAGTTTTGAGAGAACTCAACGAAACAGATATGCGTGATTTTGATATCAGTCTGCGTATCCTCGAAAAAGCTCGTAAAGAATAGGATATAAATAAAGGAGTAACCATGACAGAATTTAATTTTGATATTGACCAGATTGCCAATAATACGGTAGCTAAGGTGGATAAAACAACCCAAATCATCGAGACCAATACTGGCTCGGACAAGACCTTGACTTTCCTTGAAAAGTTGAGCCCTGAGCAGCAAGAAGGAATCAAGGCGCACGTGCCCCAGTTAGTAGACCAGTTTGTCACCAATCAAAATGCTCTTTTAGATTTTGGACAATCTGCTGTCGAAGGTGTGAACAATACAGTCAACCGTATCTTATCAGAACAAAAGAAACTACAGATTCCCCAAGTGGATGATCTACTCAAAAATACCAATCGTGAGTTGCAAGGCTTTGTAGTCAAATATAAGAATGCTGAAATTGCTGAGTTAGAAGAAAAACCAAACTTTTTGCAACGATTGTTTAATAAGAGCAAGAATACCCTACAGGAATTTTACTTTGACTCAAAAACAGTGGAGCAAAAGCTTGATGGTATGGCTGCCGCAGTGGTCAAGCAAGAAGATGTGCTAGCTCGAAATATCGTCTCAGCAGAGATGTTGATTGAGGACAATACAAAATCCATTGAAAATCTAGTTGGAGTGATTTCCCTTTATCGAAGCTAGTCAGACAGAAGCTGGTAATCGCGCTGCAGAACTGAAAGCTCAAGTTGACCAACTCGATACAAGTACGGTAGAATACCAGACCAAGTCTCAAGAATTGGCCCGCATGGCAGAAGTGGTCAATACCCTTGAACAACAGCACACCGAGTATGTCAGCCGTCTCTATGTTGCCTGGGCAACAACACCTCAGATGCGCAATCTTGTGAAGGTATCATCTGATATGCGCCAAAAATTGGGCATGCTTCGTCGCAATACCATTCCAACAATGAAGCTTTCGATTGCCCAACTTGGTATTTTGCAACAATCAATGAAATCAGGTGTTGTGGCAGATGCCATTGTCAATGCCAATAATGCTGCCCTTCAGATGCTAGCTGAAACAAGCAAGGAAGTGATTCCGCAGATGGAGAGAATTGCCCAAAGCCCGACAGTCGCTGTCGAATCTGTTACCAAACTGGCTGAAAGTCTGGTCGCTCAAAACCAGGGTATCGTCGCTGCCATTGAATTGGGACGCCAGAAACGTGCCCAACTAGAAACAACCATCGTCAAGTCCGCAGAAATGATCAACGATTCTGTCAAACTACGCGATGAGAAAATCGTCCAAGCCCTTCTAGACCAAGGCAAGGCCGCCCAGAAAGAAGTACAAGAATAACACAAGTCCCTTGTAAGTATAGCTTGCAAGGGATTTTGCTTGTTTTGTACTCAATGAAAATCAAAGAGAAAACTAGGAAGCTAGCCGCAGGCTGTACTTGAGTACGGTAAGGCGACGCTGACGTGGTTTGAATTTGATTTTCGAAGAGTATTAGTAGAAGTTTGAAGGTCAGGGAATTCTTGCCAGATTTAGAGAGAATACCCTAGAAAACCTTTTCACTACTAGTCTTTTATGATACAATAGAAGGAAGTAAAGGCGCTGTTTTTTCGATGTCGCAACGCCTTGGATGAATGAAAAAGGAAGAGTCCCTATGATTTAGATTTAAGCAAATAACTAGCTTGCATATATATATATATATATAAACTCGCGTTTTCATACCCATTTTCAAAACCTACCAATGCTTTTGGTAGGCTTTTTGCGTTTTAGAAATGGGGTATGAACATGGCTTATACCTTATCAAAAGAATTAGAACAAGAGCTCATTGTTTCAGCACCTGAGTTGCAGGCTAGTTATACTGCCATCGTAGAATACCTAGAAGCTATCAACCAGAAAGAAGCATCTGGAAGCAATTCTCAGGAACTCCAGAACCAGCTTGCTATTCAGCTGAGACGTTTAGAAGATTTGGTGCAGGGCTATCTCCAAATAAAGAAGAACCCGCATCACTACCTAGATGCAGATAAAGATCTGACGGCAGCCTATCAAGCTATAAAAGGGACGGAGCAAGATCTTCTCAAAAAATTGCAACATCTCAATCAAGCAGCCTTGCAGGATTTCCATATCAGCCAGAGACTATCTCCTAAAGATGAGACTGCTATCCCTGTAGCAGGTAAATCCAAAACCAAACAGGAATTGGCTATCGAGCGAGATTTAATCAACCAACTGACAAAGGGAGAAAGTCAATGGGTGTATCGACCTGAGTTAAATACAGAAGACCTCCTATGGGGAAACTTTTTTGCCAAGCTGGAAGCCAATAATGTCCGCATTTTGCAAGACCATCCCCTTACAAATTCAGAGAAAAATCAAATCAAAAACCAGCTCAATTTCGTCAACTTTTATGAAGCAGCCAAGTGGATAGCGGGTGAAAATGGCATTGCCAAGGTGCAGGTTCAACGTGAAGATGCCAGTCTAGGCACCATTCGCTTGGAAGTCTTGTGGAGAAATAATGTCGCTGGTGGCAAATCCAGCTATGAGATTGTCAACCAAGTCATCACAGGCGGAGAAGGGATTCGCCAGCGCCGCGGGGATGTGACTTTGTTAATCAATGGTCTGCCCATGATTCAGATTGAACTGAAAAGCCGTTCTCATCCTTACATGGATGCCTTTCGTCAGATTAAAAAATACGACCAAGAAGGACAGTTCAGAGGCATTTTTTCAAGTCTTCAGATGTTTGTCGTCTCCAATGTCACAGACACTCGCTACATCGCAGCTGCCAAAGCCAACAAGCTAAATGAACGCTTCTTGACCAAGTGGGTGGATAGTGAAAATAGACCCCTACCTCAACTCTTTGACTTTGCGGAGTCTGTCTTGTCGATACCGAGAGCCCACGAGATGGTCATGCAGTATTCTGTCATCGACGATGACAAGAAGGCATTGATTTTATTGCGTCCCTATCAGGTTCATGCCATTGAGGCTATCCGTGAAGCCAGTCGCCAGCGCCAGTCAGGCTATATTTGGCATACGACTGGTTCAGGAAAGACCCTGACCTCTTATAAGGTTTCGCGCAATCTGCTCCAGATTCCATCCATCGAAAAGACAATCTTTGTGATTGATAGGACAGACCTTGACCAGCAAACGACTAGCTCCTTCAGTCCTACGCAGAGAACGATATGATTGATATCGACGAGACCGATGATACACAGGAATTGGTTAAAAATCTGGCTTCTGATGACCGCCGTGTCGTTGTGACGACCATCCAGAAAATCAATGCTATGATTCGTCAGTTTGATGAAGGACGTCACCAAAAAGTCTACAATCGTATCAAACAACTCAAACTAGCCTTTGTCGTCGATGAATGCCATCGTGCAGTGACTCCTGAACGTCAGCGATACCTAGAGCATTTCTTTACAAATTCTCTCTGGTATGGTTTTACAGGAACTCCTATCTTTACAGAAAATAAACGTGAACAAAAAGGAGACCTTGCTCAGACGACCGAAGAGCAGTACGGTGACTGCCTCCACCAATATACCGTCAAAGAAGCCATCTATGACAAGGCGGTTCTTGGTTTTAATGTGGAGTATCAGACAACCATGCCTGGTTGGGCAGAAGATGAGATTGACGAGGAGCGTTATGATGACGAAGGCCATATGCTTGCTGTTTTAGATGCCATTCTCAATCGCTCAAGACGCAAACTCGGTTTCCAAAATGGGGTAGGAAAAACCTATGAAGCCATTTTGACCGTTAAAAGCATTGCCCGTGCGCAGGCCTATTATAACCTGATTAAGCAAGTCAAAAATGGAGAGAAGTCTTTAAGCATTTCGGAAAATGTTAAAAAGGTCTTGCCAGACTTTCCTAAGGTTGCTATTACTTACTCTGTGACAGAAAATGAAGCAGACTCCTATGTTAACCAAGCCTATATGGAGGAGAGTTTGGAAGACTACAATGCCATGTTTGGCACCCACTTTAGTCTAGCTACCATTGCTTCCTACAATAGTGATCTCAACGATCGTTTGGCCCGTAAGAAAGAACGCTTTGCCTTCCGTGAGGAACAGTTGGACTTGGTTATCGTTGTGGACCGCTTGTTGACGGGCTTTGATGCCCCTTGCCTATCGACCCTGTTCATGGATCGTCAGCCCATGAAACCCCAGCATATCATTCAGGCCTTTTCACGAACCAATCGCCTCTTTGATGAAGGCAAGAAATTCGGTCAAATCGTTACCTTCCAAACGCCTGACCGCTTTAAAGAAAAGGTGGATGAAGCTCTAAGCCTCTACTCAAATGGTGGTGAAACCAGTGTCTTAGCCCCAGAATGGCAGGAGGAGAAGGCCAAGTTTCTGGAGAAGGTTCATCAACTATTAGCCATCGCTCCAAGTCCAGAGCAGGTGCCAGATTTGGATACAGCGACAGATGCAGAATTAAAACGCTTTGCTAAGGCCTTCCAAGAATTTGACAAGCTACTATCCTCTATACAAGTCTATTCTGACTATGATGAGAAAGTCATTTTCAGAGAGATTGGTCTCAGCCTAGAAGACATCGAGAACTTTGCCGGCCAATATCAAAATGTCATCGAAGAACTCCGCAGACGCAGAAAAGAAGACCAAGAAGATGAAGGTGTGTTACTGGATATCGAGTATGAGCTCGAATCCATCCGCACCGATGAGATAAATTATCACTATATCCTCTCTCTCATCCAAGCCTTGATCGAAAATCGGGAAAACCTCATTGGTAAAAATGAAAAGAGTCTGGTAGATAACTATATCGAAGATTTGAACAAATCCAATCCCAAGTTATCCAGCATCATCTCTCAACTCTGGCAGAATGTCCAAGCTGATGCTAAGAGCTATCAGGGGCAGTCTGTAACCCATAAGTTGGATGAGATGATTGAGCTAACAACCCAGAAAAAGATTCGTGAAACGGCAGATTATTGGCGGATAGGAGAGGATGAACTCCAGTTCGTAGTGGACAACTACCGCATCGGACGAGACAAGCAAAATGGCGAAAAAGCCATCACCGAGTCTCAGGACTATCTGGCCTATAAGGAAGCTCTCGGAGACAAGGCACTACCAAAACTAAAATACAAAAAGCCCTCAAAGAGGACTATATGCGCATGATTTCAGAGGATATCCTACCACTAAGAGGGAGATAAAATGCCGATTTGACTTTTCTTATTTGCTAGGTGTTTAACTTTATCTTGTCAAATCAGACCTTTTATTGTTTCAAAATAGGTAAAACGGAAGAATAGAATAGCATAGCTCCCGTCCTAAAGTGCAAAAATAGGTAAAATTGAAGAATAGAAAGGGGGATATAGTGGAGAAATTATTTATTATCGGAAATGGGTTTGATATAGCACATGATTTAAAGACGGATTATCTATATTTCAAGAAGTTCATTTATCAGCAGGCTTATGGGAAAGATGAGTTGTTAGAGTCGTTGCAAACAGTAAAAGGAATTTGTGACTTTTTTAGGGAAAAGGATATTGAAATTCAAGAACAACATCGATGTGGCAAGGAAGATGGGTTGAGGGACATATATGGATATTCTCTATCCAAAATTAGAAATGGTCAGTTAGATAAACATGAACGGTATCAATTTATTTATCGACATATGATGCAGTTAATGGGATTAGAAAATTTTTGGTCTCAGTTTGAGCATGATTTAGGTTGGATAAATGAGGTGAAAATTATACTGTCGTCTTGTGGTCTAGAAGAAGCTGAGGAGCTGGCAACGATTCTTGAAAAATTTCTAATAGCAGACATTGAAAACTTATTTAGGGAATGGGTTCAATGTTTTATTCTTGAATGGGATAATATGCCTTCTAATCTAAAAAAATTAAAACGAAAGAAATCTGTTGAACACAATAAAAATGCCTACTTTTTAACTTTTAATTATAGTATGTTGTTAGAGGATTTCTACGGTATAAATTCTGAACAAATATGTCATATACATGGAAGCATTTCTGAAAATAAGCTAATATTTGGACATAATCGTGAAATGGATTCTTATGATGAATCTATACAAAATGATCCAACTGCGGTACGTGACTTTCTTTATAATTTAGTTGATTTGACTAGAAAGCCTGTCCATCAGCAACTTAGAAAGCACGAATCCCTTTTCAAAAGTTTAAGCTCTATCAAAGAAATTTACTTCATTGGTTTTGGTATTCGGGATGAGAATGGAGTGGATGCTCCGTATTTTAAAGAAATTTCAAACAGGCACCGGATGTGAGCATTTATATAGACCAGTTTGATAAGGAGAATGAATATACTATTAAGAAAATACTTAAGGCATGGGGTGCTCATAATGCTTATCAATTGCAATTTATAGATACTAATAAAGATGAAATAGTTGGAGGAGATATATGACAAAGAAACCAAGTTATCGCTTTGTGGGATTTGAAGATGAGTGGAAGGAAGTGAAGTTAGGGGAGATATTAGTTGAAAGAAATGAGCAGATTTCTGAAAATGAAGAGTATCAGTTAATGTCATTTGTGCAAGGAAAAGGAGTAGTACCAAAATCTGACAGATATGACAGAAGTTTTCTTGTTAAAGATGATAAGAAGAATTATAAAAAGACAGAATTTGGAGATTTCATCTATAGTTCTAATAATTTAGATACAGGGTCAATCGGTTTCAATAAAAGCGGTAAAGCATTAATTTCTCCTGTTTATAGTATATTTTATTCAAAAACAAAAAAGGAAAGTCAATTTATTGCTATACTGTCTCAAAGAAAAGAATTTATCAACGAGATGATTAAATATAGACAAGGTGTAGTATATGGTCAGTTTAGAATTCATGAGAGTGATTTTCTTAATATAAGTATACTAGCCCCAGAAAGTAATGCACAGGAGGCTCTGATAAACTTCTTCCAAGATATTGACCAGCTCATTATTCTTCAACAGCGTAAGATAGAGGTGCTCAAAGAGCAGAAGAAAACCTACCTCAAACTCCTCTTCCCAGCCAAAGGACAAACCAAACCAGCCCTTCGCTTCGCAGGATTTGAAGATGACTGGAAGGAAGTAAAGTTGGGGGGAGTATTGTGATATTGCTACTGGGAAATTAGATGCTAATGCAATGGTCACAGATGGAGAGTATGATTTCTATACATCTGGGATACAAAAATATAAGATAGATGTAGCTGCATTTGAAGGTCCTGCAATAACGATTGCTGGCAATGGGGCAACTGTTGGATATATGCACTATGCTGATGGGAAATTCAATGCTTATCAGAGGACATATGTTCTATCTAATTTTTTAGTTGATAGAAGTTTTATTTATTCAGAAATTGGTAGAAAACTACCTTCTAAAATTCAGCAGGAAGCTCGTACTGGAAATATTCCTTACATTGTTATGGATATGCTTACAAAATTAGATATCTGTCTCCCCTCTCTCCCTGAACAAGAGGTCATCGGTTCTTTCTTCCAAGACTTAGACAAGGCCATTGCCAAGCAAGAGGAAAAAGTCAACCAGCTCAAAGAAAGCAAACAAACCCTACTCAGAAAAATGTTTATATAAGATACAAAGACCGTCAAAAGCCCAGTAAAAATAGGAAACTGGCACAGTCTTCGATGAAGGCCAGACAGTTTATCTTTTTTACCCAGTTTTTAGGTCGTGTTCAATTCATAAGATACAAAAACCGCAAAAAGCTACACCAAACGAATGAAAGTAGAAATTGATAGGAGACCCTATGTCACAAACAGATTTATCAAGAGAACTCTACCAATCCCTCTGGAATGCGGCAGATATCCTGCGTGGCCAGATGGAAGCTAATGAATACAAGTCCTACCTCTTGGGCTTGATTTTCTACAAATACCTATCCGATAACATCCTCCAAGCCGTCTGTGATAACTTGGACGAGACTTTTGAGTCCTTCCAGCAAGCGCAGCTTCTCTACGAGGAAAACTTTGCGGATGCAGATGTCCGTGAAGACCTCATCGAGGTCTTAAATGACGATCTGGGCTATGTGATTGAGCCTTCTCTAACCTTTACCAAGCTGGTTCAGTCTATCCACGAAGGAACCTTCCAGCTAGAGTCCCTAGCCCAAAGTTTCCGTGATATTGAGCAGGCCAATGAAAAATTTGAAAATCTTTTCGAAGATATCGACCTCTATGCTAAAAAGCTAGGCAACACCCCACAAAAGCAAAACAAGACCATCTCTGAGGTTATGAAACAGCTCAACGACCTCAATGTCTCTGGTCATGCTGGTGATATCTTGGGTGATGCTTATGAGTACTTGATTGGCCAGTTTGCCAGTGATTCTGGTAAAAAGGCTGGAGAGTTTTATACACCTCAAGCAGTTTCTCACCTCATGACTCAGATTGTCTTTGCAGGGCGTGAGCATCAAAAGGGGATGTCGGTTTACGACCCGACCATGGGTTCTGGATCTCTCTTGCTCAATGCCAAGCGCTATAGTAAGGAAGCTTCGACGATTTCTTACTACGGTCAAGAGTTGATTACTTCGACCTTCAACCTTGCTCGTATGAATATGATGCTTCATGGAGTTGCGATTGAGAACTATCACCTCAGCAACCATGATACTCTAGACGAAGATTGGCCGACTACGGAGCCGACAGACTTTGATGGGGTTTTGATGAACCCACCCTATTCACTGAAGTGGTCAGCAGATAGTGGCTTCCTGCAAGATCCTCGTTTTTCAAGTTATGGAGTTCTGGCACCTAAGTCCAAAGCAGATTTTGCCTTCCTTCTTCACGGTTTTTACCACCTCAAGCATAATGGAGTCATGGCCATCGTCCTCCCACACGGAGTTCTCTTTCGAGGAGCAGCCGAGCAAAAGATTCGCCAGCACCTATTAGAAGAAGGGGCTATTGATACAGTTATCGGCTTGCCAGCAAATATCTTCTACAACACCTCTATTCCGACAACCATTATTATCCTTAAAAAGAATCGCACCAATAAGGATGTCTTCTTTATCGATGCCTCAAAAGAGTTTGAAAAAGGGAAAAATCAAAACAATATGACCGAAGACCATATTGCCAAGATTTTGGAGACCTATCAAAAACGCGAGAATGTCGAGAAGTTTGCCCATCTAGCCAGCTTTGAAGAGATTGTTGAAAATGACTACAACCTCAACATTCCACGCTATGTCGATACCTTTGAGGAAGAACCAGTTGTTCCCCTAGCCGACCTCGCAGACCAACTTGCAGAGATTGATAAAGAGATTGGAGAGGTAGAAGCCAGACTCGCACAAATGCGTAGCCAGCTAGTAGGCACAACACCAGAAGCCCAAGCAGAATTAACCGCCTATCTCGAAAAATTGAAAGAGATTTAGAGAGTAGAGTTAGAATGAAAACATCTCGTATGAATTGTGCGAGGTGTTTTTGCATTTCGTTGTATTACACATCATGTATAATACAGGTGAAAAATGATGCTAAATGATAAAAAATTGTAGCTTTAAAAATCTCCTTTGGATAATATGTATTTTCTATCACAATGAAAGACAAAATCTATTTTAAAATTTTTAGGAATTTTAGTTGACAAATGTAGATTTTAAGAGTATACTGATAATTGTAATTGACAAATGTAGATTTTGGAGGTGTGCTGATGCAGATTTCGGATGCAGAATGGCAGGTCATGAAGATTATCTGGATGCAGGAGGAGCAGACTAGTACTGATCTGATAAAAGTATTAGAGAAAAGGTTTAGTTGGTCCAAATCCACGATCCAGACACTCTTGGCTCGTTTGGTGGAGAAAGAATGTTTGACTCGGGAGAAGCAGGGCAAGTCCTTTATCTATTCAGCTCTGTTGACGCAGGAAGATAGTAGGAAGTTACTTGTCCAGGATATCAAAGACAAGCTTTGTTCTCGCAGGATGAAGCAGTTACTTGCTGATTTGATTGAAGAATGTGACTTTACCCTAGCTGACTTGGAAGGCTTGGAAGAAGTGATTTCAAAGAAAAAAGCAAGTGCTGTAACAGAAGTAAGATGTAATTGTATGTAAAGGAGACGCTATGTTAAATCTATTTGTATCTATTATTGTTCTAGGATTGATTGCTTTTATTCTCTTTTGGTTTTTCAAGAAACCGCAAGAAGATGCTAAGAGAGCCCAGCAAAAGAATGGTTATCAGGAGATTCGAGTGGAGGTCATGGGGGGCTACACTCCAGGAACCATTATCCTCAAAAAATCGCAACCTGCTCGCATTATTTTTGATCGAAGAGACCCTTCACCTTGCTTGGATCAAATCGTTTTCCCAGACTTTGGAGTGCATGCAGATCTGCCTATGGGAGACCAATATGTGGTTGAAATCACTCCTCAAGAAGCAGGTGAGTATGGTTTCTCTTGTGGCATGAATATGATGCACGGTAAGATGATTGTAGAATAGGAGAATGATATGACTGAAATTGTAAAAGCAAGTCTTGAAAATGGTGTTCAAAAAATCCGTATCACGGCAGACAAAGGCTACCATCCAGCCCACATTCAACTGCAAAAAGGGATTCTTGCTGAGATTACCTTTCATCGTGTGACACCTTCAAACTGTTATAAAGAGATTCTCTTCGAAGAAGAAGGGATCCTAGAACCAATCGCTCAAGATGAGGAAAAAGTCATTCGTTTTACTCCTCAAGACCTGGGTGAGCATGAATTTTCATGCGGCATGAAGATGCAAAAGGGGACCTACACCGTTGTTGAAAAAACTAAAAAGTCTCTCAGTCTTTTACAGCGTTTTTGGATTACTAGTATTTTTACTGTGCCTCTTGTGATTCTCATGATTGGGATGTCGACAGGAGGAATTAGTCACCAAGTCATGCGTTGGGGCACCTTTTTAGCCACAACACCCATTATGCTGGTAGCTGGAGTTCCATATATCAGAAGTGCCTGGGCTAGTTTTAAAAAACATAATGCCAACATGGATACCCTGGTTGCTCTGGGAACCATAGTGGCCTATTTCTATAGCTTAGTTGCCCTCTTCACTGGTCTGCCCGTTTACTTTGAAAGTGCTGCATTTATCCTCTTCTTCATTCTTTTGGGAGCAGTTTTTGAGGAAAAAATGCGAAAAAATACTTCGCAGGCAGTCGAAAAATTATTAGACCTACAAGCAAAAACAGCAGAGGTTTTGCGTGATGATGTTTATGTTCAAATACCTCTAGAACAAGTCAAAGTTGGGGATCTCATTCGCGTTCGACCAGGTGAAAAAATCGCGGTTGATGGAATTGTCTTAGAAGGTGAAACGAGTATCGATGAATCAATGGTGACTGGGGAAAGTATTCCAGTAGACAAATCTGTCGGAGATGCTGTCATTGGTTCAACCATCAATAATAGTGGTACGATCATCTTTAGAGCTGAAAAAGTTGGTTCTGAGACCATGTTGGCTCAGATTGTGGACTTTGTGAAGAAAGCTCAAACCAGTCGAGCTCCTATTCAAGATTTGACCGACAAGATTTCAGGGATTTTCGTACCAGCAGTTGTCATTTTAGGACTCCTTACTTTTTGGATCTGGTTTGTTTTTCTTGGTGAAAGTTTTGTAACGTCGCTCCTCTATGGTGTTGCAGTCTTGATTATTGCCTGCCCTTGTGCTCTTGGACTTGCGACACCGACAGCACTTATGGTTGGAACAGGACGAAGTGCCAAGATGGGGATTCTTCTCAAAAATGGTACAGTTTTACAGGAAATCCAAAAAGTCCAAACGGTTGTTTTTGATAAGACAGGAACCTTGACCGAAGGGAAGCCAGTAGTGACAGATGTTATTGGTGATGAAAGAGAAGTGCTAAGTTTGGCTGCTTCACTGGAAGATGTATCTCAACACCCGCTAGCTCAAGCTATTGTTAATCGTGCATCTGAACTAGGAATTAGCCTTTGCCCAGTGGAAAACTTCCAAGCCTTGCATGGAAAAGGTGTGACTGGGATTATTAATGGTAAACAAGTCTTGCTGGGGAATGCTAAACTTTTAGCTGACCTTGCTATTCCACATGATTATCAAGAACGATTTGAATTGCTTGAGAAAGAAGCAAACAGTTGTCTTCCTATCCGTGGATGGTGAGTTAAAAGGCTTAATTGCCTTGCAGGATGTCCCTAAGGAAAATGCCAAAGAAGCTATTGCCAAATTGAAAAAACGTGGTCTTAGAACGGTCATGCTTACTGGAGATAATGCTGGAGTAGCCCATGCGATTGCAGAGCAAATTGGGATAGAAGAAGTGATTGCAAATGTCTTGCCAGAGGAAAAGGCACATGAAATTCACAAGCTTCAAAAGAATGGCAAATTGGCCTTTGTTGGAGATGGTATCAATGATGCGCCGGCCCTCAGTGTAGCGGATGTCGGAATTGCTATGGGCTCTGGGACAGATATTGCTATCGAATCAGCAGATCTTGTCCTTACAACCAACAATTTACTAGGATTGGCACGTGCTTTTGATATGAGTAAGAAGACCTTTAATCGTATTCTACTCAATCTTTTCTGGGCTTCTATCTATAACCTCATTGGTATTCCGATTGCAGCAGGAGTCTTTTCAGGACTTGGTTTAGTGCTAAATCCAGAACTTGCAGGATTGGCCATGGCCTTTAGTTCAGTCTCTGTTCTAATCAGCTCTCTCATGCTTAATTTTACTAAAGTCGATTAAAAAGGCGGTCTTAACCGCTTTTTTTTGCTATTATAAAACAGATTTTCAAAACGTTTTCAATCTGTACTGTAATAGAGAATAGAGTTTTGTGAGCACATTCTTATGAAACTATAAGTAAATGTGATAAATTAGGAGTGTAAATTTACTGAATCGTTTTCAAAAAACATATAAAAGCGCTTTTATTATTCATCAAATTAACTTTTAAGGAGAGTTATCATTATGACTCAAGGGAAAATTACTGCATCTGCAGCAATGCTTAACGTATTGAAAACATGGGGCGTAGACACAATCTACGGTATCCCATCAGGAACACTTAGCTCACTTATGGACGCTTTGGCTGAAGACAAAGATATCCGTTTCTTGCAAGTTCGCCACGAAGAAACAGGTGCTCTTGCAGCGGTTATGCAGGCTAAATTTGGCGGTTCTATCGGTGTTGCAGTTGGTTCAGGTGGTCCAGGTGCGACTCACTTGATCAACGGTGTTTACGATGCAGCTATGGATAACACTCCATTCCTAGCGATCCTTGGATCACGTCCTGTCAACGAACTCAACATGGATGCCTTCCAAGAGCTCAACCAAAATCCAATGTATAACGGTATCGCTGTTTACAACAAACGTGTAGCTTACGCAGAGCAATTGCCAAAAGTCATCGACGAAGCTTGTCGTGCTGCCGTTTCTAAAAAAGGTCCAGCCGTTGTTGAAATTCCAGTAAACTTTGGTTTCCAAGAAATCGACGAAAACTCATACTACGGTTCAGGTTCTTACGAGCGTTCATTCATCGCTCCTGCTTTGAACGAAGTTGAAATCGACAAAGCTGTTGAAATTTTGAACAACGCTGAACGTCCAGTAATCTACGCTGGTTACGGTGGTGTTAAAGCTGGTGAAGTGATTACTGAATTGTCACGTAAAATCAAAGCACCAATCATCACAACTGGTAAAAACTTCGAAGCTTTCGAATGGAACTACGAGGGTTTGACAGGATCTGCTTACCGTGTTGGTTGGAAACCAGCCAACGAAGTGGTCTTTGAAGCAGACACAGTTCTTTTCCTTGGTTCAAACTTCCCATTTGCTGAAGTTTATGAAGCCTTCAAGAACACTGAAAAATTCATCCAAGTTGATATCGACCCTTACAAACTTGGTAAACGCCATGCCCTTGACGCTTCTATCCTTGGTGATGCAGGTCAAGCAGCTAAAGCTATCCTTGACAAAGTAAACCCAGTTGAGTCTACTCCATGGTGGCGTGCTAACGTGAAGAACAATCAAACTGGCGTGATTATATGAACAAACTCGAAGGTAAAACTGAGGGTGAATTGCAATTGTACCAAGTTTATAATGCCATCAACAAATATGCTGATGAAGATGCGATCTACTCAATCGACGTCGGTAACTCTACTCAAACATCAACTCGTCACCTTCACATGACACCTAAGAACATGTGGCGTACATCTCCACTCTTTGCAACAATGGGTATCGCTATCCCTGGTGGTATTGCTGCTAAGAAAGACAATCCAGACCGCCAAGTATGGAATATCATGGGTGACGGAGCCTTCAACATGGTTTACCCAGACGTGATTACGAACGTTCAATACAACCTTCCAGTTATCAACGTTGTCTTCACAAACGATGAGTATGCCTTCATCAAGAACAAATACGAAGATACAAACAAACACTTGTTTGGTGTAGACTTCACAAACGCTGACTACGCGAAAATCGCTGAAGCTCAAGGTGCTGTAGGGTTCACTGTAAACCGTATCGAAGATATCGATGCTGTGGTTGCTGAAGCTGTTAAACTCAACAAAGAAGGTAAAACTGTTGTCATTGATGCGCGCATCACTCAACACCGTCCACTTCCAGTAGAAGTGCTTGAGTTGGATCCAAAACTTCATTCAGAAGAAGCGATCACAGCCTTCAAGGAAAAATACGAAGCAGAAGAACTCGTACCATTCCGCCTCTTCTTGGAAGAAGAAGGGTTGCAATCACGCGCAATCAAATAATTTCTCTCGTCGAATTTATTCTTTGATTTTCACAGAGTGGAACTTAAAAAGATCGGAGTCATCCGGTCTTTTTATGGAGAATAGTAAATGAATTTAAATCAATTAGATATTATCGTTTCAGATGTTCCCCAAGTCTGTGCTGACTTGGAGCGTATTTTGGATAAAAAGTCCGATTATGTTGATGACAGCTTTGCTCAGTTTACGATTGGCAGTCATTGTCTTATGTTGTCTCAAAATCATTTGATTCCTTTGGAAGATTTTCAGTCAGGCATCATTCTTCACATCGAGGTTGAGGATGTAGAGCAGAACTACCAACGGTTGAAAGATCTTGGTATCCAGGTTTTAAACGGACCAGCTGTAACGGATTGGGGAACAGAATCCTTATTAGTTAAAGGTCCTGCTGGTCTAGTGCTTGATTTTTATCGTATGAAATAAGGCGAGTAGTCATTTGACGTTAACCTTAGTTATTTTTAAAACAGAATGTAAGAATGTGAACTATTGAAAAGATCGGAGCCATCCGGTCTTTTTTTGTATTAATAATTGCATATAAATATTTGACGGCGTTTTCTGAAAATATTATAATAAAAATGTAATAATAGAAACTATGACTGATATAGAAAGGAGAAATACTTTTAAACAGCTGTAGTAAGTGGATTTTCTTATGTCATTAGAAAGAGTGATGATATTCAGTTCACTAGTCGACTTTATGGTTCTGGGAAACCTTACAATTGTAACATAATGACTAATGAAACTTGGGATTGAAAGTATCTCCACGAATAGATATTAGGAGAAAAGATATGCAAAAAAAGGATATTTATCTAATCTGTATTACCATGATTATTTGTTCAATTATTCTAGGATTGATTATAGGAAGTTTTATTCTTCATGGTCTTGAAGATATTGCTGCAATAATTAACCATGGCTTGCTGACGATTAATCAATCGATTCATTGATAAGGAGTAATCATTTTCTAATATTTGATTGACTAAACAGATCGGAACAATCCGGTCTTTTTATTTGGTATCTTTTTTGTTAAAATAGATTTATCATCATGTTTTATGGAGAAAAAATATGCCAACAACTTTCTTTCTATTAATTGGCTTAATGATGTTAGGCTTTGCTGCCTCCACCTATTTTATGTTTTCCCATTTTATATTTAGTAATTATAGTAATGCCAAGAGATGTACCGAAAGAACGGAAGGATTTATTATTCGATATTCCTATGTTCTTTATAATGGGATTAGTCTCCCAGTTGTTGAATACACTGTTGACGGGAACCAATACAGGGTCGTCGGGCCGAAATTTCTATCGGCTATTTCAAATAGAATCAGTACTCCCTTAGGTTCAATCGTATCTGATGTAAAAACGGATAATTTTGAAAATGGTGAAATTCCACAAGTTTTAAGATACAAAGTTAAGGGTAATAGTTTTTTGTCTTATACAAAATCTCCACTTAAGGAACGCTTTCCAATTGGTGGAAAAGTTGCTGTTTATTATGATCCTAAAAAACCAAAACATTCCTATGTAGAAAGACCACTAAGACCTGGACGATATGCATGGTTGGCAAAATGTTTTATCTATCTCAATGTTTTTATTATGGTTGCTCTAGCTTTCTTTATCATGTTCATTCTTCCAAATCTTATGAAATAAAGCAGTTTTGTATATAAACTTCAACTACCCTATTTGGCTTCTATGTTCATCGTAGAAGCTTTTTTATAAAGAAAATGCTTTTCTTAAAACATTTTTTGGGGCTATTTCAGAAATTTTTAAATGTTTGATAGTATACTAGTACTAGTAAATCATGTGAGGTAAAGTGATGACAGAAAGACTACAATTTCCAGAGGGGTTCCTCTGGGGTGGTGCAACAGCAGCCAACCAATGCGAGGGTGCTTATAATTTAGACGGGCGTGGTTTAGCTAACGTTGATGTTGTACCTATTGGTGCAGATCGTGAAGCCATTATCACAGGTCAGAAAAAGATGTTTTCGTTTGAGGAGGGATATTTTTACCCAGCCAAGGAAGCCATTGATATGTACCATCATTACAAGGAAGATATTGCCCTTTTTGCAGAGATGGGCTTTAAGACTTATCGGCTTTCTATTGCTTGGACTCGGATTTTTCCTAAGGGCGACGAAGCGGAGCCAAATGAAGCTGGTCTAGCCTTTTATGAGGATTTATTTAAGGAGTGCCACAAGTATGGTATTCAACCTCTGGTGACTATCACGCATTTCGACTGTCCTATGCACTTGATTAAAGAATACGGTGGTTGGCGCAATCGTCGTATGTTGGAATTCTATGAAAAACTCTGTCGCACACTCTTTACACGATACAAGGGCTTGGTAAAATACTGGCTTACCTTTAACGAAATCAACATGATTCTCCATGCACCCTTTATGGGAGCTGGTCTCTGTTTTGAAGAAGGCGAAAATCAGGAACAAGTCAAATATCAAGCCGCTCACCATGAGTTAGTAGCTTCAGCCCTTGCGACTAAGATTGCCCACGAAATCGACCCAGAAAACAAGGTTGGATGTATGTTGGCAGCAGGGCAGTATTATCCTAACACAGCCCATCCAAGAGACTACTGGGCTGCTATGGAAGAAGACCGTAAGAGTTACTTTCATCGATGTTCAAGCGCGTGGGGAATACCCAAATTACGCCAAGAAGCAGTGGGAGCGTGAAGGAATTAAGGTTGAAATGACACCAGAGGATTTAGACTTGTTGAAGAATAATACTGTTGACTTTGTTTCCTTCTCTTACTATGCGAGTCGAGTGGCCTCGGGGGATCCAAAAGTGAGGGATCTGACAGCTGGAAATGTCTTTGCCTCTATCAAAAATCCCTATCTGGAATCCTCAGAATGGGGGTGGCAGATTGACCCACTAGGACTTCGGATTACCCTCAATGCTATCTGGGATCGTTACCAAAAGCCTATGTTTATTGTAGAAAATGGTCTCGGTGCCATGGATATCCCTGATGAAAATGGTTATGTGGAAGATGACTATCGGATTTCTTATCTAGAAGCCCACATCAAGGCTATGCGAGATGCCATTTACCAAGATGGCGTTGACTTGCTTGGTTATACAACTTGGGGCTGTATCGATTTGGTTTCAGCTGGAACAGGCGAAATGAATAAACGCTATGGATTTATCTATGTGGATCGAGATAATGCAGGAAATGGGACTCTCAAACGCAGTAAAAAGAAATCCTTCTACTGGTACAAGGATGTGATTTCCAGCAATGGTGCAAGCATTGAGTAGAGTGTATTTGTTCACTATTTTTATAAAATCTTCTCCCTACTTTATAATCTGTGAAAAAGAGTTCAATCAGGACTCTTTTTTTGCTATAATGAAGGGAGAAAAATCAGACAGGAGATTGACATGTCAGAACCGTTATTTTTAAATTCCGTTATGCAAGAAAAAATCTGGGGCGGCACCAAACTTCGTGATGAGTTTGGCTACGACATTCCAAATGAAAAATCGGAGAATACTGGGCCATTTCAGCTCACCCAAATGGAGTTTCAAAGGTAGCCAATGGCCGTTATGAAGGAACAGACCTAGCTACTTTGTATGCAGAACATCGTGAGTTATTTGGCAACCGTCCAGAGCCTGTATTTCCACTCTTGACCAAAATCCTCGATGCTAATGATTGGCTCAGTGTTCAAGTTCACCCAGATGATGCTTATGGATTAGAGCATGAAGGTGAACTCGGTAAAACAGAATGCTGGTATATCATTGCAGCAGATGAAGGTTCAGAGATTATCTATGGTCACAATGCTAAGTCTAAGGAAGAACTCCGCCAACAAATCGAAGATAAAAACTGGGATGCCTTACTGACCAAAGTACCTGTCAAGGCTGGAGATTTCTTCTATGTACCAAGTGGGACTATGCACGCTATTGGAGCAGGTATCTTAATTCTTGAAACGCAACAGTCTAGTGATACAACCTACCGTGTCTATGACTTTGACCGCAAGGACGACAAGGGTAACTTGCGTGAACTTCACCTTGAAAAATCCATCGATGTTTTGAATATTGGTGAGCCTGCTAATAGCCGTCCTGTGACGGTCAAAGCAGATGATTTGCGTTCGACTTTACTGGTTTCAAATGATTTCTTTGCTGTTTACAAGTGGGAAATCACAGGAAAGGTTGAATTTGAAAAGACAGCTGACTACAGCTTGTTGAGCGTCTTGGCTGGTCAAGGGAAACTGACTGTAGACGGAAAGGAATATCCAATCCAAAAAGGTAGCCACTTTATCTTACCAAGTGATGTTGAAGCTTGGACTCTGGAAGGGCAAAGCCTAGAATTGATTGTTAGCTATCCATAAAAAGAAAGAGAGGGGGACAGAAATCGGTAATTCGTTAGAATTCGATTTCGTCGTCCCACCTCCGCACAGTTGAGTAGGGCTGTAAAAGCTGATGAAATCAGCGTAGTAGAGCCCACTCAACCACTGCGTCTTGCTCGACAATCCAAAGACAATTGAGAGGCTAGGACTTTTGTCCCAACCTCTTTTTTGTATTTACATAAATTGGGCGATAAAGACCACGATGATGATAATTGGAATGATGAAACGAAGAAGGAAAAGCCAGACTTGGAAAAGTCCTTGTTTCCAAGGTGTTTCATCAAGATGAAGTTCCTCCATTGCCAGTGTTTTCTTGAAAATATAGCCTGTAAAAAGAGACAAGCAGAGAGCACCGAAAGGCATGAGGAGGTTGGAAACCAAGAAATCCATGGCGTCAAAGAAGGTTTTCCCAAAGATGTGGACATCAGCCATCACGCCATAGGATAGGGCAGAAGGGATACCAAATATGAACGTTAAAACACCTAAAATTATACTCCACTTGGCACGCTTACGATTGTCTTGGTTGGTGATGTTACCGACATTGATTTCAAGCATAACGACTGAAGAAGTGATAGTTGCAAAGAGGAAGAGCAAGAGGAAGAGAATATAGAAAATACTACCAAAAGGCATTTTATCAAAGAGTTGGGGCAGGACGATAAAGAGGAGACTCGGACCACCTTCTGATTGGATGTTAAAGGCTGACATGGCTGGGAAAATTGCTAGTCCTGCCATGATAGATACTGAGATGTTCATGGCAACGATAGACATACCTGATTGGACCAGATTGGTTTTCTTATTCAAGTAGGATGCATAGGTCAACATGGCAGTAACCCCGAGGGACAAAGCAAAGAATGACTGTCCTAGAGCATAGAGGAGTCCAGCGCTTGTCAGTTTTGAAAAGTCAGGTTTGAGGAAGTAAACCACACCTTCCATAGCATTTGGCAAGCTAAGAGAGCGCCCGATGATGACGACAAAGATGATAAAGAGGAGAGGCATCATGACCTTAGATGCTTTTTCAATCCCTTTTTGCACTCCCTTAGATACGATAAAAATATTGAGGAAGATAAAAAGAGCTTGAGAACCAAGGGCAATCCAAGGATTTGAAATGATGTCTGTAAAGAGTTGAGCATAGTCGCTACTAATCCCAACTTGGAAGGCTTTAGCAATAGCGATACCTAGATAAACTAAAACCCATCCACCAATAACACTATAAAAGGATAAGAGGATGAAAAGAGCAAAGGCACCGATCCAACCGATAAAGTTGTAGTTCTTGTTATTTCCTAATTTTCCAAAGGTTTTGATTGCTGATACGCCCGCACTTCGACCAAGGGTAAACTCAGCAAGCAAAAGTGGGAAACCAATTAAAATCGTCGAGATGAGAAAGACCAGTAAGAAACCTCCCCCACCATTGGCAGCGGTCATATAAGGAAACTTCCAAACGGCCCCGAGACCAATAGCAGAGCCAGCAGAGGCAAGGATAAAGCCCAGTTTTGAGCCCCATTGCGATTTTTCAGACATCGTTATACTCCGATCTAGTTTTCTAAATAAGAAAAGGCTACTTGAGTTGTCAAATAGCCTTCTCTCAATTGCTCTTTTGAGCTTTTTCTTTGATTGATAGACTTGATTATCCTATCATGATTTTTCAAGTCTGTCAAGAAAGCGGTTTTTATGTTTTCATAAAAAATATGATAAAATACTTGACTCTCCCCAAAGGGGAGGGTATATACTATTTATGTAAGGAGAAAATCATGTTCCATATAAAAGAAGCTGCGCAACTTTCAGGTGTTTCTGTCAAGACACTTTACCATTATGATAAGATTGGTCTCTTGGTTCCATTAAAGTCAGAAAATGGCTATCGGATCTACAGTCAAGAGGATTTAGAACGACTACAGGTTATCCTCTATTACAAGTATCTAGGCTTTTCTTTAGAAAAAATAGCAGAGCTATTGAAGGAAGAAAAGACGAACTTGTTACCACATTTGACAAGACAGTTGGAGTATTTGACTAGAGAAAGACAACATTTGGATACCTTGATTTCCACCTTGCAGAAAACTATTCAAGAACAAAAAGGAGAAAGAAAAATGACTATTGAGGAAAAATTCACTGGATTTAGCTATCAAGACCATCAAAAATACCAGCAAGAGGCGGTAGATAAGTATGGTCAAGAAGTCATGGATCAAGCCCTTGATCGTCAAAAAGGACGTGAAGATGAGTCTACGGCCGCCTTTAACCAAGTTTTTCAAAGCTTGGCTCAAAATCTCAAAGATGGTCTACCTGCAACAGCAACTGAAATCAAGAGCAAGCAGCCAAGCTCTTGCAAGCCATCCGTACTTATGGATTTGACTGCTCTATCGAGGTCTTTGGTCATATCGGCAAAGGCTATGTCTATAATCCAGAGTTTAAGGAAAACATTGATAAGTTTGGACAGGGAACAGCCCAGTACACATCAGATGTGATTGCTCACTATGTAGGCACACAAACTCGATAAAACTCAAAGACTAAGCTAAGGTTGACAAAGCTAGTGACAGAATTTTATACTCTTCGAAAATATCTTCAAACCATGTCAGCTTCCATCTGCAACCTCAAAATAGTATTTTGAGCTGACTTCGTCAGTTCTATCTACAACCTCAAAACGGTGATTTGAGCAACCTGCGGCTCGCATCCTAGTTTGCTCTTTGATTTTCATTGAGTATTAGTAGGGGGACACAGACTTAGATAAGATAAAAATCGGCGGAGTGACCTCTGCCGATTTACTGTTATTTGAGTTGGTATGACCAGTCTTCCCCATCCTTGTAGTAAAAGAACTCACTGAGATCCTCTTCCAAAAAAACACGTAGCATATCAGACATATCTTCAGTAGCTAGTTTGAGATGAGATAGATTTTCAAAATCTTCCCACCAGACTTTTCCTTCGTCAGAAGATTGGAGCTCACCAGAAAAGTGTTCGGTCTTGTAAAAGAGGACAACATAGCGAAAATCCTCATCATCATACCAATCTTTGATACCACAGAGTTGAGGCTTAGAAATGGTCAGCCCAGTTTCTTCCTTCACTTCACGAATGACGGCATCGACAAAGGATTCCCCACGTTCAACATGCCCACCAGGAAAAGTAATGCCAGGCCAGTCAGAACTAACTCGGTCTTGAACTAGGACCTTATCCCCATTTTTAATCATGCACATGTTGACAAATTCGACTGCTTCTCTTCTGTTCATTTTATTTTTCCTATTTTGTTAGTAATCTTTCTACCACGTTTAACTTTCGCATGGTCAGATTAACGCCAAATAGCTTTTCAAGATAGTTGGTATTGAGTTTTTTTCGTTTTGCAGTTCTTGGGAGATAGAGGTAAAGACAATGGTTTCCAATACAAATTTCTTCCTCACCATAGTCAATATCCAATTTTTCTAATGGTAGACTTTGAATAGCATTTTGAAAAAGAATCACATGTATTCGGTCATAAAAATAGTGTTCTCCAAACGGGTTTTCTTGGACAATTTTCGTAAAATCACGTTTGCTCTTGATTACCATTTTTAAGTCAGCACCAATTTTATCCTTTATTAGAGTGTGAACCTGTTCTCGTATTTCTTCCAGGGATAAATCACTTTCAAGAATGATATTTCCACTTTGAATATAAGTTCGAACTTGTTGAAAACCAGCCTCTGTCAAGATATCTACCAGAAATGACATTTTAGGAATAGCATTTTGTCCATTAGGTGTAACACCTCTTAGTAAAATAATATGTTCCAAAGGACTTCCTTTCTTATTGGGTATTCTAGCCATTCAATTATTTATATATTGGATTTGAGCCTGCCACCCAGCCGGTGCAGAGGGCAGAAGTGATGTTAAAGCCACCCGTGTGAGCATTGATATCAAGTACCTCGCCAGCAAAGTGAAGGCCAGAAACTAATTTGCTTTCCAGCGTTTTAGGATTGATTTCCTTGAGACTGACACCACCTTTAGTTACAAAAGATTTTGCCAAGGACATTTTGCCAGTCACAGGGATTTTGAGGAATTTGATAGATTGGACAAGTTGGTCAAGTTCTTTTTCTGTTAGTTGTTTGACTTTTTCTGGATATCCTTGACTAAAGAATTCTGCCAAGCGTTCAGGGAACATGGTTTTCAAAGCATTTTTCAAGGATTTTTCACGATTTTCTTCAAGAAATGATAGCAAATCACTTTCAGAAAGTTGTGGCAAGACATCTAGGGAGAGGATTTCCCCACCCTTGACAAAGCTAGACATGCGCAGTGCAGCAGGGCCTGACAAGCCAAAGTGAGTAAAGAGAAGATCATGGGTGATGACATGCTTGCCATAGCTTAGGGTCACATCGTCCAGTGAAATTCCCTGCAAGGCCTTATGTGGAAAATCTGTCAATAAAGGACTTTCGGCAGCTTCGAGCTCGGTAATAGTGTGTTTGAAGTGGCGAGCAATCTCGTGGCCAAAACCAGTAGATCCAGTAGAAGGATAGGATTTTCCACCAGTTGTGACAATGAGTTTATCACAAGTAAAGGTCTGGTCTGCAGATTTCAGGACAAACTGGTCATCTATCTTTTTAACCGAAACGATCTCTGTTTGAGTAGCAATTTTTCCACCAAGTTCAATGATTTTCTTTTCCAAAGCCTCGATTATAGTCCGAGATTTGTCGCTGGCTGGAAAGACACGACCGTGATCTTCGACCTTGAGTTTGACACCATTTTCCGTAAAAAAGTTGATGATATCATGGTTATCAAACTGGGAGAAGACACTGTATAGAAAGCGTCCATTTCCAGGGATGCCAGCTAGCAGGTCGTCTAGAGTTCCGTTGTTGGTTACGTTGCAACGGCCACCGCCAGTACCAGCTAATTTTTTTCCAAGTTTTCGATTTTTTTCAATGAGAAGGGTTTTCTGCCCGTAAAAGCTACTGGAAATGGTAGCCATCATACCAGCAGGACCTCCCCCGATTACAATAGTGTCAAAATGTTTCATAAGAGTATTGTACCATAAAAAAACAAGAGATGATAAGTCATCTCCTGTTTGATTTATTAGTCAATTTCATATCCCATAAGGAGTCCGCCTTCTTCTGCATAAAAACTGCAGAGTCCAGAAGTTGGAAGGGTAGTAATATCTGCTTGTGGGTATTTTTCACGTAGGAGTTCTGAGAGCTGTTGGCAGAATTTTTCGTTACTGCGATGAGCCATGACGATACGACCACCAGCGTAGCCGGCTTTGATTAACTCTTCATAAGCAGCTTGAAGGGATTTTTTAGCACCACGAGCCTTTTGGAGAAGTTCCAAGGTTCCGGTTTCACTTGCTTCACCAACCATTCGAATATTGAGAAGCCCAACAACTGTACCAATAAGTTTATTCAAGCGACCGTTCTTAACCAGGTTATCAACCTTAGCAAGGACGAATAGCAGCTTAGTTTTTTCTTGGTAGGCAGTAATAGCTTTAACCACTTCTTCAAAAGAAAGTCCTTGGTCAATCAAATCATTGATTTTTTTAACGATTAAGTCAACTTCCCCACCAGCTGATAAGCTGTCGATTACATGAATCTGAGTGTCAGGGTGTTCTTCAAGATAAATGTTTTTAGCTAATTGTGCACTATTGTGGCTACCAGAGAGAGTTCCAGTGATGGTCACCACAAAAATATGTTTGGCGCCTTCGAAAGCACGTAAGTAATCATCAGGGCTAGGACATGCTGATTTTGAAGCTTCAGAAGTTGCATACATAGTTTCCATCATCTTTGATCGATATCCAGATTGGCATCATCGACAAAGACCTGATCCGCTACCTGAATCTTTTAAGGGAACACTGACAAATTCAGTATCAAATAGCAAGGTTTTTCCAGCTGGCGATAATCACAACCAGAGTCAGCTACAATCTTCCAAGTCATAGAAATTCTCCATCTTTATCACTTATACATTGACAAAGGTTCTGTCTTTTTTTACAATTATATCATGAAAAGCTCTTGAAAACAAAAAGTAGTCACTGCTCTGTTGTCACAAGTAGAAAGAAATTGTTATGTCTGAACGAAGAATATCTGAAAAATTCGCTAGAAAAACCTCAGAAAATCAAATCAAAGAATCTAATTTACTAACCAGAGAAGCGATTGAAACAGCTCTTTGCAACTTTTGGAGAAAAAAAGGAGTTGACTAAAGATTAGCATTTCTGAGTTAGTCAAGCGTGCTGGCGTTTCTCGTGCAGCTTTTTATCGAAACTATGACTCCAAAGAAGAGATTTTAGAAAGCGTCTTTAAACGCAGTGTCCATAACATCATGGAGCAACTGAGTCATTACGATGTCAAAACGGATCTTTATCTGGTTTGGGTTCACCTCTTTAGAGAAGCCAAGAAAGAAGCCAAGGTTATTCAGCTTGCCCTAGACTATCACTTAGAAAAAATCTTTGTGCAAGCCATGCAAGAATTTTTCTAGAAAAATACTATGGAAAATCAAAAGGTGTTAGCTCTTACCTGCATTCATTTTTGGAGTTCTGCCATCGTATCGGTCTTGCTTAAATGGATCAAGGATGGGAATGAAGGTTCCTGCTGAAAAAATCGCAGATTTACGCCTGCCATTTTTCAAAAAATAAATCAAGAGGAGAGAAGCTATGACAGAAAAAAGACTGGCTTGGGATGAGTATTTTGCTGCTCAAGCTCTATTGATTGCCAATCGTTCAACCTGTAAACGTGCCAAGGTAGGAGCTGTTTTAGTCAAGGATAACAAGGTTATTTCAACAGGCTATAATGGTTCTGTATCAGGAACAGAACATTGTATTGACCATGACTGTCTGGTGATTGAGGGTCACTGTGTCCGCACTCTTCATGCAGAGGTAAATGCTATTTTACAAGGGGCAGAGCGTGGTGTTCCAAAAGGGTTTACAGCCTATGTTACTCATTTTCCATGCCTCAACTGCACCAAGCAGTTACTACAAGTAGGATGTGAGCGTGTAGTTTATATCAACCAATACCGTATGGATGACTATGCCCAACACCTTTATCAAGAAAAGGGAACAGAATTAACTCATCTACCACTTGAAACAGTGCAGGCAGCTCTCCAAGAGGCTCACCTAATCTAGAAATTATAAAAAAATAAATGGTTTAGAAAAGCTTTTTTTGAAACCATTTTTTTGATATAATAAGAAGAATAAATTGAAAGAAGGAATTCTGAAAATGGGAAAACTTGAAGTTATTAATCATCCACTGATTCAACACAAATTGTCAATCTTGCGTCGTACTGACACTTCTACAAAAGCTTTTCGTGAGCTAGTTGACGAGATTGCAATGTTGATGGGATATGAAGTGCTTCGTGATCTTCCACTTGAAGATGTAGAAATCGAAACACCGATCACAAAAACAGTTCAAAAACAGTTGGCTGGTAAAAAAATTAGCGATTGTCCCAATCTTGCGTGCAGGTATTGGTATGGTTGATGGACTATTGAGTTTTGGTTCCAGCAGCAAAAGTTGGTCACATTGGTATGTACCGTGACGAAGAAACCCTTCAACCAGTAGAATACTTGGTAAAATTACCTGAAGATATTGACCAACGTCAAATTTTTGTAGTTGATCCTATGCTTGCAACAGGTGGATCAGCAATTTTGGCTGTTGACTCCCTCAAAAAACGTGGGGCTTCAAACATCAAGTTTGTCTGCCTTGTATCAGCTCCAGAAGGTGTGAAAGGCACTTCAAGCAGCTCATCCTGATGTAGAAATCTTTACAGCAGCTTTTGGATGAACGCTTGAACGAACATGGTTACATCGTTCCAGGTCTTGGGAGACGCTGGAGACCGCTTGTTCGGAACAAAAATAAGATTCTAAAGTGATATTGAGACTATAGCCTAGTCTTTAGTTTTTGAAAAGGAGGTTGAAATTTTTGTATCTGTCTATTAGGATAGAGCAAAGATTTGACCTTTTTTGACCAAAAATATATAATAATTTTATTGACAAAGAAATTTAGAAATCAGAAGGAGAATTGAATGATTCCTGTAGTTATTGAACAAACAAGTCGTGGAGAACGTTCATATGATATTTACTCACGTCTTCTTAAAAGGACCGTATTATCATGTTGACTGGACCAGTCGAAGACAATATGGCAAACTCAGTTATCGCCCAATTGCTTTTCTTGGATGCCCAAGATAGTACAAAAGATATTTACCTTTATGTAAACACTCCTGGAGGTTCTGTATCAGCTGGTTTGGCAATCGTTGATACTATGAACTTTATCAAGGCAGATGTCCAAACTATCGTTATGGGGAATGGCAGCCTCGATGGGGTACAATGTCATCGCATCAAGTGGAGCAAAGGGTAAACGTTTCATGCTTCCAAATGCAGAATACATGATTCACCAACCAATGGGTGGTACAGGTGGTGGTACTCAGCAGACTGATATGGCCATTGCTGCTGAACACTTACTTAAAACTCGTAAGACTTTGGAGCAAATCCTTGCAGATAATTCTGGCAAATCTGTTGAGCAAATCCATACAGATGCTGAACGTGATTACTGGATGAGCGCTCAAGAAACTCTTGAATACGGTTTTATTGACGAAATTATGGCTAAATAATTCTTTGAATTAAACTACTAAAAGCAAAGCTCGACTGAGCTTTGCTTTTTGATATAATAGAAGGAAGATTGTTAGAAGGAAGTTGAATTATGTTTCAAAAAGAGAATCGGTCTGGTCTGATTATCTATTTATACTATAATCGTGATGCTAGCTCGCAAATTATGGTGATATTTGTTACCACTCAAAAAAACATCGTTATCTACAACTTTATGTCCCAACAGAAGAAGTAGAAGAGCTGGTGAAATCGTTTAGGAAAAAGAGAAATTTATCAAGAAAGTGAGAGTTTGTCATATTCAAGAATTGGAAACTCCTTTTGTTGGGAACCTATATAAAACTAGCGAAAACGTTATCATTTAAAAAGTGAGAGAAACTTGTTGACAATTTTCTGATAATTCGGTATATTCTTAACATGTAATTTAAATTGAACATTAAAAGGAGATAAACATGAAGAAAAAATTTGCATTGTCACTTGTAGCTCTTGCAAGTACAGCTCTTTTTAGCTAGCTTGTGGGAGAAGTGAAGTCAGGAGCTTCAAACACAACTGGTAAACCCAAATCGATGAAAAGAAAGTTGAAAAAAATTGGTTTTCAACTTTCGAAGAAAACTGGTGCTGTAGCATCTACGGTAGCTCTGAGCAAAAAGGGTGCTCAACTTGCAGTTGATGAAATCAACGCAGCAGGTGGTATCGATGGAAAACAAATCGAAGTAGTCGACAAAGATAACAAATCTGAAACTGCTGAAGCTGCTTCTGTTTCAACAAACCTTGTGACTCAATCTAAGGTAGCAGCTATCGTAGGACCTGCGACTTCAGGTGCGACTGCAGCAGCAGTAGCAAATGCTACTACAAGCTGGAGTTCCATTGATTTCTCCCATCAGTGCTACTCAAGATGGTTTGACAAAAGGTCAAGATTTCCTCTTCATCGGAACATTCCAAGATAGTTTCCAAGGAAAAATCATTTCGAACTACGTTTCAAACAAATTGAACGCTAAGAAAGTAGTCTTGTATACAGATAACTCAAGTGACTACGCTAAAGGTATTGCAAAATCTTTCCGTGATTCATTCAAAGGTGAAATCGTAGCAGACGAAACATTTGTATCAGGTGATACAGACTTTCCAAGCAGCACTTTGACAAAAAAATCAAAGATAAAGACTTTGATGCAATTGTCATTCCAGGGTACTATACAGAAAGCTGGTAAAGATTGTAAACCAAGCTCGTGGTATGGGAATCTGATAAGCCAATCATCGGTGGTGATGGATTTAACGGTGCAGAATTTGTTCAACAAGCAACACTGCTGAACGCGCATCAAATATCTACTTCATCTCTGGATTCTCAACTACTGTTGATGTTTCAGATAAAGCCAAAAAAGCCTTCCTTGAAGCTTATCGTGCAAAATACAACGAAGATCCTTCAACATTTGCAGCTCTTGCTTATGACTCAGTTTACCTTTGTAGCTAATGCAGCTAAAAGGTGCAAAGAAACTTCAGTTGAATATCAAGAACAATCTTGCTAAAACACAAAAGACTTCGAAGGTGTTACAGGTCAAACAATGTCTTTGATGCAGATCATAACACTGTGAAAATCAGCCTTCATGATTGACCATGAATAATGGTAAAGTAGATGCGGCAGAAGTCGTAAAACCTTAATTTCTAGTAGATATCGTAAATGGGGAATGAGCTTTTACTCACTCCCCTGTTTCGGTGTTTATAAAGGGATTATTTTTTTATAAAAATCCTAAAAAATAAAAACTTAGAAAGAGTGAACGATATGCTTCAACAACTTGTCAATGGTTTAATCTTGGGGTAGTGTCTATGCCTTGCTAGCCCTAGGGGTTATACTATGGTTTATGGAATTATCAAGCTTATTAACTTTGCCCATGGTGATATCTATATGATGGGTGCTTTTCATGGGTTATTTCTTGATTAATGCCCTCCATTTAAATTTCTTTTTTAGCCTTAATTTTGTCCATGATTGGTTCAGCTATTCTCGGTGTTATCATCGAGTTTCTAGCCTACCGTCCATCTACGACATTCAACTCGTATCTCTGTATTGATTACTGCTATCGGGGTATCCTTCTTGCTTGAGTATGGGAATGGTCTATCTAGTAGGTGCCAATACACGTGCCTTCCCTCAAGCAATCCAAACAGTTCGTTATGACTTGGGTCCAATCAGTCTAACAAATATTCAATTGTTGATTTTGACTAGTTTCGATTGTCTTTGATGATTCTTTCTGCAACTCATCGTGCAAAAAAACGAAAAATGGGGAAAGCCATGCGTGCCGTATCTGTAGATAGTGATGCAGCTCAATTGATGGGGATCAACGTAAACCGCACAATCAGCTTTTCACCTTTTGCTTTAGGGTTCAGCTCTAGCTGGTGCAGCAGGTGTCTTGATTGCCCTTTACTACAACTCTCTTGAACCATTGATGGGAATGACTCCGGGTATTAAATCATTTCGTGGCTGCCGTTTTAGGTGGTATCGGTATTATTCCCTATGCAGCTCTTGGAGGTTTTGTAATCGGACTATTGGAAACTTTTTGCAACAGCCTTTCGGAATGTCAGATTTCCGTGATGCTATCGTGTACGGAATCTTACTATTGATCTTGATTGTTCGTCCAGCTGGTATCCTTGGTAAGAATGTGAAAGAGAAGGTGTAAACAATGAAAGAAAATTTAAAAGTTAATATTCTCTGGTTGCTCCTTGTGTTGCTTGGATATGGTGTGATTAGCTTATTAGTTTCAGCTTTGGGTATTTTAAACCTTTTCCATATTCAGATTTCTAGAACAAATCGGTATCAATATTATTCTTGCAGTAGGACTTAAACCTTATCGTTGGTTTTTTTCTGGTCAATTTTCTCTGGACATGCTGGGTTTATGGCTATCGGTGCCTCATGCAGCAGCCATTATTGGTTCTAAATCTCCAACTTATGGTGCCTTTTTTGGAGCTATGTTGCTTGGTGCTATCATTGCTGGTTTGGTTGCCTTGGTCGTTGGAATTCCTACCCTTCGTTTGAAGGGGGACTACCTTGCAGTTGCGACACTTGGAGTTGCTGAAATTATCCGTATCCTAATCGTCAATGGTGGTGATTTAACAAACGGAGCTGCTGGTATCCTCGGTATTCCAAACTTTACTAATTGGCAAATGGTATACATTTTTGCCGTGATTACGACGATTGCAACGCTGAATTTCCTTCGTAGTCCAATCGGTCGTTTAACCTTGTCTGTTCGTGAAGATGAAATTGCAGCTGAATCTGTCGGGGTCAAATACAACAAAAAAATCAAAAATTATCGCATTTTGTCTTTTGGGAGCTATGACTGCAAGTATTGCAGGTTCTCTTCAAGTCAGGATTTATCGGTTCTGTTGTGCCTAAGGATTATAGCTTTATCAACTCTATCAACGTTTTAATTATCGTTGTATTTGGTGGTTTGGGATCAATTACAGGAGCAATTGTCGCTGCGATTGTTCTTGGTATTTTGAATATGTTCCTTCAAGATGTGGCTAGCGTTCGTATGATTATCTATGCCTTGGCCTTGGTACTTGTTATGATCTTCAGACCAGGAGGCCTTCTAGGAACATGGGAATTGAGCCTATCAAGACTCTTTAAAAAAGGTAAGAAGGAGGGACAAAACTAATGGCATTACTTGAAGTAAAACAGTTAACCAAGCATTTTGGTGGTCTGACAGCTGTTGGAGATGTAACTCTTGAATTGAACGAAGGTGAACTTGTTGGCTTGATTGGACCGAACGGAGCTGGAAAAACAACTCTCTTCAACTTGCTGACAGGAGTTTATGAACCAAGCGAAGGAACAGTAACCTTGGATGGCCACTTGTTAAATGGCAAGCAACCCTATAAAATTGCTGCTCTTGGTTTAGGGCGTACCTTCCAAAATATCCGCCTTTTTAAAGACTTGACAGTTTTGGATAACGTTCTGATTGCATTTAGCAATCATCATAAACAACATGTTTTTGCAAGTTTCTTGCGCTTACCAGCTTTTTATAAGAATGAAAAAGAATTGAAAGCTAAAGCCTTAGAATTACTAAAAATCTTTGATTTGGATGGAGATGCTGAAACTCTAGCTAAAAATTTAGCCTATGGTCAACAACGTCGCTTAGAGATTGTTCGTGCTCTTGCTACAGAACCTAAAATCCTCTTCTTGGATGAGCCTGCAGCAGGTATGAATCCACAAGAAACTGCAGAATTGACTGAGTTGATTCGTCGTATTAAGGATGAATTCAAGATTACTATCATGCTGATTGAACATGATATGAACTTGGTTATGGAAGTTACGGAGCGTATCTATGTTCTTGAGTACGGTCGTTTGATTGCTCACGGGACACCAGATGAAATCAAGAGTAATAAACGTGTTATCGAAGCTTATCTTGGAGGTGAAGCCTAATGTCTATGTTAAAAGTTGAAAACCTCTCAGTACACTATGGTATGATTCAAGCTGTACGTGATGTGAGCTTTGAAGTAAATGAAGGAGAAGTTGTTTCCCTTATCGGTGCAAACGGTGCTGGTAAAACAACTATCCTTCGTACCTTATCAGGCCTTGTTCGTCCAAGTTCTGGTCGGATTGAATTTTTAGGACAAGAAATCCAAAAGATGCCTGCACAAAAAATTGTGGCATCAGGACTTTCTCAAGTACCAGAAGGTCGTCATGTCTTCCCTGGTTTGACAGTTATGGAAAACTTGGAAATGGGAGCCTTCCTTAAGAAAAATCGTGAAGAAAATCAAGCAAATCTGAAAAAAGTATTTTCACGTTTCCCGCGTTTAGAAGAACGTAAAAACCAAGATGCAGCTACCCTATCAGGTGGTGAACAGCAGATGCTTGCCATGGGACGTGCACTCATGTCAACGCCCAAACTTCTTTTATTAGATGAACCATCAATGGGTCTTGCGCCAATCTTTATCCAAGAAATTTTTGATATCATCCAAGATATTCAAAAACAAGGAACAACCGTTCTCTTAATTGAGCAAAATGCTAATAAAGCACTAGCCATCGCTGACCGAGGATATGTTCTTGAAACAGGAAAGATTGTCCTATCAGGAACAGGAAAAGAACTCGCAGCATCAGATGAAGTCAGAAAAGCATATCTAGGTGGCTAAAACAATCCAGTGGATTGTTTTAGTCGGCGGATAAAAATTGCGTTAGCAATTAACATCTAGTTCGAGAGATTGTTTTAGTGAGCGGATAGAGATTGCAAAGCAATTAATATCTAGTCTAGGGGATTGTTTTAATCGGTGGATAAAGATTTCAAAGCAATCATACAATCTACATAAGTATAAAATCAAGGGCTCTAAGTTGAGCTCTTTTTCGTAAAGTCCTTCAGATTTTTCTGAATCTTGAAAAAGAAATGAAAGCGTTTGATAGCTTTCCGTAAAAAGTGTATAATAAAACTATAAACATAAAGGAGATTTCCTATGGCAGTTAAAGATTTTATGACACGCAAGGTCGTTTATATTAGTCCTGATACAACTGTTGCACACGCAGCCGATTTGATGCGCGAACAAGGTTTGCACCGTCTCCCTGTTATTGAGAATGATAAATTGGTAGGCTTGGTAACAGAAGGGACAATCGCTGAAGCTAGTCCTTCAAAAGTAACTAGTCTTTCAATCTTCGAGATGAATTATCTGCTTAATAAGACAAAAGTAAAAGACGTCATGATTCGAGATGTTGTTACTGTCTCAGGCTATGCAAGTTTAGAAGATGCAACTTATCTCATGCTTAAAAATAAGATTGGTATTTTGCCAGTTGTTGACAATGGACAATTGTATGGAGTCATTACAGATCGTGATGTATTCAGTGCCTTTCTTGAAATCGCTGGTTATGGTGAAGAAGGAATCCGTGTTCGTTTTATCACAGAAAATGAAGTTGGAGTTTTAGGTAAGATTGTTTCTTTAATCGTTGAGGAAAATCTTAATATCTCTCACACTGTTAACATTCCACGTAAGGATGGTAAAATTGTTATTGAAGTACAAATTGAGGGAAGCATAGATCTTTCTTCATTGAAAAAGAAATTCGAGGATGAAAATATTCTCGTAGATGAAATTACAAAAACTTCTGCAAAAAAACTCTAAAAATAAAAATATAACTTACTTTAAGCTTGCGAAAAAAACTTTTTTCTAGTATAATAGTTTATTGTGAGCAAACCTCACTTACCCCTTGCAAAGGCTTGGGGTCATTAGACCAAAAGGAGGAACATATCAATGGCTAAATACGAAATTCTTTATATCATTCGTCCAAACATTGAAGAAGAAGCGAAAAACGCTTTGGTAGCACGTTTTGACTCTATCTTGACTGACAACGGTGCAACTGTTGTTGAATCAAAAGATTGGGAAAAACGTCGTCTTGCATACGAAATCCAAGATTTCCGTGAAGGACTTTACCACATCGTTAACGTTGAAGCAAACGACGACGCAGCTCTTAAAGAGTTTGACCGTCTTTCAAAAATCAACGCTGACATTCTTCGTCACATGATCGTCAAACTTGACGCGTAAGAAGGTAAATTATGATTAACAATGTTGTACTTGTAGGGCGTATGACACGTGACGCTGAGTTACGTTATACCCCATCAAATGTAGCAGTTGCGACTTTTACTCTTGCAGTAAACCGTACATTCAAGAGTCAAAATGGCGAACGTGAGGCTGATTTTATCAATGTCGTAATGTGGCGCCAACAGGCTGAAAATCTTGCTAACTGGGCTAAAAAAGGCTCTCTTGTTGGGATTACAGGCCGTATTCAGACTCGTAGTTACGATAACCAGCAAGGACAACGTGTCTATGTGACAGAAGTCGTAGCTGAGAATTTCCAAATGTTGGAAAGCCGTAGTGCTCGTGAAGGACAGACTGGTGGAGCTTATTCTGCACCAAGTGCTAGTCATGCAGCACCTACAAATTCAGTACCAGACTTTTCACGTAATGAGAATCCATTTGGAGCAACCAATCCTTTGGATATTTCGGATGATGATTTACCATTCTAATGGACAATTAATACTATAAAGGAGAAAAAACATGGCTCAACAACGTCGTGGCGGATTCAAACGCCGTAAAAAAGTTGATTACATCGCAGCAAACAAAATTGAATATGTTGATTACAAAGATACTGAGCTTCTTAGCCGTTTCGTTTCAGAACGTGGGAAAATCCTTCCTCGTCGTGTAACTGGAACTTCAGCGAAGAACCAACGTAAAGTAACAACAGCTATCAAACGTGCTCGCGTAATGGCTTTGATGCCTTTCGTAAATGAAGATTAAAAAAAAGACCCCGACGGGTCTTTTTTTCAGATTCAGTGGACCTCTTTTTCATGAGTTCGAAAACAAGAGAGCGAGTAAGACCCTTACGGTTCTTTTTTCACGAGCCTTGAAATTAAATAGCGAGTTGGGTCCGGGTGGGCCTCTTTTTCAGACTCTGTCGGTTCTTTTTTTACGAGATAGTTTTTTCTGACCTTGGTGTGCTATAATGGCAATAGAAAGAGTAAAGGTGGGTAAGTCAAAGATGAATTGTACGATTAGAAATATGATTAAGTTTGATATTGAATCCTTATCTCATGGATTTATGAATCAGGGTTGGCCTGGTAGAGAGGAAATTTTAGCTAGATATTTCCTGGAATAGGAAAGTGGGGAGAGAGAAGTCTTAGTTGCAGAGATTGAGGGTGCTGTAGCGGGCTACGTTACCATTTTGCCCTCTGCTAAACATGGTCCTTTTGCAGAAGTCTATCCAGAATTATCAGATTTTAATGTGTTTGAGCCTTTCGAAATCAAGGGATTGGGAATCAACTGCTAGAAGAAGCAGAAAAACGAGTCAAGTTTGTTTCGAGTAAGGTCACTCTTGGTGTAGGTTTGCACTTAGGCTATGGCCCTGCCCAGAGATTGTATATCAGACGGGGCTACATTCCAGATGGGACAGGTGTCTGGTATCGAAATCAACCCTTGGAAATGAATGCAACTAGCCAAAATAATGATGATTTGGTTTTGTATCTAGTAAAGGAATTCGGATAAGAGACAAGGATTTTATTGGGGATGTGGGATTTCTCTACTTTATGGTATAATGGAAGGAGTGAATTGAAGGAGGTATTATAATGGATGCCAAGTTAAGATACAAGGCTAAGAAGATTAAGATTATCTTTTTTGATATAGATGATACTTTACGAAATTCAAAGACTGGCTTTATTCCAAGCACTATTCCAACAGCCTTTAAACAATTACGTGATAAAGGAATTTTGACAGGAATTGCGACTGGTCGAGGCATTTTTTTGGTGTCGTCCCAGAGATTCGTGAGCTCAAGCCTGACTTTTTTGTAACCTTGAATGGTGCTTATATTGAGGACAAAAAGGGCAATGTCATTTATAGTAACAAAATTGCTAAAGATAAGGTTGAAGAGTATATTACTTGGACCAAAGAAGTTGGGATTGATTATGGTTTGGTAGGAAGTCATGTTGCTAAACTATCAAGGCGAACAGAGATGATTAGCCAAGCGATTGACCCGATTTATCCTGATTTAGAGGTGGACCCTGATTTTTACAAAAAAGAAGATATTTATCAGATGTGGACCTTTGAGGATCAGGGAGATGATTTGATCTTACCTGATACTTTGGCATCGATTTTACGTATGGTACGTTGGCATGAACATTCGTCAGATGTGGTGCCTATTTCTGGTTCTAAGGCAGCTGGAGTTGCCAAAGTGGTAGACAAATTAGGTTTAAAACCTGAAAACGTTATGGTTTTTGGGGACGGACTTAACGATTTAGAACTCTTTGATTATGCAGGCATTAGTGTCGCTATGGGTGTTTCTCATGACAAAATCAAAGAGAAAGCAGATTATATTACAAAAACATTAGAAGAGGATGGCATTTTTAATGCCTTAGAAGGATTCGGTATGGTAGAAAAAGAATTGCATTTCCCACAAGTAGATATTGAAACAGTAGAAGGTCCTATCGCGACTATTAAGACCAATCACGGAGACTTGCGTATCAAGCTCTTCCCTGAACATGCTCCTAAAACAGTAGCTAACTTTGTAGCTCTATCAAAAGATGGCTACTATGATGGAGTCATTTTCCATCGTATTATTAAAGATTTTATGATTCAAGGTGGAGACCCAACTGGAACCGGTATGGGTGGTGAATCTATCTATGGTGAGTCATTTGAGGATGAGTTTTCAGAAGAACTTTACAATGTCCGTGGAGCCCTTTCTATGGCTAATGCTGGGCCAAATACAAATGGTAGCCAGTTCTTTATCGTGCAGAACCAACACTTGCCATATTCTAAGAAAGAAATTGCTCGTGGTGGTTGGCCAGAGCCAATTGCGGAGATTTATGCAGAACAAGGTGGAACTCCTCACCTAGACCGTCGTCATACTGTATTCGGTCAACTTGCGGATGAAGCATCTTACGAAGTTCTGGATGCTATCGCAAGTGTAGAAACAGGTGCAATGGACAAACCAGTTGAAGATGTCGTGATTCAAACGATTGAAATTGAGGACTAAAATGAAAATTGGTGATAAGTTAAAAGGGCGAATTACAGGAATTCAATCCTATGGTGCTTTTGTAGAATTAGAGAATGGTACTACAGGGTTAATTCATATATCTGAAATTCGAACTGGCTATATAGAAAATATTTATGATGTTTTAAAAATTGGTGATGAAGTCCAGGTACAGGTGGTAGATTTTGATGAATATACAGGGAAGGCTAGCCTTTCCATTCGTACCTTGGAAGAAGAAAAACATCAACTTCCTAGACGGAGACGTTTTTCAAGTGATCGAGTGAAATACGGATTTGCACCTTTAGCTCGTATGATGCCTATCTGGACTAGAGAAGCAATTTCTAATCTAAATAAAAAAGAGTCATAATGCACTTTTTATTCTCCTTACAATCTGCATAATATAGAAGAATTAATTTATATGGAAGAATTATTAAAACCAGGAGAGAGGATTAATCAACTCTTCTCTACAGATATCAAGATTATTCAAAATAGAGAGGTTTTCAGCTATTCGGTGGATAGTGTTCTCCTGTCGCGTTTCCCTCGTTTTCCGAAAAATGGTTTGATAGTAGATTTCTGTGCGGGCAATGGAGCTGTTGGACTGTTTGCCAGTAGCCGGACAAAGGCTAAAATTCTATCTGTAGAAATTCAGGAACGTCTTGCTGATATGGCTGAACGATCAGTACGTTTAAATGGGCTGGACGGACAGATGCAGGTCATCTGTGATGATTTGAAAAATATGCCAAGTCACATTCAGGGGAGCAAGGTTGATTTGATTTTATGCAATCCGCCTTATTTTAAAGTGGATCCAAATTCTAATCTGAACGAAAGTGAACATTATCTTTTAGCTCGGCATGAAATTGCGACCAATCTTAAGGAAATCTGTCGTAGTGCTCAGAGTATTCTCAAATCAAATGGGCGTTTGGCTATGGTTCATCGTCCTGATCGATTATTAGATATCTTAGCTACGCTCCAACAGCATAATCTGGCTCCAAAACGTCTGCAATTTGTTTACCCTAAACGGGAGAAGGAAGCCAATATGCTTTTGATTGAGGCTATTAAGGACGGATCCACTAGTGGTTTTAAGGTTTTACCACCACTCATTGTTCATAATAGTGATGGTACTTATACACCAGAAATTCAAGAGATTTATTATGGATCATAAGGCTTATATGTATGTGGTAGAGTGCCGTGATGGTTCCTACTATACAGGCTATACAACAGATGTGAAGAAACGGATTGCCGTGCACAATAGTGGTAAAGGAGCCAAATATACACGCGCTCGATTGCCGGTAAAACTCATCTTTGCAGAAGGTTTTGACAGTAAGGAAGAGGCCATGTCTGCTGAAGCTCTTTTTCAAGCGCAAGACACGCATGCAAAAAAAGAACATTATCTCAAAGAGTAGTCAAAAATAAGAATTTAGTCGATGACTTTTTGATATGTAATGAGGAGTCCTTTGGCTCCTCTTACTTTTTGTCAAAAAAATTGAAAAAAATGCTACAATAAAGAGAATAAAGAAACGAGGTATTATCATGTCTAAGATTCTAGTATTTGGTCACCAAAATCCAGACTCAGATGCTATTGGTTCATCTGTAGCTTTTGCTTATCTTGCAAAAAGAAGCATACGGTTTGGATACAGAAGCAGTGGCCCTTGGAACTCCAAATGAAGAAACAGCTTTGTCTTGAAACTATTTTTGGTGTAGAAGCACCGCGCGTGATCACATCTGCTAAAGCAGAAGGTGCAGAGCAAGTCATCTTAACAGACCACAATGAATTCCAACAATCAGTATCAGATATTACTGAAGTTGAAGTTTATGGTGTGGTGGACCACCACCGTGTGGCTAACTTTGAAACTGCCAGCCCACTTTACATGCGTTTGGAACCAGTTGGATCCGCATCTTCTATCGTATACCGTATGTTCAAAGAACATGGTGTAGCTGTTCCAAAAAGAAATCGCAGGTTTGATGCTATCAGGTTTGATTTCAGATACTCTTCTTTTTGAAATCACCAACAACCCACCCATCAGATAAAGTCATTGCTCCTGAATTGGCTGAATTGGCTGGTGTGAACTTGGAAGAATACGGTCTTGCCATGCTCAAGGCTGGTACAAACTTGGCAAGCAAATCTGCTGAAGAATTGATTGATATCGATGCCAAGACATTTGAACTCAACGGAAACAATGTTCGTGTGGCTCAAGTGAACACAGTTGATATTGCTGAAGTCTTGGAACGCCAAGCTGAAATCGAAGCAGCTATCCAAGCCGCAAATGCAGCTAACGGCTACTCTGACTTTGTCTTGATGATTACAGACATCGTCAACTCAAACTCAGAAATTTTGGCTCTTGGTGCTAATATGGACAAGGTAGAAGCAGCTTTCAACTTCAAACTTGAAAACAACCACGCTTTCCTTCCAGGTGCTGTTTCACGTAAGAAACAAGTGGTACCACAATTGACTGAAAGCTTTAATGCATAATCATAGATGGGGAAGCCCATTGTTAAAAAGGAGTTTCGACTCCTTTTTTGCTAGGAGAGAAAGATGTTAGAAAATGGCGATTTGATTTTTGTGAAAGATGATTCAGATATAGGACAGGCTATCCAGGAATCTACTGGTAACTACAGTCACGTGGCTATCTTTTTGGACGGACAGGTCTATCATGCTACGGTGGAAGGTGGCGTCCTTGCTCAGGCTCCTGAGGACTTCTTTGAAGCTGGAAAAGTCTATGACCTTTATCACTATGAGCAGATTGATTGTACAGAGGTCAAAAGGCGAGCAGAGAGTCTTTTAGGGGCTCCCTACAATGCTTCCTTTTACCCAGATGGAGATGGTTTCTATTGTTCCCAGTTTGTAGCAGAAATCCTCCCTATTTTTGAGACCATTCCCATGAAGTTTGGGGATGATACACAGGAAATCAGTGATTTCTGGAGAGAATACTATCGAGAGTTGAGGCTTCCTGTACCACTGAATCAGCCAGGTACCAATCCCAGTCAATTAGCAGCATCTCCTCTTTTAGTTTGTAAAGAAAGGAATCTTCATGATTCAGATTTTTAATCCATCACGTTTGACGCGGCAACCATTTTTTAGAGACTTGGTTGACTACATTGATCAGCATGATGATGTTATTTTGCGGCAAATCAAGGCCCAATTTCCAACTCAGCCAGTTGATAAGTATTTAGAGGAATATATTAAAGCGGGATTGATTTTGAGAGAGAATAAACGCTATTATCTCAATCTCCCATTTCTAGAATCTACAGAATCTCTTGCACTAGACCAAGAAGTCTTTGTGAGGGATGATAGTCCTATCTATCAAGAAATCCTGGAGAAAGATTTTAAGACAGAATTGCGCAATCAAACAAATGCAGCTATCCTAGAAGAACACACCGATTTTGCAAGGGAAAAGATGACCTTGTCTAATTACTTCTACAAGGTCAAGTTCCAGTATCCACTGACGGAAGAACAGCAGAGACTGTATGAAATTTTAGGAGATGTCAATCCTGAGTATGCTCTCAAGTACATGACTACTTTTTTGCTCAAGTTTCTTAAGAAAGATCAACTCATGCAGAAACGACGGGATATCTTTGTTGATAGTTTAGTCTTATTAGGTTACATCGTTCAAAATGAAGATGGGAAATATGAGTTGAGCTGTAGAATTTGATAAAGAACGATTCATCTTTATAAAAAAATAAGGCTAGGAAATTTCCTAGCCTTATTTAAATATACTATAGATAACGTTCTGCAACAGCAGCATCACCTGGATAGTCTTCTTTCTTACCTTGGATGATTTGGTAGCAGTCAGCTCCTTTACCAGCGATAATGACAGCATCCAGTTCTTGAACTGTAACAGACATCGCAGCCTTGATAGCTTGCTCACGGTCAGCAATCTTTTCAACAGGATGATGGATGTAGCTACTAATTTCATCTGCAATGGCCATCGGATCTTCGTAGTTTGGATCGTCAGCCGTTAGAAATACTTGAATTTCAGGATGTTGATCGAGGAGAAGTCCAAAGTCCTTACGACGACTTTCTCCCTTGTTTCCTGTTGATCCGAGTACTAAAGCAATCTTTCCAGTCTGATGTGTTTCAACGACTGAGATCAATTTCTTCAGGCTATCACCATTATGGGCGTAATCAATGAAAACTTTTGCTCCATTTTTCTGAGTGAGAACTTCCATACGGCCAGGGACGCGTGTTGTAGCAATCCCTTTTTTAATGTCATCCAGACTAGCACCTAAACGAAGGCAGGCAAGTCCAGCTGCGACTGCATTTTCTTGGTTAAAATGTCCAATCAACTGGATATCATAATCGCCAGCTAATTTACCAGTAGCTGAGAAGCTAAAGGCTTTAGAGTTCTCGATTTGGTTATCAGATTGAGAACCGTAGAAATCATGTTCCTGATTCTCAACTTGTTCTTTTAGAACAGAGAAGTGGTCCATATCGCTATTAATGACAACTGCTCGGCTATTTCATCAAGAGACGCTTGTGGTAGAAGTAGTCTTCAAAGGTTGGATGCTCAATAGGACCAATATGGTCAGGACTGATATTTAGGAACACACCTACATCAAAAGTGAGGCCGTAGACTCGCTTCACCAAGTAGGCTTGACTGGAAACTTCCATAATAAGGTGGCTTCTTCCATTATCAACTGCCTGCGCCATCATATCAAAGAGGTCGATGCTTTCAGGTGTTGTCAGAGCAGATTTAAAGAAAGTCTTACCGTCCAAAGTCGTATTCATAGTTGATAACATAGCTGGACGATGTTGCTGATTTAAGATATTGTAGGCAAAGTAAGCTGCCGTAGTTTTTCCTTTAGTACCAGTGAAAGCAAGAAGTTTTAGTTTTTCCTGCGGGTTACCATAAAATTCCATGGCAATCAAACTCATGGCCTTCTTAATATCGCTAACAACGATGACAGGAATGCCTACTTCGTAGTCCTGCTCGGCTACATACCAACCGAGTCCTTGTGAGATTGCCGAAAGAAGAAATTCCTTTTTAAAAGCAGCTCCTTTTACAAAAAAGAGGCTATTATCTTTTGCTTTTCGGCTATCGTAGCAGATGCTATCAAAAGTTACATCATTAAAATGATAGTGGTAATGTCCTTGGTCGATAATCTCACGGAAGAGACTGTCTTTCTTTAAAATATCTAATACGGTTTCAATCTTTATCATACTTTCTATTGTAAACTGAAAGTCTGAATTTTACAAGTAACAAGGAAAAGTTTATAATGGAAGATAAGGAACATTTCCTAGTGATTAAAATTGAATGAGGAAGTTATGTCTAACGAAAATAATCATCAGCAGGCCCAGATGTTACGAGGGACTGCCTGGCTTACAGCTAGTAACTTTATCAGTCGCCTGCTTGGAGCTATTTACATCATCCCTTGGTATATCTGGATGGGGACTTATGCTGCTACGGCTAATGGACTCTTTACTATGGGTTATAATATCTACGCCTGGTTCTTGTTGATTTCGACAGCAGGTATCCCGGTGGCAGTCGCTAAGCAGGTTGCTAAATACAATACCATGCATGAGGAAGAGCATAGTTTTGCCCTGATTCGAAGTTTCTTAGGGCTTTTATGACTGGTATTGGGACTTGCCTTTGCTTTGATCTTATATCTCTTTGCGCCTTGGTTAGCGGATCTTTCGGGTGTCGGTAAGGACTTGATTCCCATTATGCAGAGTTTAGCTTGGGCTGTCTTGATTTTCCCGTCTATGAGTGTTATCCGTGGATTTTTCCAAGGGATGAATAATCTTAAACCTTATGCCATGAGTCAAATTGCTGAGCAGGTTATCCGTGTGATTTGGATGCTCTTAGCAACCTTTATCATCATGAAGCTCGGTTCAAAAGATTATCTATCAGCGGTTACCCAATCAACTTTTGCTGCTTTTGTGGGAATGGTAGCTAGTTTTGCAGTCTTGCTTTATTTCCTTTATAAGGAAGGATTGCTCCAAAAAGTTTTTGAAACACGAGATAAGATTGATAGTAAGAGTCTTCTAATTGATACGATTAAGGAAGCTATTCCTTTTATCATAACTGGTTCTGCCATTCAGCTTTTCCAAATCTTGGACCAGATGACTTTCATCAATAGCATGAAGTGGTTTACCAACTATAGTAATGAAGACCTTGTTGTCATGTTCTCTTATTTTTCTGCCAATCCGAATAAAATCACTATGATTTTGATTTCCGTAGGAGTATCAATCGGTAGCGTTGGTTTGCCTCTCTTGACTGAGAACTATGTAAAGGGTGATTTACCAGCAGCTTCTCGCTTGGTGCAAGATAGTATCACCATGCTCTTCCTATTCCTCTTACCTGCAACGGTTGGAGTAGTCATGGTAGGTGAACCACTCTATACAGTCTTTTACGGTAAGCCAGATGGCTTGGCTATGGGCTTATTTATCTTTGCGGTCTTGCAATCAACAATTCTAGGCTTGTACATGGTCTTGTCACCAATGCTTCAGGCTATGTTCCGTAACCGCAAGGCAGTCTTGTATTTTGTTTATGGCTCAATTGCTAAGATTGTTTTACAATTACCATCAATAGCGCTTTTCCACAGTTATGGACCATTAATTTCAACGACCATCGGTCTCATTATTCCAATTGTTTTAATGTATCGCGAGATCTGTCAGATTACAGGGGTTCATCGAAAGATCATCCTAAAACGAACAATTCTAGTTACTATTTTGACACTAGTTATGTTTATCCTAGTAGGCTTCTTACAATGGATGATAGGATTTGTATTCCAACCAAGCGGACGTTTCTGGAGCTTCATCTATGTTGCTATAATCGGTACTATCGGTGGTGGACTCTACGGATTCATGAGTCTCTATACTCGTCTCTTAGATAAGGTTATTGGACAGGCGAAAGCTGACCAGTTACGAGCACGATTAAAATTATCATAATAGTTTATAAATAAAACGAACAGTTTGAACTTTTCTATCCGGAAAAGTTTAAATTGTTCATTTTTTATTTTAAAAATAGGATAAAACATAAAATTAGTAGAAAAAAATCTATAATTTGGTAAAAAATAGATAAAATCACTTGACTAAAAAAAACAATAGCTGTATAATGATACAAATATTTAAATTTGGAGGTTCTGTTTATGAAAAAGTCTAAGGCAAAATATATGGCGCTGGCAGGCGTCGCTTTAAGTGCTGGTTTGCTCTTGGGAGCTTGTAGCAATTCAGCTAGCTCTACAAAGACATACAACTATGTCTATTCTAGCGATCCGTCTAGTTTAAACTATCTTGCTGAAAACCGTGCAACAACCAATGACATCGTTACCAATTTGGTAGATGGGTTGATGGAAAATGACCAATACGGTAACTATGTTCCATCCTTAGCAGAAGACTGGAGTGTATCCAAGGACGGTTTGACCTATACTTACAAACTTCGCAAGGATGCTAAATGGTATACCTCTGAAGGTGAAGAATATGCTCCAGTAACTGCCCAAGATTTTGTAACTGGTTTGAAATATGCAGCTGATAAAAAATCAGAAGCCTTGTACTTAGTGCAAGAATCCGTTGCTGGTTTAGATGACTATATCACTGGTAAAACAACAGACTTTTCAACTGTCGGAGTCAAGGCTCTTGATGACCAAACAGTTCAATATACCTTGACTCGACCAGAATCTTACTGGAACTCAAAAACAACCTCAACCATTCTTTTCCCAGTTAATGCTGATTTCTTGAAATCAAAAGGGGATGATTTTGGGAAGGTAGATCCATCTAGTATTTTGTATAATGGACCTTTCTTGATGAAATCTTTTGTTTCAAAATCTGTTATTGAATTCAAGAAAAATCCGAACTACTGGGATGAAAAAAATGTCTTTGTAGATGATGTGAAATTGGCCTATTATGATGGTAGTGACCAAGATGCACTAGCTCGTAACTTTGTAGAAGGAGTCTACAGCTACGCACGTCTCTATCCTAATAGCTCAAGCTTTGAAGGAATTAAAGAGAAGAATAAAGATAACATCATTTATAGTATGCAAACTGCAACTTCTTATTACTTGAACTTCAACTTGGACAGAAAATCTTACAACTTCACGTCTAAATCCTCAGATATCGAAAAGAAATCAACCCAAGAAGCAGTTCTGAATAAAAACTTCCGTCAAGCCTTCAACTATGCTTATAACCGTACAGCCTATGGAGCTCAATCTCAAGGGGAAGATGGAGCAACGAAGATTATTCGTAACCTGGTTGTACCTCCTAATTTTGTAACCATCAACGGCAAAGACTTTGGCGATGTTGTTTCAGAAAAGATGGTCAACTATGGCCAAGAATGGCAAGGAATCAACTTTGCAGATGCGCAAGACCCATACTACAATCCTGACAAGGCTAAGGCTAAGTTTGCAGAAGCTAAGAAAGAATTGGAAGCTAAGGGTGTGCAGTTCCCAATCCACTTGGATGTATCAGTTGATCAATCATCTAAAAAAGGTGTACTTGAAGCAAGCTCTTTGAAACAATCCATCGAATCTGTTCTAGGAGCTGAGAATGTGGTTATCGATATCCAACAGCTATCAACAGACGACTTCGATAATTCTAGCTACCTCGCTCAAACCGCAGCTCAAAAGGATTTTGACATTTATAATAGTGGTTGGAGTGCGGACTACTTGGATCCATCAAGTTATCTTGATATCCTAAATGTTAATAATGGGGGTATGTTGCAAAACATTGGTCTAGAACCAGGTGAGGTCAATGACAAGGCTAAGGCAGTTGGTCTGGATACTTACACTCAAATGCTAGAAGAAGCGAACAAGGAGCAAGAACCGGCAAAACGTTATGAAAAATATGCTGAAGTTCAAGCTTGGCTCGTCGATAGCGCCCTTGCAATTCCAAACGTTTCTCTTGGTGGAACACCTACATTGAGAAAAACAGTTCCATTCTCATCGCCATTCTCACAAGCTGGTAACAAGGGTGTCGAATCATACAAGTATCTCAAGTTACAAGATAAGATTGTGACAACAGCTGAGTATGAAGGAGCTAGACAAAAATGGTTGAAAGAGAAAGAAGAATCCAATAAAAAAGCTCAAGAAGAATTGGCAAAACACGTTAAATAATCAGTCTATTCAACAGGAAAAACGATAGTTTCTCAAGAAGCTATCGTTTTTGTATAGTTTGAAACTATAACTAGCTCTTGAAAACAAGAAAATGAGTTTCTGTAAATAAGTGGTACAATAGTTACTATAGATTTGGAGGTAAAGTATGAGCAAATCATTTCACATCAACACGATTTTAGCACAAGCAGGGATCAAGTCTGATGAGGCAACAGGTGCTTTGGTTACACCTATTCACTTTTTCAACGACTTATCAACATCCAGAATTTGGTCAATCAACTGGATTTGACTATACCCGCACCAAAAAAACCCAACTCGTAGTAAAGCAGAGGAAGTCTTTGGCAGCTATTGAATCAGCCAAGTATGCTTTTAGCGACTAGTTCAGGTATGTCTGCGATTGTGTTAGCCTTTAGCGTTTTTTTCCAGTAGGGAAGCAAGGTTTTTGGCTGTCCGTGACCTTTACGGTGGTTCTTTCCGCTGGTTCAATCAAGTGGAGCAAGAAGGACGTTTCCATTTTACCTATGCTAACACAGAAGAAGAGCTAATTGCTGAGCTAGAAAAGGATGTGGATGTACTTTATATCGAAACACCAACCAATCCTTTAATGTTGGAATTTGATATTGAAAAATTATCAAAATTAGCTCATGCTAAAGGTGCTAAGGTTGTCGTAGATAACACCTTCTACAGTCCGATTTACCAACGCCCAATTGAAGATGGAGCAGATATTGTTCTTCACTCAGCAACAAAATACCTTGCGGGACATAATGATGTGCTAGCTGGTGTAGTTGTGACAGATAGTGCTGATTTATACGAAAAACTCTTTTACAATCTCAATACGACAGGGGCTGTTTTGTCACCATTTGATAGTTATCAACTGATTCGTGGTCTGAAGACCTTGTCACTTCGTATGGAGCGCTCAACTGCTAATGCTCAAGAAATCGTAGCCTTTTTAGAACAATCACCTGCAGTCAAAGAAGTTTTGTATACAGGACGCGGGGGAATGATTTCCTTTAAAGTAGCAGATGAGAAGCGTATTCCTCATATCTTAAATACTTTGAAAGTATTCTCTTTTGCTGAAAGCTTAGGTGGTGTAGAAAGTCTGATTACCTATCCAACCACTCAAACCCATGCAGACATTCCTGCAGAAGTTCGTCATTCTTATGGACTGACAGAAGACCTTTTGCGCTTGTCTATTGGTATTGAGGACGCTAGAGATTTGATTGAAGATTTGCGTCAAGCCTTGGAAGGATAAAACTATGGGAAAATATGATTTTACGACCTTGCCCAATCGTTTTGGACATCATACCTATAAATGGAAAGAAGCAGAGACTGACCGTCAAGTATTGCCAGCCTGGATTGCTGATATGGATTTTGAGGTTTTACCAGAGATTCGTCAGACAGTCCATGATTACGCAGAGCAATTAGTCTATGGCTATACCTATGCTAGTGATGGATTGATTGAAGCAGTTCAAAACTGGGAAGAAAAACACCACGGTTATGACTTTGATAAGGATGCACTAGTTTTTATCGAAGGAGTAGTACCAGCCATTTCAACAGCCATTCAAGCCTTTACTAAAGAAGGTGAAGCAGTGCTCATTAACACACCGGTATATCCACCTTTTGCTCGGAGTATTAAGCTTAACAATCGTAGATTGGTTACCAATTCTCTAGTGGAGAAAGATGGACTCTTTGAGATTGACTTTGATCAATTAGAGAAAGATTTTGTCGAAGAGGATGTGAAACTTTATGTTCTATGTAATCCTCATAATCCTGGTGGACGGGTTTGGGAGAAAGAAGTCTTGGAAAAGATTGGACAACTGTGTCAAAAACATGGTGTCTTGCTAGTATCTGATGAGATTCACCAAGATTTAGCCTTGTTTGGAAATCAACACCAGTCATTCAATACGGTAAATGAAGATTTTAAAGAATTTTCACTGATTTTAAGCAGTGCTACCAAGACCTTTAACATTGCCGGAACGAAAAATTCCTACGCTATTATCGAAAATCCTAAGTTGAGACTTGCTTTCCAAAAGCGCCAGCTGGCTAATAATCAACATGAAATCTCAGGTTTGGGATATTTGGCAACAGAAGCCGCCTATCGATATGGTGAAGATTGGTTGACAGAACTCAAAGAACTGATTGAGAAACACATCAATTATGTAGTGGATGTATTTGGGAAGAAAACTAAAATCAAGGTCATGAAACCTCAAGGGACCTATCTCATTTGGCTTGATTTTTCAGCATATGATATTAGCGATGAAGAGCTAAGAAAGCTTTTAAGAGACGAAGCCAAAGTTATCCTGAATAGGGGCTTGGACTTTGGTGAAGAAGGAGCCCTGCACGCTCGTCTCAATGTAGCCATGCCGACATCTATTTTGGAAGAAGTCTGCCAACGAATCATTGCCACTTTTTCAAATCTTTAAAAACTAGCCTTTTAGGAGAAAAGTCTTCCTAGAAGGCTATTTTCATAGGCGAAATATGGTATAATTAAGAGATAAAGTAAAGGGGAAATTATGGCTAAATTGATTCCAGGAAAGCTTCGAATGGAGGGAGTGCAACTCTATGAAACTGGTCAGATTGAAATTATCAAAGAGCAATATTATCGCCTCTATGCGCGTGTAGCAGATGAAGAAATTCGCTATGGTCTGGATGATGATTTGGTTTTTTGTGCTTGTGTTTTTTTCCAAAAAAGAGGTTTCTGTGTGCATCTGGCAGCACTAGAGCATTACCTGAAAAACGATCACATAGTACAGGAAACTTTTTGGACAAATCTGGAAAGCTAATGCACGAAAGAGAAGGAAAAATGTCGAGACTCAGGTTACTTTTCGGAGGAGAAAGTTTCTTTAGAATCTGTCCAAAGTTTCCTAGTCTATCTCAACATCTATCAGCTTTCTGCTCAAGGGCAGGTGGAAGCTGGGACTAATCGCATTATTTGGACTTTGAGAGTCGGTCTTATCCAGACACAGAAATTCTATGTGATTCGAGATATTCCTCTATTTTTAAAGGTTCTAGAAACTAATAAACCCTACATGATTGGTAAGTTATATGAAACTTCCTTGAATATTCATCAGTTTGATGAAAGTAGCCAGTTTGTTCTGAATTTCCTTTGGGGACTTCTAGAAGATGAGGCAGGGGATACTCTCTTTTTCCAGAATCAAGGTCGTCATCTCTATTTCCCACTGTCTTTTTTTGAGCAGAGTGTTAGTCTGCTGATGGACTTAGATGGATTTCAATTTGACCATCAAATTTCAAGCTATCCTCATCTTGTCTTTCAAGATTTTGATGGTCAAGCAGGTTTGTTTTCTTTTAAAATTGAAGAAAAATCTAACTATTATGAGATGGAAATATTTCAACAGGTAGGTCTGAATTCATTTTATAAGGGACAAGTGCTGTTTACTAAAGGTATATTTTATCTTCTGTCTAAAGAGCAAGCTAGCCTTTTAGAAAAATTAAAAAAAGTACCTGTCGATAAAAGTGGTAGAAAGATTTTACAATTTGATACCAGTGATCGAGATCTCCTAGCTTCGACTTTGTCCCAATTTAAAAACGTAGGAAAGGTAGAGGCTCCTGATGGGCTTCGAATCCAGTCTTTCCGTCCTTCTTTCTATATGGAACGAGAAGAGGATGGTTCTATTCGCTTGGATATGCAGTTTCAATATGAAGCTTGCTTAGTAACGAATCGCAATGAACTAGAAAGTCTTCCTTTTGCTAGTGATATTCAACTGGAGAAGCAAATCTTTCAGTTGGCTCTATCTGCTGGATTTGAAGCAGATTTTCGTTCATGGCGTCAAAGTTTGAAAGCTGATGCAGTCCATACATTCTTTCAGGAAGTATTACCAGCCTTTTCAGCGCTAGGAGAATTAAAGATTTCTGAGAGTTTGCAAGAACTCTATCAGGTTCAAAAAGCCTCAAGTACATATCTCCTCCAAGGGGAGCCTTTTAGAAATTCAATTTGATTTTTGGGATATCGATCAAGAAGAAATCGATCGAGCGATGAAAGCGCTAGTTGAGAAGCAGGATTATTATATCAGTTCCTCAAATCAGGTTTACTATTTCGATGATCAGACCAAACGTATCCGTCAGGATTTAGAAGAGTTAGGGATAGAGGAGCTACAAGATGGAGCCTTTAGAGCTCGTAAATCCTTAGCTTATACCCTATCTCGTCTGTTTGAGGATCAGGATCAAATTTTTTTCACTGAAGAATTTCGCCATTTGGCCCATGATTTGACACATCCAGAAGATTTTCCGATGAAAGAGCTGAGATATCCAAGCCCGATCTCAGAGACTATCAGAAAAAGGGGATTCAGTGGCTTTGCAGATGCTTTATCATTATGGTTTTGGTGGAATTTTAGCTGATGATATGGGTCTTGGGAAAGACCTTTTACAAAGCCATCGCCTTTTTTTAAGTAGTCAGCTCAAGCGGATACTAGTGTTTTAATCCTTGCTCCGTCTGGCTTAATCTATAACTGGGCTGATGAATTTCAAAAGTTTGCTCCAGATTTGGATGTTGTAGTGGTGCATGGCTTGAAATCTCATCGAGAGTCGATTTTGGCAGAAAATCATCAGATTTATGTGACAAGCTATGCCACTTTCCGTCAAGATAGTGAAATTTATCGAGATTTATCTTTCGATTTTCTCTTTTTAGACGAAGCTCAGGTCATGAAAAATGCACAGACCAAGATTGCGCAAAGTTTGAGACGATTTGTGGTTCCGTCTGTTTTTGCACTGTCAGGAACACCGATTGAAAACCATCTGGGAGAGCTTTGGTCGATTTTTCAGATTGTCTTACCAGGCCTCTTACCTGCTAAGAAAGAATTTATGAAACTATCAACGGAGAGGGTGGCTCAATTTATCAAACCCTTTGTCATGAGACGAAAGAAAGAAGAGGTTTTGACAGAATTGCCTGACTTGATTGAAGTCGTCTATAAGAATGAACTGGAGGATCAACAAAAAGCTATCTATCTTGCTCAACTGCAACAGATGCAGGAGCGTTTGAGACAGGTAAGTGATTCGGAATTTCAACGGAATCGCGTCGAAATTTTAACAGGTCTCATGCGTCTGCGTCAGATTTGTGATACGCCTGCTCTCTTTATGGAGGATTATCAAGGAGAGAGTGGGAAGTTGGATAGTTTAAGAGATTTGCTTGTTCAGATTGCTGAAGGTGGACATCGTGTACTTATCTTCTCTCAATTTAGAGGCATGCTGGACCGTATTGAGCAAGAGCTACCTGACTTAGGTCTGACATCCTTTAAAATTACTGGTTCAACGCCTTCTCAAGAACGTCAGGAAATGACCAAATCCTTTAATCAAGGTGAGCGCGATGTATTCTTAATTTCTCTAAAAGCAGGTGGGGTTGGTCTCAATCTTACTGGTGCTGATACAGTTATTTTGGTAGACTTGTGGTGGAACCCTGCGGTTGAATCACAGGCTATCGGTCGTGCCCATCGTATGGGTCAAGAGCAGGCTGTTGAAGTTTATCGTCTCGTGACTCGAGGGACAATTGAAGAAAAAATTCAAGAATTACAAGAGAAAAAGAAAAATCTTGTTTCTGAAATCTTGGATGGAACAGAGTCTCGTGGCAGTCTGAGTCTAGCTGAAATACGAGAAATTTTAGGGATTTCATGAGCCTATACTTGAAAAATCAAGACATTACGCTATAATGGAGTATTGAAAGGAAATAAATATGACACAAAAACGATTTCCAATAGTGGCAGATGATGAAGTCATGTTGACAGAAATGCCAGTTATGAATCTCTACGATGAGTCTGATTTCATCAGTAATATAAAAGGTGATTACCAAGACAAAAACTACTTGGAATGGTCTCCGATTACTGAAGAAAAAAAGCAAGAGGAAGCCAAACCTCTTGTAAAAACGATTGAGAAAAAGAAAGAAAAAAATCCTATGCTGAATTAGCGCGTGAAGAAGCTCGGGCAGATTTGAAAAAGAAACGTTCGGCTCGATATTTGACTCAGGATGTGAGTCATACTAGACGTCAAACGAAAACAAGTATTGTGAGACAGGCAAATCAACCAACCGCACCTTTCCAAAAGGAAAATCCAGGAGAATTTGCTAAATACAGTCAGAATTTGAGCCAATCTCACTATATTTTGGCAGAAACAGTTGCACAAGTAGCTAGTCCTGCGCCAAATAGCGAAAAGTCTCATCCTAAGAAAAACAATTATGACTTTTTAAAGAAAAGCCAAATTTATAACAAAAAAAGTAAACAAAAAGAACAAAGAGCGTCAAAAGTAGCTCAAGAGCTCAACTTGACTAGAATGAGTGAATAGAGGGAAGAAAAATGGCAAAAAAACCTATCATTTTATCGGAATCAAAGGATCAGGGAATGAGTGCTTTGGCTTTGATGTTGCATCAAATGGGGTCACAAAGGTTCAAGGTTCTGACGTTGAAAAGTACTACTTTACCCAACGTGGACTAGAGCAAGCAGGGATTACAATTTTACCGTTTGATGAAAAAAATCTTCAAGGTGATTTAGAGATCATTGCAGGGAACGCCTTTCGTCCAGATAATAACGTTGAAATTGCTTATGCTGACCAAAATGGTATCAGCTATAAACGTTATCATGAGTTTCTTGGAAGCTTTATGCGTGACTTTATCAGCATGGGGGTTGCTGGAGCACACGGTAAGACCTCAACAACTGGGATACTTTCTCACGTGTTGTCACACATCACTGATACAAGCTACTTGATCGGAGATGGTACAGGTCGTGGTTCTGAAAATGCCAAGTATTTTGTCTTTGAATCTGATGAATACGAACGCCATTTCATGCCATATCACCCAGAATACTCTATCATCACTAACATTGATTTTGACCATCCTGACTATTTCACAAGTTTAGAGGATGTCTTCAACGCCTTCAATGATTATGCGAAACAAATCTCTAAAGGTTTGTTTGTCTACGGTGAAGATGCTGAGTTGCGTAAGATTACAGCAAATGCCCCAATCTATTATTACGGTTTTGAAGCAGACAACAATGACTTTGTAGCTAGCGATTTGCTTCGTTCTACGACAGGTTCAACTTTCACAGTTCACTTCCGTGGTCAAGAGTTGGGTCAATTCCACATTCCAACTTTCGGTCGTCACAACATCATGAATGCCACAGCAGTGATTGGTTTGCTTTATACCGCTGGCTTTGACTTGGATTTGGTGCGTGAACACTTGAATACTTTTGGAGGCGTTAAACGTCGCTTTACTGAAAAGATTGTTAACGATACAGTCATCATCGATGATTTTGCGCATCATCCAACTGAAATTATTGCAACTCTAGATGCTGCACGTCAAAAATACCCAAGCAAGGAAATCGTTGCTATTTTCCAACCGCATACCTTTACTCGTACAATTGCTTTGTTGGATGATTTTGCACAAGCCTTGAATCAGGCTGATGCAGTTTACTTAGCACAAATCTATGGATCTGCTCGTGAAGTTGACCATGGTGATGTTAAGGTTGAAGATTTAGCAGCCAAGATTCATAAAAAACATCAGGTCATCACTGTTGAAAATGTATCTCCTCTCCTAGACCATGACAATGCTGTTTACGTCTTTATGGGAGCGGGTGACATTCAATCATATGAATACTCATTCGAACGTCTCTTGTCAAACTTGACTAGTAATGTTCAGTAAGTAAAATTATGGAATTTCCAATTAAATTCGGGAAGCTCAGCAATCAGATATTGATCAGATTTGCTTGATACAAGAAAGTAATTCAAACTTCCTAGAAATCATGAATAGAGAGATAATAGAAGAACGTATCCGTCACCATGCGGATACGTTTCTCTTAGCTAGCCTGGAAGATCAAGGGATTGCTTATGTTTCTGGAACTGTTTTTACGGATACCCTATTAAGTAAATGGGCTTTAGAAAAGGAGCCTGAGCAGCCTATTAATGATAGTTACATCCTTATTGGCACTTTAGCTGTTGATCCTGACTATCAAGGACAAGGCTTTGGAACCTTGTTGCTAGCAGCTTTGAAGGAGGTTGCTCATCAACAAAATAGACCAGGTATTTACCTGCTTTGTGAGGATGAATTGATCACCTACTTTGAAATGAATGGATTTGTGGAACAAGGGATCGTAGATGGAGAAAGGAGCAGTGAGATTGCCTTTCTCATGTGTTGGCATAATCCCTACTATCAGGAGGAAATATGATTATTAGACAAGCTCGATTGACAGATTTAGATCGTATCCTTGAAATTGAACTAGAAAATTTTTCGATTGAAGAAGCTATTCCTCGCCCTGTTTTTGAAGCTCATTTGAAGGAAATTAAGACCAGTTTTTTAGTGGCTGAAAAAGATGGAGAGATACTCGGTTATATTGAAGGTCCAGTAGTACCACATCGATATTTACAAGACCAGTCCTTTACAGAAGAAATTAAAGATTATAGTCATCAAAAAGGTGGCTATATTTCTGTGACTTGTCTATCCATTGCTAAGGAAGCTCAGGCCTTGGGAATCGGTCGCAAACTTTTGACAGCTTTGAAAGAAGTCGCTCTTGAACATGAACGTGAGGGAATCAATCTGACCTGCCATGACTATCTCATTAGCTATTATGAGAGACATGGTTTTGTGAATGAAGGAAAATCCAAGTCGACTTTTGCTGGGGAAGAATGGTATGACATGGTCTGGGAAAACAAGAATTAGGCTCTAGAAGGGCATCTATGGTTGCTTTTCTTTAGTTTTTAAGATATAATATTATGGATTATCAACAAGGAGGGAATACCTTTGAGCGAAAATTCAAGAGAAGAAGAAAAGCTAAGTTTTAAAGAGCAAATTTTACGTGATTTAGAGCAAGTAAAAAATGAGGAAAAAACTTTTGGAGAAACCAACGAACTTTTTTCAAATTTGATGAATCCTTCTGATTTAGAATCGGGAAAACGACTATCTGAAACTTCAGCACAGGAGTTGATTGTGGATTCAGTTTCAACAGTTGATCAATTAATTGCTAATGCGCCAACAGTACCACCGCGTCCTACTAATTTAAAAGATGATATTAATGAACCAGCTAAGACTTTTGAATCAGATAATCCTTCTAAATTTATTAAGCAGGATAATAGAGAGAAAGAATTTGCTTCTTCGACGAAAGTTCAAGTATCATATCGTACTCAAGGTGGAAAATCAAGCATTGCAAAGCCTAAAAAAGAAGTAAATATTGAAACTAAAGGTAAAGAAGTTCCTACGAAAGTAGATTTTAAATCAATAACAGAAACAGCTGAACTTCCTAGAAGAAGTCGTAAAGAGTCAGTGAAACCAATCAAGAAAAAGAAAAAATCACGCTTAAAAGGATTTTTCGTAACAGTATTTGTTTTATTGATTTTACTAGGTGTGGGTGGATTCTTCGGTTACCGTTATGTCGAATCTGCACTTCAACCAGTTGATGCAAATTCAAAACAGTATGTCACTGTTCAAATTCCAGAAGGAGCTAATCTTCAGCAAATTGGTGATACATTAGAAAACTCTGGATTAGTAAAACACGGTTTTATCTTCAGTCTCTATGCTAAGTATAAAGACTACTCTGATTTAAAATCTGGTTACTATAATTTACAAAAGAGTATGAGTACAGATGATATCATCAAAGAATTGCAAAAGGGTGGAACGCCTCAACCTCAAGAGGTTGCACTTGCAAATCTTACAATCCCTGAAGGTTATACTCTTGATCAAATTGCACAAACAGTTGGTCAGCTTCAGGGAGAGTTTAAAGAACCTTTGACTGCGGATGCCTTCTTGGCAAAAGTTCAAGATGAAACTTTTATCTCTCAGCTAGTTGCTAAGTATCCAACCCTTCTTGAAAGTTTACCAACTAAGGAAAGTGGCGTTCGTTACCGTTTAGAAGGTTATCTTTTCCCAGCAACCTATAGCATCAAAGAAAGCACAACTGTTGAAAGCTTGATTGATGAAATGGTGGCAGCTATGGACAAAAACTTGTCAGCACATTACACTGCAATTAAAGAAAAGAATTTGACAGTGAATGAACTCCTCACCATTGCATCACTTGTGGAAAAAGAAGGTTTGAAAACTGATGATCGTAAGCTGATCGCTGGAGTTTTCTATAATCGTTTGAACCTTGGTATGCCGCTTCAAAGTAATATTGCTATTCTCTATGCAGAAGGTAAGCTAGGGCAAAACATTAGCTTGGCAGATGATGCTGCAATTGATACAACAATCAATTCACCTTATAATGTTTATACCAACCTTGGCCTAATGCCTGGTCCAGTAGACAGTCCAAGTTTGGATGCAATTGAAGCAAGTATCAATCAAACTAAGAGTGACAATCTCTACTTTGTAGCTAACGTACAAGATGGTAAGGTTTACTTTGCAACGACACGAGAAGAACATGATCGAAACGTTGCAGAGCATGTTAATAGCAAACTGACACAATCAAGCAGTTCAAACTAACTCCTAGTACAAGATTTGCTAGTAAATTTGTGAATATAGAAGAGAAACCCTCCTTTTTACGAGCATAGCAAGTTATACCAGTCTTTCCGCTAAGATTAGAAACGCCTGAAATCCATAAGTTTTAGGCGTTCGGAGCTTGTGAAGGTAAAAATCTACCTCTTATTTGAACTTGATCCTAGAAGTGATAGAATCATAAGGTTTAGGTATAGAATTTTAAAAGGTTGCTACTGACTAATACTCATCGAAAATCTCTTCAAACCACCTCAGCTTTATCTGCAACCTCAAAGCAGTGCTTTGAGCAACCTGCAGCTAGCTTCCTAGTTTGTTCTTTGATTTTCATTGAGTATAAAATCATTTAAGGAAAGATTTAAAAAGACTTTGTCTTCATTGTGAAATTATGTGGTTTACCACATAATTTTGCTTTACTACCTAAAGAAATTTAAAATTAATCAAAAGAAAGTTGAGAAAAATGGCAGAAAAAACATATCCAATGACCCTTGAAGAAAAGGAAAAACTCGAAAAAGAATTAGAAGAGTTGAAACTGGTTCGTCGTCCAGAAGTTGTAGAACGTATCAAGATTGCACGTTCATATGGTGACTTGTCAGAAAATAGTGAGTATGAAGCAGCTAAGGACGAGCAAGCCTTCGTTGAAGGACAAATCTCTAGCTTGGAAACAAAAATCCGTTATGCTGAGATTGTTAATAGCGATGCGGTTGCTCAAGATGAAGTAGCTATCGGGAAAACAGTAACTATCCAAGAAATTGGTGAAGACGACGAAGAAGTATATATCATTGTGGGATCAGCGGGTGCAGATGCCTTTGCAGGTAAAGTATCAAATGAAAGCCCAATTGGGCAAGCCTTGATTGGTAAGAAAACAGGAGATACTGCTACAATCGAAACACCTGTAGGAAGCTACGATGTTAAAATCTTAAAAGTAGAAAAAACAGTTTAATAGGAATGAAAAGAAGGAGTAGATGTAGGGAAAGCGCTTCCCATCACTCCTTTTCTTAATTCTAAAAACTCGAGGAGACTATATGAGTTCAGAAAATAAGCACAAAAAGAAAAATAAAATGGAACGTGGGTTAACAAATCGCCATGTTCAAGTCATGGCCATTGCGGGAACAATTGGGACTGGATTGTTTCTAGGAGCTGGTCGTTCTATTAGTTTAACAGGACCTTCCATTGTTCTAGTCTATATGATTACGGGTGGCTTTATGTATCTTATGATGCGGGCTATCGGAGAGATGTTGTACCAAGACCCAGAACAACATACCTTTATCAACTTTATAACGCGTTATCTAGGTCAGGGCTGGGGTTACTTCTCAGTCTGGTCATACTGGCTCTCAGTAGTCTTATCGGAATGGCCGAGATTACGGCTATCTCTCACTATGTTCAGTTCTGGTTTCCATCCTGGCCATCTTGGTTGATTCAGGTTGTATTTCTGACAATACTAGGCTTGGTGAACTTGATTGCTGTTAAAATATTTGGTGAAGTAGAATTTTGGTTTGCCATGATTAAAATTGTGGCTATTCTCGCCATGATCGCGACAGGTGTTTTTCTAGTCTTGACTGGCTTTGAAACTCCTTATGGTTCAGCAAGTCTTGCTAATATCAGCGACCACTTCTCCCTTTTCCCAAATGGCGGTATGAACTTTGTCATGGCCTTTCAAATGGTTTTCTTTGCTTATTTGATGATTGAATTTATCGGTGTTACTACATCTGAAACCAAGGATCCCAGAAAAGTATTGCCCAAGGCAGTTAAGGAAATTCCCTTGCGAATTATCTTTTTCTACGGTGGAGCTCTCTTAGCTATCATGTCTATTATTCCTTGGCGTGAGCTTTCTGCAGCGGATTCACCATTTGTTACGGTATTTGAACTTGTTGGTCTTAGGTGGGCGGCAGCCTTGATTAACTTTGTTGTCTTGACGTCAGCTGCATCAGCCTTGAATTCAACCCTTTATTCAACAGGTCGTCATTTGTATCAAATTGCTCATGATTCTCCAAATCGTTTCTTAAAAGCTATTAAAGCTGATACACTTTCGCGCCACAACGTTCCTCAGAATGCTATCATTGCTTCTGCGGTATTGATTGGTTTTGCTGCCTTCATCAATGTGCTTCCTGGTGTATCAGATGCCTTTGCTTTGATTACAGCTTCTTCTTCAGGAGTTTATATCGCAATTTACATCTTGATCATGGTGGCCCATCTCAAGTATCGTAAGTCTAAAGACTTTATGGCAGATGGCTATCTCATGCCTCAGTATCGCTTGCTAAATCCTCTGACCATGCTCTTCTTTATCTTTGTATTTGGAACGCTCTTTCTACAAGAATCAACCTTTGTAGGAGCAATCGGATCAGCTATCTGGATTGTCGCTTTTGGTATTTATAGCCAATGGAAGTTTAGAAAATAAGTCAGAAACTCATCAACTCAGGTTGGTGAGCTTTTCTAGTTTGACAGCCCTTCAAAACAGGACTATAATCAAGCTATAATACTCTTCGAAAATCAAATTCAAACCACGTCAGCTTCACCTTGCCGTACTCAAGTACAGCCTGCGGCTAGCTTCCTAGTTTGCTCTTTGATTTTCATTGAGTATAAAGTATAGTCGAGGAGATTTGGATGCAGATTAGATTGGAAAATATAGAATCTCAGAAATCGCAAGTAATAGGAGACTTGATTCGCTCCTATAATCGTTCCAAAAGAGAAGCTGCTGAAAGTGAGCCACTAAACCTTTATGTCGAAGATGATAGTGGTGAACTCATGGCTGGTTTGGTAGCAGAGACTTTTGGAAATTGGTTAGAAATAGAGTATTTGTTTGTAAAAGAAGACTTACGTGGACAAGGAATTTGACTCCAAACTATTGCAGCAAGCAGAAAGTGAAGCTAAAAAAAGAGAAACTGTCGCTACGTTTTTGTAAATACTTATCAATTTCAAGCGCCAGCCTTTTATCAAAAAAACGTGGCTATAAGGAAGTCTTTACATTAAAAGATTAT